>Ga0179591_1297384_pt1 | contig 15222 bp, 13 predicted proteins | sample CZOMad2_1_08_16f_FD_182891 | JGI IMG/M metagenome (GOLD analysis project Ga0179591, IMG submission 182891) | Vadose zone soil fungal communities from Angelo Coast Range Reserve, California, USA - CZOMad2_1_08_16fungal (PacBio error correction) | ecosystem: Environmental > Terrestrial > Soil >...
TCGGGCATGGGAGAGCAACAGGTAAGTTAGAGAAAAAGAAGGTTAGGTGTTACCACGCCGCCTCATACGGATAAGCTCAAACCTTCACCACGGGAAGAGAATAGAAGAGCAGTAAGGGGATAGAGGTGCTCACACAAAATGGTAAGAAGAATAATAAAGGGGCCTCATAACGAGAGCGTCTTCGAATAAAATGAGAAGGGACAAGTACATAGGAGCGCTAGATGCGTCACTTTGAAAGACCTCGGGACCGGGGGACAATCAGAAAAAACAGACTGGGGGGGGGGAAAAGAAATTAAGGAGGTGCTTAGCTGATGCGACTCATTTCTCAAGCGCCTCCAGGAAAAGGTAAAGAGAGGAAACCGGCAAAGACTTTCAGCAAGGCTGGTCCGGGGGGGGGGGGTAGTCGAGAGGGGCACTTTAGCGGAGTGAAAAAAACGAGAATTGATTACGAAGAACCTCTGAACGGACAGGACCATAAAGCGGAGTGACCAGAACACGTGACCGCTTATGAAAGACATTAAGGAAAGGCCGAACCACTCAAATCGGGGGATAGAAACGGAGGGCAGCCCCCGGTCCGGAAAGGGATGGAGGACAGCTTACGGCTGCTACGGACCATGGGGAAAGAAGGGAAAAATCAAGCGGGAGTGCAGACACTGTTAATCTCACGTCTTGAAGGGGGGAGCATGGAGGGGGTAGAGGAGCAAAGGAGCCATGAGGGTGACCCAGTAGCGGAACATCGGGAGACGTTTCGGGTCCTCTTCGAAATGGAAGGGGAGAAAGCGATGGAAGTGGGGGGTCAGGGAACTGAATGCAGAGGAAATCTGCAGTGAAGGGAGGGGAAAAAGGGAAGAAAGCTCAACCTTGATGAATGCTTTCAATAACAGAAATGGACATGAAAAAAGTCTGGAGAGGCAGAGGGGAAGGGGAGATTAATACGATCCTTCCGTGCAAGGCGAAGGAAGGAAGGGGAGGAGGGGGGAAATTGGGGGGCGGCTTCAGTGTCGAAATCAATACAGTGTCACGAAAGGTCACTCAAGCTCAGAACAGGCTGATCGAGAAAAAAGGGGCAGACCCGATGTAGGGGCAATCAGGAAAAGAACTGAGACATGAATTTTCCGTCTAAGGAAAGGGACGAAAAGCAGGAAAAAAGCGCCAAGTGAGGGGGGGATACAAGCCTGGCATCAAGAGATTGGGTCAACTGAAGATAAAAAAGAGATCCTGAGAACCTAGATACAGAGGACGAGGGGCCGGGTTTAGTATATATTTCTGCGGGTCCAGAGCAATCGCAGGCAGGACCAGAGGAGGACGTCAAAAACAAGGAGGATGGGGGAACTCGACAATTTAGAAAAAGAGCCCTCGGTGACGTCGGGATTGGGAAAGGAGGGAGAAAAGAAAAAGGGCTCACACCATGGAAAAATAAGACCGCCCCACCGACCGGCAGGGAGACGAAAGTCAAGAAAGGAAACGTTTAAGAAGGGGGTCGAAAGACATGAATAATTCAAATTCTTGATGGGGCCGGCCAACTGGGAGCGGTGAAAAAAGGAAAAAGGGGGCGGGACGGCACGTCTCGATCGGTCGAAACGTAGAAAATTGACATGGGGAAAAAGAGAGAAAAGTGGGGGTAAAAACAAAGAAGAGAGGGAGAGAAAACCGAGAGTGGAGAGTTTCAAAAATATCTCCTCCCAAAAAAAGAAAGGTCTGTCAGGGGCTTCGAAGGGGGGGGGAAAGGAGAGCACGTAATCCCAGATTTGACGGAAAGGATCTATCGCGGGAACGGAAAGGGGAGCGCAATAATGGCACGAGGGGGCAGTCGCGGCCGAATCAACTTGCAGTCCGGACGAAGACCGGCAGAAAGTGGGGGGGAGACGAAAGTGGTAAGATTGAAAAGAACCCCCCACCCAGTCTCTCGAAGAAGGGTGGAGGGATAGCCCAGGAGAAGACAAAAAAGAACACGCGGTCGATAAAGGATCAAGAAGGGAAACCACAAACGGGTGAACATTCACGGGGGTAAAAGACACAGAAAGATCCAAGGACTGTAAAAGCTAAGGGGGGGGGGGACGACACCAGAGGAAGGGGGGGAAAAAGGATCATGCATGAAGCTAAGGGGGACAAGGAGCCTAAAAACACTGTTTTTTTGGGAGTTACGAAAGGTGAAAGAGATGGAGGGGAACAGATGAAATGTACTGAAAGAGACGTTTAAAATGTGGTCAAGTCAGGCCAGGGAAACTGAGAAAGTCCGGTGCCGTCGTTGCCGGAGAGGGAAGTAGAAAGAAGGGGAAAGAAATTAGCGGGATTAGTTCAGGTACGGTTATACCTACACAACGAAGGATGAGGAAGAAAAGATAAAAGGGGGAAGGAAAAGGAGAAACCCAGGGGACCCTACCGAAGGGCACCGGGTCAATGCCGCTAGCTAAGCCCAGTAGGCAGAAATATCAGGCAGAAACGAAGAAAGGTGAGAGCCAAGAAAATCACATCTCAGACACAAAGAACTTCAACTGGGGGCCGACTAACAGGAGCGGGAAAAGCAAGATAGCACTGATGTCCAGAACATAATGCTACAGTCGCACTGACAAAGAAGCAGAAATCTGCAGTCCCGGGGAAGCGTCAATGAGAGGAAGGAAAAGCCGGGAGAAAAGGTGAATTCGGTGAGAAGACGAGTCAGATCAATAAGGGGAAAAGGAATGGGGTGTGACTCTACCGCTCTGCTTATCTTCAACTAAGAAGTCAGAAAGACCAAGGAAAAGGAAGAAACAGGCAAAAAAAAAGGCCGAGGAACTTATGGGGGCAGGACGAAAAAGATCAGGAAGCTCTCAAGAAAAAAAGTGTCCACGACGGCACGGTTTACACTCAAGGCTGAACCTTTCCCAACACTCGGGCTTGGGGGAAGGAAGGGGGGGAATCGAGCGAAAAGAAAAAAAAAGGAGGGGAGGAAAAGAAGAGAGGAGGGAACAAGCCTTTCCCTTCAGAATTGGGGTAGGGGTTGGAAAGGTCCGAATGTGAAGTTTGGAAAGGGGAAAGACGAAAGGGGTTGTTTGTATGCTTGATCTATCTTGTCGGGTTGAGTAATGGCTGTAGTGCCCAAAACGGGGTCACAGGGGGAACCAGGTGCCTTTGCGAGGGGAGTAATGACTTCCTGTGGATAATAGAGATCGTGTTCGGATCTGACAGAACAAAACCAATTGGGGGGGGGAATGGTGATGGGTCCCGACATCGGGGGATGAAACGAAAAGGGAGCCCGAGATCGGGATGGCTCTCTTATAGGACCGCGAGGATAGATTTACAGAGGGAACTCGGGACAAGGGAGGGGAGGGGGTGTCAAGCAAGGTGGGGCTGTGCGACGCAAGGCTGTTTTATATAACTTTTGAGGGTAGCTAGCCCTGGGGAGGGCTCGGTGAACAGGGGGGGGAAGGTCATTTGGGGGGAGGAGGACTGTTGACGATTGGAGATCAAATGGTCGAGGGAAGATAGGGGGGCTCGGATATGAAAGAGGGGGAGGCAGAATCGCCTGGAGTGGGGGTCTGACCGGGGAGGGGAGCGGGGGGAAAGCAGAACAGGAAGGCCAGAGGGTAAAAAAAAAAGACAATTCGAGGTCTCACCGTACCGAAAATACAGAGGGAAGGAAAAAGACGGGCTCCAGAAACTAAGCTCCTTCAAAGACGGGGGCACAGGGGGGCTGCGGGAATTAGGGAGAGACGAATGTCAAAGCAAAAGGAGCTATAGTAATCGGCAGAAAGGGGACATCGCTGCGTTCAGCCAGGAAAACAGGAAAAGGGTAGGGTTATTTGGACACCCTCGGCCGGATAATTGGTACAAGCGGGCGAGGGGAGGGGACAAAAAAAAGGAAAAAGGACTGACGGGGTCTAGGGTCGGGTGGAGGGAAGGAGGGAGGTGGCCCTGGGTGATGTTGATGGGGTCATCGACGAGGGGACGGGGGCTAGGTCCAAAGAGGAAGACAGAGCAAAGGGTCGATGGAACTAGGGCTACGAACTCGTAGGAGAAAACGGGTGGGGGGAATAAAAATCGCTAACAAAATCTAGGGGGGGGGACGAAAAAAGCGGTCTAGTAAAGTAGTATATAGTAAGGGGCACGAGGAACAGGGGATAGCCGATATAAGTGAGCGCCTCGGGGTAAGGGCACAAGGGAAGGACCTCAGAAATCGAAAGGGAGATAAGAAGTTTGGGAGGGGAAGGGGTACCCTTCAACGTAAAAACCAGCATGCCAAGGGGGGGGAAAACGGCGCCGGAATACCCGGCTCTGCATCGAGGATAAAGAGAGGAATGCAGGGGAAAAAGAAGAGGGCTTTCAACCTTCTAAGTCGAACGGCGTGAATTGGACCCGACAAGAAAAGGGGTCAGGGGGTGGGAGCAGAAAAAATAAGACGTCTCTTCCACTGGGGGCCAAACAAGAGAAAAAGGGCCAGATGGAGTCGGGAGAAAACCGTTTTTCTCGAAACTCGGGGGTAACGGAAGTAAATTCTTTCGGGGGGGGGGAAGGGAGGGTAGGTAAATGACGTCTTGTCAGATGCTTGATCCACGGTCAAGAAGGGGATAGGAAAACGATTGAGGTCCGTCTTCGTCCAACTTATGGGCGAGTGAATGGAGAAGTGAGCGATGCGGCAGGCCATATTTCCTGAAGGCCCTGAAGAAAAGGAAGACAAAAAGCAAGGACCTCAAGGGGAATAGGAATAGAGAGGATCGGGGGGGAGGGGAGAAAGTTTCTGGTTTAGACTACAAAAAAGAAAAGTTCCATCTGCCAACCCGAAGTTGCAGGGAGTCAGGGTGCGTCCCCGAATGTGTAAGCAGACGATCTCATAGAAACACAGGAAAATGGAAGAATTGCTTAGGGGGGAATAAGGATGCTGGTCAGGGTCTCCTTAAGAGGTGACTAAGCCGTCTTATCTTGTGACCGGGAGGGGGAAAAGGGCTCCTCGAACAAACATACGGGAAAGTCGCCTAGGCGACGTAAGGGCGAAAAGGGCAAAAAGGAGGGATGCCGTTGGATAATTATAATAAGAGGGCGTATACCACGAGGCTAATGCCATTAGTGTGGAGGGAGGGGACCAACGCAACAGGTGAGGCCCTTGCGTCAATCACGAAGCGAGGGTATAGGCGGGAAGGAAACCGGGCAGAGGGGGAGCAGAGGAGACACCCATGAAACTCAATATGAGCCCGTTTCCCGGCAAGGGAGGGGAAACTCAAGCCTCTAAGAGGGGGGGGTCGTGCACGAACGAAAATGGAACTGCAGAAAAAGTGCGAAGGTGGGGGAACAGGAAAGAGGAGCATTGGGAAACTCAAAAAGGTTATTTGTCATAAAAAAAACTCGACCATGGGCACAGGGAGAAGAGACGATCTTGCGGACGAAGGCACAAAGGAGTCACGGCTGCAGCCCGTAAAGTTGGGAAACAGGAAGAGGGGGAGGGGGGTTCGTCCTGGTTAAAGGGGTCATAAGACGTCAACAAAGGAGGGAAAGGAGGCAAAGCCTGGATTGCGGGGGGGGAACTTGAGGGGCGGTTGCTAGACACGGAGAGACTTGTAAGGAAACGGGCTGGGAAAAGCCGCTAAAAGGTCCCAATGGCAATCTCAAGACGGGGAAAGAGGTTGGGGGGATTTGACTGTCCAGAAAGGTTTATGCTCTATAAGGGGGGGCGGGAGAGGGAGGGCAAAGGGGGAAAAAAAGGGAAAAGACATCAGGGGGGAAAGGGGGAGATCCTTGGGATGAAGTGTCCAAGGATAAAGGGGATCGTGGAGGAGGGGTACCCAAGATCGGCAAAGGGCTTCTATGAGACGGAACTCTACGAAGAAGGATGTACGGAGGCACACGATTTAGGATCTCGGTCATACTTTCGGTCCAAAGGGATTAGAAAAAGTCAGTAAGGAAAAATTGCAAGGGTCATCAACCGAGATTCCCCCTGAACTCCGATGTCGAGCGGGAATCTCGGGGGAACTGGGGGCGCAAATTGTTAGGAGACGGAAAGTTGACAACACAAAGGAAAGTAGGAGCAGTAGAACCTGAGGACGAAACGGCGGGGAAGATCCATGACTATAAAAAAAAACCACAACTTGGGGAGGAAAGAGAGATTCGAGTGGTCGAAAAGGAGGGCATAAGTAACAAGAGAAAAGGGAGGGGGCCCGGCCGGGGAGAAAAATGCCTCTTCGTCACAACCTATTGCCTGATCATAGAGGCCGCAGGAGGAGGGGAACGGTCTAGGAGTTGACTATAACTTTGCCTACTAGGGGGCGCCGCAGAACGAGGAGAAGTTAATCCAAGTCATGACTAGAGTTAGATAAAGGCCGCGTGGAAGACTCGTCACCGTTTTCCGCATACAAACTATACACTCTAGCAACCAAACCGCCGTGGGAAGGGGAAACAAAGGTCCGAAGGGGACGGAGGGGGACTCCGGAGGTCGCCCCGCGCTAACTCACCAAGGGGAAAGATTGAAGCATAAAGCCTTCGGGAAGGGACAAAAAACTCGGGTCTGAATTTATCACAGATGTGATTGGGGCACAGAAGGAGGGGGCAGACGGGACAGACACGAATGACGGAGCTGAAAACGTGCGAGCTAATCTAAGTCAATGCCAACTCCATGCTAGGATCTGAATACCAAGAATGGAAAAAGTATAACACTCCAGGAAGAACAAACAATCTGGCCTGTTGAACATCACTCGGAGAGAACCAGGTCAGTGAAGGGGAAGTTCGGGGCACATGAAGTAAAAAGAAAAACTAAAGGCTTATCAATCTGACATGTAAAGGAAAGAAGGGAGGGTGAGTTCAAGACAGCAAGGACGTCGGGGAAAAAGGTAAACGTACGTCGAAGGGGAAAAGAGAGCAAAACTACCCAGGAGGATGGGGGGGGACGAGTTAAAAGCTGGGAAGAGTCCGGGGGTGAAGAGGGAGGAAGGGTCTTTAAGAAGGCCCTGGGTGAAGTGCAAGAAAGAGAATCGACGCGGCGTGAAGGGAAAGAGACGATAAAACTTGTGACACACTAAAATATTTCCAGCCGAGGGGTCTTGACGAACTCGGGGGTAAAAAAAGATAAAGAATCCGGGCCGGGGGGGGCCCGGGATATTCAGTTCAAGAAGTTGTGCCCCTAGAGGATGTGGTCAGGAAAAAAAGATCCGACACGGCACGAAACAGAGGGGAGACTACCGGCGCCCGTACAACCGAGTCGAGCCTCGCAAAAGAAAGGAAGAAGGGAGGAAGGAGCAGCGGGGGACGCAAACGCAGTGGGGTAATCTCCGGGCAAAATGGATTGCAAGCCATGCAGAGGGGGGCGGACGGCAAAGGGACTACATAGGAAACCAATCCTCAGAAGACCGATCAACAGCTGAAAGAGGAGGAGGCTGGAATTGTGAAAGGAGGTATATGGACGAAGGCAGGAGAAGACGCTGAAACTGCCAACAGCTAATCACAAAAGAACTCATTGAACGCGCCAATCATGGGGGGGGAGAATGAACCCTCGGGATGTGGGGCTGCCGTCTGCTACATGCGGAGGGAGAACCGGGTCATCTGTATACAAGACGCCAGGGGCTCAAAAACCGCCTACCGGAAAGTCACCTTATTACAAAGCGTGAAGGAAAGGGGGGGCTAAAAAAGTGAGATGCAGTCGGGAGGGGGCCACCCTTGGAAAAGCGAGGATGTTCTGCGGGGGACACCCATGGCACAAGGGGGGCGGGACACTTCGTCCTCTCGGTGCGAAAATAGACGACCTTTAAAGGTGGGCCCACTTGGCCACCAACAAAGAAGCAACCCCCCCCAAAAACACCAAAAGGGAAGAAAGATAGGAGGATAACATATTTGAAGACAACGCCGTCGCCGATGGACAAAACAATGGTCTCATTTCTTTCCTTTCGCTGGTTAAGCGAGAAAAACCTACTCCCTCTTTTCGGGTGCAGGTATTCTTTTTTAAGGAGGAGCTTTTAAACGGCGGGCAAGAAGGACGGCAGAGAGGGATGAACGTCTTCAGACCTAGCTAGGAAAAGGGAAAGCCAGGGGAGAAAGGGGGGCTAAAAGCGAGGGGTAATTTGATTAGTACCTCCCACCCTAGAGCTGAGGGGAGGAGGACACGAAAACGTTACCTCAGGACAAACCTCTCCTCTAGCGATTGAAAAAATCAACGAAAATATGGGGAAAAAACGAAAAAGGGAAGCACGGGAACATGAAAAAGCGCCAAAAACTCCATAAATTTAAGTCGGATTGACGACCAGAATCAAACGGGAGGAGGACAATTCGACCTGATGAGCTAGGTTCAATATAAGCAAAACAAAGACAGGTGAGGGGGGGGGAATGCGCGAACCGACTCTGTGCGGTTCGGCCGATGGGGAAAGGACGTCGATCGTCCTTGAGGGGGGGTAAAAAAATTGGGAAGTAAGGCAGGGGAATGCCCGCCGAACGGTGCAGGGAGGGTGTAAATCTTCTTTAGGAAAATATGTGACCTCTATCGAGGGGGGGGAGTAGGAGGGGGAGGGATTGCCTAGACGGGAGATATCACTTGAACGCACAATCGCCAGGAAAAGAAGAAAAAACTTCAAGGGGAAGGCGATCAGGAGACCAGATCGAAAGGGGAAAGGAAAAAGATAGAAAATGAATTGGTCTAAGGACTCTTATACCATGGAGCCACGTCCCAGTGGGGAAGAGGAAAAGGGGAAGCAAAAAAAAGAGCTGCAGGCAAGGGCTACAAAAAGGTTCCTACACGCGCAGTCGGGGCAAAAAGAAAAGAGACATAAACCGAGAGAGGAACGAAAGGCCGATGTCCAGATCAGCTATAACGAATTACATCTCCGGACCAACGGGCGTGCGGGAAAAGAGTCGATGTCGGGGAAAAGAAGACCACCAAAGTACCCCAACGTCCGGGTGGTTACGGACATATCTACCTAGAAGACTGAGAGGCCTGCCGATCGGGAAAGGACAAGTCCAACGCAAATGGGCCAAAGTGACTCGGCTGTTTTTGCCTAAAAGAGACATGACCCAGAAATCAAGGCAACGAGAAGAAGGGAAAACAAGATGGGTCCAGACGGCTGTGAAACTCAGCGACCTTCCCAAACCGAAAGAGGGTGAGGCGGGAAAAGGGGTCCAAGGCATCGAAAAACACAACAACGGGGGGGAGGGGAGGGAGAGAGAGAGGAAATCCAAAAATAACAGATGTTCTGCGGTTTTGGAAAGGAGAGTGAGTTGACCGTGCCAAGGAGGGGAAACTGGACAACTGTTGTTGAGAGTAGCGTGATTAAATCGACGCGGGGCAAACGGGGGGAGGACCTTGGCTTTAGAAAAAGGGAGGAAAGTGAAGGGGTGCGGGAGGGGAGCGGTGCAGGTGAACGGATGGGGAAGATCAGCACACGGGGGGATCGGTTAGAGCAGGCGGGCACCAACGTTGGGAAGTTTGGTTGGGAAGGGTGTGCGCGACATCGAGAGAAAAGAAAGGACGGTGAATCCAGAGATAAGGCGTGTAAGACGTCATGAGCTACTGACCGGGGGGAACTCGATCAGCGAAGAGGGTCGGCTGTTGGGGGGGGGGGAGGTTGAACTGTGCGAAAAACAGTGGGAGGATATGCGGATAGGAAATAGCCCGAATTGACTCGGTGTAAGCCCGACAGAGGGGGGAGGGAGCTGAGCCTGGGGGGAGAGGGGGGGGGGGTGGATGGGGGGGGACTGGAAGTTTCGAACTGGAGGAGGGGAATCGGAGAGATCGGGAGCAGCAGAGGCAGTCGGGACTTGCCCTTCGTGAAGTGAGATGGGGAGCAACCTCCAGGGAGAGGGCAAAAAAAAAACGTCCCGGGGGGGGGGCAATTGAAACCGACCGTCCGAGAAGTGGCACATCAGTGCTAAGCACGACGACGGCAAAGGAAAAACGGCCACGGAAAACGCCGCAGCCGCGCTACTGCCCTTTTCAAAGCCATGAACGTCAGGGGAATGGCACGGAACAAAGAAAGGGGCGGTCGCAAATCCACAATAATGGATTCAGGACATATCTCATGCAGAGGGAATTGGGTCAGCCGAAGGGGGGAGGAGAGGGTCAACTCAAGCCCATTCTTACCGCGAATCGATCCTGTCGGGGTTCAGGGATGGGGAAGGGAGGTGTGGGTCCAAAATCGTTAATTCAAGTCGACAGCGGAGCGGGGGGGGTCGAGGAGAGATGGGCTATACGAACCGTCGAGACGTTTTGGACTAATCCCCGCGCTAAAAAAGGGCGGTGAGGAAATATTAAATGTCAATGAAAATCGAGAGATAGGCAAAGAGAAAAAGAAAGCGCACGATCCTAAAATGCAAATTGGGTGTTTTTTGGGGTGGTGGGGGTGGTCGTTTCCCGTTCGGGGACATCTCTCGATCAGGGGCACAAGGGGGGGGGGGAAAAGCCTCAACCTGCCTCTGGGGGTTTGAGCCGTTTTGCGAAGAGACCAAACCAAGCAGACCAGCATGCCATGTGGGGAATCTTCGCCCGGCTGTTTGCAAGGCGAAAAGGAGCGGTCGCGCCAATGGATGACGGGTGACAAAGGAGAGAAAATGGAACGGACGTGATCCCCAGGCGGGGAACCAGAAAAGCCAACTGGGGGGGAGGGGGGAACCCAGCCAAAAAAAGAAATTTTCCCTCAAGGATTTGATCTGGAACAAAGGGCTGCGTGGACTGGAGAGAAAAGCTGTGCATCAGAAAGGCACCGAAGAAATATGGGGTGAGAGGTCTCTTGGAGGGGAACGCCTGCTGGGTCAAACTCAATTGAAGAAGTGTCAAGATACATAAGGAAACCGAGAAGAAGAAAAGAGTTTGGGGGGGGGGGGGGAGGGGGCTTTACCATGCTACGTGGGTTGAAAAAGCGGCGGCAAGGCCGAGACGAGGGAAGGAAAAGGGCAGCCAAATAGTAAATCAACACAAAAGGCAGCCGCGAAGATTCGCAGAGGGGAAGAGCGGAAAGAGGAGAGAGGGTACATTCGGGGAGTGACGTGCATCTCTGAGGGGGACAAGGCGAAGAACGGGAAAAGGGTTGCCTATCTCCTGCGGGAGTCCTACCAGGGGAGCCGGAAGAGAAAGGAAAAGACGGGGGCGAGGAGGAGGGAATAATTCTTCTTGCGCGAAGGGCGTCCCTCGAAGAAACGTCGGAGAGAGTGCCGGGTAGGGAAAATCATCCGGCAGAGCCGCGTGGAAAAAAGGCAGGTAGAATACGAACGTGATCACTCGGGGAAATGGAAGGGAGGAGGAAGGGGGAGAGGGAGAAATAAAGTGCACGCAATACAACGATCTCATTCATTCTTGGTAAAGGTGGAGAACCATCAAGAAAGAGGTAGTCTCTTCCAAGTAAGAGGGAGATCTCGTAAAAATGAATACTACAAAGGGGGTGAGCCAGAGATCGCACGCCCTGATATCGGAGAAGAAAAGACCTTGCCCGCGAAAATCCGGGGGAAAAAGAAAGAAAGAGAAGACGAACTACCTGGACCGAAACTTCAACATTGTTACTACTGTGGCTAGGAAAGCGTCGGAGGGGGGTTGGATCAAAAACAAGAGGGGGGAAGTTTGTACTAGAACAAGGGGAACCAAATGGGGGGGGGGCAATTCTGGGTAATAAACCAGAATCTCAAAATGATAGGGGGGGGCCCCATCGGATGTGCTTGGGTGGGGGACTTCCGTGGCTAAGGAGTTGTCATAAGACGGGAAAAGAATGAGGGGTCACTGAAAAGGGAAGTTTCCTGGTCGGGGGGGTACTCTCCATGCACAAGATAATGTGAGGGAAGTGAAAAAAGGGAAAGCGAAACTATGATACAGGGTGCCTTCAATCGGGCAGGGGTGCATGGGGAAAAACTGTCAAAAGGCATGTATGAAAATCGATAAAGGGGGGGGGATTGAATCGAGTCTTTCGAGCTCTCAACGCATCGACGAGGAACTTTGAGCATTTAACTGGTTTGGGATAGAGGAATTATTGGAATGGGAAAGAGCTGAAAGAGGGTGTAAGAGAAACGAAGCGGGAGACGTGTGTGCACACAGTGAAAAAATGTAGTCGCGCGTCGCACGTGGAGGGAAATGCAACGCTATCGGGTCGGGACACTTGGCAAGGCTCAAAATCAGGGCAACTGACGGCCGAAGAAGAGCAAGGAGGGCAAAACGGGGTGCCGAAAGCGCATTGGGAACGACCGAAACGGGGGCACGGGCTGTAAAGGGGGGACGTAGACTGACGAGTGGTGGAAGATAAAGAACTCAAAAACGACAACTTATTATTCAGGAAAATATAGAGGGAGAAGGGTCAGAGGCCAAAGCGCTGGTATCCCTCACGAGACTAACGTTCGTTGTTGAACGGAAAGGTGCTCATACATGGCAGAGGAGGAGTGACAAGGGGAATCTGGATGCCGAAATCGGGCCTCATTTTCATTGAGTGTACTAGAGAAGGGGAATGTCAACGAAGAGAAGCTTGCCAATCAACGGATTAGGGAAGGTAGCCTCAGGAAGACATGGCGCCAAAATAAGATGGCTGGGCGGGAGAGAAAATTAGACTAGAACCTTCAAAGTGAATGGTCCAAAAAGGACTCCTCTAGTTCAAAAAAAGAACGGGGGAAAAGTACAGGGAAATCAGGTCTCTGAAGGGAACGACCAAAAAGGGTTCGACGTGAGAAAACAGTATAGATAAAATACCAAAATTACATTGGACAAGAACCTCGGGAAGTTGGAGGGGGGAAAGCTGTGGGGAACAAAAAGGAGATGTAAACCTGAGGGGTCCACCCTGAATGGAAAAGGCTGGAAACGGGGAGGGAGGAGAAAAGAAGCTAACAAGAAATCCATTCCTCAAAAAAAAAAAACCAAAAAGGGGAGACCGTTAAGAGGAGGAACAATCCCTTAGAAAGCTTAACGCAACACCCCACTTCCTTTTGGGACAAGCACTGGGGACAGGAGAAAAGGTTAACCAAGGAGATTGTTCCATTAAAGTTTACTCATATTGAAAGAGGGCTCAAAGAGGACCGGGTAAACAATCCAGAGGGGAGGGTGGGAAAGAAATCCACGGAGGGAAAAACACACGGGACAGTCACCTTGGCAAGGGCATGGGGAGAGGGGGGGTAGGTGCACGATCCCGGCGATTGTACCGCTTTCGCGTGCAAAGGAAAACTTCGGGGGAAGATGCGAGAGATTGCGAAGCGTGGAGAAAATTGGTCGGGGCTGGCATCATGAGTGAGGGGAGGACTCGAAATCTCACCTGCGTGAAGGGGGGGGGGCGCAGGATGGGGGGGGGAATAAGCCTCTGGTTGGGACGAGAGACGGAAGGTCTAATTCGATACCAAAGGGAAAGGAACCAGGCGGAGCCTATGTAAGATAGTCTCTTGTTGCCAAAAGGCTGGTCGAGGAAAAAGAGGTAAAAAAACCACTCAAGCTCAGACAGGTCGGACGACCTAGAACGCAGATGAGGGAGAACCTCAACAAGGGGGACTGGCGAAGGAGAAAAGGCTCATTCAGGGACGACAACGCGGTAATAGACATGATTGGGATCGGGCAGCGAGGGGGCGTACCACATGAAGAACCACCTAGAATAACCAAATAAAAAGACAGAGGTCGAGAGGGAAGGTTGAGTTACGGTACTATGGAAGGCAGTCAAATCCTGCTCAAAAAAGACCGAATCGAGAACAAACACAGGGGAGGAACGGAAAGACACAAAGCCTTTTGGCGAGCCGATCGTTTAAGGATTCTTACTTGACTTCGGAGCAGAAAGACAATGGAGGGTAACAGGCGGCATGTCAAAAAGAAAAAAAAAACAGAAAGCCGGTGAGCCGGAAAATAAAGTAAACCAAGGTATAGAAAAGCCTGGACTTCAATTAGGGTGATGGGAAAAAAAGGAAAAGCGCGATTCTGGGCTTCGGGTCAACCTGTCACAAGGGGGCGGGGGGAAACTGGAGTAAGGGGAGGGGGCGAAGGAATCCCGGGGGAAAGTTTTTCAATAGCCAACGGGGGCAAATCCAAGCGCGGAGCGACAGAGATGGCAGCGCGGGGACCAGCGGCCCTCTTTTTTTGCCACGGGGACCTGGCTTTTAAATTTGGAGGTTCTGGGGGGAGGGGACAGGAGCAAAAAAAGAAAAAGGGGGGGGAGATGAGCATGGAACGGTGTCCGGATCAATGTCAAGGTGACTTCCACTGTCATCAGCAGTATAACGCAGGCCGTGCCGGGGAGATGCCGAAGATAGGCGTTGGGAAAGGGGGACGAGCAGGATCCCGGGTGCTCCACCTGTGAGATGAGGGGGGGAGAGGTAAGTATGCAGACAAGAGAAAGATGTTAGTGAGAAATAGGGGGAAGAGAAAACCTCCGCTGCGAACGGTACTAGAACCTCCATTCGATTAACCCGTCAAACAAAGTGCAAGGAGGAACGACAAGACGCGAAACGACGAGAAAGGGTAAAGTCTGAACTTATTGCTACCATACGAAGAGAACTTGTACCCAATTCTAAGCAATTAGAGGAAGGGGGGGAAAGGGGGAAACCGAAACAACGGGTCTTTGGTAAGGACGGGAACACGAGAGGTGAGGGGGAAGAAGCAGACCGGGGAGGACGTATCAATTCCGTGGGAAGTGAAGCGGCACGCCGAGGACGTAGCAGGAAGGGAGTGAAGGCGTCGTGAAAGGACACTGTGTTAAAAGAGCTTATCAGGTTATTGGGGGAAGAAAAAAACCGACGTGAAAAGGACGGGGAAGAAAGACGGGGAGCTCAAAGAAATGAAAGTGGTCAAGGCCGAATCTAGACAAATCGATCAGGCCCTATAGGCACCAAGGAACGACAGGTGATCACTTACTATACAATTCTCCTCTCACCCGAGACAGAGGAAAAAGGGGCAAGAACCTGAGCAGAGAAAAAGAAGGCTGGACTAAGCAAGGAGAAAAACACAAAGCTCAGATTGCCAAACGCAATAAAGACGACGAGGCGCTGATAGAGACAGGGAGAGGAAAGCCACAGATACGACCCGCCTAACTCTTGAACCACCGGCGGAGAAGATGTCAGGGGAAAAACAGACCTAACGGACAAAGGGGGAAGTGGTGGGTGACGCAAGAGAACCGATCGCACTGGTAGTAACTTCCGTCATCGACTAAACATATCCAGACGCAAAAGGGGAAGGGGGAATCTGAAAGTGCTCAGCCAGGAAATACAGAAAAAACTAAGGATCAATCCCTCACCTCCAGGAACACAAAGGGAAGACGAAAGGAAAGGGGGGGGAAAACGAGTCGACATTGGAAAACCCGAGAATTTTTGACCGTTCCATCTGGGTCCACC
>Ga0179591_1312570_pt1 | contig 15221 bp, 18 predicted proteins | sample CZOMad2_1_08_16f_FD_182891 | JGI IMG/M metagenome (GOLD analysis project Ga0179591, IMG submission 182891) | Vadose zone soil fungal communities from Angelo Coast Range Reserve, California, USA - CZOMad2_1_08_16fungal (PacBio error correction) | ecosystem: Environmental > Terrestrial > Soil >...
ACCAAAAAGCGGTTATTTCCTGACGAAAGGTCGCACTACCCCGAGGGGGAACACACAAAGTTTCCTACTCCTGCTCAAGAGAGAAACCCAACAGGCCCATCTCACCAACATCGTTCAACCGTGAAAGAAGGGGTCATGTGGCCGCAGAAAAAAAACGTGACGGCGGGGGAGCCCCCCAAAAAAGAGACCTTTCAACTCAATGTCCCACAGTTTGAGGGGGGTCCATGAAGGAGGATAAGGGGGGGGGAAATCCTGACGCTTCGCAGGGAAGTTTATCCAAAGGCCAACAAGGGGTCCGAAAAAAAAAATGCGGGACAAGTCGAGCCAATTGGGATCAAAAACTTTGCGACTGCGGAAAAAATTGAGGAAGCAGGGGTGTCCCAGGGGAAGGGTGGTTCCCCAAAGGTCCAACTTTGTTGCTGGAAGGGGGGTTAACCTTTGGTAAAGGAAGGGGGGGGACCAACAAACCACATAGCACCCATAGTTTTTTGGGTCAAATGACATAAGGGAAAAAAAGGGCGTTGGGCGGACCCCCTGCTTGAAGTTGGAGCGCTGATCATACCGGGGAAGCAAAAAAAAAAAAAAACACCCAAAACAGAATAAAGCGTAAATAAAAAAAAGTTTCGGGAGTGGGAAAAATTTCTCCGCAAATCTCACGCCAAGTCCTTCCAAAAGGAAATCCAAGGGGGAAAGATCAACCCTTTCAATAAAAAGGATGACAACACCAACCAAAATAACCAAAACCCGGCAAGGGGGATTAGAACTGGCCAAAGGAAAAGTTTGGAAAGGGGGAAAGGTCCGAGTTTTTTCCATTTGAACCAACTACTTAACCGCCACAATCAAAAAAAGAGAAAGGGGAAAAAATCAGTTGGCAGTTTGGTGGTAAACTTCTGGGAAATCCTCAATAGGAAAACCCACGGGTCAAACACCCACCCAAAAGAAACCCGGCCCACCCTCGAATTTTCGCCCAGGACCGGGCGACAGGTTTTTACGGAACCGGTTCGTCCCAGAAAAGGGAAAAACACCACCAAACGGGTCATGTCCCTAACTTAAAACTAGAGGAAAACCTTCCCGTTGCAACTCGTGGGGGGCAAAAGGAACCCCGGGCAGAAAGGTTCGATGGACAAACAACAGGGAAAAGGGGGGTCCCCCGATAAACCGCCCACCCTTGAGGTGCTGGGGGGGTCTAAAATGGGGACGGAAAATCGTACCCATGAAACCACAAGGTGGTTCGCCAAAAAGTACCGTGAACCCGTTTGGAGGGGGAAAGAATCGGGAGGGGATAGACTCGTGCCGACGGCCAGCCGGTGCAAAGAAAAAAGTCCTTTGAAGGCCCAAAAAAAAAAGTTTCTTTGGCCGTGGGACACGCTGCCCCGGTCCATCCCCAAAAAAAAAGGTTTGAAGAACCAATGACACGGGAATGTGCGGGTCTGTGCACCAGGAACCTGCAAAAAAACAAAAAACCATTACCGAGGGGCCAATCCTGCATCCCACGGCACTGAACAAAGAAAATACTGGAACGGGCCAGCGGGGGAATGCCGGGGCATCGAGTAAAAACCCAAAAAAAAAACGGGGGGTGATCCCCAGGGGGGGAACAACTAAAGGGCCGGGGGGGAGGACGGCGACGGGAGGGGAAGTAGCAAATAAAACGCCCCAAGGGGTGACAAAAACCCGGAAGGGCACCGGAAGGTTCGGAGTCGCAAGGGTTAATGTAAAAAATTTTAAAAGGAAACCAGAAAAAAAGCAAAGACCAAACCCTCCGTATCCCAACAGTTCCTGGGGTAGCACGTCCTGTACCTAGGAACCACAGTGGGGGCGTGGCCGTCGAGGGCCATTTTAATTTTAGGGTGGGGGCATGGGGGACTCAAAAAAAAAAACGAAAAAGGTGTAAGGGATCTGCCGGAGGAAATCCTTCTTAGCTTTTTTGGTACAAATTTGGGAAGTTCTTTTTCGAAAAAATTGAAAGAGGCCCTCTTTCAAAAACAAACAGGAGGATTAAATAAATGGGGGAACCGGGGAAAAGCAGGGACCGTTCTCGACAATGACAAGAACACCCTTACCTGGTCCGCGGGAGGGGAAAAAAAAAAAAAAACGAAAAAGAGAAAATAACAGGAAACAAAAGAAAAAAAAAAACAACCAAACTGGTTTGGGGGGGTCTCCGTTCCGGGGGAAACAAGACTACTTCCCAAAAAAAAAAAAAAAAAACTTTGTTTTCCTGACTAACGTGGTTTCTTCCCTGCTGGAAATGGTCGCCTTTTGACTCCAAAGAGTTGAAACAGGGGGGGAACGTTTCCTGAAAAGACGGTCCTAAAAAGGTACTAACGCAATTCAAAAAAAAGGCCTAATAAAACTTTGGCCCGCCCCAACAATTCCCCCCGGGGGGGGAACGTTCCTAATGTTTAAAAAACCCGGAGGCGTCCCCGGGTGACACAGTAATTTTTTCCAAACGGAGGTCCTGCAGTCGGGCCCCCGGTTGGAGGGGGTTGGAAATCACCCGGAAACGCACAAGAAAAAAGAAACAGGGGGGTTGCGGAACGGGTTTTTTTGGAAAACGCCAAAAGTGCAAATTCCGGGCGGGGGAACGAAAAATTTTGTTAAGGAAAACGAACCTTTAACGGGTTTCTAACCGCAGCCAGGAAAGATTAGGTACACCCGAAGAAAGGAGTACCGGTAACTTGTAACAGACGATTTGCCGAGCAAGGACACGAAGCCGGAAAAAAAAAAAAAATCCATACGCCCGGTAAAACCCGTTAAAAGGAATCGAAATTGGCGGCCCGCGCTTGAAAGGAAAGGTTCCCGGTGAAAAAAAGACGTGGAGCACGCCTTGGTTGCCGGGGAAAACCTTCCAGGACAAAAACCGGCAGGTTCTATCCAGGGAACGGTCCCTTGGGAGGAAACGAGATTACGGTGGCTGTGGGGAGAACGTTCAACCAGGAACAAAGGGACCCACCCCTGCTTTTGAAATTTTACAAGTGGCACGGGGCCCCGCGGAATCTTCAGGACTCAACCGACCCGGCATTTACAAAAACACACCCCCCCCCCAAAAAAAAGAATGTTCGGAGAAAAAAACGACACACGAATCCCCCACCACCTGCGAGTTGCAAACCCAGGGGGGGGGGGGGGTTAAATTGTTTAGGGGAAAACCAACCTCCCCGATGCGGCACCAGATCTGGAAGAACGGAAGTGCGAGAAGGACCTGCAGAGGCTGGGGTGGGGGTGGGGGGGGGGGGGGGGGGGGGGGGGGGGGGGGGGGGGGGGGGGGGGGGGGCCGATTCAAAAAAGTTTTGGGGTAAGGACGAACAGGAAAAGGGGTTTTGGATTATCTTCGGGGGGAGCTTCCAAGTCCAACCTGCCCCCCGTACAAAAAAAAAGCCTTTGGCCACCAAGGTCACGTTTGATCACCAACCCGGGTGGGGTGGTTTAACACACCGGATCCCCCGCAAGAAACTTCGGGCCCCAAGCAATTAACAAACCCTAAAGGCCCCCGAAAAACCCTGAAAGGGGAACTGAAAGTGGCAACGTGAGAAAATCCAGGCAAACGGTCCCACCCATGGGGTGGATTGAAATCGCTGCCCCCCGCTGTGAGAGTCCCCCATCAAGGTTCACCCCAAAAAGGCACATGGAGGAAAACCCTGGTGTTTTTGAAACGTCAAATTCGTTGGCGGTGGCAAAAACCCACAGAAAAGTGACATTTTTCTTCGGGAAAACACTGTCTCCAACATAAAAAAAGGCCAACTTGGTGATTGTCAAAACCGGTTCAGGAAAAGTCCTGTCAACGGGTTCTGAAAAGGGGGACCTCATTCGGGGGTCGGGCAGTAGCAAGAGGTTAAAAAACCCTGAGGAAAAAAACAACCACAAACCACACTGTTAGGGAGGGAAATAGGAAAAAGCCTGCGGGTCGAAAAGCGCGACCAAAAAAAGAAGAAAAAAATCGGTTCCCACCCCCACCGGGCACCTGGGGTAATCTCCCAAAAGGACTGCTCGACCGGACAATCGAACAGTCATTATCAAACAGTTCGGTTCCCACAGGGGGGGGACCGACCACCAAAAAAATGAAAACTGTTCAAACTGAAAAAACAAGAGGGGGGACCACCCCACCGGACTTGCAACAAAAGGTCCAACCTCACACCCAGGCATTGGGAAGTAACTTTGGGAAGAAAGCTGGGGGGCGTCTCGGGAACCATGGACCCTCAAAAAAGGAAGAAAAAACCTTCCCGCGTAAAAAGTTTTTTTTTTGGGAAAAGAAAATGCGCGGGGGCGATAAAAATTTCGGGCGTGGGGGGGGGAGGGAGTGTTGACATCCTTCTTGGGAGAAGTGGGACATTGGGGAATTACGAACCCAGTTCTTCCCCAACCCGGGGGGGACGTCCCAACAAAGACGGAGCGGCAACGTTGGGAAGATTGGGACGCCCCCGACAGATCTTTCCAAACCAAAAAGGGCCCTCCGTTCCCGGGAAAAAAAAGAAAATCGCTTGTTTGCGGTCAAGCCGGTGGGGGAGGGAATTTCTCCTCCGGAAAAACGCCGCACAGGGATTCAAACCGGTTGGGGCCCGGGAAATAAGAAAATATCCCCATAAGGGGGACGCCTACAAAAACAAAGTAACAGGAAACCTCCCTCCCGTGTGGAAGGTCGTTTCCAAAAGAAAACTGTTTTATGAATTCGGTCGAAAAAGTTTAATCCCACGGCAACCAAGAAAACCGCAACCCCCATCGGGGGGAATTGAAAATAATGGGAAAGAATCCGGGGTCTGGTTTGTTGAAACGCGCACCTTAAGAGCCTATCTGAGGCCAACAACCCCGACCGCCCAGAAAAAACCTCGCCAATGGTCGAGGGTTTAGAAATTCGTTCACAACACACGAAAGTCGACACCGGGGGAAAGAAATGCACCCTTATATCCGGAGTCAAACCTGGCGGGGCAAGCAAAAACCGAATGGTGACTAATGCAGCAGAACGGACTGCTAAAACACCAAAAGACTCTTTGGGGGGGGATGACAAAGGCCTAGGGTAAATAAAAATCCCAATCGTCCAACCATAAACCCGTGTTCTGGGGGAATTAACCTTGTTAAGAGGAAGTTCCGGGGGGAAATAAATCGGCTCGGGAAAAGGCTGGGGAACGTGGTCAATCCCTGGCTTAACAGTGGAAGGAACCGGAGACCCCCCGGAGGGAGGTGACCTGAAAAAACGTTCCATAAAAAACCAAGTCAAGAACAATGGGTCTGGTTGGTACAAACAGAAAAAACAAAAACCAAGAAACCCTGTTTTCCATCGCTTGAGGACCCCCCAAGGCGACTGAAAATTGACAGGGGAAAACGGGACATCCCTAAACCCGGCGGGCCAGAGTTTAAAATCGTCCAAACAAAAAAAAAAGGGGGGGGAATTCCGAGGGGGAACCGTAAACACCCGGAGGGCCGCCGCTGGGAAGTGAGTTCCCGTAGAAAGACTTGTTTGAGGAAAAGAAACCAAAAGGAAACCCCCCTGTCAGGGTTTGGGAAGTTGGTGGCGCGCTTTTACAAACCAACAGGGAAAAGGGGGGACCCAAACGAGAAAGACCAAACCCTAGCACCCCAAAAAAGGTCCCCCCGGGGGGGTGGACAGGACCGTCGGGGGGCTCGGCAAAGGCGGCGCCAAACGGGGGGGGTTTTTTTTGTGTTCTGTGTTAGTTCTGGGGGGTTTTCCAGGGGGGGGGGGGGTTTGAAAAACCCCCTCCCCCGCCCCGAAACAGTGGGGGGAGTCCCTCCTTTTAAAAAAATGAAAGAGGGCAATAGGCTACCAAACACTTGGTGGTCTCCATTAAAGAAGCAGAAAAAAAAACAACCCAAACAAGGGAAAAGGGAGGGGTGGGAGAGATTATAAGAAAAACAGATAAAGGTGTCCGGAAAAAAAACAGCATTACCGGCAAACAAAAAAAACGGATTTTCTGTCTTAGCGGGGGGGACTCGGCCATGCCACACAAACCACGTGCCCCCCCAAGGAAAAAAAGGCTCAATTCCCTAGAAAAAGACAAAATACGGAGGAACCCACCTTTAACCAAGGGGGAACTCGAGGACCCCTCGGGAGGTTGGGGGGGGGACCCGACTCAAAACGAAAGGGGGGTTTAACTATTTCTTAAGGAAACGAGAACGTCCAAACTACGCAAGACGAAACAGCAAAACTTAATTGAAGAAAGTTTTCAGCCCAAAAGAAAAAATGGAATTCCCCCCGGGGTTGGGCAAATGCCAACCCTGAACAGGCCCGGGGGGGAAGGGATGGGAGGGGGTTTGGTTAATTTTTTTTGGACGTCTCAGGGAAAGACAACGATTTTTCCCCGGGGGGGGGGGGGGTTGGTTTGGAAAATTTTATTTTACTGGTGTGGCGTGGGAAGGAATGTCTGGTGAACGCCACCAAGGTGGGGTTTGAATGGGTGGATGACGGCCCGGAGAAAAAAAACACCTTTGCAAGACGGGGCCCTAACAGGGGGAACCCTTTGGGAGAAGCGTTAAAAAAGGGTGTAAAACTTGACAAGCCCCGAAAATGACAAGGAAACCTCCGAATTTATGTTCACCGGAAGGAGTCCCGTTAAACCTGGGGAGACAGAACACCCGGGGGACGATTGAAAAACCCCCAGAACGCACCCCAGAAAATAATCAATGTGGCGGGATTAAAAGGTTTCTACCCAGGTTTACCGGCGGTTGCCGGCAATGACACAGAAAGAAAGGGAACCAAAAAAAAAAAAGGGAGCAGAACGTGGAGACACCAAGGGGTGCGGGGGAAAGGGGGTCGACGACCTTCAGGAAAAACGGGTCGAGCCGTTCTAAAAAAAGCGGTCAGGTCCTAGAAATCCAGTGGTTGGCGGGAGGCGCTTTTGGAGAAAAGCTTCAACAGCAAAAGGCAGACCCCACAGGCCCACTAATGACGCGTGGGAGAGGAATCGTTCCAAAGGGGGGAAACTTCGGGGGACCTACAAAAGGCATATTTGCCACACGTAAGCCCGACAAAAGGGAAAAAAAACACCCTGCGAAGGGTTTGGTTTAGAATGGTGTTACGGATGAGACAACAAAACCGGTTTAAATTGCGGCCCGGCGGCCGGGGGGAAAAAAGAACCTTTGAGGGCCAGCAGATCGTCAGCCCGGGGGGGGTGGGGGGGGGGGGAATGAAAGCCCTTCTTGTAGCCGGGGTTCCACCCCCATCCGGCCAACGTTTAAAGTTGGAGAAAAATTTGGGTTTCGGTGGGGGGGGCACCACCGTTTTGGATGGGGAACCCGTTTTGCCAAGGCCGGCCCAACTGAAAAAAAGCAAAAAACTTTGGACCACGAAGTGGACTCTGGCCAGTAGTCAAGGTGAAGAAATCCATCCGCGGAAAGGTCCCCCCTCGGGGAACCCTGGGGGGAGGCGGTTTGGGGGGATGAAAGCGGGGGAAAAAAAAAAAAAAAAAGTCCCTTCCTTGCCAAATCCGGTTGAAAGGCCTGAAAATGCCGGGGGGGGGGGGGGAGGGTTACTTTCAGGAGGGGGGGGGGCGTCCCCCCAACCACGGCACGTGACATCCCACTCAATGACGATGACCCGGAAAAAAAGGAGAGGGATGTCCGAGGGTCGGGGTGATTGTCGAACCAAGGACGGGTGGAGGTTGAAAAAGGGGTCAAGGTTGGAAAGTCTCAAGATGCTTTGGTAATCTCTCAACAAAAAACAAGGAAAATTAAAAATATATATATTACGAGGATTACAATCTCCCCCACCAGAAGAATCTTTCCACCCGCCCAAAGTCCAACCGGTAAAAAAAAAAAACGCAGTTGCGAAAAAAAAATCAAGCGGACGGGGACTTTGATCGAAATTTTTTTGGAAAGAGCCCCGATTGGGACCTGTCCACTTGGTAACTTTTGGGGGAACAAGATTCCGACGTACTCAAGGAAAACGTTCATGGCCATACGGGGGGTTTACCCTGGATGGACAGTGGGGAAGAGCTCCCGGCACGAAGAAAAAAGCACGTCACACAAACCATACAGTGGACGAATGGACATCATTGCCCTAATTTGGACTACAAAACGTCGGGTGGAGGAGTTGTCCAAGTTTTCAAACCAACCACCAAAAAGGGGGGTTTCAGGAGAAGTTGGAACGGGTCAACACTACCCTCAAAACCACAACCCACGTGTTTGGGTGGACCCCCGAACTCGGGGGCGGGAGGGGGAAAAACCGTTTTTACTTTCCTAAGAAAGGGTTGCCGAGAAAATCACCATTCCGAGTCGCCTGGGGAAGGGAAGACCCCCAACCCGATATCCGAATTCGGGGCCAAGGGAACTGGAAGAAGTGAACCCACCAAAAAAGATTGAAAAAAATTTTACAAATAAAAGAAAAATCCAATCGGAGGATGTTTACCCCCCAACAAATAAAGCAACCCTTCCCAACCATCTCCTTTGGGGAAATTGCAAAGAAGTGCCAAAAAGGGAGTTTGGGGGGGGGGTATCCTTTTTCGGAGACGGGGTCCCACTGCCCTTACGGTCAAGCACGCGAAAAGTTAATGGGGTTACAAAGAAAAAGCCCGGGGGGTGGGCAAATTTTCCTTTTTGTGAAAAAACGGGGAAAAACTCATCCCAAAAAAAAAGAAGAGGGGAGAACCAACCCAAAAAGCCCCAAAATTAACACCCAAATTCATGGGGGGGGGAGGGGAGCCCTTTTAGGGAGCCGACACAAGAAAAAAAACACCCCAACGGGGAAGTCCTGAATCTTACGTAAACCCCGAATCTGCGAAGTGCAGCCGTCCCGCCCCGACCAGAAAGGAGTCTCCCAAGATGGGTTCTACTAAAAACCACAAAATATGTATTTGTGGGACTCCCTCTCAGGGGGCCCGAGGTCGATTAAAAAGGATGACTAGAATTAAAACAAACAGTCGGTCCTACAGGCCATTTAAAAAAGAAGATTAAGAGCGGCCGAAGGTCGGCGGTTTGTCAACAGTTTTAACGAAAAAAACAAATTGTTTGAGAACCCGGAAAGGTCGGGGGGGGGAAAGGGTTGACAGCAAGACCTGGTCAATCCCCAACCACACAACAGAGGGACAACCATGTTTAAAGGAAACATGAGTGTCCCCCCAATACTCCCACCAAAACAAAATTAAAAGGGTCATCTCCCGGGGAAATGTCGAAGGAAAATGGAAAGGGGACTTATCAAATCCAAGGAAAAACATAAATTTAAAAAAACCTAACCACCCTCCACAATAACCCCCACCAAGTTCCTTTTCCTCGGGTAATACTTAAAAAGCCCAACGGGTTGGGGTTGCCTAAAACAATGGGGGGGGAAAAGTATTATTCGCTGCTTTGGGACTTGGGAAAATTTCCAGAAAAGAACCTCCCCTAGTCCCCCGTACCCCCGTTCTGGGGTATAGGGGGAACCACCTCTTATTGAAAAGAAGAGAGAGGTCTCCTCCCCCTCACCTAGGAAGAACCCAAGAGGAAAATTTGGAAAAATTTTTTTTTCATCGGTCAGTTTCCTGTGGGTTCGAAACACCTGAAAAAAAAAAAGTTTTCCCGTGGGCCACCGGACGTTGGGGGCTTTTTTCATGAGGGAAATGGGAGAGGGGAAAAAAAGTCCTCCAAAAGGTTAGGGGCGCCCGTGTTTCATGCCGAGCACCGGGGTTTTTGTCGCATCTGTGGGTTTCCCTTAAAACTGTTAGAATTTATCCTTCCGGAGAAGGGGAGGGGGAGGGCAGGAAAAAGATGGGGGGAGAAAAAAGTAAAGCCAGGAATTGGGGGGTTCAAACCTTCCCCGGGGACCACCCTTACAGGGCGGGCCCAAAAAAAAACCACCCCGCAAGAAAAGACACCCAGGCGGGAAGACAACCACTTTTTGGAGACCCCAAGGGGGAAACGAAAGGACGAACAACTGTGGGGGGCATTTCCGCATGTTTGGAGGGCCCCCTAGGGTTGCTTGGGGGAAGAACTGGGGTTGTCTTAAAGAAAACTAACCGAAGTGAAAGGCTTTCTTTACAGAGCTAAGGGGAAGTTACTCCTCCTTCTCAAAATGCAAATTTTGGGGGGGAGGACCCGAAAAAACAAGTAATCAAGGGTGGGGCTTTCCCCTAAACCGAAGGACCTTTTTTGGGGGGGGCTCCGGGTTTATTGGTCGCATGCCAAAAAAATGCCCCGGGTGGGGGGTTGTGCTTTTAGAATGGTCAGAGGGAAACAGAAATCATTTTTGGGAAGTGTTGGGGGGTGGCCCCCGGGATTCAAACCGGGGACGTCCCTGGTGAATCAAACTTTGTGGGAAGAAGTACCCGATACCCGGAGGAAAAAGCCTCTTACCTAGATGTTTGAAAAACGAAATCGATGTACCAGGGGGTGAGAGGAACAAACGGGGCGATGGGGGAACCATCCAGGCAAAAGAAGCTTTTCTCCACCCCCTAAAAAGAAAGGAATGTTTCGTTGTAGAACAGTCAAAAGGTTGGGAAAAAATACTAACGGAAAAAAAAGCTGTCGTCTGTGCAACGGGACGCAGAATTTCCTTAGTCAGAACTGATAAAGGTTTTGTCCTCGAGGGGAGGAAAGAAAAAAAAAAAAAGCAGAAAAACCTGAAGAGGCCCGGGCGGGTCTGGGGGATGATATTCGTTGGGGCGGGGCAGCTAAAATCTCCATCGTAACCCTTTGGAAAAAGAGTCGAAGATTGGGGCCCGCACGAGGAGCGTTGGGAAACTCGACAGGGAAAACAGAAAGCCCCACGTTTGAGGGGAAAGTTTGACCGCAAAAAAACCAACAGAGGGGGACCTGTTGTGGAATGTGTTGTAGAAGAGTTCGAAAGCAAATAATCGTCAAGGGGAGGACAGGGGGCGTCGGTCAGGGGGGAGTTGCACGGGAAGAAAGAAAAAAACTCCAAAAGAGGGGTTGGTAGCGAAAAATCTACGCCTTTTTTGGGAGAGCTTGAGACACAAATCCAAAAATGCCCTAACCCTTGCGCCCCGGGTCGGTTTATAAACCCGAGGGGTAAAATTGTTGTTGGGGTAATCCCCCCCAAGGAAAAAAGAAGTCCAAAAAGGACCAGCCAAAGGCCACCCGATTGGAACGCTCAAAGGGGGAAGGAAAAAATTTCTGGATCAAACGCGAAAAAAAGGGACAAGAGGAGTCCCCGGGTACTCTCCACCGCAAAGTCTTCCAGAAGAAAGGTACCCCCCACCCTTCGAAAAGGGAGGTTTCCCACCCTTTTGGGGGTTAACGTAAAGGGGTGGAGTGAAAAACAATGGGGGAAGCCTTCGGGAGACGCCCCAACAAGGGGAGTGATAGGGAACTTTGTGGGGGGGGGATTGTCGGGAAGGGGTTCAAAAAGCGTTTCGAAGTGGGGGACCTAAGGCCGGGGAGGGGGAGACGTTCTCATATAGAACTTGAAGGGGGGGAATCTCCTTCGAAAAAAACAAAAAAAGGGAGAAAGTAAAAAAATCCGGTAAAACGCTGAAGCCCTTGAGAAGAACCATAAAAAGAAGGTCCCAAAGCCAAATTTTCGACCGCGGGGTCCACTTCCAAGACTAAAGGGCATAACGAAAAATTCAAACAGTGCCCCGTTACATCCGTCCAGTTTGCAAATAATCCAATAATAAAGGGACAAGGGGGGCAGAGTTTGCACGGAACGACGACTGGTCAAACTTAAGGGCGCCAGGGGACACATTTTTATGGAAAAGGGGGGTAAAGGAAATCCGGAACGAAAAAAAAGAAAATGTGCGCAACGGGGGGCCCGCTAAACCTCGTCGAAAGGGACAGCAACTTGGGTTGGGACGAAAAATCAAGGTAGGGCTGGGTACAACATTTGTGTCCCACCAGGGGGAAAGGGAGTGGGACCAAGGAATTAACGGGGTCAAACGACAAAATCGAGCTGTGGTGTTTGGGGGGGGGTGGGGGGGGGGGGGGGGGGGGGGGGGGGGGGGGGTGTGGGGGAGGGGGGGGGGGGAGGGGGGGGGGGGGGGGAGGTGGCACGGGGGGGGGGGGGGGGGTGGGGGGTGGGGGGGGGGGGGGGGGGGGGGGGGAATGGGGGTGGGGGTGGGGGTGGGTGGGGGGTGGGGTGGGACGTGAGAAACGGGCTAACTCCTTCCTGGCCCCAGCGGTGGGGGTGTACGAGGGGGGGCCGCGGAAAGAAGACAGCCTCAAAAAAAAAAGGCAAAAAAGCAAACCCCCAACCTTCCTATGGAAGCCTAAAAAAACGATGAAGAAGGGGATGAAAAGCCTTCTTACTTTCTACAAAATCCCGAAAACCGTACGCAAAATGAGGGGGGTTGGCCGAAGGACCGTCCAAAAAGCGGGCCTACAACAACTAGTAAAAAAAAACAAATAACCGTCACCCCAGCCCGGTTGGGGGGACTTGAAGCACACGAAAAACGTAACGGGGGAAAGAGAGTTTTCCAGGCACGGAGAAGGGAAGACTCCCATTCGAAAAGGTAAAAATATAGCAGGAATAAGGTGAGTGGAAAGGTTGCTTGGTGCTTGTACCCGAACTGAAAAATGAGGACCTCCACAACAAAAGGTAACAAAATAAAGGCTTTCGACCCCTGGGGCCCTTCTACTGGGGAGGGGAAAAAAAGACCCCTTTGTTTAAGAAAACGGAAGGGGAAAATTGGAGTCAACTTCCTGGATAAGGAAGTCTGTTCCGTCCGGGGAGTTCCCACAGGGAAAAAGGGCCAGGGTCGTGGAAAAGGGGGTAACGTGGGGGGAAAAGTTTGAAACGGGCCCCGGCTGGGGGGTGGGTGACCACGACTTCCCGGGAAAGGGGTGCCTCAAAAACAACAGGAAAGGGTTGGGAGCCCCCCAAGTGGAAGGGGGGGGGGGGGGGAATTTACGATTTGTGTTCGTTGAAGGCTTGTGGTATGACCGGAGGGCCTGAACAGGAAAAAAAGCCCCTTTTTCAAAAACGGTGGAGGAATTAAAAAAAAACATAAAAACTAATAGGAAAAACTTCCCCTTGGGAATTTTGGGAGCCGGGGGGGGTCGCCACACCCATCAGTCTCCCCCCCCCCAAAAATTTCCTGGGTTTCCCAAAAATCCCAGGTCTTCAAAAAGAAAAACCCAGTACCTTGGAACAATCGCCTAAGGCCCGGCCTAAAAGGGAAAAAAAAGTAACCTGGGAAAGCAGACCCTCACCCGGAGGGGGTTAGGGGGTGGACACCACAAATTCCTTGCAAAAAAAAAAACCCCCGTGGGGGGGGGGGGGAAGAACAGTTGGCGGGCCCCCAAAACGGTGGCAAAGGGGTTAAAGAACCGTGAGGGGGGGCCGTACACGCTTTTTTTGTGCCGCACAAAAAGGCACCGTGGGCCGTGCGGGGGTCCCGCTAAAGGTATCAAAAAACCCAACAAGCAAGAAAAAAAAAAAGAACAACCTCCACCAACAAAGAAGGGGGGGTGGTCCTCTGTCGGAGGGGTCCCTTCCAAGGACTGCCCCTCCCGGGTTTTCCGGAAAGGGGGTTTTTATGGGGGCGTTTTGTGGGCCCATGGGTCTTGGAAGCCCCCTTCCTAAGAAAGGTTAAGTGAGGCCCTTTAACAAGAGCAACCAATAAGCTTGTTACGCAAAATCTGTTTTTTTGGAGCTCCAGGGACCAACAAAAAAAGAAGGGAGGAAAAAAAGGATAATGGGAAAGAAAAAAGAATGAAAGGAACCTATTTGGTTGCCTCCAAAGAAGACAAACCTTAAAATTATGAGAGGGGCCTCTCCCATAAAACAAACCCATACACCAGCCAGGAAAACTACCAAAAAGGGGGGGGTGAGCGATACAAAGGAAGAGGCTACCAGAACCATAAGGGGGGTCCTCTCGGGGATCCCTCTTTTCCCCCGGGGGGGTACCCCGGGGAGGAAGAAAATCGAAAAACTTGAAACGGTTTGAAGAAGACGGGTCCCCTTAAGCTTGGTCTAAGTATCCCCCCCTCGGAGAATTAAGAAGCCACACCCTTTTGTAAGCCACAGGGGGGGGACCCCACGGTTTTGCGGTGCTGAATCGCCCAAAAGGTTTAGGGAGAAGGTCATTTAAGGTCCCGCAGGCAAGTGTGCGGATGCCCCCTTGAGGTTGTGTGAATTTAACGGGGAACGCCCAAAAAATTCAGTGTCAACGTTGGGGGGGGGGAATTACTCCCGGGGCGCAAACTTGCAAGAAGGTTTTCGGTTCATCAAGTTTGACTTTAACGGGTGTCCCCCTCTTGACAGGGGGAGGGCCCCTAGCGAAAACATACCTATGGGGTTCCACAAGTTAAACGGGGCGAACACCCACCGGTATGGATTTTTCTAGCCACATCAGGAAGGGAAAGCTTCCCCTCCACACTAAATAACCAGGGTGGGGGGGCTGGAAATTCTGAAACTTCTGCAAATCCGGGTTGTCTGCCCCCAGTAAAAACTAGACTCAAATTTACGAAAACGTGGAAAAAAACGGTTGGTCGACGCAAGGGGGGGCTAAACCTCCAAACTAAATCCTGTCCGAAGCCAAAAAAAGGGGTTGAGAGGAATCCGAACGTTGGGGTCGTCTTCCTGTTGTGGCTCAGCTTTCAAACAAGCCAAAGGGTCAAAGAAAAATCCACTAGTGCAAAATCCAAACTTCCCTCTGGTACCTGCAGGAAACTCTAAACCGAACCCGGGAAAAACTAAACTTTTTGGGCTGGGCAGGTTTACCCACAAGAGGTGTTGGTTAAAGGGGTTTGATGGTGTAGACGAAAACGGCCAGGGAGCCCACCGGTTGAGGCTGGCGTCAAGGAGAAAGAAAAAAAAAAAACTAGGGGTTGGGGTAGCAAGGAACGGCCGGTGGAGGGGACTGGTGAGCCCGAGTCCCCAAAATCGCTGCAAAAAAAAAAACCCTTTGCCGAGTTCGGGGTGGGGGGGGAGACCCTTTGTTTTATAAATTGGGGGGGGGTTTTCCAGTTCATCACCCCGGAAAAAAAAAATCTTGCCCCTTTGGGGGGGGGCCGGAACAAAGTCCCCGACTGGTAACGAGGATGCCCCAACTTGGACTGTGAATCCATCGAAGGGGTCGGAACATTGGGTGACGCGGGAACACCGCCGTAACGGCTGCCCAGCATCCTTAACCACCGAGGGGAGGTAAATGTGAAAGGAAGTTTGACGTCAAAGACTTCAGTCCACGCCACAAGTTTTTTAAGGGAGCAGGGCGGCCAACATTAAGTCATGGAGGGTGACTGGACTTTGGGAAAGTGCCTTGGGAAGGAAAGCTTGTTCGACGAAACTGTAGGATTCGGGGGAAAGGGGGGGGCAAGTCGCAAGCCGTAAATCCCAGTTTCCTGTA
>Ga0179591_1232061_pt1 | contig 15218 bp, 18 predicted proteins | sample CZOMad2_1_08_16f_FD_182891 | JGI IMG/M metagenome (GOLD analysis project Ga0179591, IMG submission 182891) | Vadose zone soil fungal communities from Angelo Coast Range Reserve, California, USA - CZOMad2_1_08_16fungal (PacBio error correction) | ecosystem: Environmental > Terrestrial > Soil >...
CTCGAAAAAAAAAAGGCATATACCCCAGACCTCGGACCGGTTAAGGTAACGGGAGAAAAAAGAGCCGCACCGCTGGGGTAATACTCAAAGTCTGAAAGGAAAAAGAGGTGCAAAAAACGAAGGGACAGTTAAGAACCTTGCCGTCTCAGCCTTGGAGGAGGGTTGGGAAAAAAGAAGAAGGTACGCAAAAAACAACAAACAGCGTACCAAAAAGACTGGTGGCACAAATAAGGTGGAAAGCTGTGACAGTCCAATTGGTAAAGAGGCACCGGGGCCAACGCGTGTTAGAGGGAAAAAACCAGTGTCGAACATCGGCTAGTCGAGAGTGGAGGTAAAGGGGAAGACGTAGAACCAAAGAAGTGTGAAAACACGGCGTGGACAGGAAACAACGGAGAAGCATTCCTGGTCTTCACAGGTCAAGGAGGGAAAACCATATGGTGACATCATTGACACCTAAAAGAGGGAAAAACTGCAAAACGAACTGAAAATTTGAGGGCACCCCTAGAGAACCAATTCCAAAAAGGGAAAAAAGAACGACCAGTGGAACCCCCGACAACATGGGAAAAAAGATGACTGTTGGCGTGGAAGCGGACCACAGTAGGAATTAAAAAAAAAAAAACGAGCAAAAAAGGTCCCCAAAAACCAAAAACCCTCCTTTGAAAAGAGTACTGTCAACACCAAAAGGAGGCGTGACAAACACCTGGGGGGAAAAAAAAGAAGAAAAATCAGTTTTCCCCCGCAGGCAACCTCTGATCTTTCGGGGGAAAGAAGAGGGGCGAGCCTGATGTGAGACAATGGTCTATATCGAATGGAGGGGGAACACTTTTCTGAACGGGCGTTGTCACGGGAGGGAAGGGATTTTAGGAACTTTTGGTGCGAGCATTAACACAAACGGGGGGGTAATGGAGACACTTGGGGAGCAGGTGGAACGTTCGGAAAGACCAAAAAGTAAAAGATACAGAAATACTACCTTAAGAGGCAAACGGGGTGTAAAACAGTTGGGTGCTAAAAATCGGAAAACAGCACGTTGGCACCAGGGAAAGGATGCACTTCTGAACCGATCGTTTGCGCAGAAAAAAAAAGAAAGGAAGCAGACCGTTAGTCCCCTCCTTCAACACAAACCAAAAAAAACCAAGTACTGGTGACCCAGCAGACAAGGGGGAACTATTATCCTGGGGGGCCGGAGGCACCATCACAAGGAAAAAAGACTGCGCGATCCTCCACGGGAGGGGGGGGGAGGCTGTTGGCAAAAGAAGGGAACACACAGCAGGCCACTCGTAACAAGAAAAAAAAAAAAACCACCCAAAATGCAAAAAAAAAAAAACTGAGGTGGCTAAGGGGCCTTCGAGATGGTCCCAAAAACGGCGTGGTGGGTGCGTCAAATCGGTGGGAACAAATGCTCTTCAGAAGGGGGGGGTCAGTCTGGGGGAAATAAAAAAAAGGTGATATGACCGGTGTCCCTGGACCAAATTCTGGGGACTCATGAAAAACTGTGGGGGCCTGGCAAACGGCCTCCAGGAGCCGGCGAACCCAACAGAGTCCTGCCCTCAAATAAAACAGGGGGAAGATGGGGTCGGATCGCCGGGCCGTCACTTCGTGCGTAAGAGAGGGTCACGGGTAAAAACAAAGGAGGCCCCGGAAGACGCTAAGTCACAGGCCTGAAAAAGGGCCAGTACTCTGGCGTGGGGAAAGGAAAAAAGGTGGAGGTTGTGGTTCCCATCACATTGTTAAGAAAGGGGTGGGGAAGTACCTGGGGACATTTAAACTTAGGGTTGCGAATGGGCCACCCAACATCGCGGCGTTCCTCTTGCGACGGTGCGTGGTGAAAGGGGGAGAAGGGAAAAAAAAATATTCGAGAAAACGCAGAGTCGAAGGGATGAAGGGACAACCTGTTCGGACTAAGAGAAACCGCACGCTTTTTGAGAGAGGGGAAAAAATGGAAAAAAATGCCGTCCACATCCGTTTCAACCGGGGGCGGAGAAACGGGGAAATCAAAACAACCCAAAACCGGAGAACGCTGCTGGTGGGTGGCTGCTGCAAATCCGGCTGGGGGGGGAAAGCATCACAAAAGCAAGCGTACAGCTGGGGAACACTACGTGAACGCCCGGCCGACCAGCCCGTCACCTTCTGTGAGGAGGGAAGAGATCAGACATCTTCGGGTCTGGGCCTAACCTCTTCACAACAAACCCAAAAAAGGCAAAGGGGTCAAGGGAGGGTTTGGGCCTGGCCGAAGGACGTTCTCCATCCAGCTAGGGAGGAAGTCAGCTCCGTTTAAAAAAAATGGGCCGGACCGACCCTCACGTAAAACGGAAAAAAGACGGATTGGGTGGGGTAGGGACAGGCATAGGAAAGGGACCACCCCGGGCGAAAATAGCCGGGCAGGGGACTTCCTCCCAGAGGGGGGGAACTCCAAAGTCTGGCCAAGAACGCCTCAGAGAGAAAGCGGACGAAACTGGGGAACGGGAAGACTCCAGGCCGAACAAGATCCGCCACCGTCCCGGGCCAGATGATGTGCCCCATGTGGTAACGGTAGGAAAAATCCATAAGGGGGAATGCCGGTGAGTTTTCCTTCAAGATCATAGCACGAAACAAAAAAAAAAGTAGAGGAGGAAAGATAGAGGAAAGGGGGGACAGAAACGTCTGGGGATGGAAAGGGTGAAAAAAAAAAAGGCCCACAAGAACCCGAGGGCACAGTAGAATGGGGGACTAAGATTAAAAAGAAGTTACGGGAAACAAGGTGAAAAGGAAGAGGAGTCTTCTACATTGGAAACCGTGAAAAAACAGCAGACAGGGAATCAGTAGGGGAGGAATTGGACCGCCCGCGATGGAGGACGGCCGGGGGGGAAGGATGAGCTGTAAGCACCACCATCCGGAATGGAAGATAAGGGCCCAGGGGGGACAAGGGGGAGGGGGTCGGTGGAACCAAAAAGGTGAACAGGACGAGTCCCAGGAAAAGAGCAGGGCCAAAAGGGAGGCCAAACGGACCAAAAAACCCCGCACAACATGCCACTAAAAACCGAGAAGAGGGGAAAAGCGCCAGTTGAGGGAAAACACGAGAATGAAAGAGCAGGGGCAGAAAGAAAGGTAAACTAGCTGGTAAAGAAAAGGAAAGGAAGGGGGAAACACAGACGCTGCCTCTAAAAAGATGTCTAACGCACGTAGAGCAGCAAAACACACAAAACATCAAATCAGGGAGAACTGTGTGAAAGGGCGGGTAAAGGGGGGGACAGAAAGGCAAACAAAGGGTGAAGATTGGGAATATCATGGGGGGGGGAATCCATAAAAATAAAGCAGAGGGGATATGAAAGAGGAAAAAAAGGCCCCTCGGCATCCCAAAAAGAGCATGTGGTATCGAGCTGCACATGTGAAAAAAACACCCCTCTACAGAAAGACCAGGTAAAGGAAGGGAAACATACGATGTTGGGGGAAAAAAACACAACAGAAGGGGCCGGAAACAAAAGGCGTAAAGCTTGTTGTACCCAAGCCTCAAAAGAAACGTGAAGCAAATGGAGGAATAACCAAAAGCAACAAAAAGAGGGTGAACCAAAGGCAACGATAGACTCGGGGAGAAGAAATAAAAGATTCCCCAACCGGTCCCTTGACCAGGTGAAAACAGGAAAGGGAAAAAGGCGGCGATCGCCCACGTAGTAAGAAGAAAGGGCCGCAGAGTGGGTCCCGACTAGAACTTGGGGGCGGCGGGCTGGCATCAAAAAAAAAAAAGGTCGAATAAAAGATAGCTGGACCGCAAGAAACCGGGTGAAGCATAAGGGGTGGGAATCAGACCCCAGATGAATATCAGATTGGTTTGGAAAAAACAGGGGGGGTAAAACCAGTCCCAGGGGAACCAAAGAGAAAAAAGGACGCACCCCAGGTGGGGGGACAGAAAGGGGGGTTTCGGAGTGACACGTTCCAGACGCCGCCTCCAGGTGCGCAGATAGCCACCGTAGTAACAGATGGACACCGACATGGGACAAAAAAGGGTCCGCCCTCGAGAGGGAAGGGAGTGTGGGGTGAAAAACATCCGGTAGGATCGGGCTTTCAGATTAAAAAAAGGAGGGGTACCGCAGGGATTCCCACTACCGAGGTTTCACGAAAAGTAAAAGGCGGGAAAAATTGGATCATGAACAAAGGGGGGGGAAAAAACCAATCAAAGGGGTACGGTCGGGTCGGCTCTCCTGAAAAAAGACTGGAGACTAGAGAAAACTTTCAGCGACCTAGAATTCCAAACTGTGGACACAGGGATTCCAAAAAATGAGATGAAAAAGGGGCCACTTAAAATCCGGAGAAAAGTGACGCGTGAAGGGGAGAAAAAAAGGTGGGGGTTCGCGCGTCAGAAGTCAATAACTACATCCATGACAGAAAAAAGGGTCGAGACACAAAATTCGAGGGTGAGCAACGAACGGAAACAATCAAACGAATCAGAAATGAGGGAAGGACAATAAGAGAGAAAAGGGGAAGGCACGGGAAACTGATGCAGGGAAAGAAAAAACAATGCCGGGGTCGTGGAGTCGCCCGGACGGACAAGGCGTAGAATTCTCGAAGAATGTGGCCCTCTTTCAACACGTGGCAGGAGCCGTTGCCTGGTTCGGCATGGGGAAGGCGTTGACGGGGGGGTCACCGGCAAAATGTTGTACTAAACAAGGCGCGAAGGTGGTTCGACGGCCCGAACTGGAGGGAGGGTCATTGAATGTCACCGAGGGAGAAAAAAAGGGAAAGAGAAAAGGAAAAGAAAAAGAAAAAAGAATGATCCGGCGGCGTGACACCAATTTCAAAAAGCCCTGTCCCCAACGAACGAAAATAGGAAAAGGAAACAAAAAACTCTGAAGAAGAGGTCCGAAGACAAGGGCGCTAAGATCGCATCGGCAACAAGAATAGTTGAAAAACTTAGCTGGGAAAGGCCGCCAATAAGGGACAAAAAAACGAGGCGGTACAAAACAGGAGTCCCAAGGGAAAAATTTCCTGCCAACAGGTAAAAAAAAACAACCTAAAGACCGTCCAGGGCTGAATGGACCGTAGAAAACCCGGCGTGGCCCCAGTCCGAGCCGGGTCCCGTGGAAAACAAGAAATCGTAAAACGCCATAGAACAAACCGGGACTAACCGGCCAGAAAATGTGGGGAATTCCAGAGCAAAAAATCATAGTAAGATCTCGTAGAGACGGAAACAAACAAAAAACAACGGATGCGAGAAGAAGAGAGTAAGTAAAAATAGATCTTCGCCGCGTAAAACGGGAGATAACGCCACGAACGAAGTGAACGTACAAAGCTGCCCGCGGGACCGACGGAAAAGCACTCGGCGGGGAAAAAACACTCGAGGAGACAAGTACAAACTGGAAAACGTCAGCTGGGGCCTTGCGTAAAATGTTATAAGTCAACGGGCCGGTCTGAAAGGGAACTCTGGTTGCCCCGGAAAGCTTTCCAAACTGAAAGCCATTGGGACCTCGACCAACATGGCAACTGCGTGCTCTGAGCCAACCGATTGGTGAACCAAAAGAAAGAGTCGTCGAGCGTTGAAATGACGGGTGGCAGTACTACGTTACGTCAGAACAAGGGCCTGGGAACCGTCAGTAGCAAACAAAAGGATGCGGGACTGGGGGAAAATGGGGGAAGAGGAGGTGGGTTGTCGAGTGACATTACTTTCCCGTGAACATCCAGCCCCAAAAAAACAAAGCCGTACCACCGCATACAATAAAAAGGTGAAAAGACGGCCCCTGCCAGGAACGAACGTAAAAAGGAAAAAAGAGGACCAAATCAAACCCTTAAGGAACGGGTCTTACCCACGGGTAAGACGGAAGACTGGGAGATCCGCATGGGTGTCACGTGAACAAACCGAACCTACTGGAACCGACCGGCGGGAAAAATGGGAAAAAAAACCCGCAGCCTCAGTGGAAAAACCAAACGGAGTCATCCGGAGAAGCTGCAGTTTGCCCAAAAAATATTCCATTCCGAGGGTACGGCAGGGGGGCAACAATCATCGAACGGTTGGAGAGAAACTATGGGGACTCAACAAGAGGAGATCCTCCCTAAAAAAACCCCGTTAATCCCATCAGGGACTTTCACAGGATGGACGGTATTTGAGCGGGTGGTAAAAAAAACAAAAAGAACCAGTGAAAGGACAAATTCGAGGGGGGGGGAATCAGGGAAAACTCAGGGTGCCCTTTCAAGGATTTCCAACCTCCAGAGAAAAAAAGGGAAGGCCTACCCGTAACGGACTGTTTTGGTTAGGATTGGTAACAACAAAAAAACCGTTAGGCAAAACTCATCAAATTGCTCAAAAGGGGCACGTCCTTTGATGAAAAACGGGGGAACAAGGTCGGGTCGCCGACAAAAAAAAAAAAACGGAAAAATCAGACGTGTGCTTAAGCTGCGCCCCATAAATCAAAGGAGGTGTGACCCAACAGAAGGCACCTGGCCTAGGGACCTAGGCTCGGAAGGGGACCCAGGTAAGGGCACATGAGAGGAGGAGAAAGAAAGCTAAAGTGCGTATCGCCTCTGGGGTGGGGAAGAAAAAAACAGCCATTCCACGAAGGCCCGAAAACCAAAAAAATCCCTGGTTACTGACGGTCGGGATAAAATCATAAGTAATTTGGCCTCCACCAAAAGGGGGACGAAACCTGGGAAAAGTGTAGAAGGTTTTTTTCCGGGGGGATTGATTTCGGAAGAAAAACTTAAAGGAGGGGAACCGGTGGCAACGGCCCTCCGAGAGACAATCCTGATATGAAAAACTAACTGTTGGCACGGGAGCCCGCCGGCCCGACACCGGGGAAAGGGGGGGAAAAACTTACCCATCGGTCAGCCAACCAGTGGGCTCTGGGGGAAGTGGAAGGTTGGGCGATCTCCACGGGCCATAGGTTTGAAAACTAATGTCCATGTTAAAAATGAAAAAATTGGGAAGGGGGGACTCGTCCTTTCGGGGAGAAAAGCAGGTCTAGAGGCGGGTTTGGCCTCAACTTGTACGGTGGGTTCTTCCGCCAAGTAATGGAGAGGCAAGGACACAGGTGACGAAGGGTTCGGGAAGAATGTGTCACACATAGGGGGTTCCTACAGGAGGTCATGTCCCTTTGAGAAGGGGTGCCCTACAGCTTAAAAGACTAGATTCTCGATGCCAGTGGTAAAAAAAAAAGGGGGAGGAGAAAGTTCAGTCGGGACTTTGAGGAACAAAGTGGAACCAATGAAAAATGTCACAAAATCAAAAACCCGGGGTTGCAGAAAGAACCAAAAAAAAGAAAAACCGTGAACGATGGGAAAAAACCTGTGGTGCTGAGACTCGCCCGGGCGTGTTGAAAAAATCTGTCAAAAGGAAGAGGGATTGTGCAAAACCATGTTACAAGACGAAATTCGGAAACAGCTCACCAAAAGAGAAAAAACCTTGCGACCACGTGAATATCAATCGGCCCTTTGGGAAGAAAAAACGAGAGGAAGGAACTTCCAAATGTCCGACTGATTACTGTGGCTCGGGGGGCTATGAGAGTGCGGGGGTAAATAAAAATGAAAATAGTGAAAACAGCTGGACCACCAGCCTGCCCAGCCCTCGGCTGGTGATCACGCCGGTTGGTAAAACTCCGTGAACCGCCCTCCAACAGGGAGAAAAGGGGCCAACGAAAAAGATATGATGGTGTGGGAGGACAGAGTGCAAATAATACAACCGCCTTCTAAATAAGGGCCAAGAGGGTACTTAAAAACAAAGCTTGGGTCATGGATGCGGCCCGGAAGCCACATCAAGGGAAAATTATGCAGAGTCAGTCAAATATAGCAACCCGACTTACCAAATAAAAAAAAAAATCCTGGTGGACATCGTGGCGGGGTTCAAGGTGTCCACACGCGTCTAAAAAAAGAAACCCGTTCCTGGGGTCCTTTTCATCAAACTATTCTCAACAAAAAAGGGGGAAAAGGAAGGAAGAGATGAAGGGACCAAAGGGAATTTGACCATTGACATATGGGAAACTACTGGAAAAAAGGTTGAACGTAGGGCCGGACCTAATAGGAAAAAAGGAAAAGGGAAATCTTCTCGAGTAGAAAACAAGCAGGCCCCCCTTAGGGAGCGCCCCGGCGAGGTCATCCAAGGGGAATTAGGGGTCCAAGGTAAAAGAAACCAAACGAGAATAAGGGAAAGGAAGGGTCAAAAGGGTAAAAACGGCAGGTGTGAACACGGCGAGTGAAAAAACTATCTGGGAAATCAACGGGCCCGGCGAAACAACCTACCAAAAAGAAATGTGAGGGAATTGGTGCTTTGAGAGAAGGGAGGCACCCCCTGAAGATGGGAGACAGGGGCAGAAAGAAGAAGGTGACGAACCTTGGGTCGAACGGGCAGTCTGTGAACACGATGAGGAAGGGGAATTCGTTATATGCCTGGACGCAAGGAGAAAAGCAAAACCCACCAAAAAAAACTAAAACAAAGTGTTGGGTAAGTTCCAAGACCCGGGGAAATAAAAAAGGGGGAATATTTGGGGACGAAAAGAACAGTTTCTCCAGGAGTGGACTAATCAAAAAAAACGAGTAGCAGAGGGGAACTCAGCAGCCTCGAGACTAAACGTGAGGGAAGGAAACTTCCCCAAAGAAAAAAGGCAAGACCCCGAAGGGGAAAACGCCTATGGGGGGACACCATGGTAGAGAAAACTGAAAAAAAAAAATTGGGCGAAAATGGGGCCCCCATCCAAAACTCGTAAAATCAAAGGATGAAGAACCAAACATCCCAAGGAGGGGACAGAATATCTCCTGTACGGGAAGACGAAGACGACTTCCTTGCAAAAAAAAGGGTGGGGAAAAACAATGAACGAGGTACTCCACAAGAAACGGCCGGAGCGAAACAAAAGACAAAGGAGGGTCCAAAAACGAGCAGAGGGCAGGAGAACGAGGGGGATCAGTAAGGGGGAGTTGGGGACGTGCAGGGAGGTACACACCGCCCCACCAGTAGAAATAGAGGAAGAAACGAACGAAAACCCGGTCAAGCGGGCGTTGTTTGCCAGCAACAAACAGAGGAAGGATCTGGGTTCCCAAAGGGGTGAAGCACCCACCGTGGAAACTAAGAAACAAAGGTGCAACGGGTGGTTGGGGGGGCCTTTCCAGGAGTTGACTGATTGTTGCCAAGTCCCAACAAGAAAGAAGAGGCGATTCCGAAGCCGATCATGAAAGAAGGAGGGGGGGTCCAAAGAACGTGACCGATTAAGCAATCGAACAGTCAGAAGTGTGGTGGGTTCCAAAGTAGGGGATCTGGGCGTTGGGCCGGGTATGCAAGTGAAGAATTGAGGCAGAAACGGCGTTCCAAGAAGGGAAGGAGGGGGGACGCACAGTTGGGAAAACGATTAATAACCATCCAGCAGATGAAGGGAGTACGGGATCGCTCTCCTAAAAAGGGTAAAAAGAAGGAATACACCAGGATGACAAAGGGGACCTCCACCGAAAAATCCCGGTCACGTGTCCAGTCAGAGGCGACTGGCAAAACAACCTTTGAACGGACTAAGTAACTCAAAGTGATGTTGGACAAACTTCACAAGGGATAATTAATAGAAAAGAACCATGTACATCCAAACGTGATGCCAAACCCCGCACGGAAGAGAAGGGCCTGCCAGAAATTCATAAAGAGGAGGATACACGGAAACCTGAGGCTGACACTAAAAGCAGCAAGTCGTGGGAACGTGCAAAACTTAAAAACTGAAGAAACAATTGTGCGGAGAGGTCCGACAGACGAGTTTCAAACTTAAACAGAAACAATAGCAAGCCTGGGAGTTAGAAAGGCGTAGATTCCCCAAAGGACAAAGTTCCCCTCATGGGCCGGCGACCAAGAAAACCAAGAAAAACGGCTTTAGAAGCTCAACCCACCAATTAGGGGGTGTGGCAATGGATGTCCACCTGGACGAATCCAAGAATAAACGAGAAAAAAGTAAAAGAAAGAATGTATACAGTCTCGGGTACAAGCCAGGCAACAGTCCATGGTCGGGCGACGGGATACAAGGACACACCTTCATCAAAACATCCATCGACAAGCAGAATACGAAATCGGCCTCATCATCACAGAGAAAAAAGGGGCACAAGAAGAGGTCCAAAATGAAATAGACTAAATAGACCGGAAGAGTGAAACCGAGGCAGGAAAGGAAAATTCAAGTTAAATGGGGGGAATTTTCTCAACAACAACAAAAAAATGGGGGGCCATAGCCGGCCTTGACATGGAAACGGAGGAAAAAGAGGGCGTGGGGCACAATGAACTGCAACGAAGACCCAAGAGTCGGACACCAAAGGGGGGAAGGAGAGAAACTCCGGAAAAAAAAGAAATAAGGACCTGGTAAAAGGGGGGATTTCAAAGAGGAAAATAACCCTTCGTGGGTAAGGAGAGTCTACGTAGAAATAAGATCTCACCAAAAAGGGGAGATTGAATGGAAAAAAAGCTATCGTCAAGACAGTTGCTCTACGACACAGCCCGCCTGCGAAAAAGGTTAACGGTAGGAGAGGCGGAACGAAAGGTAAAACAAGACAAAAGAATAAGGGAGACACCGCCCTAACCGAAAAGGGGAAGTAGATTGCCGAGAGCAAAGGTCCTTTGAAGGAAATGCACCGTACGCCTCTAAAAAAAAATGACTCACTTTTGCACGCACGCTTGACAGAGTACCTCATGGGGGGACTCGGGCAGCAAAAAATAGCGGGAGATGAGGATCCTAGAAGGGGGTGCAAAAGTCTCTGGAACGAGAAGTTGCAGGAAAAACGGTTTCACGGACCGAGACTGGTGAGACGACCGCCCCCAGGGGGGGGTGCAGGGGAGGGGAACGGCAACCGGGAAAGGGGCGTTGATTCAGGGGGTCTAGTTAGGAAGCGGTGGTGAAAGACAAGACCCAGCCAAGCAAAGGCCCCGTCGGGGAAAAGAAACTAAGGAATTACTGCCAGCGGCAAGGCCAGGAAAGTCTAAAACAAGGAAACGAGAAAAAGCACGTCCAAACAGGGGGGGTGGCGTTTGAAGAGCCCCCGCTGAGGAAGAGAACAGGAACAGCCCATTTGAACCTTCAGGGAAAAAAAGGGCACGACAAAGGTTCTCCGGGAAAACAAGGTGTCAAAAGGAGGGCAAGAGAGCTGATGCAGTAACCCGCATGGGAAAAAGAGAGGGCGGCGTGTACAGAAGAGAATGTGGAAGTCACGAGAGGAAGCCAAGGGGTTAGGATCGCCCGAAAACCCGGGTCGTCCATAAAGCAAGGGAAAAGGGGGAGGAAGATGTTTCAGGACGTTAACGACAGACATGAACGCGGAAGAGGGGGGAAGATAGATAGGGTGACGTCATGATCACGCGACAAAAGAAGAACAGAATCCGACCAAAGAAAGAAAGGGATTGGGGTGTCACTGGGGGGGACTCATCGTGCAACTTTAAAAGGAAGTCGTCAGGTAAAAAAGAGGGGGTCGCACAGACGGCCCAGCAAAGTGGAGAAACACTGCCACGCACAAACAAAATAACTAAAATGGGTTACCCAACAAGCACCCCTTGGCTATGAAAGGGAACAAACCATGGGGTTCCAGCCGACACGACTCGTAGCGGAAAGATCCAGAACGAATTCCGGACCCCGAAGGGCAAAACAGGAAAAAGGCCTGCAAAGCCCTGACCTCGGGTATCAAGGAGAAGGTGCCAGACCAGAGGGGGGTAGCAACTCGGTGGGAAGAAAGATTCCCAATGGTAGGAAAAAAACCGGCAAAAAAACAAGATGGGAAGTTGGAGACGGCTCCCGCAGACCCGAAAAAAAAAGAGGAAAAAAAGGAAACTGGGTTGGGCCGGTAGTGTGTCCGACCCCGCCCGCCCGAAGAAGTGGGGTCTCCTTGAGTAAAACAAATCGTCAGGCCCCCTCGCTCGGGCCAGGCAAAAAAAAGGGCCAGGTTCAAGTCGTGGGCGTGAACCTCGAAGAATTGACAAAACAAAGAACAAAAAGGTTTGGTGGAAGAAACGTTAGTCGGGAGGGCAAAATATCATCGGCGGGGTAAAAAAAAAAAGGGGGGGGGTTCCGACGAAGGGAATGAGGAGTGGAGCCTGGGGAACACAGGGGAACGTTAGATGGGGAAAAGAACTGGGAAAAAACGGGCGGTGGAAGAAATACTGATTGCCTTTTGAAGCCCCCGCAGCCTAAAGGGACGAGGAAAAAAGACGGGTTGGAGGAAGGGAGACCAGTTTCTTCATTGTAACTGTCGCGGTCACGTACTAACGAAGGGGGAGAAAAAAATCTCACCAATACAAATTCAAAAAGGGTTTTCGCATGGAAAAGGGAGCAAGAACACAACCACCGTGAAACAAAAAAAAAAAACAGGGGGTGCAGGGAAAACTGCCAAACAATAAAGGGGAAAAAAAAAAAAAAAATCGTCGCCGGAAAAGAGATTGGAAGCGGACCCTTCGACCTCAAAAAATGGCGGAGCCTGCAATTTCGGGGGAACAAAAACAGGGAACTCAGCACAGAAAAATAAAAGAAGGGGGGGCAACCATGTGGGGGTACCAGTGGACTCCTGCAGTGCAAAAACCCATCTCAGGAGGGAGAAGGCCCGGTGTTTCCACGTAAAAGGGGAAAGAAGAAAAGAAGGAAAAGGCCTAAACGGATTGTGGAAGGTACCATCATCAGAAAAAAAGGCGCCATCGCCGGGCTACGTAGTCAGAAAAAAAATACTTGGTTGAAGGGGGGAAGGAGGGCAGCCGGACCAAAGTGGGGAATCGGAGAAAGAAAGGAAAACTGGAAACACGTTTCTAACTGAACTCGAAACAGGAAACCAATCATTCCGGACACCGTGGGGAAGGGCTGTGGCATGTCAAAAAAAAAAAGACCATAACCAGGTGAGGGGGACTTTACTTCAAACACAACGGAAGTAAAAGATATATGAATAAAAAAGAAACGGTCTATGGAGCCAGGGTGAAAATGGCAAAAGAAGTGCAGGACGTGGCTAAGGGGTCGGGCACTAACATGAAAAAAGATCGGAGAGAATGAACAAACGTTTAAAAAAAAAAAAAAAGGACAAGAAGAAAGGACAAAAAGAGGAAGTATATTTCGAAGAGGGGGGGTACTGATTCCGCTTACCATCACCAAAAAAAAGAGCAGGCGGACGGGGGGGGAGTCTGAAATTCAAAAGGGGAAAAAAGGGAAGGAGATGACGTTAAAAAAAAAAGAAGTCATTCCTTGAAGGTCCAAGGCCAACAAATCAAATCGAACCTTAAAAGTGAGGCTGTCGCCGTGGGAAAAAGGGAAGGGAGAATCCGACAAAAAAAGGAAGGGGGACAAAATTGGTAACACGATGACTTAAACGCAAGGGTCGACGGATGGCACAAAGAAGAGGACCAGAAAACCAAAAAAAAAACCCAACCACAAGAAAAAAAGGGCAACGGGGGTGTTTGGGATGGGGCTTCCCGGTCAGAAAACAAAAACCAATTTTAAGGTCTGGTGACAAATCCATGGTGTTCTAAACGAGAAAAAGGGCGAAAGGGCCGAAGAATAATGGGGCCCCTCAGCAAATAAATCAATAAAACCTCAAAAAAAAAAGACAGTGTAATCAACGAGGGAAAAAAGATGCCACCCCGGGAGGAAAAACCGATGTGGGGAACGGCCAACACCTCAGAAGGGTCCACAGGCACCGGCCCGCCAAAGGTGGGAAAAAAAAAGAAAAACACCTGGAGGAAGAAACCAAAAAAAAAGGGGGGAAACAACCCGAAGAACTAAGGGGGGGAGAGAAGGAAAAGAACGTATTCAAAAAAGGTTGCAACTGTGGGGGGGAAAGAAATATGGTGGCCAACCGAGGAGGTGAGTCCTAAAAAAAACTCCACCCGAAAGGGGAACAACGAGAGATGGGAAGGGAAAGGTTGGGGAACGCTTAACTGAGGGCCAATAAGAGACCAAGACAAATCACAACCAAACAGGGTTTGAAGGAAAGAAGAAGTGCGGCAGCCCGAATTTAACTTAAGTGGACGAACAAAAGGAAGAAAGGGGGAACACACCAAAAAGATGTTCACAGTACAAACTCCGGGAGAACTCAGACGACACAGTGAAGGAAAAGGGCTTGGGTGGGGCAGTGAAATTTGGTACAGGGGCTGCTGGAAAAAGGAACAAAAAACTGGAAACAAAAAAAACGGGCATGCATGAGGCCTATTCCGGGGGGAGAAGGGAAAAAAAAATAAGCCTGGCAATCCTACATCGACCTGTCTGGTGGTAAAAAAGGATAGTGGGTATCTGGGGGGCGTGGCCAGAGTAATAAAGTCTTCGTGGAAAAGGTGGAGAGGGAAAAGAATAAGTCGGGTTGGGAACAAGAAAGGCCACCTTGGGTGATCAAAAGAATTGAGGTTGAAACACAAAAGAACTAAGCGGAAGGAAAAGGAGTTCAGCGTCGTCGGAACGATCATTAGGGACACAAAAAAAAATGAATCAGAAAAAGTCTCTCCCACACAACCGAGGGGGGGGCAAAGGAGGAAAGGTGGGTTTCCCGCACACCGAAAACGGGAAAACAACTTCGGAACATGACAAATACGTGAAGTGATTGAACCAGGGGTCGAAAAGAAATCAACTGGAATACACAACAAGGATCGCCACAAGGAAACGGGGAAAGAAGACAACAGCAAAAACGAGAGGGACAAGGAAGGGACTGCAGCGACGATGACGCAAGGGAACGATGGACTGGTGAACTGGAAAGCACAAAAAAGATGGGAGGGGTTATTTCTTCCTAACGGATTCGGGGAAACTAAGTCAGGAATGGTTACAACTCCCCACCGTCCGCAAAAGCGGGAGACAAAGGGTAGGAAGTCTGGCACCCGTTCCATCCAAAAATGATAAGGGGGGGCCGGCCCCAACAAGAGGGAACCCATGTGTGTCACCGGGGACCGAGAAAAAAAAATAAAGAGAAGTATCAGGAACGTAAAGAGGACAACGGCCCTAGCAGACGCAAGAAGGGCCCTAAAAAACCAAAGACTAAGAGGGGTTGTCGAACTAACTGAGAAAATCACTCGAATTGCCCCCTGTGAAGGTCCAAACTAGCGTAATGCGACCATAAGATGACAAAAAAAGACGGGGAGAACGACAAAGCGTACCCAGGAGTTATTGCTCAACCAAAAAAACAGCAAAACCATAATAAAGGACTTCCGTGGACTGCAGACAAGAGAAGTAAAAACGTGGGGACGTCCAAGAGCAAAAAGGAGAAAAAAAAGAAGAAGAGCTCCCACACTTAAAATCCAGGACAGAAAGGCGGAGGTCTCTGCAAGAAAGATGAGAAAAGAGAAGATAGCGTGT
>Ga0179591_1338876_pt1 | contig 15218 bp, 12 predicted proteins | sample CZOMad2_1_08_16f_FD_182891 | JGI IMG/M metagenome (GOLD analysis project Ga0179591, IMG submission 182891) | Vadose zone soil fungal communities from Angelo Coast Range Reserve, California, USA - CZOMad2_1_08_16fungal (PacBio error correction) | ecosystem: Environmental > Terrestrial > Soil >...
CTGCCGATGTGCACTTGTATGTCATCAACCAGTCCTGAAAAAAAGAGGAAAGATCCTAGAGGGACTTCGGGTTTCAGTAAGGCATCCCCAATTTTTTGTGGTGGCGAACTCCCTAAATCCTCTCTCTGATATTCCACCCTAGATCTGGAGTCTACTTCTGGGGAATAAAGTCTCTCTTGCATAAGCAAAAGTCAAAAGGTGAAACTTGCTGCGAAGAGGAACTATGACCATTTCAGAAGGGAATGTTAAGGATCCCTTAGGTTGCATTCCTCAAAAAATGACCATTTTAAGGTCCAGGATCTAGAAAACGGGGAACTCCCTGGTAATCTGTGCTTGGGGCATTTTCATGGGGAAGTCGAGTCGTCAAAGATTGGAGGGAAGGCAGGGCAGCTCTAAAGAGTAAACAAGGAAAGACCGAGTGAAATAAAAAGAGGAATTGGGTCCCACGGAAAGAGGGATTAATGGGGCAGAGAAAGACTTCGTGTTCGGCTTCAGAAGAAAACGATCCAAGATGAAAACTCCTCGGGGGGGGTTTTTTCAAACGGTAGGGGATCTCCAAGAGTCTGTATGTCGTTGGGAGAGAGGGGAAGAGGGGTAGGCCGAAAGGGGGCCAGCGGCCTCATCTCCGGTTTATTTCCTGGTAACGAAGTGGCATCTAACCTAAGACGAGCAATCAGAATGTATGACCCTTGAGGGGGGGAAAGAACTAGGTTGGGAATGACCCCAAGCGCCCGTCCAGGGGGTTTGTGGGTAGGAAAAAATATGCTCTCCACTACTATCTTATACTCCCTGCGAAAAAAAGGATTAGGAGATTACTCTCGCTGGAGCGAGAGCTTTGGACATGGGTCGCATACGGATAGTCCCTTCTGATCTCTGTAACGAGGCCATCAGAAAGCGATGACTTCCTGAACCGACCCGGCGGAATGAGTCCTAAAACAAGCAACAACACAGACCATCGGCCCAACAAACTGATCTACCAGAGGCGTCAGCAAGGTAAGGGGACGGGAATGCGAGTGCAACGTGTCGGGACGTCCACGGTAGCAGAAGCAAGAGATCTCTCAGGTAGCTAGGGAAGCCCGGACCTTGAAGGTAGTCGAGGGGCCTTTAGAGGAGGGGGGGAGGGTCAAAAGAACGTCGATAGTCGGAGACCTCTCATTTTGGGAGAGAATTTGACCCGGGGACCGAGACAGAAAAGTGCTCAAGGAAGACGCCAGCCATCATGCGGGGTGACTCAGAGAAGAAAGCCAGAATCCCAGCTGGTTTCTTTAGAGGAGAAGCGAGTTAGCATGTGCTCAACAGGTCCAGTCATAGACCCGGAAAAACGCGGTCTATTCCTTCGAAGTAACATCAGGTCCTTGTTACTCTCGTATCATCAGAAGGGCGGGCTCAGGCTCATCCCACGGCCATAACGAAAGAGTTTCTGAAGCCCATCTAAGCACGACGGCCTCTGTTGAGAGAAGGGCTCTGCCACCCCCACCCCCAACCCGAATAGGCTGACTTCCTCGCCGCTCTCGGCTTCATCGCTACCAGAGCACACCAGGGGTTTTTTTTTCCCCCCCCATGCGTTCGGCGCCGGCGGCGGCCGCCGCGAGACGAGTCGCTCCGCTACCTAGGTCAGGGCATCCTCTCAAACTACTGAGAGGGGGGGTTCTCAACCCTCATGCCGAAAAAGTTCGTCAATTTTCGGCGAGCCCCTATCTCACGTAGCACGAGAAAGGGATCACTCAGAGTCATAGTGACCGAAGCTAGGTTTGAGATCGTCTGCACGGAGGGGAGCGGATCGGCGACGTCCCAGCCAAGGGCGCATCGGTCGAAGCGCAAGGAAGTAGGGGGGGAGCTCTGGGCGCAGCTTGCGATTCCCTTTAGGCCTTTGATGTCGACCCCAGCGCTGAGAAGGGAGAGTCCCGCATCTCATTAAGGGAGATCTAGCGAGTCAAAATAAGGCGTATAGAACACATCAGAAGGACTGACGGTCCCTCAAGCGCGAGAATGTCGTTGCTGCCGAATCTTGCTGCAAAAGAAATCCGATCGGGGAACAAAACTTTACACGGGTGGTCACATCCGGGAGACGTCTCCACAAGACCGAGTAGAAGAGAGGAGAACTACTAAACCTCCGTCTGCAGGGAAACAATCGGCTTAAAAGTCCCTCGTCGACAGGAGAGGAACACGCGGGTTGAATCGAGCGGGGGGATCCAGAGTCTGTTGGAGCGACGCGGCACTCACTCACGAAGAGGACTAGATTAGTTGAAGACTAGCGGTGACCAGACCGCGTTTAAGGAAAAAGAGCTAGGGAGGCGACTATAATTGGGGTGGAGATTAGTTAGTGTCACTGGGCGAAAGGAGAGAATTAAGAGGACTTCCCCATAGAGGATGATTGACCCAGCCGTCTTGGGGAAATGAAAGCTACTGGGAGGCTCGGTGGGGGGGGGGGACTGGACCATTCTCAGTTGAAGAGGTCTGAGAACGCCTTCTTCCACGTACGGAACTAAATCCATTAACGGGGAAAGAAGGGTTCTGTCAGTCTCCGAGCGGACCTTGTTTGCCTTCTCTCGAAGTAGGGAGGGAGTAGGATATAGGGGCAACAAGAGCAAGAAGGAGTAGAAAAAATCTAATTTTCGTTCAAGCAAAAAGGGCTCTCTATTCCGCGCGCACTTGCCTGGTCCCGACCGACGAGCGCAGCCGAGGAATGTCCCAAGAGGGGAGTTGTGTCACTCACGGGGTGGTCCGAGAAAAGGAGTACCGGGAAAAACACAGAACTGAATCGTCTCGGCCGCTCTCGTTTCGCGGCGACTGCGAGGGTCCCGCGCTCGAAACAGTGACAGCGGACAATATCGCGTGAAGAGCAGGGGGTGGTAGCCCTGCGACATACCACGCCGCATACGCTTTCAAAACCGGGTCAAGCTCCTATCTAGGGACTACGAGGATCAAGACTTCTCAATTGGGAAGGCAGGACTTTGCGAGACGGGGAAGGCGTCAGTTCTAAGCCAAACTCTGTCTTTGCGGCGCTGAGGTTAACAAAGAGGTGACAGGAGGTTAAGCACGCGAGGTTTCCGGAGCGCTAGACTGGCTCTTGCATGGCGGGCACCCATAGGGAGATCTAGAAACCCTATGTCTTCGACATATACGCCTGCGGTCCTACACGGGTCTATCTCAGGGTAACTGTACGAAGACGGATCGGACAAGTCCAGAGGTCTAATCTTTCTAGTACTAGCTCGGTTGGGGGGGGGTATCTATCTCGAGGCGACAGGAATTGGGAGAGGGCGTAGAAGATGAGAATCTTAACCGGGGGGGGGTCGCTCGTCGACGAAACGAACGTACTACGGGAAGGGAGGACTGCAGGCTGCGCGGGGAAGCCTTCTCTTCTTCTCGGCGGCAAGAAAGAGTTCGTGGGAGCTCTTGAAGGGTCTAATCTAAGGAGGGAGGGGAGGGGCAAAAAAATCCAGGACTCGTTCAGATCTGGGGCCATACCGCCGGGTATTGCGATGACTCGTGAGGGGTAACTTAGAGCAGGAGACGGACATCCTCGCAGGTCCTTCAACAGAATTCGACGCACCCGCAAGGAGAAGACTTAGATGGGCTATGCAAAATGGGAGAAGGGATGGGATAATTTACCTACGTCACCGGCCTTTTTCGATTATACAACAAGGAAAAAACGAAACATACCTGGAAGAGGAAGTGTCAGATCAGTCCAGAACAGGCTTGCTTTGGCTGCTCTCGATGGGCGTGACGGTAGAGCCTTTCTACCGCGAGTTTTCTCAGAAACCGAGGACTTGGGAGGAGCAGAGGGAGAGCAGTGGTTCCTGGGGGGAAAGAACGGTCTGGGACGGAACTCTTTTCAGTGCTCGCAGAACGGAGGGATAGGAAAGGGCGAGAGAAGGGGAAAAAAAATCTGGAACCATACTAAAACAGTCAAAAAGGATGCGGGGGGTTCAGGAGATGTTCCCGCACTTCTCTGCGCGGGAGAAGACCGTGAGGATTGGACTACCTTCTTCCTTCGGAGAAGCGGGGTAAAAAACGTGAAGGGGAAAAACAAAAACGGTAAATCTAGGTCAGAAAGATCAGGGGAGTCTCTACGTTAACACCCTGAACACCTGGGAAGAGAGAAATAAGATTACCAGAGAATCTTGGGGGAGTTCCTGTGCAAATATCTCTACCTCGATCCATCAGGGCATATATGATCGTGTTCTACTGAGAAGGGGGGGGGGGGGGGGGACCCCGTCAAAAGAGTTGAAACAAAAGGGGTCTTGGGGCACGGAGAATCAGGGGGACCACCCTCCGGGGAAGGGTGATTGACTATGATAGGGGGCTAAAGGTTATAGGTGGAAGGAAAAAGACGAAGGACAGGGAGGCTTTGTACAAAAGATACCTCAAAAGGTCAAGGAAGGTTGAGGGGGAAGGACTGCAGATGTTACGGGACGGGAGTGGGAACGAGGGAGTTAAATCGGGAGCGGGACTTGTGCTAGAGAAACTAAGGTCAGGAGGCGCAGGCGAAAGGAAAAAAAAGACAATGAGGGGGGATCGACCCGGAGAAACTAATCAATTAGTGTCTCAGAGGAAGGGGGAAGTTAGCGGGCTAAAAAAAACTCATAAAAGGAGAAAAAAAACACAACACGGGAGAGGGGGGATATTTCGGGGTTCCGTCCTGACCAGAAAAAAATTCACCGTCGGAAAAAGGAGTTGAAAGAAAAAGGGAGCTTTCGTGGGGGGAACCAACTCTCTATCAACCGTCCAATAATCTTTTCGAGGGAGAAAAGGATGAAAAAAAAAGGGAAGCGGCGCCACAAGATTCAGGAACGAGGATCGGGAAAAATGGGCAGTGGAACCAACGTCGGGGTGTTAGTCAGTGGGGGAGTGACTCTCTGTCGCCGCGGCCCGTGAAGTGAAAAGTAATCGGGCCTTGCATCGGGGGGAGGGGAGATGCCGGCGCATGTTGGGAATTACCTTTCTATTGAGCAAAAAGCAGAAAAAAAAAGCGAAGAAAAAAAAGACATAAAAAGAAATAGGAAAAGCAGGCACAGGGATCGCACTTGGGACAATGTTCAATTCTGACGACGGGAAACGGTTCGGAATGTAGGTCTTCTCTTCATGTGCGGCATCCGGCGACAGGGAAAGGAAAGTCTTGTAAAAGGGGATAGAACGAGCAGGCACCAGGTGGCACTAGGGGGCGGTTGAGGTCGGAAGGCTTCCGGTGAAGCGCTGTACAATTTATCAGCTGAAAATTTGGAGCTCTCGATTAGAGGGAGAGGCTTTGGCCGTCCGGCCGGTCGAAAAACACTCTCTAACGCATGAGGGGGGAGAGTCGACTATGGAGGGGCACGAATTCAAATTCTAGCAAGGTAACTTAAGGTTGAAGAGCTGGGGGGGGGGGGGGGGGAGTTGACACGAACACGGAGCAGGGCTTAACTCATGTCTTGAGGGACATTGGAGAAGTCCTAAGTAGTACTCCTACTGAGTACTCCCAGGCGTCAAGAGCCCTAAAAACACAGACCACCCCTGAAGGGGCTGCCTGAGAATCTCGTTATGAGGCAGGTGACAAAACCAGGGGAATGGCGTCAGGCTCAAGAAAAGGCTTTCGGGGGTTTGGGGCGGTCAGGAAGAAAGGGTAACTGCGCCGAGCGGGAACGGGGGAAAGAGCTACAGGGGCCAGGGGGTCAGGGAATCCGCTGACCGAGAGTATAGGGGAAGATCGCCGGCTCCTTGTGGCTCTTTGGCAGAATCGGGAAATTGAAGAAAGGGGTTGGCCAACGCAGGGGGGGAACGGGCAAAGAGGCACGGCAAAGTCTCACAAAGTTGCAGGCTTAATCAAATCTTCCGCTATTCCTCAAAGAGAAAAAGATGATGTTGAAGAGAGGATCAGAAAGAGCGTGAACTGCAAGTCTTGGAAAAGAAAAAAACTTGAGCCTATTGAAAAAGGGGTGAGGGGGCGAAGAAATAGAGATCAACAAAGACTTGAGTAAAAAGGGGAAGAATCGTCACTGAGTCGAGGAGGAAAAAACAACGGATTACACGTTCAGGAAAGTATCGGTGGAGAAAATAGAAAAGAGAACAGCGCCCGTTGAGGGGGTTAATGATTCAAAGACTCCCAAGAAAATCGGGGAACCTGCGGTGGTTCTGGGGGCCCTGACCTAGGTATCTTGTCGGGGATGGTGAGAAGAGGGTGATGGAGAGGGTTGGACTGTTTCTGCATCCGCCTGCATGAGAGGCACTGAACAGGTGCTTCGAACAGTCACCAAGGAGAGCCTCGGATTGGGTCGAAGCCATCCGTTTGCGGACTAAAGTCGAGGGAACTTTGAGAAAGGATGAATACGAAAGTCACTATCTCCTAGGGGACTTCCTCGGGGGCGGTGGAGGAGCCGGGGCAAAGGTAATCGCACTAAAGGAAAAATCGCGAAAAAGGCATCCTAGCCGCTTAGGAAGGGGGGGGGCAAGGGAAACTTAGAACGTTAGAGAGAATCCCAAGGATGTGCCACTTTCTGGGATAAGGGAGGATGCGAGTAGACACTGGAGGGGAGGGATCCTTTCGGATGATCCGCCGGAAAACTATCAAAAAGGAAGGGGGGGTAAGGATGGGGAGAGTGAACCTTTCCTGAATTCGGGGCTCGTTTCAGTGGATAAATGTGATTCTCTTCGAGGACTCCTTTCTCCCCAAAATGCATTAAACCTGGTCCGTACAGGAAAGAACATAGAAAATGAAATTGCATCCAAGATATTCAATAAGGAACGAACGATGCGAAGGATGGAGGTATCAGTCGCAGGTCCCAAGATCGAAAACTCCTGGATGGGGTTATTCACGGGCTCGAACACTAAAGGGGTAGGACGTCCAAAAGAAGGTTCCTCAAAATGTTAAGAAGGACAAGATAGAAAGTGACAGGTTCGTGGCTCTTCTAGCCTATCTCCCCATAACGAAGAAGAAAAGAAATGTAAGATCCTCAAAATCCAGGAAGGGCTGAGGTTTGGGGGACTCACTCAGACCTGGACCAAAAGGTTGTTTGTTCGTGAAAGCGGAGAAGGGACAATCTCGTCACCCTGGAGAACAAAGTAAGAGTAAGATGTCAGTAACTTTCAATCGAGAACGATATCTTGGCAGAGGGGGGGAGTCTCTCACCTATATGGGGTCCCTCGCTCAACGAGGGGCTTTACACGAGGAAGCCAAGTGACGATGGGAACGGTAAAATTGCCTAACAGGCCCTTGATTTTCCGAGAATCACGAGGATCTTACGGGGGATCTTCTCCTGACATTTATCTGCACAGGAGTAACTTCAAACTAAAAGGAAAAAGGGTAGTGGTAAAAAAGAGAAGACCCTGTACCCGCAACATGTTCAAAGGACATTTTAAAACATTTCCTTTAAGACCCGCTCTGAATCTCCTTCTTGAAACTATCCGCGCGATTTGAGCTGGACGGGGTAAGAAGTGAGTTCGGAAAGGCGGAGTTTATTTCCAGTAGAAAGGATCTGCTACTCCATAAAATACCAGATCAAGGGTGTTTTAGCTGAGTTACCAAATATATTATAAGAAAGATAACTCTCATCTCCAGAGGAAAGCCGAAGAGCCTGGCTAAAGCGGAAAGTACATCATCATAAATGGGTTGCAGGGGATCTTTGGGGAGAGGGGGCTCTTTTTCGGAAGTCAAGGCTAAAGAATTCGAAAAAGCAGTTAGCAAACATCGTGAAGCGTACGTCAGAAGAAAAAAGGAGTTCCGAGACTATCTCGTAGCCTGGCGTAAGAAAAAAACCTCTCTGGTAACCTCGGAAATAGAAATCATACCCTCTCAAAGAACTCTCGGTTAGTGCCAGGCACTCGGCTAAATCTACTGCCAAGGGATGGGGAAAAAATGTCTCGTAGGGGCTACAGTCGTTAGAAAACCAAGGGCGACGAGATGAAATGCCTATTGAGAAGGCGGAAAATAGAAGGTCAAGAGTGCTGTGAAGACGCGGCTTCAAGAATAGGGGCTGGAACAGACTCATGCAAAGGGTCCTTCGCTATTTCTGGCAGGAATCGGGAAAGCGCTGCCTTTGGGGAAGATCGAGCCTAAAAAGATACCTCAAATTGGTGAGAAGGGTAATAATCACGGACCGAAAGGAGTTGACAAGGCCTAAGAGCCGAGCAATCCCCAGGGAAAAAGAATAAGTGCTCTTTAACATTCGCCGATCTTGGGGTCCCCCGATGGATCCCTTAAGGGGGTTGTCAATCGCTCCTTAAATAGGCTACGGGGGGAAGCGAGCCCGCCTACAAAGGGAGGGGAGATGGGCGTTCGGATCTCTAATCGGGGGGAAGGCTCACCCCGGACTAAAGAGAGGAAAATTACACTTCTAAAGGGGATATTCGTATTACATGGGACAGAGGAGAGGGGGAGAGACTAGTAGTAGTCTCAGAGGATGAACGTATCTAAAAAATGAATTGAGGGCTATCTCGGTTCTAGGGAAGGGAGCTAGCCCCACGAAAAGACCAGCGCGCCCGCAGATTGAGTTGCGTAAAGATAGAATCGTGCTGACCACACACGCTCGACTGCTGGGGGGAAAGAAGGGAAGCCTTAGTCTTTCCAAGGAGGAGAAAACGCATCTGACCGTACTCAAGGAACATTGCGGAAACAGGGTAAGGAAGCATCTCCCGCGATAGCGAGGATCGAGCGGACGAGCGGGTTTTATCTCAGACTTGACCGCTCGAGATTGGGGGAAGGAAGGGGACCGGGGGCTAGAAAGCTAGAGGTGTAATCCTGTCGGGTTCCCGAGGAGGACCTCATGTACCCTAAAACTCTTATAAAACTAAGAACTTGGGGGGGGTAGGGATTTTAATCAGGAAGTAGATGAACTTCACCCGAGCGGATGATTGGGGAGCATCCGTCCTTTTGAAAGGAACCTACTAGGGGAACGGCTTCCTTTTTCTCATTGGGGGAGGAGATAGACAGAATTAAAGGGGAGCCACGGATGGTAACTAGAACCTTCAACGGGAAGGGAATTGTGGGACTCCTTCATCTTTGAATGTTGCCAAACTTAGAGGTAACAACCTAGGAGAAGAGATATAAAATAAAAGGGGACAACCTTTTCCAAAACTCAGATCCGACCAAACGGACGGAAGGTAACGGTCGTTCCGTTGCCGCACGGAAGGGAGAGGGCACGAGAGAGAAGGAGACGGTGGAAAAGACTAAAGCGGAGAAGGGAGCGGAGTCCCCTGGGAGGCTCCAACCTAGGAACGGGGGACAGTCAAAAGATCCTTACCTCCCTTAAGAAAGTTAACTAAAAAAATCGAAGAGACAAACCATTCGGCTAACAAGGCTGCTTGAAGGGGGGGAAATAGGGTCCCTCCGGTCGGTAAAATCTTAGGGGAGAAATTAATAAAAAACCAGCACCTAGGAAAAGGGAGGTGAAGGAGAAGCTCTCATCCAAATAACTCTCGGCTAAAATCTCTTCAAAAACTGTCACCCGTAAGAGTTGTGAACGCTAGAAAAAGGCGCTAGCTGGCTTAGAGTACCTCGTTTCTGACGGGCAGGATGGAACGTCTTGTCTATTCTGGGAGAAGGGAGGGTCGGGGCTAAAGGCGCTGAGTCGACACCCTCAGGCACTCCTACTGTTCTTGTTCCAGAAAGAGAGGAACTTGCAAGATTCGAGTTCTCGAGGGGGAAGATGGGGGGTAAAGGGTTGGGGGGGCGAAAGTTAGGGGCTCTTCTCCATTGAGTACTACCGAACTACGAAATGGTGAGCTCTAATAGAAAAACTCGCCAAGAAAAGGAGGCGCGGATCCAGAGGGGATTTTCTACATAAGCCTACTCGGGGCATAGGTACTCCTCACTTCTCGAAAGTCTGCACAGGCAGCTATTGAGATTTGCTATACTATCTAGGCATCCAATCCGAGGGCAGCCTACTATACGGCGAAGACGGGCAGAATAGCTACTGAACGATAATTCATCTGGGAGACCACTCCAAGGAATGTCCGAGGAACCGCGTAATCGGAAGAAGGGTCTTAGATCCGAAGCATCTGGTATCTCGAGGGGGGCGGGAACTTTTCGGGCTAGGGAGAAAAGGTGCTCCTAGAGAGGACTAGTAGTGCCGAGTCCAGGTAAGGGGTCATCTTCCGGGGAAAACCGGGCTCGGGGAGGCCGTAAAGAGGCCTCGCAAGCCTCGCCTTTCTCTTTGGCAGAGGAGGAGGAAGGAGTTCTGTCCGGGGAACGGGGCACAGGGACCTACTGGTTCGAGCCTGGGCATTTTCGGGGGAGGGCTAACACCTGGATATTACCGGGCCTTTCATTAGGGGTGCTTTAGCTTGAGTGCATGTGCTGCAGCCAGAAAAGAGCGTTGATGCGGTCTTCCTCTAGGCGGTTCACGCATAATTGAAAAACGCTAGTTTTCTGGGAGAATCTGAGAGTTAAAGATAATCAGGACGCTTCGAGATTGGAAGGGTTCCACAACCCTCTTCTAGAAACTCTTGTGACAATCTCTTGCGTTCTATGGTCCTTGAAGAGGCTACCAACAAAAACTTCTCCAATCTCTAAAGCAAGAAACAAGGTCTCTATAGATCTTCTCTTTAGTTATTCAACCGCAAGAGACTTCAATGTGGGGGTCTGATAAAAATGAGATGTGTGGCAGCAATCTTTCTTCGAAGAGGGCATCTGTGGTCCTTCCTAGAAAACCTGATCTATGGGTCGGTAGTCTAGGACTATGTAATATGTGAAAAAGATCGCGGGAGGGATATCAGATAAGGCAAAGGAGGATCTCCCATTAAAAAGAAGTGGGCCTCAGCCAAGCGGAAGTGGCGAGCGTGTTCTTTCTGGGGTAAGGGGGAAAGTGGGATTTCGGCCCTTCCCCACAGGGGCTTTAAGCCTAGTGTCGAAGGCCATTAAGGGGAGACTATTACTGAGACGAGGAAACCTTTAAGGCGGCACGGGGAGGTCTACAGGGAGGGCTTTCGAGGAGAAAAGACTTAAAGACCTTGTCTTACTTACTGAAGAGACACCTTCAGGGCCGACGGTTCCCTCGGTCGCTTGTCCTCCTTAATAGGAGGACCGAAAGGTAGGGCTTCTCGCACCGGCGGAAAATCTCCTCTATAACTCTACGGGATGGGCGTTGCACGTGGAGACCGTGAATGTACTGTCAGCGAGACTATTGGGAGTCTCCTAAGTTCACTACCCCCACACGCCGGTGCCGGAGAGTCGCTCATAAACAATGAGGCGCGGATTGTTAGGATAGGAATTCTTCTTGAGAAGTGGGATTTGTCTGCGACTTCCGCCTGCGAACACGCCCAGGAACCTTCCAGTCTTTCCTAGCATCCTTGGAAAAAGTCCACCGTCAGACGAGGGACTCCAACGTAAATCTCATCAGGTTCGGAATTGACCGGGCCCAAAAATCCTCTGCGCGGGTGGCTATGGGAGTGACGCGAGCGCGTCTTGAGGGCATAGGGACCTCTATCCAAGTTTAGGGACAGGGGCGCCTGAGGGGGGCAAGGGAGGGGGTCCCGGCGCTGTGTCCTTCGCGGTCGGCAACGCACGGGCGTCCTCGCGGGCTAGATAGTTCTCAAACGGGAACACAGAGAACTCTGAAGGATTCCAGGGTAACTCGCTACAGCGCCTCAGGCACGCTCCTGGAAGTTTCCTTGGCCTGAATTTTAAACCTGATTCTCATTGACCCTTCCAATCTCCTTGTGGCGATAGGAGGGAGAGGAAGATCTCCTAACCAGTACTGATTGGCGATGCTTTCGGGAGGAACTCGCATCAGTCGAGCTCAGGCGGGGACTCGGGCCTTCGAAAACGCGAGGCCTAGCATTGCTTACCCTTTGTCTAGCGTTAGCAACCCTCAGGCCATAACTTCTTCCTACTTAGTTCTTCGGATTCCTTTGTGGGGCGGCCAGACGTTCCTCCAAGTTTTGATGGTGTTAGGCCACGAGGATATTGCGATCTTAACAGGTGATTCTTTCAGTACGTTTCTCCGTAGGGGATCAGGGGGACTAGTCGTGTCCACCAGAAAATCACACTGAACCGCTTTTCAGAGACGGAACTTCTAGAGTTAGTTGCTTCTTCCACCATTTTCTTTTGGTTGATCGTAGTTTGGACACCAGCGTATGTTTCTCTGTGCTTATTTCCCCGCCGGTAGGGGGTATCCTAAAATTAGTTTACTGTCTTTCTATAGTTACGCCTGGAACCGTAGTGTGTCTTCATTCATTCTTCCCACTCCGGGGGGCTTCCCTTCTCCGGTTGGCTCTTTATCCGGTCTCTTTCAACTGGACACGGGAAAACAGCGCAGACCTTGGCAGGGTGAAGAAAAGCTTAGGGGGGTCCGGATATTCAGAGACAACAACTTAAGGAGGGAATATATAGAGGTCACGAGAAGTACGAATTCCACTGGATTTTCCAAAGTCCTGCGAGTGAAACTGGCCTTTTTGAGATCCTGGCGCCTCGAACAAAAAACGATGTGGACCTGAATAGCTCCAACGGTTCGGACTGCGACCTTTCTAAGGGGGGCCGGCATGGGGAAGAAGCTTCGGTAGATCGGAGGAACGAAGGGGGCTCAGACATTTTTTCACCCCCAACTCGCGCCCTCGGTGTCGGCACGAACCCCTCCTTCCTCTCCGTAATGCAAAGTTGGTCTGTATCGGGTGAATTGAAAATCAAGATCAGGTAAGACCGAGTCGAATTATCCGGTGGTAGAGCTTCCTCTAGCTGGGAGGCGGGAAGGAATCCGTTACCTTTTATCTCACTTTTGCAGTGCCGCCACAGGGTCAACTCTCCTAATCACTAGTCGGAAGGGGTTTTGTCAACGGGGAAGTTTCTAACCCCCGACAGCAAAGGAAGCGCCCGAGAACCTCTCTCTAGAACTGGGGACAAGCGAATCGAGGGAGGTCAGAAGCTTGGGGGGACCTTGATCAGGCAAAAGAAGCCCGGTTCCCCTGGTGCTGCGGAGTCGGCCGAAGCAGTGGAAGAAGGGACGGGAATGGAAGGCGGAGAGCCATCAAGGGTAAAACCCCTTCCAGGTGTTTTGCCTCGTGGAATGCAAAGAGCCGTGCTACGGGGGAAGGGAGATGGACATCCGGTGAGAAGGCCGACGCAGGGGACTCCTCTTCACAAGAGAACCGTAGAGAAGGGGCTCACTAGATCATAAAAACTTTCGCGAAATTAGTATGAAAATGCCACTTAACAAAACATGGGAGCGTTAGCCAATCTCGAAAAAAACCGAGAGTTTTGGGTAAGGTTCACTTCGGAGGGGACCTATCGCGATCTTGGAAAGAACCAGACGGGGAGAAAGCTGGAAGCATCGCCTTTCCCGGGGAACTGGGGGATATCTAGGGGATCGTCTCCACATCACTCACTCAGAACATTAGGTCAGCAACAGGTCTATCGATTGAAAACTAAGAAAGACCCCGTCTCCGAGCGTTTGTTGGCTTGTCCCGCTTCCGAGTCCCCTCTTCTATCAAGAAGACAGCGTCCAGTCGAAACCTAAAGTCGTCATGAGAACCTCTCTTTAACTATCTGTCCGTCTTTGTGAGGAAAAATCATCTCTATGGGTCTGCTGGGCGCAACACCTCTAATTTAACAAAGTTCCCATAATCGCTTCTTGCCTTGAGAAGTCCCTACAGGCAAAAAGGAAGTTTAGGCATGCGAACGGGTACCTCGTCGCGTTTTGGTATTGGGAGCCGACCGGGTCTAAGCACAGGCGGGAATCCGTGCCCCAGTACAAGATTGGTAACGGGACGTCTCCCTTCCATTCAAAGAGCCCCGAAAAATCTCTCCTGTGTACTCGAGAAGCCTCTTTTCCTATTGACAGAGAATTGATGGTTAGGAGAGATGCAATGTAGCTATTCCAACGCTATCCAGCCTCCGGAGATCGTAACCGTTTGTGAGCAAAGTGCCCAGCTGATGTTACGAAAATAAGAGGAGGCGAGCCGATCTCCAGGCTGCTGAACATCTCAGGAAGCTCCTCCGAAGCCGGGGTGAAAAATTACCGGGGGATAATCGGTTTTGGGAGAAGACGAAAGAGTAAGCCAGCCGTCCGCGCCAGGGAATAGCTCCTCAAAGTCCACCGTAAGGCGGCTACTGCCGGATTTACGAGTCGCTTCCGACCGTCTCTGACCTCGTAGAGGAAAAAGCTCTCGGGGCGCCCGTAGTAAGATACCAGAAAGTAGCTCTTCCGCACTCGTGACGGGCCGAAAACATTCGTCGAGACCCCGGATGGGAGCCACCACCCAACCCCCGTGGGATCAGAAGCTACATTGCAGGCGACGTCTTGGGAAACGTTTTCGCCGCGATAGCGTTCTTCCGCGGGAAGAAGGGAAGAAAAGGGAACGGAGGAAATGGGAGCTACCTGAACCTCATTCGCGTCCTCCTATGAAAATTTAACTCGGACAGCGGTCCTATCGCTTTATAAGGGGCTATAGCCTAACCTACGCCGGACAAAAGGGTTATCTGCAATGGGAGCAGCGACGGGAAGCTTCCTACACATCCGCTTCGGACGCGTGAACGAAGTTCTTGACCCTCCCAACGCCATCTCTATTTGAATATCAAGAGTCCGTAATAGGAGACGTCTCGCCCGGAGATTAGAGTCTCGATGGCTACCGACGGGGCTTGCGCAAGTACGATCCGCAGTACGATGAACTTCGGTTTTTATTTCTACAACAATCGTCTTGGCTAAAGACGACGTAAACTAGGGACGAACTCGGTCTGTCACCATAGTAGTAACTCCTGTCTCCGAGCTGAGGTCCCTCAGGTTCAATCTCCATTCTCCTAAGGCGATGAGAAATCGCGTCAGGTTCTTACCCACTACCTAGCTTTAATTGACGGAGGGGTCCTCAAGCTTATTCCAAGGTACATCGAGGTATGAATACTCATCTCCCGTCGAAAGAACACTAAATTTAAGATACATGAGGTCTTTAGCGACCAGGGCTCGGCCAAACGTGTGGAAGCGAGAGGACCTCCTTTTACCTGGCAAGGGAGGAGAGCGAGACCGAGGATGGAGCCGTAGCGACGCTGTGAAGACCCTATAGAGGGTAAGGGCTGGGGAGACGTAATAGACTTCTACTATCGGGAGATTCGGGGTTGTTCAAAGAGAGAAAGGGCGGAGGAGGAGACGTCCCCCAGGAGGCGGGGGGAAGGGGACACACCTCACCGGACAATTCCTAAGGCGGAAGGTCGGGTATGAGAGTCGTCTCTGTTAATGCGACCAGAAGGAGCCACGTAACGGGACGAATAGTTGTAGAGCTTGGGAGGAGAAATTATCAGAGATAAACGGGTTGCCCTT
>Ga0179591_1268506_pt1 | contig 15217 bp, 33 predicted proteins | sample CZOMad2_1_08_16f_FD_182891 | JGI IMG/M metagenome (GOLD analysis project Ga0179591, IMG submission 182891) | Vadose zone soil fungal communities from Angelo Coast Range Reserve, California, USA - CZOMad2_1_08_16fungal (PacBio error correction) | ecosystem: Environmental > Terrestrial > Soil >...
TGAGGATTCGAACCCTTTGAAACCTGCTCTTGGATTCTTCGAACAAAAAAAATTCAATTCACGGAGGGGGGGAAGCCCGTGCTCTTGGGTGTTTTTTTTGGTTTTGGGGGGTTTTTTTTTGTGTTCACACCACGCTTTGGGGAACCCAGTAAAACTGCTGTCCTTTTGGAAAGGTTCTCTTTCCGTTTCAGACTCACCTCATACTGACGTATTTTCGCAGGGCCTCGGGGGGGGTCCACGCTTGATTTCCCAAGCCACTTCATTTCCCAACCAATTAAATCCCCCGGAAATTCCTGATTCTCTGTGGAGGTCCACCTCCACTTGTCAGGGCCCCGGAGATTCAGAAGGAGGGACCGACCAGGGAGTTCCTTACAGCGATCCCTTCCGAACTAAAGTTTATTAGGAGGACAGGAAAAGCAAGGTCTCTTCTTTTCAACGGTGAAGGTTCGTTTTTTTGATACCAGGAAATTTAGAAAGTACAGTCCCTGAGGCCTTTCGTCCTTCCGGACAGATCTGAGGTCGGGACGGGGACTGACAGGGTCTGTCCAAAAGTATTTTGACCTTGGCAAGAGTCAGGACGCAAAAATAGAGGGGCGAGGGGGGCAAGAATAGGCGTCGGTTGGACACCTTAAGCCGAGAACCTTTAAACCCGGGGTGGAGGAAAAAAAAAAATAAAAAGGACAAGACACCTCGTGAAACCAAAGATCCTTTCCCCGACTTTTAGGATTCGGGCCAGTCAAACCAAAAAAAAGAGTATTTCTCTGTGCATTCTCCCATCCCTCCATTGGATCCCAGGATTCGGGTCCATGAGTCCCAAAGAAGGCAAATTCAGCATTTCCCGGGGGGAAAAACCCTTCCCCCAATTTGTACCGGGATGACAAACTTATCGGCGGGGGGGCAAAGTCCTTCCCCGTTTTAAAGATCAAATTGGAGAGGGACAAAGGAGCGAAGGAGTCTGACCGGGGGGCCTTCCCTAAAACCTCAGGACTTCTGGAAACGAAAAACGGGGGAAAAAAACAAAAGGCCAAAAAAGGGTGTCCTACACTGGTCTTCCAATTCACTTCCCCATTGGAAGTACCCGGGGAAAACTCAAAGTACCGGAGAAAATTCCTTACGGATGCTTAAACGTTCTTCGGCGTCCTTAGGGGAGAGGGAAGATGAGGGGGGTGGGCCCCCCCTTGGAAGTATCTTATAAAATCTTCTCTGTCCAAAAAAAAGGGCATAGACACAAAAGGGGGGGAATGGGATAAAACAGATCAGTTGAGGGGGACCAAAAAAAAATACCCTTCCGGGGATCTCTCTCCCGTCCTTAACCCGGAAAAAAAAAAAAAAAAACGAATGTGTGAAGATCTCCTGCTACTTCTCCGGATTTGCTTCTCTATCGGGAAAATCCCGGACCCTGAGAAGGGGAGGACTGCCCCCCGACCTTCTCTTTCCAGAAAACCAAGAAGTCGGAAGAAAGCTTTCGAAGGGAACCTTTCTTTCTCCATTTTTAAGAATGCGAAAAAAAAAGTTTGAACAAAAAACAGTTCCTCAAAGTGGAAAGATTCTTCAATTTTCCTCTTCTTCCAGAGAAGTCCGACCTCTTTAAAAAAAAAAGGAAAAAACAAAAAAACTTCCACACTGGATTTTCCGGCGTCTTCCAGAACAACGATTTCCCCGGAGTCTTCTTCGGGACCCCAACCCATCGTCACCAGCCAGTTCTCCCCCCGACTTGGAAGGGGCAGAAAGAAGACAAGGAGCGGGGCGCCCTGCGACTCTTCACCCCCCCCAATTTGAGAACTCCAACTCAGGTCTTCTCTGAAGGAGGACTCCCATCTTTCAGGCCAGAGGGTCGGCAAACCAAAAGGGGTCTCGGGTGGTAGTACGGCCCCCATTCACGGACAAAGGGGGACGCAACACCCGTCTCAACTCCCCCTCCCAGGGGAAAAAGGAACGCGTAAAAAACCCACTTCACTTGCGTCGGGATTCGGACCAACAAAGAAAAAAACCACCCCGGGCCCTAACTTCCACTCAACAACCGAAAAAAAAAACATCGACGGAAAAAGGAAAAGTTTCTACCAACAGACAAACTTTCAGAAACCTCGCAACAAAAGTCCGACTGAAAAAACCTAACGCGTCCAAACGACATGGCCATCCAGTCACATTCCCAAGTCGGGGGCCGGTCACAAGACACAGACAGTCACCTTTCCACTAAGAACCGTGAAAAAAAAACAGACAAAAAGCATTTGACAGGACGTGAGAAGTTCAAACCTCTGGGATCCCCCTCCTGGACACCGGGGCACGAAATTTGAAGGAACAAATTCAGTTCCTCCTTCCATCGGAAACCAAAAGAAAAGAGGGCTGGTTTCCATACGACCCCCCCCGGGAACCCAATCCAGGAATACGAAAAACCGAAGGGGAAACCCTATGCAGTAGAAAGAAACGTCTGACCCGCACCCTTCTCACCAAAAGTGGAATGTACCCCAACCAAACCGCTTTCTGAATTCCTTCATGCACATTCCCAAAGGGACACACGGATTGCCGACTCCAATCACCCAAAATTCGGAACGGAACTAACCGTTCCCACCCAATGAAATTCCCTTCCTCCAAAAGACTGAACCTTCACCATGAAAAATCTCCGACTACATCACATCAGGCTTCAAAATTCCGGACTTCTCCGGAAAGATAAGGCAATCCAATGGTGAGGTCAGGCGGAACCTCACTGGAGCCCAATCAGAGAGGACATCTTACCTTGGAAGGAAAAAAAAATCCGACCCCCACGACACCCTCACAACATTCCAAGGAACTAACACGAAAACCAGGGAACACTCTTCTTCCAGATCCTCCGACTTTCACCCTCATTCGGAGACAATCGGGGAAGGTGTAACCATCGGAACGTGCCACCCGGTCTCCCACTATTTCCAAAAAAAACGGAAACACCATGACACGTACCCCATTCCGATTCCCTAGACCAGGATTTCCGAGACCCTTCGAAAAGTTATGACGCTCAGGACCAAACCCCGGACTTAAATTCGTAAAAAGGAAAGCGTGTACTGGTCGTGAGGTCCCCCTCGGATTCCTTTCCCAATTCGGGTTCCACAAGTTGAACGGATAACAGACCATCATTCCTTTATTCCTCCAAACTTCGTCTACAAGAGCCGCATTAAAATCAAACACTGATTTCATGAGGACACCCACTCCACCCACAAGGAACTTCAAAAAAGACAGAGGATAACAACCCCTTCTCCATTCCCAAACCGGGTCACAAACACTCTTGACTTCCGGTCAAACCCCCTACTTTATTACTCTGGACAAAACTGACCAAAAAAAAACCTCCATTAGTTCGCCCTTCACTCTTTCGATCCCCAAGAACAAACATTCATCCACGGGCCGTACCTTTCAACCCCCCACCTGCGACTGGACTTCGACAAAAGAGGTCCAAAGGAAGAACGACCCCCGTCCTTCTACATGGAACAAAAAATCACGGTAAGGCAAAGACATACTTTGGCACTCCCCTTTTGACTAATTTCGAAAATTCGGGGGACTTGGGTCGGATCCACCATCTCAACTTCTTATTCCAAAAACCGATCCAAGAAGAGGCGGCCGTCAAGTCACTTCAGGCCTTTTACCCCAAGTTCCTTGGGAAAACCAAAAGTGAAACGAAACAAAAAAGCGTAACGAAGAAGGGATTTTAAACAGACCCCTTCCACCCAAAAGTGGAATTCGGACTTGGATCCTTCACCTTACCCTCCCTTCCCACGAGAACACGGAACCACCACGGGGCACACGATAATTCTTATAAATACACAACCCATTCAAAATCCAAAAAGGACTGGAACAAAAAAAAGGCTAAAAAGAAAAAAAATAGTCATCGAAAAAACACCCACTTTTCCACTTCAAAAAAATTTCGGGGGACACCAGCAAGACCGAGACTTACCCCATCCGTCATCTTCCAGTTCCTTCCCACACCAAAAGAACCGGTCCAACACATTCCCTTGCTTAATGTATCACTTCCCCTGTCAAAAAAACAAATTGAAAGGAGTCCAACACCAAACGAAAAAGACACTCTTTCTCCTCAATGGCAACCGCAGATGAAAACGGGGACAAAGCAAGCAGGTTTCACCCCCGGTTCCGGTCCAGTTACTTCCAAACCGGGGAGGGCAATAGAACCTCCCGGGAACCGGGTCTCCCCATCCCCTGAGAATCACAAAACACCAAAAAAGGGGAGCTGCCAATCTAAGTATCTCTTTCTGACCTCCAACCCATCAGAACCACCCTCCAGTCGACTTCCACTCAAGTGTCTGCAAAAGTCAAAGGGGAAACAAAAAAGGGAATCGCTAAACATCAGCTTCCAACTCTTCCAACCAGGCGTTACAACCCTGGCCTGGCCCACACCCTAAGCCCCCAAATCCTAAAAACGGTCTCAAGATTGAGGAAAACCAGCGGAAGAAATTCCAACCCTTTCACCCCCCAATTCGGAAAAACCAGGACGAACCAAAAAATTCATGATTCAAAAAGGCCGACCCAATCTACCCTGACCCGCAGGAACTCTCAAGAAAAAGTCTCAGAAGCATTCCCTGCTCTGGATCCATGACAAAGGGGGAGTCAGAAAACGAAAGTAGACGGCGAAGGGGGAACCCGCTGAGGAAACCCAAGGACTGCGCGGTAAAACCCGGATCCGAAACCCACATTCCCCGGTCCCCAGAAATTCAAAACCCGTCGGGGGGGGGCCGGGGGCCACAGCGACATCATTAAAATCTGGAACCTGTTGGACCAAGAACTGGGCTCGGGTGCTTCCCAAAAAAGACCTTCCAACCCTCCCGCAGCACACAAAACACAGACCCCACAAAACTTCCAGCCCCTTCCCACAAACAGAGAAACAACCCCTTATCTTCCACCACGCAGGAAAGGGCCAACTTCATGCACTCTTCTCCTCTTCCTTCGCTTCGGCAGGACCAAATGGGGAACACACGGGAGAACTGACCTTTCGTCCCTACCCAAGGTCTACTAGGGCCTCACAACACCAAAAAGGACGGCACTTCCTTCTTCCCAGCCTACTTTCCCGGCTCAGGGAACATAACCAAACCTTCCCGGGTAAACGGACCTTCTTATTTTCATTCCTGGAATCTTAACAACGGAAGGGCAATGGGGGTCCTCTTCGGGCAAACTGCCTCCTTCGTCAAGGACACCGGACACAGGGAACCAAAAAAAGAAACACCACCACACGTCCCCCGGCCTAAACCCTGGGAAACTTGAAACAAAGGGGAAAAGTCATTCCGTTCAAAAAAAAGTCGGCTCCCCTCCAGCCCTGCCCGGGGGATTAACCGGGGAACAAACTGCCTCAATCCAAACTTCTCCCTTCCAGTTCAACTCTGGGAGGGCCCAATCAGACCATCCTTCCAAATCTTTTCCCAAACCCAACGTGCCAGGACAAATCACTCTCAACCTGTCGATCGTCACCCTCAAAGAGCCACCAAACGGTCCAAAAACGGGGCGGAGCCCCACACCCCTAAACTCCCCCAACTTTCTCCGGAGAAACATTGGGGTTTTTTTTTTTTTTTTTTTTTTTTTTTTTTTTTTTTTTTTTTTTATCATGTTTTGGTTGGGTTTTGGACCGGGACGGTGCGCTGGCGAGGTGGCGGCTGGGCCTTGGTGTAAGGCCGCGTGGTCAGGGACTCGGTTGTGTTGGTGGTGTTTTCTGGCGTATTTGGGGGGGGGGGGGGGGGGTGGGGGTGGGGCCACTTCCGCGGACTCGGCCTTCCCCCGAAACTTAAAAATTCCACAAGAACCCTGGGAGTGGGAAAAAAAACGTCAAAATACCTAGAAACAGAAGTATACCCTAAGGTCTTCCAGTTCGGAAAACCGATTAAAACGTGAAAAAGTCCTCGGGGTACGCTTGAGATCACCCAAGCTGATTAATTCAGGGACCTGCGTGGAAACCCCACCTCGGGTCCGGGATCTCCAAACACAAGACTGCACCCCAAAAAACACCTTCCCCCCCAGGACCAGAACGGCTTTTATTCCACTCCCGAGAGTAAACCCTTCCAATTCCCGTAACCCTTCAAGCAAGAACCCAAAAAATTCCAAAAAAACCCGAAACGTTTCACCCCCCTGAATTCCAGGACTCACAAGGACTCAGAACAGAGGGTAAGGAAAAAAAATTTCAACCTTTCCGCCTAAGATTCTCAAGCAAAAGACATAAATCCAAATGAAAACGTCTTTCTTCTGATTCGGCCAAAAAACCAAGGGGGTCCAAAAAAAAAAAACATCAATACTGACACCCAACCTTTCCTTCCGGAAACTTAACAAAAAGGACAAGCCATCTTCAGGAACTTCCCACCTCAGGAGTCCGAAAAGGAATGCGTGAACCATAAAAAAGGGACTTCACTTCTTAAAAAACAAACCCCACCCGGAAGGAACACTCCGACAGAAAGGGGAACTAGAAAAGCACCCCTTCTAAATCCCTTAAACAGTCCTGGGAAGAAAAAAGGTCCGGGGCCGGGGAACCCCCATTCTGGGTCCTTCTTCAGGAATTAAAGAGGAAACGTCTTAATCCCACCCCTCAACTTCCAATGAGGAATCAACAAATAAAAAAAAAAGAACTGACTTCCATTTCCTCCGTAGGACCAAAAGGTCAAACCGATGAAAAACAAAGTCCCGAAAAAAAATCTGGCGTGCCCCGGGTCTGAACCCGGGGTTCCGGTAGACCGGGGTGAAAATTTCAACACAGAAGAAGATTAATCACCCCTTCCATCCACACATTCGGTCCCGTCCAACCTTCAAGCATTTCCAAACAAATTCGGCCCCCCCAGGAAACTTGGCAAAAGTCTATTGAGAAAAAACAAGCCCGACTTCTTAATTCGGCGGCAAAAAATTCATAAAAAAACCAAAGGAGACCCTTCAACGCCCCCTAAATTACCCCCTTGAAAAACTGGGAAAAAAATGAACCGCAAAATGTGTCCTTAAAGAAAAAAAAAAACCCTTCGCTGAACTCCCAGCTGTACGAAGGAGTCAAGGGGACCCCCCTCTCTGCCAAATCTGTCACAACCAAAACCAATAGCCAGGGGAACCAAACAACCCCACCCCCAAACCATTCCTCCAGGACCTCTTGACCCCTTCCCCATGCTTGGGAGCTGTCCCCTTCGCCTTCCCGAACCAAAAAACCCACGTACAGTAGAAAAAACCGAAAGCCAGTCCCTGGAAACACTCCGGGTTTCCGTCTGATGCCCACGCTGGGTTAGGGGAAAAATGATTCACTCTTCAATTCATCAAACTTTCATGTTCAGACGGGCCGAAAATAAGGGAAAAAAAACCCGGACACTCCCGGGACCGCAGTCAAGCTCAAAAAAGAAAACAACCCTGTGGCACCCCTCCCCAAACCCCACCATTACCCAGGTCAAGGAAACAGAAGAAAGAAACACTTGTAATGCGGCTTTCCGCCCCATTCCCCAGGACCGGAAGGATCTGTCCGACGGAAAAATCCTTAAACCCCCCCCCGTATCCCACAAAAGATGCAACAAAAAAACTTCCCAAAAAACCATTTGATTCCCGTCCAGTCCACCAACCCCAAATGAAACCTAAAAAAAACCTCGAAACTCAAAAGCTAAAAACAAAAATTGAAAAAAAAAAAAACAACTCCTCGGACCCACCCCCCCTTCACCTAATGAAAAATCAAGGAAAATTAATTCAAAGGCTTCACTTTCCATCCTTCTCGATCGACGTCGAACGGACACTGAAGGAAAAAAAAAAAACCCCCAAAAACTCTCAAACGGGGAAACATAAGAGGGAAACTCGAGATCCCCTGGTCCTTCCCTTTGCGGACGGACCCAACAGAAGGAATCAGGGCCACGTGGGGCGGGAAAGGGGGGGGGACCCCAAAGCTCCCCTCTTGCAAAATTGCAGAAAGGGGAAACAAGAAAGTAACCGCATCCCCCATTTTCTTCCACCCTTCTTCAAAAAGAAACGTCAACCTTTCCCTCCCCAATCCCCTCCCCAAAGAAGTCCCTCAAGCCGAGGTGGAAAAGACCAAGAAGGGACCCAAACACCCTCGACCTTCCACATTCCAAAGAAGATAAAACCAAACCAAAACTGACCACAAAGGTCCTTCAACCCAAACCCACAACCCGTTCCGGTCTTGGCGATGACTTCAAAGACGGACGGGACACGAATTCCTCCGGAATTTCCCCTTTTATAGGTCCACAAAGGGTCGAAGGCCTTGGAACAAAACCAAAAAACTTCCTCCGCAACCCTGAGGAACCTTGGAAGGTTGCGAAAACCAAAAAAAAATTCCCCAAGCCCACACCCTCTTTCAAAACTCCTGACTGAAGTGCATTACGGAAGCCCACACAGGCAGGCCTTCCAAAACTTCCTTCCACCGGAAAAAGATAAGAATCAAAACAAACATGCCTGACCCCCAACCCCCTTCGAAGACCTCACGATGAAAAATGGGGGTACAAGAAAAAATCGTCTCCCTGGACCTTCCTTACTTCGAGCTTTCCCCCAAAAACAGAAAGGGAAACTGAGAAGCACAAACTCCACTTATGCAATGCTAACACAATCAACCTTCTTCAAGGTCACAAAAAATTCAAACCTTGGCCCAAGAACTGGATTTCCCTGTCGTCCTCACCCAAAGCCCAGAGGATCACGAAGTCGCTCCTGAAGCCACCTCCTCTCGGGGACCATTTCGTCCTGAAACCCACAGATTACAGGAAAAACCACCCAAAGAAACGAGTCAAGTGACCCCCTTCGATTAGAAAAAAACCAGAGGAAAAGTGCCCCATTTCAATTCCACCCCATAAAGGAGGACTGAACGAAAACCCCTGACCCCCTACCCTGCCGTTGTTTCGAAACGTCGGAAACAAAACAGACCCCGGAACTTAGGAGAAAGTGATTCCCACCCCCCACCCATTCTCAAAACGATTCCAAAAACTGGAGGCTTCGGACGACCCCCCGTTCACTGCTTCACCAAAAAAAAAGCCGGGGGGAAACCGAGAACCAGCACAACGAAACATTCCCCCCTGGCTCCCAGGTCCGAAAAGCCATTCAAACGGGGTCAAAACAAAAACGTCCATACAAAAGGACCACACTCTTCGTGAAAAAAACCCTCCCGGGAAAACTGACCGACAAAGAGGAAGTTACTTAGGGGCTGAGTTCCGGTGCTTCTTCCAAAATTCAAACCGGAGCCCATAGGGGAAAAAGGGGCCAAACCCACACCCTCTTACCCCCAATTCCTCTGACCCAACCACCAGGGGAAACGGGCGGAAGCCCACCAACTTCGAAATTTTAAGCACGGAGGAAAAAGAACAAAGAACAAAACCCCCAAGAGCAAAAACTACACCTTCGCTCCATTGTAAACCACAAGGGGACGAGATAGAGAACCACCACCTTTCCCCTTCAGAGGAAGTCGGAAAGGACAGGATTTTAGACCTTTCAAAGAAAACACAAAAATCCTTCTCCCAAAAATCCACCCCGGAAAATCCCAGATGGCAGAAAAGGAATTCCACCCGGACTTCCCGGTTCCCAACCAACGCATCAGGCAACACGAGGGGGGGTACCCCGGGCCTCTAAGAAAAATGTCCCAAAAGGAGGTCAACGCCTAAAAAACATACATTTCCCCACTTGTTCTCGGGGATGAGACTGGAAACCAGGAAAAAGGATCAGAAACACTCAAACTCTGATCTGTAGCAAAACAAGGGAATGGCCCAAACCGGGGACTTTCTTGGCAAAATTCCGGAGGATGCGAGTACCCAGGATTTCTTGCAACTCCACTTACTCCACGCCTTAAAGGAACAGCAGGACACCAGTCAACAGAAGAGTTTTCCTTTCTGAAATCCCTCCCAAACCGGGTCAAAAAAAAATTAAGGACTCTCAAAAAAAAAATGCTCCAAAAACTTCCGCCCCCAAAAACAAACAGAAAAAGAACAAAAATAGCCACCCGTAGACCCAAACTTCCTGGGACCATGCCCCTAAGGTACAGCCAAACTAACCAAAGAAAACCCCATCCCTCGAAATCCCACCCTCGGAACCTGGGACAGAACCCGAAAAAAACGGAATTCTTCTTCAAAAACTTCTTCTTAACGGACTCACACGTAAAGGAAAGGGCAGCCGGGGGGAACCCCATCGGAAAAAGGACTTCTTCCTCAAACCCACGTGGTTCCCCCACTTCAACAAGGTTCAAAGGGACCCAAAAAGAACGAGACGATTATTTCCCCACTTTCAGACGATCGTGGATTGAATTGGGGAACAAAGAGCCGGAAAAAACTCCTCAGGAGGGAAAGGACGAAACAAAAGAGGGAAGGAGGCACAGGAACAAAAAATTCCCTCTCCTAAAAATCAAGTCGGGAAAAGGAACGGACACCCAAAAGGGGAAACATTCTTTCCCCTTCTTTCTTGCCGATTCACCGGAAAAAATGAATATAAACAGAAATTCAAAAAAAAACAAAACCTTTCGCCCAAAAAACGTTGGGTAAATACCAAAAAAAAAAAAACAGCATACCGACCCTCTGGTTTCCCCACCCCAGAGCCCCGGAAGGACGACTGGAAAATTCTTAACCAACCCAAACTTTACCGAGTCCCGCCCTTTCTTCCAGGGTCTCAAACAGAAGAACAGGAAACCGAAAAACGAAATCCTCTCCATTCCCGCTCAGGAAAAAATTCGGGCAAAGGGGAAAGTTCGGGGGGTAACCGGCCAAAAAGTCTTCAAAAAACGGGGGCCGGGACAACTGTGGGACCAAAAGAAACACTTTTCCCAAAACGTCCCGACAGCCTGCCCATTCGATGAGGCCAGAAACGGTCAAACAAACCCCTTACTAGTCAACCCAAAGGGCCGAAGAATCTAGGAAGTGACAAAGTTCGGAAAATCAGGGAAAAACCCGCCCCCAAACTGATGATGAAAGGATAAAAAATGCTTCAAAAAAACACGAAGTACCCTCAATCCGGTCTCAAACCCACTCAGCAAGGCTTTCAAAACCCAGGCTTGAACCGTAAAAAGAAAAGATTCCAACCCCAACCTTACCCCGGAACCTGAGAGGGCTGGATCCAGGAACAACCCAAAGGGCGACTCTTTCCTCCCAGACACGTTCCCCTGACATCTCTGAAACTAGGACGTCCAAATTCCACGACTACTTCCCCTCAGTTCCAAAAATCGAGACAAAAACAAGGAAAACCTTAAAACAAGCCCCCCTCACCCTTTCCCCTCCTTAACGGGAACCCCAAAAACTACCAACAAGCAGTGGACGGACTCTACTCGGCTTCAAACCCAGATAGCCTGCTACGAGCCAGGGAGACCGGATTCCCCCTACCTTTCCCTCTCCTCAGGATTGGGGTGTACGATGGGGGGCAAAACTTCATCAAAATGTTCAAAAGAAGAAGCCCCTTCCAAACCCTCTGAAGAGCGGGGTTAGAAAAGGGGTCAATTAGACCAAACGAAAATCGGGGGAATGCTCAAAGGCCCTTCATTCAGGACACCAAAAAACCTATTCCAAAGGGGGGACTAGAAACGTAAAACGTCTCCTTTCTTTTAAAAAAAACCAACCGAACTTCAGATCTCCTTCTCAATCCCCTGATTCCAAAATCCAACAAAAAACAGAGATCCATGAAAGGGTGAGACATTCTTGGGTGGGCTGACCTGTGAGAACCTCAAAACAAAATAAAGAAAAAATTCAAAAATTACCCCCCCCCGAAAACCCCACACAAGCGTGAAGGGAAACAACCAAAAACCATCCGAACCCCCCCCTCAACCCTTCAAGTCTTCAATTGATATTTAATGACCTTCAAAGGACTTCATTACTTGACGGAAAAAAAACCCGACAATCAAACGGTAGGGAACGGGATTCGAACTCTCCTTCCGCGAAAAGAAAGAACAAATGGATAAAAACACAAAAACAGTACTTCAAAGTTCCCCTAACCCATGTGGGTGACCTAGTGTCAAAAAGGCCAGAGAAGATCCATCCCCAAACCCGAGACTGGGGGAAAGACCCCCAAGGGCCTGCTCCCCTCAAGGCCCTTCAGGTCCCTTCCATCGAGGGGGAACTTCCAGGAAAGTTCTTCTCCATTCCCCATCTGGAACCGAAGGTCAAAAACCCAGGGCGCATTAATCAAAGTAAAACCCCCAAAAAAAGGTCCCCTATTCCAAAAACCGAAAAAACGCGAAAGTCTCATTTCACAAGAACCCATCCCCCAGTCTCTTTACTTTGAGGAAAAGATTAAGTCCCAAAAAAAAAACGAAGGCCCTTAAGCCTTCATTCACCGAGAAACACGGAAAAAAAAACCGAGAAGGCACACAAAAAATCCTCCCCAAAAAAACTACCCACTCAAAAAAAAATGAGAGCGAAACTCGAACATTAAAAGGAACAACCCCTCTTACTTCGGGAATCTAAGATTCAACCGACGTTCAAACGAAAAGGAAAACCCAAAAAACCCTGACCTCCTCGAACCCACGGGGGGAAAGTACAAGGGGCAACCTGTCCAAAAGACCGGCCATCTTCTTAAAAACCTGCCCTCCCCAAAACCCAGAGGAAAACGGAAACGTATTCAGCCAACATCTTTTCAAAAAGGCACCCACCTCACGAAAGACAACGGACCCAGGAAAACATCCATTCCTCCCGGAAAACTTCAATTCCAGGGGGACTGAAAAGTCGGAATGGAAAAAGTTGCAACCTCCAAGCTTCCCCCTTGGGGTCTCTGAGTGAGTTAAAAAAAAAAACATGCCCAATAACTCTTCCGACCTACACCCGGGTCCCACAGGAGAAAAAAACCTAGTGGGTAAACCAGGCTGAAAAGGGGGAGAAATTCTTGGAAAACCTTTCCCCGGATTTCAAAACGAAACCTTCGGGTACGTGACATCCCGGGACGGGTTAACTTGAGAATGAATTAAAAACACCCCGTCCCCGTAAAAATCCCCCCTCTCAAGTCCACCCTCAACCAACAAACAAAGACGGGGAAGGACCTGCGGGGGAAATATGACCCCCTCTCCCAACTCTGAACACCAAAGGTTCGGGGGAAAGGGCCCAGAACAAAAAAACGCCTTCCAAAATGTCCCACGGATTCCCATCCGAGAAAAAGAGGGAACAAAAAAAAAATCCGGACCAAGTAATCCTTTCCTTCCCATTCCAAAAAATGGACAAAAGAGGGGGGCTGTCCGGGGGCCGGGCTTCCATTTCAGGAGAAAAACATGTCCGGAACTATCGTGCCAATTTCTTCTCGCACCAATTCTCTCAAGGCGGAGGGAAAAAAACGGGAGGAGGACCGTTCATTGAAATGTAAAAAGTCGCCCTCTTCAACTTTCAATTTTCAGAAAAGGGACCAAAGGGAGAACCAAAAAACAAAATTCACCCCGACCCGAAACCAAAAGAAAAACAAAAGTCTTACCCGGGATGAATGCGGCCCTTCCCTGCGAGTTCCCACAACAAAGGAGAATGGGAGTGGAAAAAACAAACGTTCCAAAACCCAAACCTAAAAAAACAACGTCTGGAGGAATTCCATAAATTCACTCCTTGGGTCCCACTGGGAGAGGGAAAACACATTTCCCAAGGAAAATGCACTTCTTCGGCTCCTCTTTCGTGAAGTTAAAACGAAGGAACGATTTTCTTCAAAAATTTAATTCCTTTCAAACCGTTCAGGACAAGGAAGGTGTACAAAACCCGGGGGGATGCTTTTCCCAAACCCCATCCCCTAATCGTGCTTGGAAACCGGACGCCTCAAGTCCTTATCTTTCTCGCTTTTCCAACTTTCAGACCAACCCAAGGAGAAATCGTTAATCAAGGTAGATCTCAAAACAAGCAGTTCTTCAAACACCCTTCCCCCCCAGAAGTCCTTCCCAACATCCCTCCATTCCTTCGTCGCCTGTTAAAAACCCCTATTCTACTCGGAAGGTAGCCTTCCTAACAAATGAACCTCTGCCCCCCTTCAAAGTCATCCGCAAGAAGGTCCCCGGTGACCTCCCCCCCCTTAAATTCTCAAAAGAAAACTCGCCAAAGAAACTTGGTAAACGGGAAATCCATGGTTCCCAAATTCCAACAACCTCGGACTTAACAGTTCAGGCCGAAAATGCAAGGGGAAACCTTCTCCACCCATGTTCCAAACCCCAGCTGAAAAAAAAGACAAGGTTATTACAAACCCAAGTCTACGACCCACAAACACCCCTCCCCCCCCAAAAATGAACAAGAGGGGAAACGCTCTCCCTCCTCAAAAATTTCCCGAGGCCAATTACATTAGCGCAGCTTCGGGAAGCCCCCGCCCTTCCACCCTGCTGCAAGGAACGGGCACCCAAAAGCGGGACCCCCCTCCAAAATTTCTTACTGCGAAGTCAGGATGGAAGCTTCCTCCCAATTTCCACCTCCACTCACCCTTACAAAACACGAAGTCACAAAAAGGACTGACCTCCCTTGGTACCCCATTGATAAAGGTATTCTGGACGGAAAAACCCGGATTCCCCTTCATCAAAGACTTCCTTCTCGGAAGAGAACCGGGGACAACAGCCCAAAGGACACCTTTCCACCCTGCCACCTCTGAACAAAACACTCGGGGGAAAAACCGACTCTTCACTCCCAGTCCTCAGGAAACTTCGAGGACGTTCCAGAAGGCGAATAAATTAACCCCCCGATTCGGATTCTCCTGGGCCCTAAAAAAGAGGAAAAAAACAAGCTTCCGTCTAGGTTGCCCAAAACCTCCACCAAGAATCCAGAACCAAAAAGAGGGGAGACGACTTCCCAATCCTCAAAACACTGGAAAAGAGTCAAAAAAAAAAAAAAACCAGGGGGAGTAAAAGGAAAAAAACCATCCTCCGTTGAAATTTTGAAAAACTTGAGGGCCCAAAACCGAAAACTCCAACTTAATTCACCAAAAAACTTTAGGGGAAAGGAAATTGCACTTCAAGGGTCCCCACTCCTCCCTTCGGACCCCTGGAAGGCGACCAAACCCGGTCCAAAATATCTTCGACCTTCCTCTCCCCGGACCCCCGTCTGACACATTCGGGAAACTCTGAAACTTGCAAAAAACAAGGATTTCTTCAACCCCATCTCAAAAAAAAACGACTGAAAAGAAAAAAAAAAAAAAAACATGCCGGACCAAAAAAGACAATTTTCCCTCCCCAACGTCCTCGGAGCGGAAAAAAAAAACAAGGACAAATTTATCCCACAACAGAACCCAGCCAAAATAAGCTCCTATACTTCTTCCAAGCCAGAAGGTAAACAAAAAAACCACGCCTCAAAAAAAAACATCCTCGTGCTCCCCCGAC
>Ga0179591_1386213_pt1 | contig 15216 bp, 18 predicted proteins | sample CZOMad2_1_08_16f_FD_182891 | JGI IMG/M metagenome (GOLD analysis project Ga0179591, IMG submission 182891) | Vadose zone soil fungal communities from Angelo Coast Range Reserve, California, USA - CZOMad2_1_08_16fungal (PacBio error correction) | ecosystem: Environmental > Terrestrial > Soil >...
AGCTATGCTCCGTGCCATCATTTTTTCCGGTGGTGCATATCTTCAAGAACAGCTTCGATGCAGTGATCTGGAAAAAAAAAAAAGGAGGGGGGGAAAAAAAGGGAAAAAAAAGGGTGGACAGCGAAACCTACGTTCCGGTTTGAACCCTGTAATCCGCTTCAGCTCATCTATTAAGGTGACCGCCGCCTGCGATAGAAAAAAAAAGAGAAGAAAGGGGAGAAAGGCGCTGGTACTCCATCACCGCCTACGTCAATCCCGCCTGGGGGAAGGGAAAAAAGAAGAAAGGAGGAAGGAAAAAGAAAAGAAGGAAGAAATAGCCGCTCGATTTTCGGGCCTCTTACTACTGAATCCTAATGTTGGCCCCTCCAAGAGGAGGGGGGAGAAAAAGAGGGGGAGGGGTGAGCAAACTCGCGCCGTTGTTTTCCGGGTCCCGACCCGTGAGTATTTCTTGTCGCGGCAAGCGGCAGCGTTACGCGGAACGAAAAGAGAGGGAAGGGGGGAGGAAAGGAAAGGAAGAAGGGGAGGAAGGATCCGCCTGCGCTCAGTATGCCGCTATAAAAAACTTAACTTCGTAAAAAAAAAAAGGGGGGGGGGGGGGGGAGCCTTTCCTCTAAATCTCTAACTTGATGGTCATGAGCCGAAGTGAAGAAAGGAAAAGGAAAAAAGAAAAGAACCTCGCGCTGCAGGATTGCTATCTCTGTTTCACAACCGCGAAGCCGATATTTGGGGAAAGGGGGGGGAAAAAAGGAAGGGAAAGCCATGCGCAGCAAGTGCCGGGATTGGCAAGGGTTCCCTGCTCCCCACTCCGCCGCCCCGAGAGAAAAAGGAAGGAAGAAGGAGGGAATAAAGAGGCGGGGCGGGCCAGTTATCCGCCCACCAGGCAACCGAAGCCCAATCTCGACGGAGGAAAAGAAGAAGGGGGGGAAAAAAAAGGAAAAGCAAGAAAGAAGCAATGCCGTCCTCAATATCCGCTACAGAGGGGAAGAAAAGGGGGGGCGGCGGACACGCCCATATGCGATACCCCGAAAAAAGGCGGAGCGAGGGAGGGAAGAAAGAAAGAGAAAGGAAGGCGCCGCTAGTTTTCGCCCTTAGCCTCGATTCGTATGGAAAAAGAAAAAGAAAAAGAAAAGAAGGAGAAAACACAAAGACACCGATGAGGAAAAAAAAAGAAAAAGAAAGGAAGAAAGGGAAGGGGGGAGAAAGGAAGGGGAAGGAAGAGCACTGCCGAGGAGGCGCGCCTCCGCCCATCGACTTTTCCTCCACTCTCCTTGCTTCCATCGTCCGCACCTGGGGAAAAGAAAAAGAGAAAAAGGAGGGAAGGAAAGAAAGAGCACGCCTGCTCCAATTCCGCCCCCCTGCTGCGCCGCCCCAAGGGAAAAAAAAAGAAAAGAAAAGAAAGAGAGGGAGAAGGCAGAAGAAGTCGGTAATCCAGCGCCGTACTCTGCTTTGACTCGGGCCCCGCTAATACGCCGAAAAAGAAGGGGGAGAAGGGGGGGGGGGGGAAGAGGGAAGGTGGGGGGGAAAGAATCCGCTTGCCCACCGCCGGTCCTGATTTGTCCCCTAATTCGCGGGGAAGGAAAAAGAGGGAGGAAGAGGGGTGAGAGATTCCTCGAATAACTGTGAAGAAAGGAGGGAAAGAAGAGAGGAATGAATAGTTTTTCCTCCCCACGATTGCGTTCCTTCCCTCTTTTATTAAAATCCTCTCCCGGGCCTAGGAGAAAAAAGAAGGGGAGATAAGGGGCAGCGCCTGAAACAAACCGGGGAAGGGGAAAAAGAAAAAAGAGGAAAAAACTTCCCGGTAGTCCGCCGCAAGGACGGCGTTTGCTCATTGTGCGTAACGTTGACCCGTCATAAGGGAGAGAGAGCCTTTGGTGTCTAAGCCCGGGGCGACATCCAGCAATATGCGTAAGGAAGAAAAGAGAAAGAAAAGAAAAGCGAAGAAAGAGGAAGGGGGGGGAGAAGATTTAACGAAATCTGCCTGGATGTCGCCCCTGTCTTCCCTTACTCAAGAAAAGGAGGGGAAGGGAAAAAAGGAAGGAACGGTCCCCCGTTAACGCCAATGCCCCGCCGTCCTTTGCGGCCTACCGGGAGGTTTGTGGCAGCGGGGGGGAAAAAAAAAAAAGGGGGGGGGAAAAGGGAGATGGAAACTGAGCGAAATGTATTCGTGGGTACCGATCACCATTTAAATGCGTAAAAAAGGGGGGAAAAAGAGAAGGGAGGGGGAAAAGGGAAAGAAGAGGGGGGGGGGGGACGGAAACTATTTCCAGGCGATGCCGGATTTCCGCTTCTTCATCTTTCCCCTTTTCTTAAGAGGGCAACGTCGAAATCCGCTCGTCGCGATCATCGAGGAAAAAAAAAGAAGAAAGGGGGGAAAAGGGGGGGGGAAAAGAGGAGCACCACACCGGCCCCACTATCAACGCGCGACCCTCCCCCTTGGGTCAACCACTAGGCGGAAAGAAGGAAAAGGAAAAAGGGGAGAGAAAAAAAAAAGATGAAGGGGAGAAGACCAGGCGGCCGGTGCGCCGAGATGAATCTCGTGGGCGCGGCAGCCAGGCGGATGCGAAGCGGTGGCTTTAACGAAAGGCGGTAAAAAAAAAAAGGGGGGGGGAAAGGGGGGGGGGAGGGGGAAAGAAGAAAAAAAGAAAAGGGAGAGCGCGTGGAGGAGGTCGCTGGCGCGGCCGCCGCTCTCTCTATTGCTGCGCTTCGGCCCTGTTGAAAAGAAAGAAGGAAGGGGAGAAGGGGAGGGAGGGGGGGGGGGGAGGGAAGGGTGAATCAGAGACGCGCGAGATGGGCATACTAATCGCGCTAGCTGCAACCTAGAGAGGAAGAGAGGGGGGAGAAAGAAAGGGAGAAGAAAAGCCGCCTTTTCGGGGTATCGCAATTGGTTCCTTTTGGCCGCCGCCAGGAAAAAAGGGAAGGAGGAAAGGGGAGGGGAAAGGAGAAAGAACTGACATTTGCCGCGGCATCCGTCGCGCTGGCTTTCTTTTGTCCCTGGTGGCGAGCTACCTTCCCGAAAAAAAAAAGGGAAGGAGAAAAGAGAGGAGGTAGGCGGCGGAGTGGGGCGCCGGGATCTTGCCCCAAATCCCGGCACTTCTGCGCAGAGGGGGAAAGAAAAAAAAGAAAAGGGAGGGGGAAGGGGGAAAAAAGATAGCAATCCTGCCCAGCCGCCGAAGTTATCTGGCCCTTCTCAGGTCCCTCCATCCTTTCAGGAAAGAAAAAAAGGGGGAGAAGGAGAAAGAAGGGAGAGCTCGCGCCGCCCCGTCACCACCGATTTTCCTTAATCGCCGGCATCTTGAGCGCAGCGAGCTTCAAGAAAAAGGGGGAAGGAAAAAAAAAAAAGGGGGGCGAAGGAGTTTCCGCGTCACGCTGCGCTGCCTCGCCAAGGAAATCTCCCGGGGTTCGGCCTCCCGAAACACAAAAAAAGGAAAAAAAAAAAAGAAAAAAAAGGGAAAAGGACGGGGATTCGTCTAGCCCGAAATCGGCCTGCCGAAGGTCTTTTCCTTCTCTTCTCGCGTCTAAGGGAAAAAAAAAAAGGGAGGGAAGGGAGCGGGGAAAGGGTGTACCATCGCCTTGATCACGTCCCCCCCGTCTATCCCCTCTTCCCGATCTCGTTTATCGAAAAAAAAAAAAAAGAAGAGAGGGAAAAAAAAAAGAGAGGACAGGTTAAACCGGAAGTAGTTTGCGCGAAAATTTCGTCAGTGCCCACATCCGTCCCATAATTTCAGATCGCGCCAGCTCACTTTGAAAAAAAGGAAGGGGGAGAGGAAAGAGAAGAGAGAGAGCAACAAACAACAACGAGGAGGTGGAAAAAAGGAAAGGAAAAAGGAGAAGAGGAAAAGGAGGAAAGGGGGGGAAGCTGCCGCCGATCTGAAATTCGGGCGTATGTGTGCCACTGACGAAATTTCTCGCAACTAGCTTTCCGGTTGGGGGAAGCAGGATAAGGGGGACGCGCCTGCTGATTCTCGACGATCACTGAGATCCTCGCGGAGGGGAAAAAAGGGAAAGAAAAAGGAAAACCGCTACGGCCCGCCCCACCTGTGCATTGGGTGCCCTACCAGGAGAAAGAAAGAGAAAAGAGGGGAGGGGAGAAGAGGGAGTCTCCGGGCTCTAACGACCAGATCCGGAAGGTGCCCATTACTTTTCGCCGAATTATCACAAGAGGGAAGGGGAAAAAAAAAGGGAGAGACGTGTTTTTCCCGGGGGGCGGGCCGCCCGGGAGTATTTCCCTGGGGTCGCGGGCACGGCAGCCCGTTACGAGGAAAAAAAAAGAAAGGGAAAAAGTGAAAGAGAAGGAGCAAGCTGCCGCCGGCGGAGCCTTTCGCCTGGCGTCATTTATTCCGCTATAAATAAGAGAAAAAAAGAGAAAGGAAGGGAAAGGAAAAGGAGTCCCGAAGTTTGTCGAAAAGCTCCTGGGACTGACTCCTGGAGTACCCTGAGAACGGCCCGAAGTGAAGGGAGAAAGAAAAAGAGGGTGGGGGGGAGAAACTGGCGAAAGCGGATATTAGATATTATTTCCCCTTCAAACAAAAAAGCCCGGCGCAGCAAGTGCCCGGGAATTGGGCAGTCCTGCGGGCGCCCCAACGAAAAAAAAAAAGGGGGGGGGAAAGAGAAGGAAAAAAGAAAAGGGAGGGAAGGCACGGGAGGTAGCCTCGCCACCTCGGTTTCAACAGGAGGGGGAAAAGGGGGAAGAAAATGGAAAAAAGTATCCGCCTTTTTTTCCCTTTCTCCCTCCAAAAAAAAAACAAAAAAGAAGAAAGTTCAAAAAGGAAGGAAAAAAAAGCCCCCAATGCGATACCGACAAAAGGCGCGCGTGTCATCGCCGGAGGGGAAAAAAGGGGGGGGAAAAGAAGTGCGCCCTAGCGCGAATTCGTATCCAATCTCGCGCGTCTGTCTGATTCCACCATAAATCGCCCAAAAAGGAGAAAAGAAAAAAGAAGGGAAAGAGGGGGAGAAACAGGCCGAGCAGCAACTAGGCGATAGCGGCGCCGCGCCACAACGCTACTCCTCCCACGCCGCGCTGCTCTCCTGGGGAAAAGAAAGAAAGAAGGGGGGGGGAGGGAAGCAGGGAACAGCCTTCCCCTTAATCACTCTCGCATCCGCCTGGGGGGGCTTTCAAAAAAAAGGAAAGAGACAGAAAAAGCCGGCGCCTTGGGGAGAAAAGGGGAAAAAGAGAAAAGGGGGAGGGGAAAGAGGAAAGATAACGCCTTACAATGGTGACCCAGGGGCGGTCTCGTCGTTTTTATAGTGCCGGAAAAAAAAAAAAGGGGAAGAAGGGGGGGGGAAGGAATTCCGCAGGGCCATGAATTCGTCGATGAATCTGCGACGCGCGGTGATGCGGGAAGAGGGAAAAGAAGGAAGCAGCGGAATCCGCATCGCCTGTTAATAGTTTCCGCCCACTATGCGTTTCGTTAAAAAAAAAGGGAGGGGGGAAGGGAGGAAGAAATGGGATCGGCCCCACGATACATTTCTTCTCAGGGGCAGCGCGGAAAAGAAAGAAGGGCACAAGGGAAGAGGATTACCCGGTCAGCTTTTCCAAAAAAAAAAAAGAAGAGAAAGGGGGGGGGGGGACCGGCAAGGACGGCGGGGCCAATTGGCGTAACGGGGACCCCGTCATCTTCCCCAACTAAGGACACCAGCATTCATCGGGGGAGGGAAGGAAAAAAGGGGGGGAAAAAATCCAGCCATATTCTTAAATTAAAGCTTCTGCCTAGAAGGAAGGAAAAAAAGAGGGGAAGGGAAAAGGAAGAGAGAGATCGCAGCCCTTTAACGCATCTTGCTGTATTGTCGCCCGTGCCTTTCGACCAAAAAAAAGAGGAGGGGGGGGAGGAAAAGATGACGGGCCCCGTTACGCAATGTCCCCCGCCCCTTCCCCTTTCGCCTAACCGGGATTTTGTGGGGGAAAAGGAAGAAAAGGGGGGGGGGGGGGAAGGCGCCTGCCCCCTGAGCGAAATTTAATTCGTGGGTTACCGAATCACCATTTAGGGCAAGGGGGGAATAAAGGAGAAGGGGGAAGAACGCATCGTGGGCGGAAACTATTCCAGGCGATGCTAATCTCCTCCCCCTGCTCAGCGGGACGAAAAAAAGGGGAAAAAAGAAAAGAGAGTCCGCGATCCATCGACGAATTCATGGCCCGTCGAATTCCTGGCCTCCAATCAGTACGCTTGTGGGCAGAGGGAAAGGGAAGAAAAAGGGGGGAAAATAGGAGGGCACGTAAGCGGGGAGAAAAAACCGCGTCCAATCCATTACGCTCCCTGGGAATACCGATTAAAAAAGGGGGAAAAAAAAAAAGAGAAGGGGGAGAGAGGAAGGATCTCGGGCGCGCCAGCCAGGCTGATGCGACCTTTCTTACGCATGCGTGTCCTCTCCCAGATCCTCGACTGATGGAGGAAAAAAAAAGGAAGAGAAAAGGGAGGGAGAAAGGGGGAGCGGCGCCGCCTCTCGCCTATTTCTTCTCGTCCTGTTTCTTCCTTCTTCGCGCTCCGGGCTGGCAGCCTGAGGAAGGGGGGAAAGAAGAGGGGAGAGAGGGGGGAAAGACGAATCGCGCTAGGCCGCAACTACGGCGGCATACTCTCGCCCTGGGAAGGAGAAAAAGGAGAAAGGTGAGGGTATAGGAAGTGGGCGTGCCGCCGCCACTTTCCCCTGTCGCGTCTCCTTTGCTCCTGCATGCTCTTCGGCTGCTGGAAAAGAGGAAGAGGGAAAAGAAAAGGGGGGGGAGGGGGAGGGGGGAAAGGGTGGCGAGCTACCTGGCCCGCCCCGCCGCGCCCTTCTGATGTAATTTACCTCCTGCTTTTCGCTAAAAAGGGGGGGGAGCGGGAGGGAAAAAGGAAAGAAGGAGAGGGAGGGAGACAGGCGTACATGCGTTCCATCGTTGCCGGCATATCGCTTTTCCGCAGTTTGGAAACAGATGCAAATCCCTGCAGCGAGGGGGGGAGGAAAAAGAAGAAGAAAAGGAAAAAGGAGATGGGACGAACTTCGGCTCCCTGATCCATCAGTTCGATCACTCTCCTCCCGCGCGTCACCCCCGAGGGAAGAAAGGGAAGAAAAAAAAGAAGGAGAAGGAGGAAAGAAGACAAGAAAAGAAGCTGCCCCTGACCAGCCCAGCATTGTGCGAGGAGTTCCCCTAACGCTGCCGCTGCCGCGCCCGGAAATCCTAAAAAAAAAAAAAGAAAAAAAAAAGGGGAAAAAAGGGAAAAAAGGGAAGGCACCTTTTCGGATTCGTCGTAGAGCCCGAAAATCGACTCTAGCTCCTTCCTTCTCTTCGAAAGAGAAAAGAAAGAGAAAGGGAAGGAAGGGGAATGGTGTGCCAGCGCCTTGATTCACGTCGTCCGATCCCGCGTCGAATCTCGTTTATCGTCGAAGGGATAAAAAAAGAAGGGGAGGAACAAAAGAGAGGGGGAAAAAAGGGAAGGAGTTCGCCGAATTTTCGTCATGCCCCACATCCGCCAGAATTTTCAGATCGCGGCATCTCCTGCATCGAAGCTGGGGGAAAAAAAAAAAAAAAGAGAAGAAAGAGATGAGAAAAAAAAAGAAACAACGAAGAGGAAGGGAAAAGAGAAGAGATAGCGAAGCGCCTGCAGCAGGTTGCTGGTGGCCAAGAGCTTCAAGAACAAGAGAGAAAGAAAAGAAGGGGAGGGGGGAAAGGAAGAAAAAGGTCGCGCAAAACTTACTTTTCGTTGAACCTGGAAAAAAAAAAAAAGGGGAAAAAAGGGAGAGGAGAAAGGGGGGGGTTTGTGGGGGGGTGGGGTTTTTTGTTTGGTGGTTTTTTTTGGTTTTTTGTTTTTTTTTGGGGGGGGGGGGGGGGGGGTGGGGGGGGGGGGGGGGGTTTTGTTGGGGGTTTTTTTGTGTGTTTGTTGTTTTTTTTTTTTTTTTTTTTTTGTTGGGGTGGTTTTGGGGGGGGGGGGGGGGGGGGGGGGGGGTGGGGGGGTGTGGGGTTTTTTTTTTTTTTTTTTTTTTTTTCTTTTTTTGTTTGATTGTTTTTGAGGGGGGGGGGGGGCGGGGGGGTGGGGGGTTTTTGCGCTCCCTCCTTCCTCTTGCTTGATCGACTACGTGCTCAGAGAAAAAAAAAAAAAGGGGGAGGGGAAAAAAGGAATCTGGACCCCTCGACGTCTGCCCCGAATATAATGAATACCTCGCGCAAAAAAAAAAAAGGGAAGAAAAAAAGGGGAAAAAGATAATTTCGGCGATTAATCACAGCTGCCTTTTTCTCAAACTGCGCCTGCCGTGTTTCCGGGTAAAAAAGGGGGGAAAAAAAAAAAAAAAAAAAAAAAGGAAGACGCCACATGCTGGCCTGTCCAGCCCGCGCTTCCCCTGGATCGCCTGGCAAAAAGAAAGGGGGGAAGAAAGGAGGCCGCTATAAACGGGAACCGGTGGTTGCGGGCCGGCGAGCCTCTAAAGAGGGAAGAAGAGGAAAAAGGGAGAAGGGGCCCGATTCCTCGCGCCCTGCGGTATTGAGAGAAGAAGGGGGGGAAGGGGAAAAAAGGGGGAAAAACGCATGTAACCGCCTTCTGCATCAGTTTCCTTGCTTTTTCAATGTCCCCCCGGCCGGCCAAAGAAAAAGAAAGGGAGTAAGCGACAAAGCCAGCGGGGTCAATCCTAGAACTCGCGGCTTGTCTTTCACTTTATCTCTCCACCCTATTTAGGAAAAAAAGGAGGAAGGGAAAAAGGAAAGACGGGGCAAAAATGTTCAGGGTATCCTCCTTTTCTTTCCCCTTCCCTCCGGGAAGAAGAAGAAGCCCGCGCCAAAGAGCCGCTAACAATTTAATTTCTTCGGCCCAGGGGGGGAGAAGAGGAAAGAAGAAGGACGGAGCACCAATCTCGATATTTCTTCCGCTATTTTCTCCCTAGCTCGACTTTTCGTATTTAAAAGAGGAAAAGGGAGGAGAAAGAAGGAAAAAAAGGGGAACGCCCCATCACTCAAAAGAAAAAAGAGAGAGGAAAGACCCGAGCGACTAATCTCGGCGACATGCCCGAGGCAATCAACTACACTATCTATATTCTTCTCCTCCTTCCATCTACTTAAAAGAAAAAGGGGGGATGAAAGTCGTCCGGCAAACTTTTACAAGGTAATATCCTTAATCCATCTCTCCTCCGCTGGGAGGAGAGGAAAGGAGAAGAAAAGGGGGAGGAGAAGGGACACTAAGATTCATCTCGCCGCACTCTGGCGCCTGGGTCCTGCGTAAAATAGAAGGAAAAGAAAAAAGGAAGGAGGGAAAAAAAGCCGTGCCCTCCTAACTCCTACTAATTTTGTTACCCATGGAGGAGGGGGGAAGGGTGGTGGACTCCGCTTTTCCCACCCTCTTCCCTTAATTTTTAAAGGAGGAAAGAGAAGGAAAGGAAAAAAGGGGAAAAAAAACAGCGACTGCGCGGAAATTTCTAACGTTGTTTGTCCTACCTCCTTGGAAGAAACGGCCCCGGGGAAAAACGGGAAAATCCTCAATCTGAGGGAAGGGGGAAAGCGGGAAAAAAAAGAAGAAAGAAGAAGCGTTCTCCCGGGCTGTTTTGTCTTACTTCCCTTCAATGTTGGTATCGGGAAAAGAGAAAAAAAAAAAGAAAGGGGAAGGGGGAAAGGAAGACGCGGGGCAAGCTTGTTCCACCCGCTGCCTACAACTCCCTTTATCCGCCAGGACTGCCGGGAAAGAAAAAAAAAAAAAAGGGAAAAGAAAAGAAAGGTTGGGGTCGAAGCCCGGGGCGACATAAAAATCCCCGCAGATGCGTAAAAAGAGGGGAAAAAAGAAAGGAAAAAACACCAACGAGGGAGGAAAGAGAGAGATCGCAGCTTTACGCATCTGCTGGATGTCGCCCCCGGGGGGAAGAGGAGGGAAGGGGGAAGAGAGGGAAAAAGGGGAAAAAGGGGGTTACGCCCAATGGCCCCCGCCGCCTTGCGGCCTACCGGGAAGTTTGTGGCCAGCGGGTTGGTAACATCTGCAAGGGGGAAGGAAAATAAGGGAAAAAGGGGAAATAAGGGGGAGGAGGGGGGAAAGAGAAAAATTGAAGGCCGTACGGCCCCACCCCGCGACGCTTTTTTCCTCAACGCGGACGAACTCATCGTGGCGGAAACTATTTCCAGCGATGCGGAATTCCGAGAAAATAAAGAAAAAAAAAGAAGAAAGGGGGGAGGGGGAGAGAGACATCCCGACGAATTCAATGGCCCCCGCTAATTCCTTGGCCCAATCATACTCGGTGGGCCAAGCGTATGAGAGAGAAAAAGGGAAAAAAAGGGGGGGGGGGGGGAAAAAAGGAGGGCGTAGCGGGCCGCCGTTCAAGCAGTACTCGCTTGATACCTATTCTCTCATCGCCATCTATGTGGGGGGAAAGAAAGGGGGAAAAAGAAGGCGGGGAGGAGGAAGCGTGCTTACCGAAAAGGCGGCCGCTGTCCATATCCGCCGAGATGGATTCACGAAATCTTCCCTTTTACCAGGTGCGGGAAAAAAAAAAAAGAAGGGAAGGGGAAGAGAAAGAAGGGGAGGGGGGAGAGGGCAGGGTTTCGCCGCGCCCTCGCCGGCCTCGGCTGCAGCTATCCGGTTGTTCCTTACTTCGTGAAGGGAAGGGAAGAAAAAAAGGGGGAAGGAGAAAAAAAGGAGAGCTAGTCTCAACTATCGGCGGCATACTCCGTCTGTTTTGCCTCCGCAGGGGAGGGGAAAGGGGGGGGAAGAAAAGGGGAAAGGAAAAGGGTCGCGCCTCTTTTGCGCGGCATGCTCTTTCGGCTTTGCCGTGAAATCTATACCCTGAAAAGGAGAAAAAAAAGGAGGGAAGGGGGGGGGAGGGGAAAAAAAAGAGAAAGCCCGCCTCCGCCGCCCTGTCTAGGAATTGACCCGCCTTCTTCGCTACAGGAAAAGGGGAAAGGGAAAAGAAAGGGAAAGGAGGAGACAAGGCGGGTACATGCGTTCCACGTTGCCTGCATTCGCTTTCGCAGTTTTTGACAGATAAGGAAAGAGGGAGAAAAGGAGAAGAGGAAAAGGGAAAAGGGAGGTTTTCGAACTTCGGCCCCCTGATCCCCTCAATTTTTCGTAGTCGCGCGGCCTTCACCCCCGAAGGGGGAAAGAAAGAGGAGAAAAAAGAAAAGAGCTGACCAGCCAGCCCATGGTGCGAGAGTTTCCGCCGTAACGCTGCCGCTGCGCGCCCAGGAAATCCTCCCGGGTCGGCACAGGGGGAAAAAGGGGGGAAGAAAAGGGGGAAAAAGGGGGGGAAAGGGGAAAAGGAGGGAAGGCGTCGTAGAGCCCGAAATCGAGCGCGAAGGTCTTCCTTCTTTTCCGCGCGTCGAGGGGTCCAGATCTTTGAGGAAAAGAGAAGGGGAAGGGGGGGGGGGGAAAAGAGAAGGAGCACGTCGTCGATCCGCGCGTGATCTTTTATCTTCTAAGATCAGCAGTCGCGTCACCTGAAGGAAAATAAAAAGGGGGAAAAAAGAAAAAGGGAGAGAAAAAAGAAGAAAAAAATTGCAGAATCGCGGCAAGCTCCACTGCATCTAATCGTGTTCTTGAAGCTCTGCACCTCCCTGCTTCAGTCCGCAATCCTGCCTATCGTCCTCAAAAAAAAAAAAAAAAAAAAGGAAAAGGGGGAGGGGGGGAAAAAGCGGAAAAAGGGAAAAAGATTTCGTCGATGGCAGGAGCTTGCCCGCGATCCTGAAAATTCTGGCCGGATGTTGGGCACTTTTACGAAATTTCGCGCAAAAGAAGGAAAAAAGAGGGGGGAAAAAGAGGACATGAGGGAAAGATTCCGACGCAATAACGGAGATCCCCGCTGTCTTATCGACTGACGTGGACAAGAGAAAAAAAAAAAAGAAAAAAGCTACGGCAACTCGCCTTGGGGCAGTGGTGCCCCTACAGGATCTGGACCCCGCGACGCCTCCGAAAAAGGAAAGGGGAGGAGATCTACGAACGAATCCGAAGTGGCCATCTACTTTTCGTCGTTATCCACAGCGGTAAAGAGAGGGGGGGAGGAAAGGAGAGAAAAGGGGTTCCCGGGGGCCCGACCCCGGAAGATTTTTTCCTGGGCGCGTGCCATCTTCACGTTCCGCTGAAAAGAGGAAAAAAAAAAGAAAAAGGGGGGGGGGGGGAGACTGGAAAGAAAGCCTGCTTGCCGCCGGCCGGATCCCTCGCCTGCGCTCGATTAAATAAAAAAAGGAAGGCGAGGAAAAAGATCCGAACTGATGGATCAGGTAAGCCGAAGTTCTAAAAGCTCTCCTTGGGACTTACGCAGGGGGGGGGAAGAGCGCCCGCAGGATTGCTATCTGTTCAAACTGCGAAAGCGATATTTAAGAAAAAGGGGGAAAAGGGAAAGCCCTGCGCAGCAAGGTGCCGGATTGGTGCAGGTCCGGCCTGCCCCCTCCGCCGCCTACTCCCGGCTGGGGAAAAAAAGAGGGGGAAAGGGGGGAAAAAAGGGGGAGAGAGGGGGAAAAAAAGGGCAACCGAAGGCAGCGCGACGTATCGCCTCGGCAAAATTGTCAAGTAATCCGGAGGGAAGAAAGGAAAAAGGGAAGAAGAGAACAGGGAATGGCGGCGGCCACGCCCAATGCGATACCCGAAAATTCGAGCCCCGTCATGAAAGAAAGGGGGGAGGAAAAGAAAAGGGGGTGAGAAGAGACCGGAATTCGTATTATTGCAATCTCTTCGCCTTCTCTTAATGGAAAAAAAAGAAGAAAAAGAAGAGGGGAAAAAGACCGAATCGCGAGCGCGGCCTAAACAGGCCGAGCCAGCACTAGCGGAGAGGCGGCGCCGCGCCAGCGACTCCTTCCACTCGCTGCTCCACTCGGGAAAATTGGAAAGGGAAGAGGGAAGAGGGGAAAAGGGAAGAACGATCGAAGCACGGCTCCTCATACCTCCTTTTTTCTTCTCTCCACAAAGAGAGGAAAAAAGAAAGGGGGGGAAGGAGGAGAAAAAGGGGAGAAGGAAGAGGGAAATGCGGTATTCCAAGGCGCGTTACTGCTTTGACGCTTTCCCTCTTACTCCTACTATTTGGAAAAAGAAGAGGGGGGGGGGAAAAAAAAAAAAAAAAGAGTGACGGTGTAATCCGCTTTCCCCACGCGTCGTCCTTAATTGGGCCAGTACTTCCGCAAAAAAGAGAAAGAGAAGCGCCCGGATTCGACGTTTTGTTCCTATCTCCCAAGGGAAAGAGAAGGAAAAGGGAGAGGGGGAAGAAGCCCCACCTGATGCGTTTTTCGTCTCCTGCTTTGAGGAAAATCTCCTCCTTTCTTGGGGAGGGGGGAAAAAAAGAAAGAAATACATTTCGGCTCCATTTTTTCATCGAAGGGGAAGGGGAGAAAAGGGGAGAAGGGGGAAACAACAGCTGCCACAACCCTCCCTGTATTACCCCGCAGTACTTCTGTTTCCAAGGGGAGATAAAAAAGGGAAAGAGAAAAAGAGAATTTGGTGTCGAAGCCCCCGGCGTACATACCATCAGATTCGTAAATCTTTATCTCTCTCACAACAACAAAAAGGGAAGGGGGGGGGGAGAAAAGGGGGAGGAGGGAAAAAAAAAGGAAGGGGGATACGCTTGGGCCTGACTATACGTCCCCCTTTACTCCAATTGCCCCGCCCCCGGTCCTTTTCTGCCGAAAAAAAAAAAAAAAAAAAAAAAAAACGGAAAGGGAAAGGGGGGAAGGGAAGGGAAAAGGAGCGAAATGTAGTCGTGGGGGACCGATCCCATTGAAGGCCCGTACGCCCCCGCCCTGCGTGAAATCTTTTCCTCACGCGGACGAACTCATCGGGGGGGAAAAAAAAGGGGGAAAGGAAAAAGGAGGGAAAAAAAGTAGGAAAGAAGAGACGTCGGCGATCAATCGAACGATTTTTTTTTCCCCCCCCCCCCCATGGCCCGCTAATTCTTTCCCATCATGAACTCGGTGGGGGGAAAAAAGGAAAGGAAAAGGAAAAAAACCGCCCCTGGGTCACCATCTGTAGGCGTAGCGGGCCTCGTCAAGCAGTACACGCGCCTGGAATCCGATTCGCAGAGGGAAAAAGGAGGAAGAGAAGAGAGAGGGGGGAAGAGAAGCCAGGCGGATAGCAGCGGTGCCTTACTCACTTCGTTCCGCGGCCATATCTCCTAAGATGCAATTCCAGAAGAGGGGGAGGGAGGGAGAGGGAAGAAGAGAGGGAGAAAGGGCTGCCTCGGCTGTTTGCGCCGCGCTCGCGCTCGGGGCTGGCATCTAATCGTGGTCTACGTAGTGGGGAAAGGAAAAGAAAGGAAGGAGAGGGAGAAAAAAAGAGAGGCGGCATACTCGCGCCTGGTTCTTCCGGCAGGCGAATGACGCTCGCCCTTTTTCGGGTATCGCAATTGGCGTGGCAAGGAAAAAAAGGGAGAAGGAAGAGGGGGGAGGAAAAAGAGGAGATACCCTGAACATTTGCTGCGGCATCCGTCGCGCTGCCTTTCGGTTCCCTTTTGCGAGCTACCTCCCCGCCCGGCCGCTCCTTAAGGGAGAAAAGGGGGGGAGAAGGGAAAAAGGGGGAAACAATCCCGGACACTTGCTTTGCGCAGGCTGTACAATGCTTTTCCACTTTTCCTTCAATATCGCCCTTTCCGGGGGAAAAAAGAAAAAAAGAAAGAGGGGGGGGGGAAGGGAAAAGGGGAGAAGGGGGAAAGACAAAAGAGTACCAGTCCAGAGGGCTTTTCCGAACTTCGGCTCCTGATCCATCAGTTTCTCTCCCTCGCGCCGCCGGAAAAAAAGGGAAAAAGGAAAAGGAAAAGGAGGAAGGGAAGCGGGGCTCACTATTCCAGGAGCCGCTTGCTGACCAGCCATCAATTGTGCCGAGAGTTCCGCGAAAGGAGAAGAAAAAAAAAAAAGGAAGAAAAAAAAAGAAAGGGGGGGAGAAGAAGGAGGGATAATCGGCCGAAAAGTAGATTTTCCCACTTTTTTGGGGGGGGGGGGGGGGGGGGGGTGTGGGGGTGGGTGTTTTTGCGGTCCGGAGAGCCCGAAATCGGAGCGCCGAGGTTCCTTCCTTCTCTTCGCGTCCGTCCGAGGGTCCAGATCCTGGGAAGAAAAAAAAAAAAAGGGAAGGGGGAAAGGGGGGGGGCAAAAAGCAAGGGGGAGCCACGTCGGTCCGATCCGCGCCGATCTCGTATCGTCGAATATCAGCAGCGCCTTCACTTATCGCTGCGCTTGAGCGAGGAAAAAAGAGAGAGAAAAAAAAAAAAAAAAAAAAAAAGGGGAAAGAAAAAAAGAGAGAAGCTCACTGCATCGAAGCTGTCTTGAAGCTCTGCACCGCACCTGCTGCAATTCGCATCGCT
>Ga0179591_1343852_pt1 | contig 15214 bp, 21 predicted proteins | sample CZOMad2_1_08_16f_FD_182891 | JGI IMG/M metagenome (GOLD analysis project Ga0179591, IMG submission 182891) | Vadose zone soil fungal communities from Angelo Coast Range Reserve, California, USA - CZOMad2_1_08_16fungal (PacBio error correction) | ecosystem: Environmental > Terrestrial > Soil >...
GACGAAAAAGATACAAATCAAAAAAAAAACAAGAAAGAACAGAAGACATTCGCCAGTAAGAGGGAAAAAGGGACAAAGTAGTAGGGAAACGTAAGGGACCCTTCTTGGAGCATACTATTTTAACAAGAAACGGGGAAACCAGATGAAGTTACAGAGAAAAAGAGGAGGAAAGGAAGAATGGGGGTTTTACAATTAGAACAGGAAGGCGGTGAGATATAAAATGGTATAGTCTCTGGGGTCTCATAGGAACCGGGAACCAAGCTGATTTTATCGTGGTATATGGGATATGAGGGCCAGAAAGTATGGAGTACCCTAATAAGAGAGGGGGAAAACCAGGGCATGAAAAAGGGGGGGTCGAACATTCCACGATAATAAAGAGACAGAGATAGGTTGGCCTTCGATTGGGGGGGGATTTGAATAAGGGATGCGGGAAAGAACGAAAAGAGGAGAATGAAAACGAAAAAATTGAAGGAAAAACGGGGGTGAGGGGGAAGGGTCGTTTGTTTGGAGTTTGCTCATTATATTGGTTAGTGGGAAAAGACGTGAGGAGGGGAACGGGGGGGGAAGACGGTGGAGGAAGCAGATAATAAAGCTGGAAAAGAAGGGGAAAAGGAAAAGAAAACAGAGAAAACTAACCTGCGATAAGAGAGATGCACATACAAGTAATTCGGTAGGGGGGCAAAGAGGAAAAGTGGAAAAGAGTTAGAAAAAACTCATTATAGCAAAAAAAATGGTGGGGGGGGGGAGTAAGTCTGTGCTTACTGGGCACCTAACGATTTTGGGGGAAGGAACCGGCAAAAGAACAGTGGAAAAGGCGAAATCCGATGCGGGTGCCGATGGGGGGGGGGCAGGGAAAAAAGAAGGGTGCGACTTTACTTTTTTAGGGGGCTCTGAATTGGGAGACTGGAAAATATTCGGGGGGGGGGGGGGGGGGAAAGAGAGTTCCGCAACCGGTATCTTTTTTTACGAAGAAGGGGGGGGGGCAAGAGGGGGAAAAGTTAGATGTTTTAGTCGTTAGGACGATGGAGCATCGTCAAAACGGAAGACGCAGGGAAAAAAAAAGGGGTATGTATACGGAAACTGAATCTTTGACCTGGCACATTCAATAGGGGAGGGATGGAAAATTGGTTGGAGACCTTTAGAGATTCCTAAGCTAACAGCAGAGTGGGAAAAAACCAAAAAAAACTCGAAAATTGAGAGGGGAAGAGAATATACTGTAAAGATTTATCTCTACATCCGAGGATCAGAAGAAGGGGGGGGGGTGAAAGAAAGGGGGGGGGCGGCGTAAAAATGTTTTGCCCGTGAAGGGCTATAAATGATTTTTACGCCTTTTGGTTGCGGTGAAAGAAGGAGAGGAAGGAAAATATGAGGGAACAATCTTTCTTACGGTGGGAAAATGAGCCTAAAAATGAAAAAGGTGACAATCTGCCATCACACTTGGAAACGAAAAGTTTCACCAGGGGGCAGGGGAGGCTGGGGGTGCGATGAAGTCATCGCTGGACGTGAAGTAAAGTAGGGAAGGCAGGGGTTTGTTTTAACGTTGTGAAATCGAACACAGAAGAGAATTCAAAAAAAAACTAACAGAAAAAAAAAAGGGGGGGAGGAAACTCGTTTCGCAAGTCCCGAAAAGTAAAGAGGGAAAAAGAAAATGAGCACCCCAGTGTTTATTCTGGGGGACGTCCTCATCAAGAGGGGGGGGGGGAGGAAGAGGGGGAAGGAAAATAAGAGAATTCAATCGGAGCTGCCTTAGGTGGAGAGGTTGCCTGATTTCGTAATTGGCAACAAACTCTCAAATCTCTGAAAAACCGAAAGCGGGAAGAGGGGGGGCTGGAGGGGGAAGGGTTCATTACTTGGGGTCCTCTCGGACCAAATGGAGGCGCGCATCTGAAGGGTGGGGAATAGAACAAAGGGGGACGGACCGACTTCCAAATTTTGAAATAATTACCTAGATTTAAGGGGATTGGAGTAAAAAGTCAAAGAAAAGAAATGCGCAGTTCAACAAAAGCCTCGTGACTATATACCCAACCTAGGAATACAGGCCGGGGAGGTCCCTGTATAGGGCCACGGAAGGCTTAACCGAACGTTTCCCATGGAGGGGGTATGTGCGGATACCTGACTGTCATCTGAGATGGTGAAAGAAAATCCTAGGGGGGGGGCAGGGGGGAGCATAATGGGGAAATTTCGCGCTGCGGGAACTGGATTTTCCAGGCATGGTGCAGTCCTGGGAGAAGCGTACAAGTCACAAGGAGGAGGGGAGTGGGAGGGGGGGGCGATGAGGAAAGGGGGGGGGGAGGAAGAGAAGAAGAGAGGGGGAAGGAGTGGCAGGTTGGAATGGAAAGTGTTCACATCTAGGTAAGTTTCACAGGAATGTTATCGGGCTGAGTGGGAGAGATGGGAGGAGGGGAGACGGGGGATGGGGAGCAGGGGGAAGGGGGGGTGTAAGGGGAGGGGAGGAAAAAACAGGGAGGGGGGGCTGGGGAGGGGGGGGGAGGAGAGTGCGGGGGGAGAGGGGTGGAGGAAGGGGGGGGGAAAAGGTAGGATCTGAACTGGGCGTAGAGTGAGGGACCGGAGTGTGGGAGTGGGGGAGGGGTACCAAGCGGGAGGAGGAATGTTGAAGCGCAGGCGAGGGAAGAGACGCGGTCTGGCTGTGGGGCGGGTAGGAGGGGTGGAGGATACGGGAAGGGTGGCCGGACGAGGTAATGGGGGAGTGGCGGGAGGGAGGGAGGGCCGGGCGAGGGACAGGGGAGGGAACGGAGGTGGGGGGTGGGGGTTGGGGCGAGGGGGGCGGGGGAGGAAGTGGGGGGATAGGGGCGTGAGGGACGATGTCGCGGGGAGGTAAGTAAGCGATAGAGGAGGAGGAGGGGTGGGGGAAGGAGGCAGCGGAAAGAAGGAGAGAGGAGTGGGAGGGGGAGTGGGGAGAAGGTGGGGGGTGGTGGTGGTGGGGGAGAGGGGGTTGGGTGCAGGTGTGGGCTAAAAGGGGTGGGAAGAAGAAAGAGGGCGTATGCTGGAGGGCCGCTTTAGACTCGTTATGGGGGAAAAACCGGTTGGGGGAAAGTGGGGGGGAAGATTGGAGGGAAGGGGGGGCGTTGGGGGAGAAGAGGGGAAGGAGCGAGGGGAGAAGGTTGAGCAATGCTTGAGGGAGAGGTGTTGGTGGTTGCGGAAAGGGAGGGGTACGGTAGGGTTAGTGGTGACGTATAGGGGTTGGGGGAGGGGGGAGGCTTGGGAGGGAAGGTGCTGGGTCCTCGGCGGGGGATGAGGGGAGGCGGGGCCGGGAATAAAGAGGGGTAGGGGGAGAGCATTCGTGTAGGGGCTCGCCAAGATCGGGCGGGAGGACGGGAAAGGCTGAAGAGAGGGGCGTGATGCGGTACTGACTGAGGGGGTTGCGGAAAAGGATCGTGTCGCGAAAGCTCCCCGGTGCGAGAACAGGCGTTCGAGAAACGTCCCCTCAGAGGGCAGACCCATTGCTACGCGCAGGAGGTGGGTTGGAGTAAGGCGGGGAGGGGGGGCGGAGGTCTTCTTTGGTGTTGGAGGAGGGAGGGGGAATGTCTAAGGGTTCTGGGGGGGGGGGTGGCGGGGCGGGCGGGGCTGCCTGGTGAGCGGTCTTTGGTGTGCCGGAGGGCCTACAGGTAACGAGAAGAGGAGAGGGAAGATCACGTGAGGAAGGGACCTTAATAGATGTGAGGGCGGCGGGGCGCTCCGGACTTTGGCAAATAAGGGGCAGGAGAACGGAATAGTGAGGTGAGGGGGAGCGGGTGGTGGGGAGGATAGGGGAAGGCCGTGAGTTCGGTCAAGGTGCTTGAGGGGTGGGGGGGTGGGGCTGGAGAGTTAGAGAAGGGTGGGGGGGGGGCAAGCCAATACTGGAGTGGCTGGGTCGTGGACAGAGAGCGGCGGAAGAGAAGCGGAAGAAAGGCGAGTCGGGGGGCAACCGGAGGCGATCGGGGGGAGAAGCGGGGCTGGTAGAGGGGACGAAGTAAGGGAGAGTTTGGGGAAGGGTGGGGGGGTAGAAAGACTATAGATGTCAGGAAGGGTGTAGTAGAAGAAGGAAGGAGAGAAGGGCGTGTGGGTGGGAGATGGGGGAGTCATCGGGGTGGGGGGGCGGGGGTGGGGTAGGGAGGGACGCGCAAAAGATGGGGTAAAAGAGTAGAGATGGGGAAGGACGGGAGAAAAAGGAGCGTGGGGGAGGCTTTAGGAAGGAAAAGCGAGCCGGGAGGGCAGGGGAGGGAGGGCGAGATATAGCTCGTAACAAATAGCAGGGGAGGGGGGAGAGCGGAGCAGGCACTACAGCATGAGAAAGGGGGGAGGGAGGCGGGATGTAGGGTTGTAGAAAGGGGGGGTGATTGGGGCTCGCGTGGGGCTTACCCGAATTGGGCGGGATGGGAGCAGGGGACAGGAAAGGCCGTGGATGGAGGAGAGGGGGGCTGAAAAGGGGGGGGTGTTCGGATGGGTAAGGGATGTAGGGATAAAAGAAGGAAGGAGGAGGGTGGGGGGAAGGAGACTGGATGAGAGGGGGGGGAGTAGAGGGGGTCTTAGGGGGGGGAGGAGGGAAGAGGGGGCGCCGCGAGAGGGGAGGGCGTTGGGAGGAGGAATTATAGAAGAGATGCATAAGACGGGGCAGGGAGGGGATGGTATTTGTCATGGAGTGCGTGGGGGTAGTGAGGTTTTATGTGGTTGGGGGGGGAGGGGTGGGTTCAGAGCGGGCTCCGAGGGGGCAGCGGATGGAGCGTAGAAGAGTTGCTAGGGCTGGGGGTAGGGTGGTCGTGAAAGGGGGGGGGTGAAAAGCGATGTGTGGGGGGGGGAAGGGGATGGTGGAGGAGGAGGTAGGGAGGAAGGATGAGAGGGGGATAAGCAGGGGGACGTATTTCACGTGTGGGGACGGAGCTAGTGAGGCGTACAGGCTGGTGAGGCGAGGGATACCCGAGAGAGGCGGCACTTGGGAAGATAAGAGGGGGGATGCGGGTAGGGGGGGGTCTGAGAAATGTAGGAGGAAAACAGAGCTACGTAGAGGCACCGGACGGACGGGGGGGGGATAGTAGAATTTGGGGAGGTGAAAGCAGGCGGTACCGGGTCGGTGAACGGTGGTGGGCAGTAATTGACGCGGGGGCCACTCTGTGTGGGGAAAGGTAGGAGGGAGGGAGGAGACGAAAGGGATCAGGTGCCGAGGGAACGGAGGATGAGGCGGTGACGGAGAAGGGGGTGGGTTGCGAGCGACCCCCGAGCGCCCAAGGCGAAGGGGGGAGAGGGGGGGACTATGTGTGGGGGGTGAGGGGGAGGAGCTTGATGTCAATTTAGCACTTTCGCTGCTGGCGGGGTTGGTTCCGGTAGGGGGAAAGGGGGGAGGGGCTAGAAATTGCCAGGACGCTACTCGCTGGCAGGGAGCTGGATAGTTTAGTTCCCGCAAGGGGTTTCTGTCGAGGATTTGCGCCAAATCCTGCCCCGAAGAGGTGATTGGAAGATTCTGGTCTGTGTTCCCCTGGAGGATGAGGAAAGTGGCTGGCTAAGAACCGTTATTCGCCCAGGCCAGCCCCAGATAGCTGCAGGGTACTTTTCTACGGGTGGGTGTGCGGAATAGCGCAGTTGTGTGTGGCAGCAAGGATTAAGGCGAGTGAGAGTCGGTAAGAGTAGCGGTGCTTAGGTCGGCCGGCACGCCTGGGGAAAGAGGGGGGGGGGTGGGTTAGATAGGGAAACGGGGTGCGCGTGCGGACTTCAAAGAGGGTGGAGTAGGGCGAAGTCTGAAAGGGAGAGGTTCTACAGGGTGAATTAGAACCTTAGGCAAGAGTGTTGAGGGCCCTCAAAAGGCGGGGCAGGGGGAAATAAGGGAGACGCTGAAGATTGAGTGCGGGGCATTTGGGGGATGGTGGTGGGACAGCGTAGATGTTTTTAGGAGCTAGGGGTGGAGATATAGCAAGGAAAGGACGGCTTGGGGGATGAGGATATGTGGAGTATCGAAACTGGGCGCTCGGAGGGAGGGAGGAAAATGGGCATGGTGATTGTTAAAGGGTTCCGGGGGGGGTGGGGGAGACCGAGGGTGAGGAGGAGTATTCGGATCGGGGAGGTTAGGTGGAGGGGAAAGTAGCGGGGAGGGGGGGGGGGGGGGGGTAGACGGCGCGGGAGAGAGATGATTACCGGGGGGCGTCCAATCAACCATATTCAAAGGACTGAACAACCCTTCTGAGGAAAAGGTCAACACGAGATTCGGCTCGCGGGAACGTCCTCTACCGCAGGGAAGGGACCAGCGTTGTTCGGCAGTGTACGTTAGTGTCAGGTCAAGAAGCGGATGGGGGTCCAAAAGGGAAAGGAAAAAAAAGTCGGAATGTTCTTAACAAAAGCAGCGAATATTAGATACAGAAATAAAAAATGGGCACTTGCTTTTCAAAAAAAGTGCGGTGGACCTGGATTCCATCATGTGGAAGAGGGGGGTGCATTTAAAGGTTCAAATATCGAGACTAGGGGGAAAAAGAGTCTACAAAACGATAAGGGGGCTCAACTGATGAATTATTCTACAAGTAAGTAGTTAAGACATTGGAGGAAATTCACAAACGAGCGTAGGAGGTGATTCTCCTTGGACAGGGGGTTCAGGGAAAAGAAGGGACAGGAAACGTAACGAACGCCGCGATGCGGACGGAGGGGAGGCGGTTGTCCTTTTTGTAAGACACTACTCTGCCCGAATGCGTTGGGGGGAATGGATTTATTATGGTAACAGATAAGCGTATTAGGGACGAAAGTCAAGTTGGGGGTTTCGAGAAGGGGGAGGGGGAATCCTTCGGATATGGGATGGGGGTTCATTCACCGGGGGGGGGGCGGCGTCGTGCGCTGCTCATTCCTGGCTCGGGGTTCCTTCAGAATTCTCCCGACAAGTGAGTAGGGAAAGAAAAAACCTTACTACAACTAACTCTATGAGAGACAAAGATCACCAAGAAGCAGTGGACAGGTTGCCCTAAACTTCGGTTCTGGCTTCTGTTTATTGTTTGGAAGGGAGAGACAGGGAAAAGAAGGAAGAGAAAATAATAGGTTGGCTCATAATAACAGAAAGAAGTGGATCAGAAGACTCGCGGGACCCCTACCCATTTACCTGGAAGGAGCAAAGGGGAAAAAAAAAAAAAAGTGTTACTTTAAGGGAGAAAGAAAAAAAAAAAAGGGGGGGGAGGGGGTCAAGCGAAGGCGAAGAAGCCATCTATGCTGAAGAGATATTCAGAAGAGAACGTGTATCTTTGGGTGGGGGGGACTCTACGACTCCTTTCGTAAAAGCTTTCAGTAAAAACAAACGGGAGAAAAAGAAGGGAAAAAGGGTTAATGGGACAAAGAGCGTCCGGCCATTGCTCCTCTCTACTTGGACGGGAATGAGAGGGGAGTGGAAATTTCTGTCAGGAATAAGAACAAGAGGGAAAAGGAAAAAGATTTAGAGAAGGATACGGGGGAAGGAACACAGGAAAAAAGGAGATGGCCCAAACACAAGGAACCCCGGTGATCAGAAAATTGCGGGTGGGGCCATCAAAAAAAAGAAGGGAAGGCGCTAACACGGTGGGAAGGGGGAACCGGGGGGAAGGGGAAAAAACTATTTGGTACCCAGCCATGGAAACACAGGACAACAAATTTTTAAGAAAAGGAACGGGAAGGCTCAGAGAGGGTTAAAGCCTGGGAAAAAACACCATCTAAAAGAGGGAAGGGGGGGAAAGTGGTTAACGAACTGCCGATGGGTACTGCATAAGAATCGAGGAGAAGGGTCTCGGCTGCTTGCAAAGGGAGTGATCCGGGAGAGGAAAAAACTGTGGGAATAACTCCGGGGTCAGGACAAACGAACAAGAAAGGCCAAAAGCCCCACACTAACACAAGCGAACAGCGGCGAGTAGGCTAGTCCGGGTGAGGAGCAGAGACGCTTTCAGGGGGGGAAATCTTGGGGGGGGGGGGGGGGAGGAAAAAGAGCCATCGTGGTGAGGAAACTTCCATAAGGGAGATGGGCTGGAGCGATCAAAAGTAGTGTGAAGATCGACCAGTTTGAGGGAAGTGGGTTGGAAGATCTTCTATGGGGGGAACTCAAAAGGGGGGGGAAAAGGAATAGCCCAGAATTTCAACCGGTCTCCCATACGGGGGGGCTGCATTTGGCCATCAGGCGCGGAAACAAGCTTTGAAGGGAGAGAAGTGGATATCAACGAATTCCAGCACACCCTTCATATTCCCAAAGGGGGGATGAGACTTCCTCGGGAGATGGGGAACAAATGTCATCTGGGGGGATCACATTACCATAGTATTTCTCAACCTTTTCACTTGTCCAGGGAAGAGGGGAGGGGCAAGAAACTCGGCTAGGGACGTGCTGCGGGAGATTGAAATGGTAACCGCTATCTCAACACAAACCTTGAGATTACAATAGGAGGGAAGACGTATTAACAACCACTGTCGCCGCTCAACGAAGAAAGAAAAGGGAACATAAAGGAAAAAAGGGGCCAGGGGGAAAAAAAAAAAAGGGAGGCCCGGGACGCGAGACTAAACGGAACGAAACTGCATTTTGTTACATCATACTATTTTTCAAATGGGTCCCAACCAGATCCACGAAAGGGGGTCAGACTCCCTATCACTCACCTAAAACTCAGGAAGCCAGGGGGGGAAGGTAAATGCTGGCACTCGGAATTCCTATATATAAGACTAATCAATAAGGAGAGCCGTTTGTCCAGTACGAAAGAGATTCAAGCCAATCTGTGATGGGTCGGGTATGAAGGATTGGTAGAAAATAGGGAAAGAAGAAAAAGGGAAGCCCTATAAATCAACATTAGTTGAAAGGGGGGAGGTCAAAATGCACACTCGAAAATTCGCGCCAGCTAGAGGAGATCTCTGGAAAATAAGGTTATTAAACATGGACATCTCTAGGAGGGGAACGAAAAACGGAGATATGCCAGACGAAACCATCCGAAAAGAGCGAGGGTTCGTTCCTTGTCGGGTGGGTTGGGGGCTTTTGCTCATGGGGAAAGTTTGGGGGTCCAAAAACAAGAGGGGGGGAGAGAGGGGGAAGGGAAGGTTAACAACCTAAGTTTGGCCGCCAGATAACGCTTAGAAAGACTGCCCAGTTCAAGAACCGCAATACCGACAACCTCGATCCCAACCTCTCACAATACTCTTAAAAATTGAAGGGAAGGAAAACTACTAGGGAAAAGAGGGGGGGAAGTGTCAACCGCGATGACATCTAGGGAAGAGACGATAAAAATCGTTGGGGTAATGGTTGGGAGGGGGAAATAAGGGGGCTACAAACTAAAGAGGTGGTCATTTAAGCCTTCGGAACAAAGGGGAGGGAAAAGCTATGCTTGTGTGGTGAAGAATGGTCAAGGAGGGGGGATTCATCCGTGGGTTCCGTTGGGAATTGGCAAAAGAGATTGTTATTGTGTCATCACCGGGCTTAGAGGAAAAAAAAGAAGGTTTTGAGCAATACAATATTTGGGAGTTGAAGGTACCTTCTGAAAGCACTGGAAAAAAAAACCGGCCTCTATGCCAAACATGAGGGGAAACGATGGGGGGGAAGGAAGAAGAGTTGACATTACAAAGGGACGCTCATTTGGGTGAAAGAGGGGAGAAACTGCTCCGCAGCAACATACAGACGCGTATTTATCCAAGCACCAAAAATCTCTAAGAAATCAACAACAAAAAGATTGATAGAAGAATGAAAGGGGGGTCTTCCGCAGCCAATCCCATAGGTTTGGGGGAAGGGGATCGATAAGTCGTAAAACTGGGTCACTTCATGGCTAGTTAGGGAGAGCCGTAAGGAACGGATTCCTCCTCAGCGAGATTAAGGGGGGGAGGGAGGAGGACCTTTACTAAATTGCAATGTGCCTGAGCGCCACAGAACGATTCATAAATAACACAATGGTCGAACGTTTACTGAAAATCCGGCAAAGAAGAGGGGGGATAAAGGGAAGAGGGAAGAAGCGGGGTGCGAAAAGTGCCGGGTTCTAAGTAAGGAACAAAAGGGGTGGGATTTCAGGGGAAAATCTACGATAAAAAAAAGGAAGCAACTAAGAAAAAAGGAAACAAAAGGGAATTAAAAGGTTAGGGGCCAATCAAGAGTACTCATATCACTCCAATTCTCCAAAAAAAAGATTTTTGTTCTGTTAAGTCCGGAAGAGGAATCAGGGGGGGGCGAAAGAGAAAAACATTAATCAGAGAAAGGAAGGGGAGGGGGCCGGGGCGTTACTTGCAACAGAAGCCACCGCTTCAACCCATCTATCGGGAGGGAAAATCGGAAAGGTCATGACTCCCTAGGGAAAAGAGGGGGGGGAAAAATTGCCACCCGCTCTGAACTCATCGGGCCAGGGTGATATAAAGAAAAGGTCTTACCTACTAAGTGTAACTAATTCGAAAATGAGGGAGATGGAGGGGGGTAGAATTCACTAGAAGCCCTGTCAGATGTTCACAGAGGAAGGGGAAAATCTGGGAAAACCGTTCGAAGGAGCTGGCAAGGATAGGCAAACCTCAAAAACCGCCGGAATGGTTGGAAGGGGGAGAAAAATTCTGGGGACGCTTGGGGTATCAACAGAAGCCTATGTCAGGAGAAGGGGGTCGGGAATGCGGGGCGAGTCTTGAAACATTCATACGGTATCACGGACCGGTTCATATCCACTCGCTGGGTAGTTCACCGATGGAGGAAACACTGAATCAGAGGCAAGTGGAAGGAAGGGCCAAGTTGAAGAGCATTGGAGGGGGAGTAGGGCCCACAGACAATCATATCCATCGGGTCGAGAACGAAATGAAGGCACGGCAAATTTTGGGGGGGAGGAGGATGAAAGGAGGGGCATATAATCGGAGGTCTCATGGAAGGATGGAGGAAACAGAAAATCAGCGAGAGGTGGGATCGTCAACTCCGGACACTCGCATGAATTAAAAGTCACCACTGGAATGGGTATGAACGTGGAAGGGAGAAGGGAGGCCCCACGGGGGGGGGGTTAAATGAAAAAGCAGAGGGGGGTCATAACACAATAATCCAGGATCAACAACACAACTTAGGAGGGGGGAAGATATGGTTAGACCAGTCTTGAAACTGGACTTTAAGAATCAAAGGGGGGGGGATGCTTCAAATCCCATTTGCGGAAAAAAGAAAAGGGAGATTGGAGGGCGTAAAACATTTGTCATTCTAGGTAAACTAGATGGCTGAGACTCTCTATTTGCAGGAAGGGCTGGGACAACCTCAGAGAGGAAAATTGGTTTGACTGTTAGAGTGCCCAATCATAAAACTACTCGGGGGGGGAATGGGGTTATTACCGTCGAGACACGGTATGATTTACCGTGGGGGACTAATCCCAATGGCACTCGCCAAAAAAAAAAAGCTGCTTAAACTTGAGGAGAAAGAGGGGGGACGGGGAACGCCAACTAACGTCTCTTACGAGAAGGGGGAGAAACAGAGGGGGGTTCGGCAGTGGGCTACCGTAAGAAATTTGTTCTTCAATCTCATAACGCCGGTTTGTCAAAAAAAGGGGCACGGGTACCTAGGGGGCAGTTCTTAAAAAGAGAAAATAAAAAGGAAAGGAGGAAATACAATGACAGTTGGACCGTGCGTTAAAAGGGGACGGTGGACCTGCTAGATCACCTCATTACTCAACGTTGTAGAGAGTGAAATCTTTCGTTGTTAACATGAGGAAAGAATATAGGAATTAACTACAAGAAAAGAAGAGAGGAAATGAGGGGAGGGGGGAGGAGCTGTAAGGACAAGGATCCCACGACCGGGGAAGGACGAGGGAAAGTGGCGAGCGGAAGGGCCATTAAACTACTACCTCACTATCGTAAAAGGAGTGGGGTCTAGATTCCGGGGCCCAACAAAAAGAGAAAAAAGAAGGGGGAAGGGGGGTTTGGTCGAGGATTCTGAGTTTGGGAAAACGTAAGGAAGGTTAGTGACCTCTCACATCAAAAATCGTCAGTGGGGGTTGCTCTGGAAGGCCTTCAGGAAAACGGGGAAGAAACTTTTGGGGCGGGAAATGTTTCAGGCTTGAGGGGAAATTGAACGCTTGTCCCGGTCTATTTCACTAATTAGCAAAAAAATTTGTAGAAGTGAACTACCGCGAAACGAAAATGAAAAAAAGGAGGAAAGAGAAAAGAAAGCAAGTGGAAAGTTGACCCGAAAAGAAGTGTTGCGGGCCTCGTGTTATTCATCGTGGGCATTGGGGGGCTCAGGAACGAAATAGCAGTGGGGGGGGCAGAAAGAGAAAAAACTACGGGACAGACGAAATCGCTCCCTGACAAAGGGAATGGGGGAACGCTGAAAAAGAAAGTTAAGCCCTGACTTTAATTTTTGACTACAATGAGAAAGAAAAAAATGGATACAAAATATAGTACCGAAAGAAGTACAGATCTTCGTAGAAAGGGAAGGGGGAAAGGGAATAGGAACGTGGGGATTCTACCTAAGGTCTGTCTGTGGTGAAGGGAGGAGCAAAAGAAATCCATAACTAAGCGGGGGGGACAGCGACTCAAAAAGCACGTCTGAGAACGCTACTTGGAAAAGAATAAGGACGGGGGGAGGGGGGGGGGGTCTTGGGCGTCCTACCGACAACAGGATTCACGAAGAGGCAAACTTTTGGAGATAGGACGGGGATTACATAGGAACAATAAAAATAAGACACAACAATAAAACATCCAAAGAAAAGGGAAAGGCGGGGTTCATCAACAACACTGGAATACAGGAGGGTCCTTTGCCGCGGCACTGAAAAAAGATTTAGTGTGGAAAAGAAAAAAACCTTCAGGGCCATCAAATTGCCAAAAAAAAACCCCAAAACAAACAAAAAAAAATTTTTCACTCTCCTTGTCGCGCGGAAATCGCGGTTTAACGGGAAAATGATTTCCTTAAAAGGCGGGGTCAGGGGGGGAGGGGAAGCGAAGTCGGAGGGTTGTAGAGTTTTCTGAAGGGGAAGTGGGGCATAGTGATCAGCAGGGTTAACGCGTCAAAACACTTGGACTAAAGGGGGGGATACGTGGTACAGAAAAAGATAATTGAGCAAAAAAAAAAAGAAAAACGACACGGTAACAGCGGCGTAAGGCTAGTTCGTGGTTTCATTTTAGAGGAAGGAGGGGGGGAGTTGTTAAAAACGCACATCGTTAAAAGAAAAGAACACCACTTCCAGAAGCATTGAGCTGGCGCAAAAGAAAAAGAGAGGGGGCAGTTGTTGGAAACGTTCAAAAGTTTGCAAAAGACTGAGAGGGGGAAACCCGGCTGCCAAAAAAGGGGATTCGAAAAAAGCTCCATCAACCGCTTGGCGGACATTGGTCGAAAACAGCACGCCTGCGCGAGTGGTCAAAAGAAGGACTGGGGGCACAAAGGGGGAAAAGGAAAAAGTAAATCCTGGATGCGCAGCGTACTTCACTTTAAGATGAACAAGGGAGGACATCTGGGGTGGGACGTAAATTAGACCCATTTAGTTTATCACAAGAGGTCGCGTGGACAAGAGAAGTCCGTATGACTTACTGAAGCTGGGGAATGGTAAAAGAAAGGAAGGGGAAGGGGAGTATGTTTCATACGGGGGAAAGAGACTGAAAAAAACAACCGGAGAGAAAGGAGAGTAAAGGAGGAAACACCCTGCTAAACTGGGATTGTCCAAAGAAGAAAGAGAAAAAAGTTTCAAAAAGGCACTGGTAACATCATTAGGGGGGAGTCCACGTCGACCCTCATTTTTTTTGTCTACACATACTCTGGGAAGAGTACGTCAAAAAAGCACGAAAGTGGGGTGGAAAAAGAAGAAAAAGCAGCTAATCTGAGGGCCTGATTGGCAAGGAGGCTGGGGAACAGAAGTGTCGTTGAGATGGGAACAGAATGATGGCTCTGAACATCTTGTTTCAAGGCCTCAGAGGACCACAATGAAGCACACGATTTATAGAGGCCCATGTCTGGGGGGAGGAAGGGGAAGGGAAAAAGATCCGTAGGACCCTAATAAAAGGAAAAATTGCAAACCACTGCGAAACGGCTCTGCCAAAATCGAGCTCAAAAGAAGAGGAAGTGATGGGAAAGGGGGAAGGGGGGGATGGAATAACGGGGAAACTCTATTCTAAACCAAGATAACCCGACAACGTCTCATCATTCCTCAGAAACCCGCACGAAGCATACTCACGCTTGTGGGAGGATGGGTAAAGGTGGGGGGGGGGGGGGAGGTGGGTCCAGTAACAAAAATTTTCTGGGTGGCCGTGACATCTGAATCGGGATTCCAATGGAAAGAAGGGGGTCAAAAGAAAGTAAAATGGGAAGAGGAATAGGCCCAAGTGGAAAAAGCACCCTCTACCACCCTCAGAAATACCGAGAGGAGCGAAAGAGAAAAGTTCGTAACGGAGATACGTCCATCGGGAACCGTTCTCGGGGCGTAAAGGAAGGTGTGGGGGGGTCTTGCTTTAAGGGGCTACAAACTAACGATTTCATTAGACTTAGACAAAAAAAAAGGAGAGAGGAGTGAGTGGAACCGGGGCCAAAATAGGGGGGGGGGGGGGGGGGTCCAAAATGTCGGTGGGAGGATTTATCAAGGTTTCCTTTCCCAAGGTCCATTTCTTTTATTTGGAATCGTTATCCCCTCGTGGGATCAAGAGTGGGGTGGAAGAGGGAAAGGGAAGGGTGGGAGATAGCTTGCTTCCTCAAAGGAACAAAAAGAAGGAAGATCTATGCAAAAAAAAGTAGACTCGAAGGGCCGAAGCTGGAAACGAGAATCTCGTCTCTACTTGGGTGATCTTAAAAAAGAGAAACCGTGGAGGGGTCGTGAGGGGGGGGAGGAAACCAAAATACCAAACTCACAATCTGGCAGATGCAATACTGATCCATCCTAGATTTCCTTCCGAAAACTCCGCGTGACCTTAGGGGGTGATCATTGTTTGTGTCCAGGAAGTGTGGAAAGAAGGGGGAGACGTTATGAGCGAAACCGAATGTGACGGGGAGTCAGCAAGGCGTCTGAGTGTTTCTTATTAGGATGAAATATTCGTGCTGAGACTTGATGCAAAGACAATGACAAACGGGGGGACAAGGAAAGGACATGCCAAAAATGGCGACGGTGTCACTACCCAAGTCAAAGAGCTTGGGTGCAGATGGGGCGTCAGCGCTTTGCTCGGCAAAAGGGTAGTATCGAAAGGAATTTACAATTTTGGAAGGAGAGGTAAAAAAAGAGGAAAAAAAGAAAAACGAATGAAAAACGACCTCACAATGGGAAGGGGGAAAAAACGGGAGCAGGAACCCATAAAGAATTACCCTGCCAATGATGAGAACCCCACGACGATG
>Ga0179591_1256664_pt1 | contig 15212 bp, 16 predicted proteins | sample CZOMad2_1_08_16f_FD_182891 | JGI IMG/M metagenome (GOLD analysis project Ga0179591, IMG submission 182891) | Vadose zone soil fungal communities from Angelo Coast Range Reserve, California, USA - CZOMad2_1_08_16fungal (PacBio error correction) | ecosystem: Environmental > Terrestrial > Soil >...
TGGCCCTTGCAAAATTTTCCATTAGTATTCTTTCAGGATTAGAGGAGTATTGGACTAAAGAAAAATACAAAAAGACCAACAAGACTAAAATTTTAGAAGAGACAGATGAAATATGGGCCCAAGAGGAATGAAATATGGAGAGGAACGGGGGAGGGGTTGGGAGGGGGGGGGAATAAAGTTTAGGGTCACATATTGCAAAACCATGTAGATTGTTTTTGGAATCGATTGCATAGGAGGGTAAATGATATTTTCCAAAAGGGGATTCTTACTGTAAAGTAAAGGCAATTGCTAATATTTGTTGGGGCAGAAAAAGTAAAGATAAGTCAGGGATAAGTTCAAGGGGGGGGGGGGGGGGGGAAAGGTCCTGTAAAGGGCAGCATCCTGTAGGGGGGGTTATAATGCATAATCTATCCTAGGGGCCTGAAATAGATGGGGATGAGTTAAGTACGAAAGGGAGAGAGAGGAGGGGAGATGGTGAGGGAGGGGGGGGGGCGGGGGAGTTAGGGAAGGTGAGGAGAAGGTGGGTGGGAGTAGTGGGACGGGGGAGGGGACAGGGGGGGGGGGTTGATGGAGTGTGGGGGGTGAGGGAAGGAGAGGGTATGGGATGGGGGGGGGAGAGAGGGTGGGGGAGGGTGGTGGGTAGAATGAGTGGAGGGTAAGGGGCGGAGGTGGGAAGGGAGGGGTAGTTTGGATGTGGAGTAGTGGGGGAGGTTATGTTGTCCCATTTATCTTTCCCAGAGACGATTTGCAAATTTTTTTTGGGGGGGTTACTGGCTTAGGGGTGTAAAAGGGATTGGGTAGAAGAGGGAAAAAGGGCAGAAAACTATAGGCTAACCTTTTCGGACAACATTGCTATTTTTAAATGTGTCGTTTTATTAAGGGAAGGCAGTTTGAAAGAAGGGAATGGGCACCTCCATCCCAGCTAGGGACCGGACTAGTTCCAAATTCAATGATCAACCATTACAAAACTAAAAGGGGGGGGTAAGTGGGAACTATAGTGTTCAGAAAGGGGTTGGTAAAGGTTCAAAAGGGTTGGGTAAGTAATTACATCAAGATTTGACGTTATATAAATATGCAACGGTTGTAAAATAGATTGTCAAAAAATGAAGTAAAATAAAAGTGAAAATTAAGAGATCGGGGAAAAGCACCGGGAGCCAAAAAGCAGGAAGGGTTGGAAAAGGCTAAGAGGGGGAGGTGGACGTAGCAGGTCTTTGCATTTGCACTTTATATCTTCAATACATTTTAATACCAAATCAGGGAACAAGAGAAGGAGAGTCTAGGGAGGGGGTACTATTTTTGCTTGAAAATTTTTTTTTGCTTTGGAAAATTTACTTTTTATACCAACAAATACGGCTTGGGGTGGGAATGTGGTTGTTACTGCGGGAATTGTGGTTGCACTTACCTACAATTAAGGCTAGAAAATGCTCGAGCGGCAAACAGCAAAAAACAAAAATATGCCAAGGGGCACCCTAAGTAGGTTGGGGTTAATTGAAGGACAACACTTTTAATTTAGTACTAAAGAAGAGGGAGTGGGGGGTCGTTTAAAATTGTTAAAAAATTGACCGGCTTACTACTAGCGGAACAGTTTCTAAAACGTCAAATACACCCTATGGCCAAGGAAGCAGGTAAAACGATAAATAGCAACTAAAAAGGGGGGGAACGTGGGAAGGATAGGGCATAGTTCACTTTGAGAAGGGCCTTTAAATCTTTGGGAGACATCAGAGTGGAGACTTTAGAGTGGGCAGAGTTAAAAAAAGGAAATCAAGATAAAAGCAGCTTCAGTAAATTCACACTGCACCAGACAAAGCATTGAAGTCTGTATGGTATGAGGCGTAGAAAAGCAAAACTTTAGCCAAATGGACCGAAATGGAAAGTGTGGACAGAAAGGAAAGCAAGGCTTCACTAACAATGATGGATCTGAGAGCTAACTTATACCGCAAAATGGGCATAATATCATGGGGAACGCGTTCGCGTGTTCCCCTTGCTTTAAAACCCTGTTAGCATCAGGGGCAATCCAATTTGGCGTCAGAAAATTGAAATGGGAAGAAAATGGGGATCACAGGATAAGACAATCGGGAGGGAAGCCTTCAAAGGGAGCATCAAGAGAGGAAATGGTGTGGGAAATTTTCCTGAGAATTTAGAATCATCGACATTAACTACACAATTCAGGAATTACAGACCCAGCTTGTAGAAAATATACAGAGAAAACACAACGGGACTATAGAATGGGCACAATTAATTTGGGCTATGGATTCTTTTCGAGTTTATTTGACTTCTGATAAAGATAAAGATCCGGCAGACCAAAGTTTTTTTTTTGTGTGGGGGAAAAAAAATGCGACACCAAATTTTAATACGGAATCTTCCTGGTATAAAAGGTCGGTATCCCTGTTTAGGACAATTCAAGAATTCTTACTCAAGAAGCGAAAACAGGAAATGGGAAAGGGTATGAACTGGAATTATACATGGCAGTAATTATCCATTAACTTGGCCTGGGAATAGCGATAAGAGAAATGATTGTTAGCCATAAAGAAGTTGAATCACGTTGGGAAGGGGTCAAACGGTTCCATTTTCTGAGCACGTGTCAAAGGTGTGCGGTTTCTATAGAAGATACCAGAAAGAGGAATTCAATGCTAGGATTGAGTTTTGGGATAAACATACTCTATGGCTTTTTCCGTTGGCCGCTGGGGCGCCCGGAACAGCCAGAATGATGGAAGAAGAGAAGGCAAAAAGAAAAAAACACATTCGAAAATTGACTATGACCTGAACACACCCCCTTCCTTTTCTCTATCTACTGTCCGGGAAGGTAGGGGTTCTTGGTGAGGTCGGGGCGGGGGTGAGAATGCAACAACTGAAGGGTTCCCCTAGGGGCAACTCTCCCCCTTTACCCCTCGGCCTATTCGTATTCGAAAGCAGTTGGGAGTAATTATAATACAACAGGGGTTAAGGGGGGGAAGGTGGAAGTGTAGCATAGGGGGTTGGGGCTTTTGGGGAGGAGAAGAATCGGAATGGGAAGAAATTGTCTGGAAGGTGTAATTGCAAATAACTCAAGGAGAGGCAAAAAAAAATAAAAAAGGCCACCGGATGGTTGGGTGAAGTGAGAGACATTAAATTAAAAGGATAAAAAATAGTAAGCCACTGATAGAGCGAAGGTATGGGGGCTTATTGGTGGTGATTAAATAGGAAAGGAAGTTACAAACAAAAAGGCAAGGCAGATACAAGGGTTTTTGAAAAGGACATGGCACTAAATAGGTTTTAAGGTGTTGGTGATCGGAGCAAGGTCTAGGAAGAATTGTTGGGGTAATTGTTCATTAATTTCGGGGGATTGAAATCTAACAGTGGAAAAGGGAAACCTGGATTGAAAGAAAAAAAAAGTTCAAAAACCCTCTTCGGTAATTAAGGAATAAATTTTTACCAAACTTCATTGAATGAACTAATAGTTGGGAAAGTGACCAACGGGCGGGGGGAGGGTGTGAAACCCTTGAAAAACTTGGGCACTTTGTTCTTACGGAAGGTGCTCATTTTATCAAAGGGCCTCACTGAAATTAAAGAACCGTGGTTGGGAAAAAAGAAAGAAAGGGGGGGAGACTTAGCAAGAGGTTGTTCTAAAGGGGGAAGGAAAGTCTATAAACATGAAGTGTCAAGAAGAAGGCCTAAAAAATGAAAAATGCCGGCTGAAACGAGCAAAATCGGGCTAAGAAAGGGGATAGGTAAAAAAGGAGAAGGTAATGGATAAAACTTCTTATATTATGGGCATCAATTACCAGGAATTATCAGAAAAAGTCTCCCCTGCTTATGTAATAATTTCTGTCAAAAAAAAAAAGAAGGCGCAGTCTGCAGGAAACGGGAAAAGGTATAAAGCATCTTGGGGAATATATAATTTATAAAGAAAAGAGTTGAAAAGCGATAAAATAAATATAATCGGTTTTGGTGGTGGAAAATTCGGAAAGAAGAAAGGTTGGCTACCCCAGAAGTAGCGTCCCCAACAGAGCCTTAAATCTTTCAATCCCTGAAAGTAACCATAAATTTTCATCTGGTGCTTCTTCAGAAAATGGGGGAAACAACAAAAAAGTGGGGTTGGGGGTCTGTTTAGTTCGCCAATGAATAATTCATTATGAAAAAACGAAATGGGAAAGGGGCAGCGGGAAAGATGGAAAAAGTATCGAATCCCTAACCCACTTAGGTATAAAAGAATAATGGAAAGGTTCAAAACGCTTGATAACATTTTCAAACATCTGAGAGGAAAGAATTAATCTGGTCTTGGTGGAGAAGACACCCAATCTGACAAACCACGCCTAAAAAAGTTATGAAGACATGAAAAAAATGAATGGGTTGGCCCCAAGAGGACTTCCATTTTCTAAGGCTGGGTCTCTCTTGGATGGTGGTAGCCCCGTAGATTGGGCTACAGAAGTAAAAAAACAACAGGGGGATCTTGTGGGGTAATCGATGTTCTTAATTTATACAAATAAATTGGGATTCCAAAAGATATTATACTCTTTAAAGATGGAAAGGAAAAGATTGCTCAAGGGGTGGGGAAGAAAAAATGAAAAGAACTCTGTAGTGGCAATCCTATTAATTGCGCCAGACCTATTCCTTTTTCAGAGGCATAGGTAGCTACAAAGGTTGGAAGAGAAAAGGGAGTCTCAAGAGGGGGGCGAAGGGGAAAATATTTTTGGGAACTGTCTAAGGGAGTAAAATGTCCGGTTATAGAAAGAAGTGCGCAAAAATCTTGAAAAAATTAACACCTTTGGATACCGTGGGGAAAAAAAAAGGTGTGGGGTAATGGAAGGAGGAAGTGGGGAATGAATGGGGAACGTAAATTAATGCAAGAGGGGTTAAAATGCAGGGCAGCAAACATGAACAAGAAAAAGGGGTTAACCCACGTGGAAAAACCTATCGTGCAGGCCGAAATTTTGGGTTTTCTGAATTGGGGAATTATTACAGCAGAGTGAAAAATTTGGGAAAAACGTTGATGGAAAAGAAGGGTAAAAAACGGGGTGAATAGGTGAATCTTACAAATTACCCCATAAGGGTAATAGAATGTGAAGCACACTATAAACCAATAAAAAAAAAATGGGAGGGGCAAACAGTCTTGGAGAAAAGTGGTTTTATTCTGCTTATCATTTTGGGCTTTTGCATGTACCTGGATATCAGTAATCTAACATAGGAAAAAAAAAGAAAATCACAGAAGTGAAGATTCTATTGGGGGAGTCATTTGTGGGAGTATCTGGGTTTTGGCTTGGGTCTCTGGAGTTTTTTCGGTAAAAATAAAACTGAGGGAGGGGATTGGGGCCCTTTACGGCATGGGATTTGCAAGACACGCATTTTATAGAAAAGGAATAGAAATAAGCGAGAGAAAAAGGACATGCTGAACCAGGCACCTTCACGAAACCTAGTTGTTTAATTCCTCCAAAACCCGTTGTGTTATATAAGGCAATGCGTTAAATTTTCCCACTTTCGGCTTGGGGGAAAACCTTACGGCCGGACTAGGACAGGCAGGGTGCTAGCAATAAAAAAAAGAAAGGCACGGAAAGATCACGAAAAAAACTTTGGGGGAGGTTGCCGGTGTGTTCTAATGTCCTATGTCAATGTAGACGGGAGGGAAAACGCAGGAGCAAAGGAGGAACATCCGAGGAGGCCTTTCTATGCCATCTTAAAAGGACCTACGATGAGCTTCAGGGATTCCATCAACTTCACCATCTAATAGCATTGATCACAGGGTATATGAAAGGAAACAAGACCGTGAGCAGAAATGGCTCCAAATGTGAGTGGGGACAGGAAACGAAATTTTGAAATCTTGCAAGGGGAATTTATCTTCTCGCGGTAAGGAAAGACAAGGGGACAAGAGGGAGCGGAAAGAAGGGAGAAACGGGGGGAGGGTACCCTGTTAGCATGTAGTGCTAATTATAGAGTAAGAACTTGGTGAATCCAATGATCCAAAAGGCATAAATTAAATCAAAATCTGAAATGAAAACGGGAAAAAAATCAAGAAGAGAAAAAGGGTGGGGCAGGCCGATCCGTTAGAAAAATCCCCAGACACCTCCTAACCGGAGAAAAAAGCGGGGAAGATAGACTAGGGGAAAACAAAAGGAGGAAAAGAGGCGTTGTCTAAAAGGAAGTGGGGTGCTAATTACTGGAAAGGAGGTGAGGTTGTATGGTCCTGCTAATGATCACGGGGGGGATCCGGCCCCTGCCACATTGCTCCAGGGGGGGATGAGAAAACATGGTAGAGAAGGGGATAGTAAGAGAAGTGGGAGAGCCGTTAAAAACGGGGGGGGTTCAAACTTACTTATATATTGAATGGAATGCACAACTGGTGCTAACAAGGTGGAAAATTAACTTTACATTATCAAAATGGGAAAGGAGAGTATTAAAAAAAAACATTGCTGAATTGGATGAAAGTACGGGACTATGAAGAGTTGTTTAGGAAGACGTTTTCAGGTTTCCTTCCTCCTGGAAAACCTACTTGTCGGAAAGGGAACTGATTAAAAAGGGGGGTGGAGGGTGGGTCAAAGGAGATACAGATATGATCATCACTATTAGGATGGTGAAGTTGAGCGAACCCTTAAGCGGAGGGAAGCAAGTGGGGAGTAACTTTGGGGTCAATTTATAATGGAAAATATGAAATGGCATCATAGGAGTAAGACAAACAATTGAAACTGACCGTAAATAGGAACCGAATGTTTAAAGGGGAGAAGGTTGGGACTAACTTAAAGGGCTTGTCGGGTATATGGGGGGGAGACACTGTCTCACAGGTAAGGACGAGGCTGGCAACAGAGGTGAAAATAAAAAAGCTTCTTAATTATAACAATTCAAAGGTTGGTGGGGGTGGAAGCTGACAACCGAAAAAAAAAGGGGGGAGGGGAACGGGTGCAGGGGGGCGTTATGTGACTTTTGGAGATCGAGATGCATTCTATTAAGATCTTAGTTGGGTGAAAAAAGAAAGACAAATGAAAAGGGCAAAAAAAAAGACAAAGCAAACGAAGCCCGTTTTCTTTGTACACAGTCCAGCAACTTCCTAAAAGAGAACAAACGGATAAAGCAAAATAGAAAGCCCCTAAAAGAGGGAAAGAGAAGGGGGGGAGGGGGGGGTTTATTATAAGGTTTCTGGGATCCAACATGGGATGCACAAAACACAACTGACCCGGCGACTCTGCAAGGGAAGAGATTGGGGGAAAAGACGGGTGCATATGGTTTATTTGTTTGTGGGGTAACAGTTGCGGGCAAGGTGGTAGGAAAAAATGGGGGAATTGTTAAAATTTAATATATACATCTATAAGGTACCATTATTCCAAAGACCAGGGGTCAAAAACGGCTTGAGGCTTAATTTTAATTTCACCACAATGAAATAAAAAGGGGGACGGACCATGGGGGCGGGAAATCTCAGGGGGGGGTAGTCCACGGGGAAGTTTATGCTTTTTGGCCAAGCATTTACTGCGAATAATGGGCAGGGACAGTTGGGGGGGGAACGCAAAGGGACAGGCAATACAATAAAAAATTAAACGCACAAGTTTTTAAATAAACTCATCAAAGGTGGGTATTTTCAAAGATTAGGGATCTGGGAGAAGGAAGGTTGAGAAAGGAATGGGGAAAAAACGACCAGTTAAAAAAAAGAGGGGATGAGTCCCCTTGGTAAGAATAATGGGATGTTAAAAAGAGAGAAATAGAGGGGGGATGATAAAAAGAATTAGATGAGGGAAAAAAAGGGAATAATGACCGTTCATAAAAGGCTCATTCTTTTTTTTCACTGTGGACTGGGACAAAAACAGAAGACAGGGCGTGCAAGGTCATGTACAAAAAAAGAAAAAAGCAAAGTGGATACTCGAAAAGAATCTCTTGGACTCAAAGGAAGGGTCTTAAAATGAGGAAAAAGAATCAACTCAAGAGGAACTGTTGTTGGTTCAGCCCAATCAATTGTGGGCCCACCCTAATAACTATGGCAACAGCGGAGCCATAAATATTCCTAGCCTGCGGGGGAAAAACCTATTGCATCTGAGGCCTGAGAAGGGGGAGGGCTGGTTGGGTTCTTTGGGTTATTGAGACAACATAAATATAATATCATAGCAGAATGTTTAAAAAATGATAGCAAGCGGGGGGGGAAAAAAAGGGAAAAGGAGCGATCTCAAACAACAAGTGAAGAGAGAGATCTTCAAAAAGAAAAAGATTGCTATACCTGGTTCACCCTTGGTTAGGGGCAATATTTTATTAGGGGGCGAAAAAAAAACAGATACACAACAAAATAAAATTTTAAGATGCATGAAATAGGGGGGGGCCAAGAGGAGAGAAATAGGAGGGCGGTGGCCCGATTTAGTAAGGGGGGGTGTATTGGCTTAAGTAAAACACATTTATGAGGGGAAGTTTGAATCAGTTCAAGAAAGGATTGGTGAGTAGGGTCTAGGTTTCCAAAGTGCTTTATAGAAAAAGGTAAACTGGCAAGAGGGGCGCTATATTGGGGGGGGGTGCAAGAAAGGAAAATAAGGAGCCTTTAGGGCTTCTTTGAAAAAAAAGGTCCTGTATTAATGGGCTGCAAAACAAATGCGGGGAGGGATTGCATAAGAATTAGATTTTTTGATCCCTTTATTCGTAGCAAGGGGACTAATTGCACAAATATTTTGGTAAACTGGCACTTAGGTAGTTTAATGTTACCTGGGGGTTATAAAGAGTGAAGGACAAAATCTTGAGGGTAGCAACTTTGAATGAGCATGTTTAAAAATGTCGTTTTAGTTCCGGAAGCAATGGAGAGAGGGAAGAACGTAAGAGGAAAGTACTGAAAAGAGGAAATGCTGGCCAACACATACCTACAGTTTGTAATTGGAATAAACTGAGTGAAGAAGAAGTGGTGGGGGAGTGGGAGGAAGTGTGGGTGATTGTAGACATAGGCTTGATTGATATGTAAAACTGGGAGAGATGTCAATGAAACAGTAATGGAAAACAATTAAAAAAAGGTGAAGAAAGTGACAGAAAAAAAGATAAACAAAAAAAATTTTAGTGCAACAGGAGTTTGATAAACAGGGTGATGTGATTCAGTAAGAGCAGGGTGGGGGTGCAGGTGAAATTTATAGTATTCATTACATGAGGTAAGATAAGGACAAAAGAGCATTTCGTTCTGTGTTGGGAAGTACTATTTGCTTTACCGGTGGGATAGGTAGGGAAGTGGATTCGTTTTTTACAAAAAATGAAATGGCTTGGCTGGTGTGTGGGGGGGGGAACTGGTGATGGAAGTGGATTTTAAACAGATTGGAATAGAAAAATAGCGACGAAAAGCAAACACCAGAAGATGATTACAGAAGAAACGAACACGGGCGGGTTCCTTCAACAAATTGAATTAAAAGGGGTAATCTTTGTGAAAATTGTGGAAAGCAGGGGGGAAAAGAATGGAGATTGATGAGCTGGTTAGGGCTCCCGCGTACACGTCCCGAAAAAGGTACACCAGAACGAAACTAACAATGGGGGCGGGGACCGTGGAGGATTCTCCCTGGGACGGGGGTTTGATACTTATTTAATGAGCATTAGGGCAAAAAAGAATTTCGGACGTGAAGGACGGCTTCCCCCGTTGGAAAAAAAGTAACGCAGCCGGGTTTCATCAACATTCACCATCCAAAGAGCAGGGAAGCCCTTATGGATGAGCACTAGAGAAAAAAGCACACCTTGAATTGCGTCCCAAAGGGAAAGGGGGGCCTTAAATCTTAAATCCTTTCACGGAAAAATTTATAGTAAAGAGGATTCATAAACAGAAAGATGGGAGATATCCGACTCTGGGTTATAAAGGGGGGTAAAGGGAATAACCTGTTAGGAATTTAATTGTCAACATCCCTACAAAGGAGTAATAAAAGATTGATTTGTCAAAGGGTAAACGGAATGAAAAAGAGCGGCACTGAAAAAACTTTGGCATCAAGAACAAATGTTGGGGGGGGATGTATCTTTAGATCTCTTCAGAATAAACGCAAGACCTCATAGAAAGGACGGGTAGAAGATCTAAGAAAAAAAACCCACAAAAGATGAGGGGGGAGATAGATACTGCAAGTAATGGGTTCAGATTCGGTTGGTGTTTTTGCCTGAACATAGGGGATAGGGGAGAAGGGAAACCTGCAAACAAACATCTCAATTGATGACACAGTTTTAATAGAAGAAAATCGCCAGGTGGAAAAAGGGAATGAGGGGGTGAGAAGTTGGGGAAAATTCAAGAAGCTGAACCTATAATTGTAGCTAGACAGACAATTGTGCTAACATAACAAAGGTTAAAATACCGTTGAAAGGAGTAAAAAAAGAGGAAGGGGGATGGAAAGGGACCATGCGTGTGTATTAGAAGAGATGAATAGCATTTGTCCTTAACGTGGGAAAAGGGTGCCGTCACAACAACCTAACGGTGAAACTGATCATTTACCGGGGGGGGCTGAGTTTTTCTTTTTGAGTAGGAAGATACCAGAAAGTTAAGGAGAGGAGGGATGGGGGGTATGGAGACAATTAATATAGGAATCTTGGTTTTGACTTGAGTGAAGGAAAACGGCAGAAAGAAGGGGAGGAAGCCAGCAAGAATGCTAAGTATCAAAAGGACGATGAAAAGATATTACAACACCGAACAACAGGGTTAGTGGAGACGGGTAGGGTTACAGAGTCAGAAGGACGGGGGTGGGGGATGGGAGGCTCAAAACCGTAAGGGGTGAATTAAAGGCTGGCAAGCAAAACTTTTAAAGAGAAAAAGCAACTGAGGAGTAATAAAAGGGGGTGGCAAAGGGGGTTTGTTGAGTAATTTCATACAACGAAAGTTGTTCGTTTATTATTGCATAGTTATTTGGTTCGTGTTTGGGAAAGAAAAGCTATTCGGGGGGCTTTAATAAATCTGTCTTTTTGGGGCAAATAACTCAGGCAGTAAAGGGAAAAAAGCAAACCAACCACAGGGGGTTTTGGGAAATACAAAAAAATTCATAACTAGGGATCCAGCAAACAGTAAGCCAAATACAATGGACGCGGAGAATTAGAGGGGGGGGTAGTGGGGTGGGAGGAAGATGGCTAGAAGATACGGTTAATGGCAAAGACACACGAGCTGCGATATACAATTTGGGGTGGGAGCAAAAGGAGTGCAAATGTTTTGGGGGGATTTTGTGTTTTATCTGTGCTGTCCAGGTCATAGGAAGAGGGGGTGGTTAAAAATTGTCCTTAATGGGGGGAATAGATCTAACCTTTGATTAAAAATATTTAAAGAAACGGCAAGCCCGCTGCCGTGGAATGAAAGGCAATGTCCAAGCGTTTAACAGCGGAATCACTAGTTATCCCACGTTAAACGTTTAGTGGGGTGGGAGGAATGAAAAGTGACGAGACTAGGGAGGGAAGGTTTCAGAAGCGGACGTGACCATTCCTTTGAACACGTCCTTCTGAACGACAACATGGGGGGGAAAAAAAGAATCAATAAACAGAAAAAAGGGGGTTAGTTTTCAAGGTGCGTTTCTGCGCTTAAATGGATATAACAGGTACCATTTTTAACGAAAACGGGCAAAAAATGAAAAAGAGGGCAAAGGACCCAGCTAAGAATAGGTTTAAAAAGGATAGCTAATTATGGGGGGCTCTAGGAATTAGATGTGGGAAGCGGAATAAAGGACTGCAATCAAGAAAAGGAAGAAACAAGGCTTTTTAGTGAAGGTCTTGGAAGGCAAACTCAGGTCTGGAAGGATTTAAAATCGGGGGTAAAGCAATCGGGTGGGGGAAAAATAACAAATAGCGAGGGGAGAAAGTAAGTTGAAAAGAGGGTCCAAAATAAGAAGCCTGTTGTTTTGAAGGGGAGTTAGAAAAAATTTCTACCACCCTTAAAAAATAGACGACAAGAAAGGGCGAGGAAAGGGTAAAGAACTGGGACCAAAAAATTTCATCTTGTAACGTCTAAAATTTTTAGCTGGGGGGGGGTTGGTTGTGATATTTTTTGTAGGCGCAAAAAGAAGATAGAGGTGCGAAGGGGGGAATGAGAAATCGTCCATATAAAGACGACTCTCAAAAACAAATTAGTAGGAAATAGTAATATTGTTAAATATGAAAACGAGGGACGAATAGGGGGAAAACAAAAGTGAGGATGCCTGTCGAAGTATAGCAAGGGTGTTCTAGAAAAAAAGATAACAAACAAACATCTAAAGGGAAAGGAATGGGAAAAAAAGAAAAGGGGGCAGAAAGAGGAGGGAGGTGTATACGCAGCGGTTGCCGATGGTATTTCATTTGGTTGGGCTTTTATATTGGAAGGCGAATACAAAACAACATTGAGAGGTTTATTGGATTTTGATCGGGGGGGGGGGGAAAATTAAGACTGGGATTATGAGAGGGGAAGTGCATATAGTAAAAACAAAAGATTCTTGGGCTCGGGAAAGATCCTGCAATATGGCTGCTATATGGGTTTTTCAGAAAATTAAAAAGGCCGGGAGCCTGGAGGGGGGGAAAGGGCAATGGGGGTTAATGGGGAGGGGGGGGAAAAGCATATGTTTTTAGAGGGCAGGAGGAGAGAAGTGTAAAGGACTTATTCTTTGGATCAATAGACATTTGCAAATATTTGGGGGGGAACTGGCTACATTTCTAAAAATGTGAAAGGTGGGAAATAGTGAAAAGCGCAAGAAGGGGGAAGATAACCCGGGGAGTGAGATATGGGGGAGTAAAAGGGGGGTTGTTAAAGGGGGTTCAGTGAGGAGTGTATAAAGAGGGAAAACAGTCCAGAGGAAAAAAGGACTGCAAGGGGCATTATTAAGGGGAAGAGCAAAAAAATAAAGGTTGACAGCTTTGAATATATGAGTGATAATTTTGGTAAGGGTTGGGGATGATATTTGGGGGGAGTATGAAAAAACAGCAGAGGGCTTTCGGTTGGAGAATGGCAAAGGGTTATTCTGCATCTTCAATTCACTGCCCATAACAGGAGTACTAAAATTAAAAAACAGGACAAAATAAACAAAACGAAAAGGGGGGTTAACAGTAAATGGATAAAAAATATTTTAATTCCCCAGGGAGAGGGGGGGGGGATGGGGAAGAAAGGTGGGAACTGTTAAATATCCTCACATTGAAGAAAAAATAAAGCACAAATAAGGTCGATTATTTGTATGGGATTAATATTGGTTGAGGTGTGATCCTTGGGTATGGGGGGGGGGGGAATGTGTCAGATTTTGGTTCTTCCAAAACTTTTTGCTTTGTATGTTTTTTGTCCCGGGACGATTGGTTAGGGAAAGGAAAAACAGAGGGGGTACAAATGAATAGAGGAGGAGAAAACATACGCCAAAAAAACCTTCAACTAATGGGTAGTAAATATTAATATTCAAAAAAAGTGGGGGAAATGTTATAAAAAAAGGAGGTGGGTTGAGAAGGGAAATTGGTAGGTGCCATCATTAAGTGTCGTTTCTAACTTCAAATACTAAGCCCCGGAAGCTTACACATAAAAAGGCGAAAAGAAAAATGTAAAAGGGTCCGGGGAAGTAGGGAAGGAATATTCGTGAGTGTTGGGGTCATTAGCTGCGTATCATCGGGGAAGGGGCCTGTGAGCAATGAATATGACAACAAGGAAAGGAAAGAAATTAACAAAGGGAAAAGGGGTGCAGAAACTGCACAAAACATAGAAAGATTGAATCCATTAAAGGGGATAAAGGTCTAGAAAAACACACGTTAAGCCGTAAAATTACTAGCAAACATGGAAAATTTTGTGGAAACCAGAGGAACGGGTGAACGACAGGAATGTATATGTCGCTTGAATATCCTCATTAAACAAGTAAATCCTGTAACAAACTGGGGCGGGAATTAATTTACCCGGTTAAAAGGAAATGTAGAGCCTACAATTAAGGGAGAAAGATGAAGGGGGGGAAGACCAAAAGGGGGGGGAGAAAGAGGATAAAGGAAATGGCGATAGGAATCTTCCAACTGGGCGCATCAATACACATGTGTTGCCTGGACGGGATCAGTTGAAAGATCATCTGAAAGGCAGAAAAGCAACGGAGAACCGAAACTTGTAGAGATAGAGAGAAGCACAACAAGTAAGGGAAGATCTCTACAAGTTGTTTCTTTAAACGGTTCAGTGAAGTGGGATGCAGATGATCTGAGACGGAAAAGGGGGGGGGGGGGGGGGGGGGGGGGGGGGGGGGAAAACTACTCTCTTTATGGACAACAGTTTAGTAATCTCCGGGGAATAGTTGGAATTTATCCGGAGGGGGAGGAAAGTGGATAAACAATTCAAGATTATAAAGAACTATAAGTGTAGGCGACACATTCAATTAGAAAGCACTTTCAAAATATACATAGTTCAAGCTCGGTGCCCTTCTTGTTGGAACTGGCATGAAGGAAAAGAGGAGGAAGATAGGGGGGGGGTGAGCAGGTGCAAAAGGGGTTCGTGGTACAAACTTTCCATGTTCGAAGGTACTGAGAAAAGGGGGAATTGTGGGAGAAAAAAGGAGAAGATACATAGAAGGCAATAGGATGGATGTGGTGGGGAATACCCTTATCAAAAACTGGTGAATCTTTGTATACTTTAATATTCAATTGAAGGAAGATGAGGGGAGCATCAGGCGGAAAAAATAAAAAGTATCAGAAGCAGGAAAAAGAGTACAAGGAATGGGGGGGAAGGAGGTATGTTTACTGCCGGCAATTCGGTTTTATTTGGGGAGGGCTTAAACACAGAGGAAATAGTAGGCCGTAGGGATGGCAACGAAACTTTAAATAGACACTGAGATCATCCATTCAAAGTGTTTTGTTGAAGTAATTAATACGCCATGGTTTTGGGGAGTGGGGAAAAAGAGGGAGTGGGGGAGGGGGAGAGCGGACTCTAGGCAAGGAAGATAATAACTCTGGCGTTTTAATTGAGAAAAATCCATGCAACGGAAATGTCAACAAAACAAGAAAGGACAAATGAAAGGGTTTGTGGGGGAAAGAACAAAACGTAAATGACAAATGGAGAAAAAATTATAAGCAATTAAGCCCACCAATAAGCGGGAAATGATCTTTGATTGGTAGGGGTGATGGGGCTTGGGGGAAGATAGAAAATATAACAGCCCTAAAGACTTGTGCAACCCAAGTAATAATAATGTTTGTGAAGAAAGAAGGGGCAGAAAAGGACACTTTGGGTTGATGGGGTTTTGATTTCTGTTCAATAGTATAATTGGGTTGGGGTGGGAAGGGTTTCACTCCGGTCCGAAGAAACGTTTTTACAAGGGGTAAGTCAAACAGAGCCCTCGGCATGGATTTACTTCAAAATCAGGAAAGAAGGT
>Ga0179591_1338953_pt1 | contig 15210 bp, 21 predicted proteins | sample CZOMad2_1_08_16f_FD_182891 | JGI IMG/M metagenome (GOLD analysis project Ga0179591, IMG submission 182891) | Vadose zone soil fungal communities from Angelo Coast Range Reserve, California, USA - CZOMad2_1_08_16fungal (PacBio error correction) | ecosystem: Environmental > Terrestrial > Soil >...
CATTCTCATTAGAAGGGGAACGCTCGAGCTGGGATTGGTGTCAAGAGGGGGGGGAATATACCTTTATGGACGACTATGTAGAGGGAAAGGGACGGGAGGAGGGGGTGGAGGGTCTATAGGAACTTTTGAGAAGAGATCTAAAAAAAAAAACAACTTAGTTGGAGGAATAGAGAGAATTAAAAGGACGCTTCCAAAAAACAGAAAACGCGTCGCCGGTGCCGCGAAAAGGAGCTGAAAAGTCTGATCATCGCAACCTGAGGTACAGAAAAGATAGAGGAAGAGACGGGACTGAGAACGATCGGCGGAGATGTGAGGAACGATAGGCTGGGTATTAATCGCCATTCCAGGTTGGGGGCAAAAAGGGGGAAATATGAGCTCTTCTGACAGGAATCAAAAGAGTGCAAGAGATGCAGTCTGGTAGATTGATGGCATTCAAGGAGTAAAGATGAAAGGGGAGGTGGCGTGAAATAAAAGGCATCTCAAGAAGATCTAACAACATAAGATCCGTCATTGATCACCTTCTGTGGGATAGGGGGGGCTCCTCATTCGCGAAAGGAGGGAAGGGAAGGTAAAGAAAAAAAAAAAGGGAATATTAGCGCTGAGAAACCTTCCGAAACTTAAAGAGTAAGAGGATTGGGAGGCTACGGCGCACTTTGAATCACAGAAAGGGGTGAAAAGAGGGAGCGAAATGAAAAATGCGCAAAGCAAGGATACAAAGGAAACTGGGGGACTACCACAAAACAAGATTGTCAATGCCGGTTTGACAAAATAAAGGGGAATAACAATCACCAGCTCGGACCAAAGTGATCAGGCGGCCGAAAGTGAAGATAAAAAACCATTCCTGATAAGGGAGGGGGTGATCAAACAAAGCATTGTCCTAAAAGCATCAAGTCTGAGCTGTCATCATCGATCCGACAATTTCAACATAAATTTGGGAATATTCCTATATAAGGAACTGAGAGGATTCCGGCATTTATATTGGTGGTAATGGTGTTTTACATGGGAGGGCATGGGGGGGGGAAGTGGGGGGACTCGGGGGTGAAGGGGGGGGGGTGTCGTCGCTGTCATCGAGTCGGATCTTATGACTTGGAGGGCCTTCTTACCTTGCAGGGCAGAGGTGGGGGCCGATGGCCTTGGGGTAGTGGGGTGGATGGGGTTGGTATAGGTGTAGTGTGCTCCGAGGTGGTGGTTGAGGGTGTTCAGGGTTGTGTCGGCGGGAGGTCTGTCAGATGATCTTCCTTGGACGCGAGTCCTATTCTATTTGACATACGGACCGAGATGGAGCTAGTAGGTTCCCTCGTGGTGTTGTTTTTCTGGTACGGGGTGTGTGCGGCAAGGGTTCGGGTGAGATCTTTCTTATTTTTGTGGCCCTTTCAGGAGAAAGAGATCATTGACAGGGGTTACAATAAACGTACCTGCTGAGGGGAAAAAAAAACGAGGTACTAACAAAACGAGGGGAGAAGACAAGGAACGACAAAGAGGAGGCAAAGAAAACTGCAGATCCTCATTCTGACCTTAACCGAGGGGCGAAATAGGAAGGTTCGGTCGAAGGAGGAAGTAGTTAAGATAGTCTAGATATGCAAATATGATGACAATGAGGGAGAGACCTTACGAAAGAAGTCTTTCAAAAGAAAAAAAGGAAAGAAAAAAAACCAAAGAGAAGAGAAAGGCAAATAGAAATTAAGGGGAAGGTATGTAGAGGGGAAAAATATATGGGGGGTTTTGGGGACTGAAAAGAGTCCATAATCACGATTCAAAAGAACTAGAAGGGACAAGGAAGCAGTCGACTACTCAAGAAAATATAAAAAGGGGGGGGGAGGAAAAAAATACTGAATCTACCAAGTCGACAGTTGGAGTGATGGAAAAAAAACTTAGAAGATCTGTTTGAAATTACTTCTGGGGTATGGGTTGGGAAAGGAAGGAGATTCCCTCCTCAGAAAAGCGGGAGACAGTTCAAAAGGAAAGAAAAAGAGGGATAAGGTTAATCAAGAAGAAGCGGCTGACAGCAAGAAAAGACTACGGGGAGTTCTTCCACTCTTTTAATACGTGGAAAGGAGGAGGGGGGGAAAAAGCGAGGGAGTATGCTTGTGTAAAAAAGCTGAAGAAGAAAAGTCGGCGCCGCGGGGGGAAAGGAAGGAGGAAGTCACGAGACGGATCCGTCACGTTTTTATTAGTAAAAAAAACCTAAAACAGATGTATTTCGGCCCTGCTTTCATGCATTTCACAACATGGAGAGGAAGTCGGGGAAAGCGACACGCTTTATATCTCACAAAAAGGGAGAAGGGAAAAGAGAAAAAGAAAAAAAGAGGGGTGCGTGTCGAGCAGGCGGGAAAGCGAATAAAGGAATTAAGGCAGGGCAGGAATACCTCTCCTAGTTGAGGGAAAAAAAAATTTTGGGGGGGAAAGAAATAAGAGGTGAGGAGTTTGATGTCACTAGTCCTGAAGAGAGAGGGGAAAAGGAGAATAAGTAAGGAGGCTAACAAGCGACTACTCACCGCTAAAACAGAGAAGGAACGGAGGAAAGGATAAAATGTTAAAACGTAGGGGGCGTAGAGGGGGGGAGAAAGGAGGACCTTCGGAGGACGAAACATTACCTAATGGGGGGGGCTGGGAAGAAAAGGGGGAGGTTCAGGACGGAAGAGGTAGGTCCTGTGGTAAGTCCTGACACAAGTAAAAGAAATCATGGTCAACATTCTCGATCTTAAGTTTTTTTTAACTGGGGCTGTTTCTATTAAGAGCAAAAGAAGGAAAACAGGAAAGGAGAAGAAGGAGTCGGGAGTCTGGAATGGGGGAACATATCGTCATGCGTTAATCCTTGATGGAAGCGCTCTTTAAGGGGAAGAACCTCCCCGAAGGAGAGTTAACTAAGAGAAAGAGTAGGTTCCCCTGGACCGATTCGGAGGAGGGCTTTGGTCGGGTTTGAAATGCTTTCTACCGGGGGGTATCGTGGTACGCTCATATCATTTGGAGACGCGAAAGAAGATAGGAAAGACCTCGGGAGAAAAGAAAAAGAGAATGGAAAGAGCGTAGCCTATGAGCTGACGAAATGGGCGTTAAGCTCCTTCAAGGGAGGAGAGCAAGGGGGGGAGGGAGAAGTACTCTCCCTTCCTGGTCGTTAGGGGGAGAGGGGAAAAACAGGCAAAGGGGAGAGAAGGGTCAGAAATTAGCTATACATCCTCCGACTGGAGGAGGACAAACCTTAAACAAATTGGGGGCTTAGGGGGGGGGGGGGAAGTAAAAAGTAAAAAAAAGATAGGAAATTACTCAACCGAGGGAAAAAAGGAACTTGGGAGAGGGGGAGGACTCCGGGATCCTCACCGCGGGGAGAGTAGCCGGACCGAAAAAGGTAAACCTGGGAAAGAATGAGAAGGGGGACATTTTCGTTCAAAAAAAAAAACAAAGGGGGGGAGGACTCATAGAAGGTTACGGCGGAGTAGTTTCCGACGCTTAGGAAAATAGTTAGAGGATTGGCTCCATTTCCGATGGACAAATTTCCCAAGGGGAAGGGGGGTCGGAGGGGGCAGATCAACGTGCAAAGTTATCCGGGGGAAGTTAGGGGGTCAGGAGTTTTGCCACAAATTGGAGGGGAAAGGTTAGTGGCTTGTGTTCTCTAGCGTGAAGGGGGTTCTTGCATTTTAGTAAAGGAATATCTGAACATAACTGACAAGGCTCCTTAGAACATCAATAGACCTGGGTGGAAGAAAAGAGAGACCATACTTTGAAGGGATCAAAGAAGGCAATAGCCTTTAATTTAAAATTTGCGGACAAGGTAGAGATGATCTACAACCTAGCGCGGCAAAAAAAGGGAGTGAAGGAGAAATGGAAAAAAAATGGAGGCACCAGAGGGAGGTGCCGGGAATTGTCCACTCCAACTCCTCCACTTTTCGGGGGGAAAACTCACCCGTTGAACGCAAAGACAGGGAAAACTTAGAAAAAGGGGGAAGGTGAATAGGGGGCTTCAAGTGGTAACAGAAAAAAATCCAGCGGAAAGGGATTGGTGCCAAACAGCCTGGGGGATAACTTGAAAAAACTCTCGGACATGATGAGGGAAAAGAGAGAAAGGGATCTACAGCTCCGCTTCAGGATCGGGGGAGGGCCGAGGGGGAAAAAAGAGACATCGGGGGAATGTCGCATGGAGGGAACATTGAAAAAGGTAAAGGGGGGGAGCGTGGAAAGAGATGTCAAGGGGGAAAGAGCCAGCAGACAACGGTAGGAAAAAAAAGAAGATAACATTCACATGGGTCCACGAAAAGAACGACGTCGAAAAAAGGAATACTACCAGGGGAAAGAGGGCTATGTTCATCCTCAAGGCAGTTACGCAAAATGTGGTGTGGGGGTGGTAATAGAATGAGGGAAGGAGAACGTCCGGGGGAAGTTCTTCAGAGAGGGGGAGGGCAAGGGAATTTCTTTTCAGGGTATCTCCCAGGAAAGGAAAAAAAGGGCTGGGAGCCTCTTCTTACCTGAGAAAAATTACATCTCAAGCAAATATCAGGGACTGGGAAGGACAAGAGTTGGTGAAAGTGTGCAGAAGGGGGATTGGTCGAAAAAAGGTGGTAGTGGAACTAAGGCAGGGCGAAGACAGAGGAAAAGCCATGGACATAATCAGGATCACACAAGTCTGGAAGAAAGAGTTTGCGATGCGGAGAGGAAATTGGGAAATCTACCTTTTAATAAGTCATGAATGGGCAAGGGGAGGGAAGGATTTCAGGAAAGCTTCAAACTTCTGTTTTGAATATAAGGAAGTAAAAGAAACGAGGGAGTCAGTGCTAGTCTCAACGGTGAAGAAAATTAGCGGTACATCTATGTAGAGAAGGCGCAAAGAAGGAGAAAAGAAGGGAAAAAGGGAAAAGACCAAGAAACGGAGGAAAGAGTGGCAAAAATCGAGGCCTAAAAAAAGCGCCTTGATCCTGAGAAAGGGGCAGACAGAGACCAGAAAAAATTGAAACGATCTCGGAATGGGGGGGGCAAATAGAAAAGGATGATCCGACCCCGATAAATTATCAGCGAAAGAAAGACACTGTCAAAGCTCATTAATGAGGAATGGAAAAGAAAGGGAAGATCTGCCTTCATCTCGGGAAGTTGGTATAAGGATGACGGGCGACCACGCTTTTCCCGGAGGGTCCAAGGAAGGAGAAGCACTGAGGTCGCGGGGTTGGACGTCAAGGAGAGAACGGAGGAAAAGGACGTTATTGCACAAAAAAGGAGGGGGTGGGGAGGGGAGAAATGAGGAGAAGTTGGGGGGACTGAGGAATCTGCAGACATTGCAGTTTGACCAAAAGGAACTTCAGGAAGAAAACGAACAAAACGGCTAGCCCAGGAACCGGGAAAGAACCTAAAAAGAAACACGGAAGAAGCTCAATGGGCAACAATTACCGAGATGTCTCTGAGCTGGGAGTGAAAGAAGCAGAGGGAAATGAGCGATCGGACAATGGAATATTAAGACGGGGAAAAGAAAAAAGGGCAAATTTACTACTCAGAAGGCGTTCAAAAAAAGGAAAGGAAATAAAAGAAAAGGAATGAGAAATTAGGGGGGGCCCTGAGGATTTGAGAGGGGAGAATGATTAGTAGGGGTTTAGGTTCTATCTTCGAAGGAGAACGATCAGTATTTGGAACATCAGAAAGAAAAGAAATAGGAGAAAGGGTAGTGACATAATTAAGAGTCTAACAATGCGAAACAGGTGGGGGGATGAACCAAAATGAAAATCCGATACCTGGGGGATTACTTGGGGTTCAGGAATCCCACTCAGACCAAAACTCGAAGGGAACAAAAGGGAGGGAACTTCCCGAAGCAATAGTATCTTTAGTAATCCACTAAGGGAAAGAGAGCTTCAAAAACTACGTTTGCCCACGTTTCTTCCTCGTCGGTAAGAACTGGAGGGCAAGGGTGCTGTCGAATCGGAGGGAATCTAAAGAAAAAGGGAACTACGCGGACCGGGGTCATTTGAAGGCGCGGACATCCAACGGACGAGTCCGTCCTTGTTAGACCGTACAGAACTAGTATATGGAAGGGATAAGGAAATCTGAGAAGGGGAAGGGAAACATCCCTCTCGGGGCAAAAGAGAAAAAACAACCCGAACGAAAACAACACCGGAGGAGAGAAGAAGAAAGAGGTAAGGGGGGGAGGGGGGAGAGGGGAGGCGTAAAGCTGACGGGAAGAGTGACAAGGCATGAATTTGCATGGGGAGAAAAATTTAAGGTGGGGGTTTACTAATAAAATGCTTATCGGGGGGTTAAACCCCAAAAAAAAAAAGAGGGGGCCAGCTATTCCTTCAAGGACTTCCTCCCGAAGGAAGGAAACGAGGGAAGTATGTAGTACTTGACCAAAAGAGAAAGAGCGTTCACGACGAGTCAGGTAACGTCTTACAAGATCAGGAAAGTGGTTAAAAAAGCGTAGGGTTGGAAAGGAAGAGACGCAATCGTTTGATTAGAGAAAAAGGAGGAAGAGGGGAAAGAAGAGGGTCGGAGGAGAGGGGGGAGACGGTGGGGAGCAATGGAGAGGTAGGGAACTGGGAATTCAAGGAATTAAGGAAGTCTACGTACAGTTTTTGTGGGAAAGAAATAAAACAACTGTTCGCCTTTGTGGGAGAGAAAAGAAAAAAAAGGATAGAGGAGGTTCGAACAAATCTGAGGGGAAAGGTTCTCAGCGTACAGTGGAAGAGGAAACGACCTCAAAACAATACTCAGAGTAAGTAGTTTCCAAGAAATGAACAACTTACTTTAGGGGCCGGGGAAGAGGGAATTGTCAGAGGAGGGGTGGGAACCTGATGACTGACGGAAATATCATCATCTTCGAGGGAGGATCATAGAAGATCGCGATGACATGATCTTCCGAACGAAGGAAAAAAAGCTAAAGATGAATATACGGTTAAGGGGGAATAATGAGAGGGAAGAAGACGGTTGGGGGTGGAAAAAAAGTGGTATACAGGGCGGCGCTCGCCGTTGATTAGGGGTAAAGTGGAGAGCTTCAAGGGAGGGGAACGACTGACTCGGGAAAGGATCAGAAAAAAAGGAAAGGGGAAAAAAAAATCAAGAAAAATCAACGCTTTAGGGACCCAGGAAAAAAAAGGGGGAGGGGCTTCTGGGGGACGAAACGAGGAATCCCCGCAGATAGAACCAAAAAAAATCCTAGGGGGAAGGGGCGTCGGGGGGGCCACACCGGCGTGTATTAGAGCCTTCTGGAAGGGGGAAAAGAGAAAGGGGAACAAACGGAGAAAGGAAGGGGGAGAGCTGAAGGTTCTTTGATAGAAATAGACCTCAAAGAGCATGGGAAAGTGTCTTGAGATTGATGAGGAGAAAGGAGAAATCTGTGGTCGGGGGAAGAAACCTCATTGCCTTTGGAAAAAAGAAACGATCGATGGGCCTTCGAGAAAGGGTCTGAAAGCAGGAGGGGACGAAAAGGGTTGGGGCTATGGGGGGGGCCAACAGGATAATGAGTGATTGGTGGAGAGAAAGGGAATGTACCGGGATTTTGCATTAAACTTTGGGGAAATCTCTGAAAGAAGCCACAGGGGGAAAAGGGGGACGACGATCACCGCAAAAAATTCGCGAGAGAGGAAAACAACGACGTGGGACCGAGGCTAATAACAGGATCTCCTTGAAGGATAAAATTTCAGAGGTTCGACAAGGTGAAATTAGAAAGGGGACTACCAAACATAGGGGGACGGAAAACGTTGTGGATCATGACGGATCAAAAGGTCAAGCAGGGATTTCCAATTTCCTTTGGATGCTAGGTAAAGAAAACTCTCCACTTTGGAGGGTAAAGACGGCAAAGAATCGCGAAAACCCACAGCTCGGGCATGAGAAAGAAAAGATGGTTAAACCTTAAAAAGTAAGACAGACATTCAAAAGTTATTTTGAAGGTTGCCATTGCCTGGCGAGAAGAGGGACCAGGGAATAGGAATAATCGAATTGACGAAAAAGTCGGAGGAGAGAAAAGTCGCCAAGGATTGAGATAGGGTTGGGGAACTCCTTTTTTTGGTGGATAAAGGGCAGACGATGCGCGACTGCGGCTAATCACCGGTTCGTGGATCGTGGACGCGATATTCCAGGGGGAAATTTAGAGAGAAAGTTAGTCAAAGATAGAGAAATCACATTTAAAAATAAAAACCGAAGCGCAAGGAGCGCGAATCCGCATAATTTCTATTCATCTCAACCGGTGGGGGGGGGGGGGGGCATCCCCGATTAAGCAGGAAAGGAGGAGAGGAAAGACCTGAATCTGCTGAATAGAGGAGAAGTTTCCGAAGAGAGTCTAAAGGCCGAAAGGGGGGGCAAATGTGTATCGATTCTTAAAAGGGACCAAGGGGAGGAAGGACTAAAACTAGATCGTTAAGGGTTCGGGAGGTATCTGCAAACGGGAGTCCCTCCAAAGTGGGAAGGGGTAGAGCAGCGGCAAAAATTGGACATCGAGTGGCAAAGGACTGGCAGTAATCATTGATCAAATGAGGGGGAAGGGGGGGCGAAAGGAGGGGGGGACCACAAAGCATAACTGTCCAAAACCTATTATCACTTCAAGAGATTGGGGGAAGAAGAGCTGACGGGAAAGGTGGGCAGAGAGTACTGAACTACAGAGGTGTGGGGGATACGGAGTCACTGGCGAGCCAAAAGAGCAGCTAGTCGACCAGTTAAGAAAGGGAAGCCGGAAAAGGGGAGAAAAACTACTGATTTGATGGGAAAACGGGTTGAAAGAGAGGGAAAACAATACAGTCCATCCTGGAAATAAGGAACAATTGGAGGAAGCCAGCCCATTTAAGATCTCGTGAGGGAATCTGGGAAGGAAACACCCCCTATCACGGGAAAATTCAAGGGAAAGAAACAGAAGAAAATGCTCTGATTGTGATAGAACGAACAATGAAAAAAGCCGATAGAGTTTGGGTGTTTGGAGGGGCAGTGAGAAAAGACACTGGCACGGTCTGACGCGTCAAAATCAAAAGGAAAGGAAAAGGAATGAGCGGGTTTGAGAAGAGCTTCTGGAGGAAAGTACAGTCTGCGGGGGGAAAGAATAAAAAAATCGTTTGTTTAAGGAGGGGTCATACAGAAGGGGAGGGAATGTCGAGGGGGGGAGAGAGGCAAAAAGTTTTATGCTAAAATCACACGGTTTGGAAAGAGCCGTGAAAGGAAAGGGCGAGCCAGCGTAATCAAAACCGGCGAGAGTCCGGAAGGAAAGAGAAAACGACAAAAGTTACACGAAGGCAGCTCATTCTTTAACCTGTACCTGGGGAGGGATGGGGTGAGGGAAAAAGGGAGAGGAGGGAAAGATCAGATCGCTGAATGCGATACAATAGAAGATAAAAGTTACGAAAAGAAAGAAACCGACCGGAAAGCCAATAAAGCACGAACGGCAAAGGTACGGGGGGGGGAAGGAGGGGAGGGTAACAGATAATTATTTGGTAGTTGGGGAAAGACTGAAAAGAAAAGTCCAGAATCTGGCAGGCCATCAGATAAGAAGAATAACTATTAGAAAGGTATTGACCCTAGCGGCAGGGGAATCGGAAAAAAATATAACATTGGGGAGGGTAGAGAAAAAAACTTAAAGGAGAAAGAAAAGGGGGGGTTTGGAAATGACGGGTTGTGCAAGCATTCAAAAACACTCAGAAACAAGGCGCTGAGTCACGTACCGCAGGAGAGGAAGAAGGGGGGGGGGAACTAAACGGGACTCAGAAAAACCTGTGGCGTTAGGCCAGAGGAGGGAAAGGATATGTGGAAGTCGCATTAGACAGGCTGGGACCAAGAGGACTCCGGCAATTCAGAGGGGCGCCGCTGTTGAAGTCCTAGAGGCAGAAAAGGAAGTCAAAAGAAAAGGAGTCACGCCCAATTAAAAAATCTAAACTATGGGAGAAAGGAGGAAAGGCAGGAGAGGAAGGGGGAAGGATCATTACCTCTCTCGAAAAATAAGGGCTCTCAAAAAGAAAAGAGATAAAGCGTGGGAGAGTTGAAGCTGAAGCAAGGAGTAATCATGGGAGGACATAAAAAAGAGGGGAAGGGTTACTTTGGGGGGCGGGAGAAGAAAAAGGGAAAGGGAGCGTCGCGGGTGGGATATGTCCTGAAGAGGCCGCGAAGGCGAAAATATTGCCTTAGGGAAGAAGAGGGAAAAGAAAAAGAGGGGACGCCAACTATCTTAAAAGACTCCTTCTAAAGAGAGGATACAAGGAAAAAAGGAAAAGAAAAGGGGGAAAAAATAGGGGACTGTATTCCTGAAAAAGATAGCCTTCGTAGTGAAAACAGGATCCTGGGGACGGGTGTACGATGCGCTTGCGAACGGGAATTGAACACAGAGGGGGAAGGGGATTCCCCTTCAAAAAGAAAGAATGAAGGGAGAAGATATAAGGAAGAAGGGGGGGGGGTCGCACTAGCCATACGCCTTTTCGAAGGAGAGAAAAGGAAAATATGTCAAAGGTGTAGAGGGAAATAATGTCTGAGGAAAAGGAGGAGCATAGAAAGAATCGGTGATTCTCTGCATCATGGAGAAATACAATCAAAAAGAGGATGTCCACTCGCCTTAATAATAGTGAAACACGGAATTCGAGGATCTTGGTTGGCTTTGCAGTCTTGTGAAAAAACAAGAAGGTGTTTGGAAAAAGTTCAGTATTGTCTCGCATAATCATTGGGGGGAGGAGGGAAGGAGAAAGGGAAGAAACGTCGAGGCGAAAAAAAGATTGAAAGAGGAGGGGGGAATGAGGGAAGTGGTCATCGGGGGGCGGTTAGATTTGGGTAAGCAAAAGAGAAGGGGGGGAGGAGTAGAAAGGGCTCGCCCTTCACGGGGGAGGAATTCGGAAGAGGACCGGCAAAAGGAAAGTAAGAAGAACATGGCACGGGCCATACACCGAAGATATACCGCGTGAAACCAATAGGGTGTGGGGGGGGAGATGGGGGGAAATTCCAGGTACTTCCGCAAGCGAGAAGGGGAGAAAAAAAATCGAAGAGGGAAGGGGGGGGCGATTGAGAAAAACAGGAGCCGGCAACAGTACACGACCGGGAAACCGAAAAAGGCCAAAGAGAAGGGTAGTCGGACATGGGACTTGTACGAACAAAATGAGGGGACCGTGTCGTGAGATGTGAATTCAGGGGGTAAGTGGAAGAGTGTCGAGCCGAAGAAGGGGGAAGAGAAAAGACAGGAGGGGAAAAGGGGCTGGAGTATCCGTAAGAGGGTCAGGAAGAAGGGGAGGGAGGACCGAGAGAAAAAACATAAGGTTGCGTTGGTTTTGGGGCAGAAAAAGCTGGAATGGCAAGGGAGGGGGGGGGGGGAGAAGGGTATTGTCGATAAAGAGAGGGAAAAAATGGAAAAGGTTGGCGCACGTACACGACAAAGAAAAGGGAGACTATGGGGCACCCAAACTGGGAAAAAGGGAGGGGAAAGTGAAAAAAGGAAGCAGCTTACGCGGAATGATGATAAATGGAGAGGGCGAGTAAGCCTGAGGGCTACCAAATGTCGCTGCAAAAAGCAGGTGGAGGAAAAGATCGAGGGGTTCCACTTTATTCCAAAGAAGGGAAAGGTCAAGAAGCCAACGCAAAGAACATTTTGCGAAAGCAACAAGGAGAACAGCCACTATCAGGAAAAGCCCCGGAACGATGACGAGGTAGATCGGGAAGCAATTGGTTCCTACGAAAAAAAATAAACTCCATGAAAAAAGGGGAAGGGCGAGAAAGATTGAAACATTATCGGCAGATCGGGCAGAGATGTTACGATCGGATTTAGAAATCGCTCGCAGTATTGTCAGATCGGTTCTTTGGTGGGGAGGGTTTGGGGGGGAGGGAAATCGACTAAATGGCTACTATCCAGGAAGTCGTAAAAATGTTGGGACTATATGCAATGTGAAAGGGGGCTCTAGAAAATGAAAGAAATATAGATAACAGGAACAGGGTAAAGGAAGAAAAAAGAAAACCGGAAGGGACATGGCATCCGTCGACATAAGAAAAGGGGCATAGGAAAGGGAACCACGATCTGAAGATCAAAAGGAGAAGAAAAATCAGGTTCGTCATCAGGGGGCTTGAGGGAAAGGGAAGAGAGGGTTCTGGGAACGAAGGATCAACCCCCCAAAGGCCAGGGGCAAAACAATAGAATGGGAGAGGAGGACCTTGTCAAAAAAAAGCCCAAACGATTAAACATTCAAAGAAGAGGTGCTGAAAGAGTGGACTTTGCTCTTCAAAGGGTTGATTGGACAGAGGGAGAGAAAAAGTCCATCGCAAGAAAAAGTGGAAATCGAGGGAAGACATGACAGAAAAGTCAGGACACTGCTTGTTGAAGGGGCTGAAAGGGGGGGCGCCATTACCGGGGGGTACCAGAAAAAGAGGGGGGAAAAGGTTTAGAAAGGGAAGTAGGGAAGAATGCTGGGGGGGGACGCGAAACGTCAACGTATTGTGAGATGCGAAGGGGGGGATTGAGGTGGGCTAACGGAGGAAAAAGGTTTCAGAAAGTAGGAAGGTGGAAAGCTATTTTCTCGAAAAGTGAATAAAGTAAAAGAAGATACATGAAGGGAAGAAAAAAAGCCCACGGAGGTCATGGCAAGCAAAAAAAATCGCTACTAACCCTCCCGTAGCCAGAAAAAGGTAAGAAAATTGTTTATCGAAACAATCAAAAAGAAAAGTCGAGGGAAAAATATAATTCGCATCCAGAAAAACCGAGAAACTTGACGGCAGCGGAAAATTCACGAAAAAGGTCCATGAGAAAGGGAAAAAGGGGTATAGGACCCTATCAAAGAAAACCAAAGAGAAAAGAGACCGGGAAAAAGAGGGCAGCAGGTTTTCGGATGACCGGAAAGAAGTCTATCCACGCATGTGGCAGGAGGCGGAACGCCAAGGGAGGATTGAGGGAGGGTGGGGGAGGAACTAAGAGAGTTCTGAATTACTTGGTCTTTTCAAACAGGGGAAGAAAAAAAGCGGGGGAGAGGGGGAAATAATAACGATGGCTGCGGTGGGGGGCTAAGCTGAAGGTAAGCTCATATAGAGGGACCCAGAGCCGGGAATCTGACAGTTAAAGGGGAGGAGAGAGAAAAAAAAAAGGCAGGATCATCCTTTCCTGGGGAGACAAATCTAACCTAAAAAGAAAGCAAGAAAGAAAAAAGGAAAAAAGGACAATATGACGGAACTTCAGAGGAGGGAAGATAACAAGGAAGAGATCAATGCAGACAATACGAGAGTCAGCTGAGAGGGAAAAAGGGGAGCAGAAAAGAAAAAGTCCATAAAAGAAAAGAAGGGCCGAAGGGGTCAGAGGAAGGAAGATTGAAAGATGAGGTAGTTGGTTCAATCTTAAAGAGAGGGACATAATACAAAGGAAGGACATTACGAGGGAGCCAAGAAAAGGCATGACTACGAAGAATATTAAAGAAAAGAAAAAAGGGACAAATTCGATTTCCGGACGAAAAAGTTGGGCATTAAAAAAAACAGGCTAGGAAACGGTTAAAAATTACTTCAGGGGGGGTTAGGGGGGGGGAAGAAGTAAAAAAGGGACACCTCCTCAGGAGAAGCTGCGAGGGAGCAGTTAGAGAGGTTCTGTAATGAAGAAGGAAGTGGAAGAAAGAGGGGAAGGCGAAGGTGGTTCCAAGGTCTTAAGAAGGGGAAAAGAAGTAGCCAAGGAGGGGGGGAAGAGTACGTGGCGTCGATATGACGGAGTGGAAGAGAGGACGCTCTCGCGCCTCTGTGGGACATAAAAACTAAGGGTTAGTAAAACACCCAATTAAACCTAAAAGGGAGGACTGGGGAAAGCCTGACGAAAAGGAAGGAAGAGGGCATATTTCCAAGCAGAAGTCTCTCGGACAAGGACACGCTTATCTCCGAAAGGGGAGCGGAAGATCTATACATCGGGGGGGTCTGGGACTATATGGGGTAGAAAAACGGAATGCAGGGGAAGTAGAAAGAGAGCCTAGGTGAAGGGAAAAGGGGGGTTTGGAGAAGAAAGGGAAAGATCAGGTCCGTTTGATAATATGTGCCTTCCAAAGAGCGGCGCGAAGAGAATATTGAAGGGGAGGGACTATTCCGGGGAAGGGAGAGAAATTCAAGAAAGGGACATCTCGTCCTAACTTCTGAAAATATCGTATAAAGTGGGGGGGGGGGAAAAAAATTAGGGGGGGGAGGAGAAGGGATGACCTGCTTCGCCCTCGACTATTATCCATTTGAGAACGAGCGCGACTTGAAGGTCGTCCTGAGTTGGGAATGGAAATTTAAAAAAAAAGTCTCGATCTTCTAAAGGGTGTGGGAAAAAAAAAAGGGTAGCCGTCGAGGACGAGAGAAGGTAAGACCCGGCTCCACGGGAGGGAAAAGGAGGAATGGAAATCCTCTGCTCAGAGGAATGTAAAGGGGGGGCGATAGGGGAGAGAGGGGGAACCTAAAAAGACTCAAATTAAAAAGGGAGGGGAAAGGCGGGAAAGTGCCCTTAACTTTAAGTGCCGTAGACTTTGGATGGGAGGGGAGGTGGGGGGGGGTGAACGAATCCGTACTGGGGTATCCTTCGTATTGTCACAGAAAAAGGGCGGGAGTCAATAATCCCTAGCTGAGAGACCGAAGAAAAGGGGGGGGGAACGCCTCGGTAAGGGGAACAAGAATGACTTTGCACTTAGTGGGAGCGGGGGGGTTTATTGGTATCGAAAGGAAAAGGGACTCGAAGGTTATTAAAAATAGGGAAGGGAAAGGAGGATCAGGGGAGGGAGACTGGGGGGAAACCTTCAAGAGAATTGAGTTCAGAAAGGGGAAAAAACTAGCCCCAAAAAAGCTGAGCCTTTATGGGACACGATTAAAAAGAAACAAAGGGGGGGGAAGGTCTAGGGTGCAATAAACGTCGTAAAGTACGCAGAATCTGGGCGCAGGACGAAAAAAGAGAATGAAGAGGGTTGAGAGGTTTCTACTCCAGGAAAGAAAAAAGACTGGAAGAGGGAGGCAAGGTACGGCACAAACGGCAAAAGGAATCAGAAGTGCTTCAATTTCGTGAGATCTGGGGGGGGGGAGGAAGCCATAAAGGAAATGTTAAACCGAGGTTATTTTTGAAGGATGCAGAGGAAAATGAAGAATCTGTGTCGGAGGCAAATACGCAACGCATGACAAATGCCCCTGTCTTAAAGAAAAGGGGGTTATTCTAAGGAGAGAAAAAAGGGGGCTGCGGCAGGGCTACGGGAGGGGGGTACAGAGGATTTTTGGGAAACCCCGTGAAGGGGGAAAAGACATGAAGGGGGATAACTCGAATGTAGAAACTGGGGGGAATTAAGGGGGGGAGGGAAAAAATAG
>Ga0179591_1367818_pt1 | contig 15210 bp, 22 predicted proteins | sample CZOMad2_1_08_16f_FD_182891 | JGI IMG/M metagenome (GOLD analysis project Ga0179591, IMG submission 182891) | Vadose zone soil fungal communities from Angelo Coast Range Reserve, California, USA - CZOMad2_1_08_16fungal (PacBio error correction) | ecosystem: Environmental > Terrestrial > Soil >...
CATTTTCAAACATAGGGGAGGAGAGGGAGCAGTGCGCGCGTGTTCGTGAAAATTTATGGAAGCGGGATCGAAGACTCTTTTAGACCCAATCGGGCGGGAGGGGAGGGGACGAAAAATCTACGCGGCGTGGACCGGGAAAGATAAACTCAGTAAAAGGATGCAGTTTGATGGATTACCCGAACGTCAGGGGTCGTACCAAATCGGAGCTGGGCGTAGGGGGTATGCCAGCCGTGGAAAGCGTGAGTCACTGGAGAAATAGACCACCTGGCGCGCCACTAGAGATTGGCGCGGCCTTTTGTCGTTGGATCCTCACTGGGGGGAAGGGAGGTATAAGATCACGTTGCGGAAGCCAAGACCTTGGAGAATGTCGGAACTTCGGTCTTGAGAAAGTGTCTTGCCTTCCTTTTCGAAGTGGAAGTTCGACAGAAACGAGCCAGCACACTTTCCAGGTTTCGCCCAAACAAGCAATCGCCTGCTCACGTTCAGGAGGACAGCGATCATTGAAACGGCGGCAAGTTATCGTCTTGATCCCAGGGCGAGAGAATGAGAGACGGCACGTTTTCGAGTTCCCGAGTGGCGCAAGCCAGGTTACTGTCACCCATTTAAAAAGACGGAATTGGTCCAAAAGGAAGTGACCATGGGGGTTGTAGTGATGGGCGAGGGGGACGTTCTGACTTGCGAAGTGCACCGCTAAAGAAACGGGACGAATTCCCGTATCTATTTAGTGGGTGTCCGGCATACGAACTAAGGGGGGTGGAAAGGACCGTATTCGCTTTTTTGGGGGTGAACGGGAAAAAAGGAGTGTAGCTGAGGGATGTCCTACTATAAAAAATGTTACATAATCTGGCCTTGTGGAAGCTCCAGAAATCTACTAAACCGTATAATCAAAATTAAGATGAATGACGGGGGGTTGGTAAAGGTTTATATAGTTTGGGTCGGTCTGAGAGTCTGGGGTTCGTTCGCGAACCCGGGCGGCAGCACGTCTTCGTTATCCCGAATCGCCTAAAACCAAGGCAAACTCTCCGTATGATCCGCAAATAAAAGGAGAGACCCCATCATTAAAAGGCTTCTTCCAGGTCGTAAGATACTCTCAAATCTTTAGCACTCGCCTGGGGATAAAGCGTAGAGTAAAAAAGGACCAGGGGAACGCGCTCCTAGCACCCTAGGAAAAAAAAGTGATAAAAGCTCACGGGGGGTTGTAACTCACGTAGAGGGGCGAAGCGCCGACAAGCACGCTGGGGATGGTAGAGGTGTGATAGTCGAGTGAACCTGGAATGGTCTTGGAGCGAGAAGGGCAGAAGAGGCCAGCGCTAGGTCCGCGCCAAATGCAAATCGGAGGTTTACCCGTGCAATATGAAAGAAAGGGTAGACAGCCGGGTTGTAAACGCAGCACTGGAGAAGCCTTCCTGGTAGGTTCCCGTCGAAGCACTGAAGGGGCTCAATGAAAAGGAGCAGATTAGAGCTATCACAAACAAAATCCAGGTGCTTGATCTGGAAATGGATAGGGAATTTTGTGAGGCCTTCACACCAAGGTATGGAAGAGAGGAACGGTCGTTGATCGTCGAGTCTAAAGAGTTGGGAGTCTCGCTATTGCATCTGATGGGGAAGGCGGGCGGCGAAGGAACTTGGAAGTCGGATCGGACTAAAGAGCGGGAATGGGGCCATTAGTTTGATAAAACGAGCGAAAAAGAGGTCCGGTGCTATTCTGTGAAGAGAAAACAAAATATCATCCGCGCTACCGAAAACGAACCGGCAGGGACCGACAATCGTCTAAAAACAAAACTCTCAGAAATTCCTGGAAAGTTAGTTTGCCCTGTCCGCGCCTAGCGGAGGGACGAAGGGCAAAATTAGATTTTCTCCGCCACACTAAAAAAATCTGATCGAGGCGGGCAAAGAAAAAAACTCTCCGTCTGCACTGAGAAAAGTCGCAAAGAAAACACCCGATGAAGAAATCCTTTTTCGAGAGGGGGTCAAAGTTTTTTCGGGTGGGTGCCATCGAGCGCAAAGCATCCTCATGAAATCGCTTAAGCACTAGAAGCCAATGGGAAGGGGGCAAGCCAGACTGTGAATGGGGGGGGAACAAATAACTAATCCCAAAAGGGTGCAGGGGCTCAAATAAATTTACTCCGACCTGAGTCTCCTCGGGGTGGGCAAGAAGAATCGATAGAGAAAAGCTAGTTCTCTCACTCTAGTCATGGTCTGGCATATTGTTCGTCAAGGTAAAGATGGTCGGGCTGACTCTCGTGTCAACTCGAAAGACCGACAAGGAGCAATAAAAAAAGTACCATCAGGAAGTATGAAAAGTTGAAGGGGGGCGGGTCAGACAAAGGGATCAAATACTCATAGAAACAAAGAGGAAAAAGCACCCTAGACAAAGCATGAACTTGCAAGGTGGTCTATGACGACATGCCCTAATGACGGGCCGAGGAGGACGCGACAGTTTGAGGTCTACTTTCGTTCTGGGGAATTCAGGAAAAATTCCCCTACCAGCTTAAAAAAGAACCAGAAGAGGGAGCCAGACGCCGAAAGCGATTTTCTTCCGCAAAAGCGTAAAAGGATGAGAAAAACGCACGGAAATAACTGTGTAGCTCTAGATGCAGAGGCTTTCTGAAGTGACATTATCAAGGGAGTCAATTTCTTCGATCCCTTGAAAAAAAGGGGTTACATTAAAAGGGGATTATCGATTCGCGATTGTTAAAAGTGAGCAAAAACGGGGGAAAAACGGTGCTCAACAAGCGCCCCGATATCAAAGCGTAAAATTGAAGGTCAGCCGGCGAAAAAAGACTACAAAAGAAGGATCGCCGAACGTTCCTGGAACCGTGCATAGTACATCAAATCTCCAAAAAGGGTCGGGAAAAAGAGAGTCCTGGGGAAAAGTTCAGGACCGAATTCTACTTCAGATCTTCTTTAAGGGGTGGGGAAAGGAAAGGCTGCGGAGCCGAACTTTTGCCCAACATAAGGGGACCCGGAAGTGACCCATCGGCGTTTCTATAAGCCTGGTAATGTCCAAAATGCTCGCCCATGGGGGTTGGAGGGCGGTAGAGTCGAGCGTGGTTGAACGTAAGGGGGCAGTTTCTCGAGAGAAGTAGACCACTCTCGGTCACGCCAAAGCTGAAGAGCGGGGGAGGGGGGGGGCGTGAGGGCGAGCGGCGACTAGCTACTTTCTTGGGAATACGAAGGAAGGGGGAAACAGTCACTGAAAGCCCTCCTGGGCCTTGAGGGTTCCCGCCCGTAAGAGGCATTTTCATGCGGTGCCAAAACTTAGCCCTAAAAGGGGGGGATTGGCCAGAGGGAGTTGTCTTAGGGGATAGCCTTGGGTACATGAACAGGAGGAGCGCGGGGGCGGAAAAAACAACTTTTTAAATTTTAGTTACGTCGGAACATGGACCCTCTTTCTGGGTTGCCGTCGGGGTGTGCATAGACGTTTAAGATCGAGCAAGCTAAAAACTGTAATGGAGCCCCAGGGGGAAAGATTCCGAAAAGCACCGTTCAGCCTCGGATAAAGGGCCTGATGTCATCGGTAGGTATCAAGGCGATCTCGCATCCGTACTAGAAAGGGCTTCGTCCAAGGGTAAAACGTTGGGGGGCTCGGCTTAACCAGAGCGGGCTGGGTCCATAATTCCGTGGTTCCAATGGTATTGCTTAATTTCTGGTCTTCTTCTTAGTCGAGGGACCCGAGCACAGCGACCGGGCCTTAAGAAGTATTTGGGCGGATAATGCAATCACTCCCTTCAAAATGCGACTGTTATTTATTGGGAAACGGTTGTAGAAATAGGGGATTGAAGAAATGTTAGCAATCGTGGGACGGTGGGGACGCTCTAAGATAAGACTGAAATCAAAAGAAAGGAATTTCTTCACGGTGGGGTGGGGGGGTTTTGTCTTGTGCTTTCGTTTCGTTTTACAAGGGACTACCGTAAACGGAAGAGAGTAAAATCCTCCCCCAAGCATATGACCCACCAGGCCTCGAAACATCCTAAAAAGGAGGGGGCCGGGTAAGACAAGTCTCGCGCCGTCTTGAGTCCCACTGAGGAACCTCAGGAAAAGCGCGATAGAACGCGCGAAAAATATAGTGAGAAAAGGGAAACGGCGCAAGGGTGCGGGCGGGTGCACCCGGAGAAGTGGAGGGGCGCAGCAACCGGTCCATGAAAAAAGCTCAAGACTCTGGGTAAGGGTGAATAGTCGGATTAGGAAAATGAGGGAACCAGGTCTGAGCTATCAATCATGGACGATTCGACCCATTAAAGAGAGAACTCAGAAATTCAGAAGTGCTTTCGGTTTTTAACAAGTCGCATAATGTTGGTTGTCGAGCTTGAAGCAGCTGTATAAAGCGAAAAAGCGCCTGCCGGTACCAGTCCTCAATGAAGATCGACTGCTAATACCATTGGAAGAAAAGATCAAAATAACCGAGAATCCCAGCAACACGGAGCCGATGTCTGGAGGGGCTCGGACCCCAAAAGGATGTTCATACCACGAGCGGGAAAGGGGGGGAAAAAGAGCTCTCGGACGAAAAGTAATGGCAAGTATGGTCGTCTTCTCGGTATCGCGAGGGGACTTCAATGGTCTCTTGAAAAACGGACAGCCCGACGACCGCGGATAATTCCTTAAGGTGGGGATCCTTCGGACGCTAGGGCCGTTAGAGGGGAATAAGATGGAGCGAGGATGCCTACCTACCTCACATCACAAGCAGCCAGAAGCACAAAATCAAAAAACGTCCAGACATTCCAGAATTTTGGGTAGAACACGCCGAGCCGGCAAAAAGAAAAAAGGAGAAAAGACACGATTATGCTACATGTGTCTCAATCGCATCACGCATACGAAAAAAGAGAAGCGTTCAAAAATAATCACAGACAAAAGCAATGAAAGCTGCAAGGGAGATAGGGACACTCATCTATCGGGGTGCAAAGGAAACTGGAGATGTTGTTCGCTTGAAGGGGTGGGAAAAAGCCAATGAGCATACAGCAGCCAATCTCTAAGCACGAAACAAGAAACCCGAAGACCTTATTGTGGCAGGGGGGTAAAGAAGGGGCTTGGCCACCTGAAAAGCTACCTTCTCGTCTTGGCCGACGACCGTTTAAGAAAGAAGAGAAAACAGAGGAAGAGGGGTAAGGAGGTTCTAACCTAGGAAGGAAGGAGCGTTCCTATTTCCGGGGGGTCGAGGGAAAAGGTCAATGCTTGAGGTCTCACTTCTGCCATACGACCTTCAGTCAACAAAGGAGGTGCCGGAGAAAGCCAACAGGGGGAGGGGGAGGGACCTAAAAAGGAGAGGCCGGAGGCTGATCAAATACTACAAAGACTGATAAAGATCATCTCTTCTGAACTTCAGTGTTCAGAAGGCCCTCTTAGAGCGGGAGCCCGGGCTGAATACTAAAAGGAGGGATGGTTCTAAGTAATGGTCTCTCCCCTGCGCTTCATTAACAACGCAGGGAAACCGAAGAAAACCGGCAACTCCTAAAAGGGTTCGCTGGGTGGGATTAAAAAAGCGGGGTCGATCCGCTTGGGTGCACCAAAACTCGAAGATAGAGAGTCCCTTTCAGGCACGCTGGGTAACAGGGGGGGCAACAGGGAAGCAGTTCACCGCTAGAAGTATTGGGCCCAGGGCCGGGGAATGAAGACTAAATTTGGGAAACTGAGGTTAAAAAGCCTTTCTCACTCGGCACGGTAGATACTCGAAACAGGAAAAAGGGGAAGAGAAAGGGAGAGTTTCAGTCACGACTACAATCGTCAAATCGACGACACGGGGGACTGGGAACCTTCATAGGGTACAGATACAAAGGTGAGGAAAGAGATGTAGTAATGCCATGAACCTTGCCGTTTAGCACTTGTAGTCGAAAGGGAATTTGTCGGCAGGGTAGAAAGAGACGGGGGAGGCTCTCAAACAACGAGGGGACGGCGGGAAAGACGAAATTGTGAAAAAAAGCACGATTTCGTGCCACCACTTTGTTGCATAAAAAACGAAATTATAGGGGGTGTATGTTAGTTAACATAGGAAGGGCGAGCCCATGTCAGAGCGCGTGGGGAACACAAGGTTCCGGTGGTCAGAGATGAAATCGAAAGGAAGGACTCTGGAAGAGCAGTTCGGACGTTGAGGGTCCTTAGGGGGAAGCCGTACCTTCGAGAAAGACAGTGTAGTGGGAGGGGAGGCCAGGGGCACTTATAACCAGCCCATTTGTAGAGGGGGGGAGGTGGGGTAAAACGTGCGCCGGATAAAAAAAAAAAAAAACCCCAAAAGGGGGGGGGGGGGTTTCGTAATCCCCAAAAACCTTGACGCACTAGGAATCTATATTGCTCAAGGGTTGTCTTATTTTGAGACCTTTGTCGATGGCGCCCCGCGGTTTCTGAACGACCCAAAGGGGGTGTGAAGGAAAAATGGGCTGGACCACTTGATGGGTAGGTCCTTTGTAGTTTAGCGTTGGGAAGGCGAACGCGAAAGCGCTCCATTAAACCGTTTCGCCCCCCATCGACTGAAAAAAGGGAGCTAAAGAGTAATGTAAGCAGAGGGAACTTGATCAAGGAAGAGCATAACAGAAGAGTCGGGAAAAGAGTGTTTGGCTCGAAAAGCCCCGGGTTCAGGGAACGGGAGAAAGCCCGTGAGGGCGGGCGGATTGTCCAGGTTCAAGGGGGGCAGGAGGTCAAAGGGCTATTTGTTCTTGCAAGGCTAACGCCCGAAAATGGAGAGGCCTGCCACGGGAACACCGGAGAGTCTATCGAGGGTTGTCGATTGAACCCTAAAGGGCGGAGGAGGTATTGTTTTTGAAAGGCTTTCGAGAAGAGTGGGGACTTCTGAGTTAGAAGAATAGGCCGGGAGAAAAGAAACTAAAGGCGAAACCTTTCCTACTCAAATTAGGAAAGGATTTCTGGAGACGGGGGGTCTTTTGAGAGATTTTGGTTTCAGGGAAGGGAGTCGCGCGGAGAGAACGAATAAAATGAGGGAAAAGGATAGGATTATAACCAGCGACCGGGACCCAGATATCAACAAAATAAGGCGAGCGGTAATCCAAAAAAAGGACCCGTCGATGAGGGAGAGTGAAGCGCGCAGGTGAAGGTCTAGCTAACTCCTCAAGCGCGATAACGCGAAAAGTCATTTCGAAGGGAGACTCCTCCTGACCACAAGAGAAAGATCGCTATACAAAAGTGACGTGGTTTTCTCCCTACCTCTTTCATGGTGAAGCTCAATTTTGGGTGTGTTAGGGGCTCGGTTATTAATCAAAAGCTGGATAAGGGCCTTACTCAGGGGATTGAAAAGGGGAACTAAGGGTCTCCGCAAAATTCAGTCCTTGGGCGTGTGGATCAGCAGACTTTTAATTGGGGAGATTGGCAAACCGAAAAAAGAACATTTACTCTTTCCAGAGCAGTCACGGAAGGAAATATTAGGTGATCATACATTGGGACATTGGATGAATAAGAGAACATCCTCCCAGGGTGTCTTTAGTCCAATTACAGGGCGTGAATTCCCACACCGGGGCACTTTATAGCTAAGAAAAAAGGAGCCTTCGGAATATATGCGATATCTGGGGGGAAACAAGTCTCGAGTTTCTATCACACGAGGCTGCTTTAAAAAAAAGGAACCATTGCAAAGGCGGCTCGGGCCGAGGAGGAATCGAGCTTGGATGGCTCTTATATGATGGGGGGGGGAGCCTTTCTTAATATAGAGAGGGGAGAGTGCGGAAAGAGGGTCTCGTTTCTCAAAGAATGGCGGGCTAAAAGCGAGAAGAAAATAAAGAAGGCAAAAAAAACCTCTTCTCCTAAATTATTCTTAAAATGGTAGCAAAGATCGGGGGACTTGCGATCCGCCGGAGAACCCTGCCTGATAGGTTCATGACTAGGAAGGGTCAGCACGTCATACTAAACTCTTGCTCGAAGGCGTCAAAATCATACAGATAACTAAAAGGGAGTGACTCTATGTCGAAAATAAAAGAGGGAGGTACTAAGAGAGGAGCGTCGCGGAGCAGGGGTGGTGCGGATCGCCAATGCGCACAGCAACTTAACTTAGCACGGATCCTCCGGAAGAGGATACCCAGGGGGGAATGTGGGGGGGCTACCAGGAATCCAAGAAAAACGGAGTTCCCTCCGACATGTAAGGGGTTACCTCGGCGTAATGGGAGTCCGCCTTGATAAATATCGGGATCTATGATCGAACGGGGGAGGGGGGGCATATTTCCTTTTTCTAGGGCACGAGGGTGAGAAGGTCTCGGTTCTAAGAACGTAAATGCCAACCTCAATGACTGAAAAGGAAGGGACGAAAGGGGGGGACAACGGGACCACCTTTCTTTTCCTTTAAGGGAAAGGAGAACTAAGGAACAGTCAAAACTGAAGACAATCCTAGTCCATCTAATCATCTGCCGAGGGGGGGGATCGAATTAATCGGCTCGACAACAAGGAGGGGGAAAGAATGTCTACAGAGGGAATTGGGTCTAAGGGGAAGTTCTTTTCCCAAACTAAGTCCCACCGGGAGCAGAGTAGCAGGGGTCCGGCTCTTAAAAGGAGCAGACGCTTCAACGACGAATTCGCGCTTTGAGGACAGAAACCAAAGTGCTGCTGGATGAGAGTAATCCGCCGGAGGGTTGGAACAAAGCGGAAGGGACATGGATCAAAGATACTAGTTCAAGTGCAAATCTTAAAGACAAAAAGGGAACGCATGTCAATGTGGAAAAAGGTGGGGGGGAGGCCGGAGAAACATTCGCTTTGAGGGATCATTTCACACCAGCTCTTGGAGAGACCACTGATAATCTCGAAAATGAGGATGACCGGGGATACGAAGTCTACTAAATAAAAACACTGGTCACTATCTGGAAGAATAAGTACGAGCGAGACAACCACTTGGTGGATGGATATGGTGTGGTGGAAAAGTGCAACATTAACCTTGAGAGGAGAGCTTATCGAGGGTAGTAGAAAATTCCCGGATAGCTCCTGTATCTTATCTAAGGTGGCCTTCCCTTCAAAAGATAAGAGCCAACTTAAAATCTCTAATTTGAATTAGCCGGAGGGTCCCTGGGGCAATATTTAGAATGATCGACTTTGGGAGAAGGGAAGGTTTCATAGGGAGAGGAGAGGGGATGCGGCGAGAGCGGAGGGGGGATATTTTTCCTTTTCTCTTAAAGCGGTCAGAGTACTAGGGTTTTACTCAGCGAGGAAAAAAACGTTGCCTGGAAAAGACGGATCGACGAGAGGAAACCCGGGAGATAAAGGCGGTCTTTGGAAAAGGTTTAGGCCCAGAGGCACCGTCTAAACGAAGACTGTATGCTGAAATTGGACTGGGAAAAGAATAGTCGTCATATACCTTCCGGAGAAGGGTATAGTCGATAAAGTGGTCCCTCGGTCAGGATTTGAAGCAGACTTTTACTGCAGGGACTTATATTCGGCCTTTAAAGCAGTGGAATTTTAATAAATGCCGTATGCTGGGGGGGGGTCTATTTCTGTGCGCTTGGGGTGAGCATAGGAGAAGTTGAGCATCGGAGCCAGAGAAAAAGATGCCGTGACAAAGAGAGGAACACTAAGGCATCACGTTACGAGGCGACGGAGCTTTGAAGTCCAGGCGGAGAGGGGGGAGAGTATTATCAACTCGGGGAAAAAGACGACGAGCCAGGGGTTGAAAAGACGTGGCGCAATCCCCTTTGTGCGAAAAAAAAAAAACAAAAGAAAAGAAATGAGGGATGGGAAAAAGAAGACCTTTTGGAAAAAGTCTAAGTGGGGAAGTTTGAAGGAGATGCTGAATGGGATCTATGCCGACAACGCGAAAAAGCGCGAAGCAAGAAGGGGGCTTTCTTGGGATATTTGTCGGCACTAACTTGCACCATGGGGATGAGTAATTATGATGGGAGAGGAGGTTGTCTCGGGGATGATCAGACAGAAAATTTGTAGATAGGTAGCTCCTCGAGCGGGAAAAGGACAAAAGTGAATGTAAGAGTTGGTCATGTTATACGATTTTGGGGTGTATTCTGAAAATGACCGGTTCGTTGACGCCGGGAGAAAAAAATTCAGGCGAGGGAAAGTGGCCTATGATAACGCTCGCCCCCCCGATGCCGGAAATCAGAAAAAAACTAAAGGAAGAAAGACGAGGGTGGAAAGGGGGAGCTCGCGCCCTTCGGAATGTCATACTTATCGATAAAAGAAACAACGAGAAATGCACAAGATATTTCGCAAGAGAACAAAAGGAAAAAAAAAAGAAATCGGAAAACCCGAGGGCAGGGGTGAAAGAAACCCCTCCATCGTTCCATGGTCAGGCGAATGGATGTAAAGGAAGGGAGAGGCCGAAGAAGAGCAAGAAGGAGAAAGGGTCTTGAGGAAGGGGCCTGAGAGGGACAAAGGGACGGGACTGGGCAGAAAAAGTGCCTTCCACGAAGTGCCCGGTGGCCCTGAAGACTTATGTGTGGGGTTTCATGGATCAGCAAGGAAGGGGGGCACCGGACTCTAGGTCCCGGCGTCACGAACATCCATGAAAAAATGAAATGCTCAAGGAAAAGAACAGGGGCTTATAAGAAAAAGCTACATCACACCCTATCCCAGCTGGAGGGAGGACATAATAGAGGGAACAACCCAAATAGGTTGAGGAGTAGCAAAGTTTCTCGCGTCTTCGACTGCGAAGCCTTGGGGAGGAGGGAGGAGAGGAGGTTCATCGTTGAAGATGCGAAGGAGTCAAGACGGCAGAGAAAAGCCAAAGGAGAGGGGAAGGTGCGTCTGGCTTTATTTGGGGAAAGCCGGCTTAGAGCCGTTTGTGAAGGGGATAGTGCGCAAGGGGAAAGGCACGGCGAAGAAGTCCTTTCTCGAGGAAAAAAAAAAAAACTCTAGAGAAGAAAAAGACATACTAAAAGCGGAGATAAAAGGAGGAAATGGGATTATCCCTTTCCAGACTATGGGAAAAGCTTAAAAAGGAATGCGAAAATTTTAATATGGTCATCACTCAGTAAAGAAAACTTCTCTAGAGGCGTTAAAAAGTAACGCTAAGGAAAAAAGGGGGGACGGATGAAAAAAATCCATCGTACTGGATCATTCGAGGGGATTGGGGGTCGTTTTCATTCAACCATGAGAAGAAGAATCCTCATAAGGAGCAAGGGATTGTCGACAAGTAAAAAGGACCCGAGGAATTTTGGGGGCGAGACCGGAGCAAAAAATGGATAGCTTCCCCACCGGCGTGGAAAAACATGTCACGTTCGGATCCTTAGCTCCCGGAAGAAAAGAAGAAGCTGGGGGAGGGGTTCTTCCAGATCGAGGAAAAATAAAATGTCATGGGGGAGGGAAGATGAAATACAAGACAGCGGTGAGAGGGCGATATAGGCGAGTAGATGAAGAACAGAAAATGACGTCGAAGCAGAAAATACTCAGGTAAATCTGGCGTCCGCCCTCGAAAGTCATCTGCATAAAAATGATCAAATACGACAACGAGGCAAAGAAAGGGTATCTGAGGAGAAGATGGGCCCTCGCTTAAAATACGCACATGAGGGGAACTCACAGGAAGAGGGTAGTTGTCTACGTGAAGTGGCCCTCAAGGGGCCAACACGCCAAAAGTATAACGGGACAGTCTATCGCGTCAAGCCTGCAACGCCTACAGGGAGGGCGGGGAGTCCTCCAAGGGTTCGCGTAGCAGAGGACAATACTGTTTACCGAAACACGGAATTCAATCTTACAATCGATATCAACAAGAATGGGGAAGAGAATTCACTTTGCCAACAGGGAACCTGAATAGAATTCGCGATGGGGCAAATGACGGGAAACGCCAGGCAGGACGAAACGTTAAGGCTCTGCATGAGTTCGACCTTCTTCACCGAAGGTACATAAAATAGATCAAATCTCCTATAACTGTCCTTTAGAGAAGTGTAAATAAGAAGAAGCAAAAAAAGAAGTAGTATTGAGAAGGATATTGGGGAAGGGGGGTCAAGGAACTAGGTCGATCATTATCGATTTGTGGGGGTAAGTAAACCAGGTAATTGGGGTAGCTTTAAATGAAGGGGAATGCCGAAGGCGAAAGGTTGGGGGCGCCTTTTTATCATCTGGTTTCCACTCCTGAAGGCCAAAAGAAAAAACAAGGGAATTTCGGGGGCCGGCTGGCCAGGGGGAAAAAGAGGGGGAGGGAAGCAATGCTCTCCCACGGGGGGGGAAATCACTGTTCTTGTCCTATTACGTCTAGGGGGCCCTTCGCTCTCTCTGTTGAAGGACATGGCGATGTAAGTCACGTCCTACGACGCGGGGTGGGGATCCAAGATACGGACTTGTGACAGGGGTCTTGGAATATGTTAAAGGGAGGAATACTCTTTAAGTTGGGGAGGGGAAGGGGACTTGTAAAGGAAGTGTCCAAAGTGACCATAATTCTTGCGGCCGGGAGGGTATGGGTCGGCAAGTGGCTAAGTGGGTCGGGAGTTCGTGGAAAGGGCCACCCTAGAAGAAGGGAGCCTATGATTAATACGTGCTATGGCCTAAGGGGTCTTATTTGGGATCATCAGGGGGGAAAACGGAGGATAGGCGCGGGCCGTTGTGCGTACAGGTGGGGAAAATGAGTCGTACATTATGGGGGGGACCGAGCTTTCCTCCTTTCTGGGGTTGTACTTTATATCTCGGGAAAAAGTAGAGTCTAACGAGTGCCCTTGTCAAGGGGCCAATCCGCAACCCAGCACTTGGTCGAGTGTATGACCGATATCTGGGGAACCGGAGGCAAGGGGAGAAAGGAGGGGGGGTGAAGGGGGGAGCGAGTGGTCACCTACTAAAATTTCATTCGTTTAAAAGGGGTGCTCACTTTTTTGGTCTTCGGTCGTTTCCCAGGAGGGAAGAAAGGGGATAATCCTGTGGATTAGAACGGGGGGGACTTAAAGGGGGGTGGGCGTTCTGGAGGCTCAGGAGAAAAGTATGAAGGGCACCTCGACAACAATATCACTCGCCGAAAAATTTTCCTCAGGGGAAAAAGTTGGGAAGACTTGAGTCTCTCACTCCCTTTGCAGTCTTTAAGGAAAGGGGTATGGGGGGGGGAAGAAGAGAGGACAAAGAGTTTTCACATGCACTGTGTCTTATCAACGAGTAACGGTGATAAAAGAGGGACGGAAGTGCAGATAGGCTCTGACCGGGCTCAAAAGGGGTTGGAGGAAGCGGTGTTCTTTTCGAGATTGGTTTTGGGGGCGAAGGGGAGTATCGACTGCTGTGCGGACGTACGAAGAAAAGGCGTCCTTCGGGTCCAAAGTCTCAACCGACTCTCCGCCCCGGCCCAAAGGGAGGGAAGACCGGACAAAATACAGTCTCTAATCAAGGAGGACGGAAGAGGTTTCCGGCTGAAGTTAGGGCTCAGGGAGGGGGGGGGAAGGGTCAGAATAGAATCCTCTCGGACTCTAAAGGGTACTCAAAGAAAATCTGGGAGAATACTCCTATAAACCCGCCCGACTCGATGAAAACACGTGAGGGTTGGGACCATCACTCCCTAAGCTTTGAGGTGCAGCTCAAGAAGTGGGGGGGGTTCCGGAGTTTGGGAATGGAAGGGGACTCTGAGACATCTTGAGCATATCACTAACTGCTTAGGGGGGGGAAGAAGTCTGTAAGAGATTTGAATTAATGAAGTAAAAAATCTAGGGGAAGGTTGGGGTCAGGTGGGACATCATCCTTTTATAACTCATATGGGGAAGAAACTGGCAAAGAATAGGGGCACGGCTAGGGACATGTATTGTATCGCTCAAAGAAGGGTAAGGGAAAACTACACCCAAAACCCTCTTTCTTTAGAACATTACGAAGGAAGTTAGGAAAAAAAGGTTCAACACACGTGAGAGTCGTACCAAAGCTGGGGAAAGAACTGCTCCATTACGGAAGTATATTTTTCTCCTCGCGGTTTAGGTATCTAGGAAAGTGGGGGTTCAATAGGGCTCGATCCGGGCTTCCCGTCGAACTCGGAGGGCGGAGATTGCGGGGATGGTGTAGCGCTGTTCTATAACATCGATTTCCGGGGTACTTGAGAAGTTGAGAAATTGAGGACTATCATGCGTGGAAATGGAAGCGCAGCGCAGAAGACACGGGATCTAGGAGACAAAAGATTAATTTTTAGTATAAGGTCCGCGCCGAGCGGCAGCCAGGGGATGGACAAGAGGAGAAGGGTTCTGGAAGGATCTCAAAAAACTATTCTCTCAGAAGCGTTAAATCAATACAAACATCCTCAGAAAGGGGGGGTACTCGATTTAATATGAAATCACATCGATCAATGAGTCTGAGGCGGGAGAGGGGGGGGGCTGTCGATGGGACTTCAGGCTGGGCACAAAGGGGAAAAAATCATGCACTGGAAAGGGGGGGGGGGGAACAGAAGGGGGGGGGGGACCACGCTCATCGGTGTGGGAGGGGGGGGGGGGAATGACGGGGAGGGGGCGGGGGGGGGGGGTGGGGGGGAAAAGCTTCAAAGGCGCAGAAGAGGCTCTGACCAAGGAATTGAAAAACTCAGGTACGTTCCGGACGATACGTTGAAGCCCAAATTGCAAAACCCCTGCCCGCGAATGAAGTTGGTAGTCTCGCCTAGATAAAAGAGATACCTTAAGTTATTAAGAGAAGGGGATATTCTCTGCTGTGGGGAAAAATCTGGAGAGGAGGGGGGAACTTAAAATGTGCACTGATGAACGGGGGGAAGCGTGTAGAATCCATGAGGGAATCAAGACCAAAGGGTAATGTTCAAGACTCTCCTAAAACTAGTCTACACGTGAATGGCGGGGGAGATACTTCCTCTCTAACGGGCCTCTCCGCCCCTTCCTTGCAAATCAAAAGAAACCAAAACGTCCAAGCGGTATCATACTCGGCGACGGCAAGGGGGGGGATGGCCCTTCCCTCGCAGTGGAGGACCACTAATTAACTAACTGCGACGCTGACAGTCTCTTTTTCGGGTGCGTTCGTCCCCCGTCCGTCGGCTACCAAGGACAAACCGATAAGGTTTGAAAAACTCTTACGATCCCAACTTTCAAGAACGTAAACTGAGAGGCGGGAGGAGGCGACGTCGATGAACTCGGGGGGACAAAAAAATGTCGACGTCTCCTTATCAGCTATCTTACTTCGGCAGAGGTGGGACATTAAATATCCTATTGCAACCAGGACGGTGTTTCGCGAAGGTTCAAAGTGCTGAGTCACAAAAACACGAAGGTGAAAAAGCGGACAAACTGTAGGGGGGACGATCGGCTACGGGCCGGGAAAACCAGTCCGGCCTACTCCAATCAGTCGGCGGGCCTTACGAGGGAAGACTCCCGGGGTCAGGCCGGAGAAAAGGAA
>Ga0179591_1380080_pt1 | contig 15210 bp, 15 predicted proteins | sample CZOMad2_1_08_16f_FD_182891 | JGI IMG/M metagenome (GOLD analysis project Ga0179591, IMG submission 182891) | Vadose zone soil fungal communities from Angelo Coast Range Reserve, California, USA - CZOMad2_1_08_16fungal (PacBio error correction) | ecosystem: Environmental > Terrestrial > Soil >...
TGTGTTAGGATTTTTGTTGGTCTTTCTTTTTCCCCCCCCCCCCCTTGTCGTAATAGTAGCTTTCTTCCGTTTTATTTCCTAGCCAAGACCTTTACTCTCGGGTAGGTTTTCCCACAGGGGGTTTGAGGAGTCTTTGTGTTTCGCGGTCTCCCCTGGGGTCGCCCCCGCCCTTGTGACCCCCCTTAGTGGAAGAAGAAAAAAATCCACCCAAACTGCCCCCTCAAGCCGATCTGAGGTGGACGTAAAAACGGGGTGTGGGAGCTCAAAAAACGGAGGGAAGCCGCCTGAAATATCCGGACCCATATGAGCCCCCTAAAGAAAGTTCTTGGGAAGATTGCTTGTTTACCCCCTGGAAAATCGCCCAAGAAAAAAGATAAGGTGGTGTTGGGCAAAGACAGAAATTGAAGAGCTTGGGGGGAAAGGAAAAGGGAGCAAACGAGGGGTCCCGATCCTCGGGTCCAAAAAGAACCGACCTTCCAAAAGTTTGACAAATATTTTTCTTGCGAGTTTACTGGTTGTCCCGTACCTTAAAACGAAGGTAATCATCATTTGTCGTTTGTCTTGGGGGAACAACCCCAAACAATCCAGGCAAAGGTCGAAGTTAACCAAAAGAATTTCCTTTGCTTCCCCACGGCAGCAGGTCCCCCTTAACCAAAATTCCGGCCCAAGGCGCCCACTGGGAAAACTCGGCGACTGCTTCCCCGCAGTGGTTCCCCCACCGAAACCCGCTTTAACAATTCACCGCAAACCTCTTCCTACCAATCTCGGTGGGAAAAAAATTAGCCCGAACTTTTGTTTGTAAACCCTCCCGGGGGGGACAACCGTCGACTGTTCCCACCCCCCTTCCAAAATTGTGGATGACCTTGGGTTGGTTCCCCGAAGGGTTTTCCCGGGACCCTTTGTCCGAAGGGCGGCCTTGGAAACCACCCAATGGTTTGGAGCGGGGATAGAGTCCCTCTCCGGAGTCAGAGGTTGGTGGTTGTTTGACCTCCTGCAGAAAATTCATCCCCCGTTTTTGGACAGAGGATACACTGAAAAAAAAGAGAAACACTGGGGGCCCCCTTAATGGGGGGGGGGTGGGTTAAGTCACTGAAGGGAACAGATGGGTTTGACAGTTGCAACATCAAAAGAACTAGTGAAAGCCCTTCTTACAATTTGTTAAAAGGCGGCCACAAAAAAAAGTCCCAAGCAAGGGAATTAGCCCCTCGGCTCCGTATGACTGTGGTAAAGACCCTCCAAAATACCACATTCTCCCTCGAAGGATGCCCAAGGAAAGTTTCCATTTCCATTAGCCACCTTCACCAAGGAGGGGCCCAGAGACGGGAAGTTCCAAAAGGGCCCGAAAAAAGGAAGTTTTTGCAACAATCCACAAAAAAAAAGGTGAGACAGGGGCGTCCCGGGAATTCAAGGGCAAAAAACTGTCACCCCCCCCAAGCAACGATGCCGGACAGGGATTAGGCAAAAAAAAGGGTTTTCCCTTAACCCCCGTGACCACAGTGTTCCCCGGATTTCACCACTGCGGCAGTTTTTCTGGGGAAGTGTCGGGGGGGTTTCCCCGACCAAAGGACCCCCCAAGACTTTTTCCTAGTTGGGTTCAGTGAGGTCCCCCTCTTGGGGCGTGCCCAATTAATGAAAGCCCACTAGGACCAGAATGGGGAGATCCAGGAATAGTGTCTTTCGATCGTCCCCTGTGGTGGGGGAGTCAATCATCTTTTTTATTTGGGCCACATTACGGAGGGCACAGTTTTGGGTTGGGAGGGGGGAGAAGGTCCACTGTCCACCCGTGGGAAAAACCAAGTTACCTTTCCCCTTCCCGGGCGTTATCCAGACCTTTGCACGAAGCCCCCCGGTTTTGTGGGTTGGTCATTTTTGTTCACACTCGTTCCCGGAGTGTGTCCACGACCCCTTGACCCCCTCCTAGTTGTGGGTCTTGTGTGGCGACTTCGAAGAAACACACGGGTCCTTAGGAAACTCTCCTTTGGGTTAACCAGGTCATCAAAAAAGACCTGCCCGCTTTATTCCCACCAAAAACAACCCTCCAGAAACCATAAAAAAAAATTCCCCCCGTGGGCATTGACACCCGTTGTTAGACCGTTTTTTGGGGGGGGTCACATTAGATTTGTTCCGGGATGTTTTCAGGGAAGGTCCGAAGTCCAGAGTGACGGCTTGAAAAAGCCACATTTCCAAAGGCCCAAAGCCAAAGGGGGGAAGGACATAAAGTCCTACCGGAGGGGTTTTGGTTGCATAGGATGTCCCCAAAATAGCCAAAACCTTTTCACCCAAAAACAAAAACAGGGTGACGATTTTCCCTTAAAATGTTTGCCCAAAGCCTCTAAAAAAGTTTTGGGGGGCGGGACAATTTGTTTTTTGGCGCCCCCAAGAGCCTCGTCAAAAAAAAAGAGAAAACCCTTTTAGACACTATAAAATTCTCCACATGAGCGGCATGTCCCCTTTGACACCAATCCCGAACAGATCACTCGATTTTTCCAGGGATTTTTAAAAAAATGGTTTTTGACTACTGTGCCCAAAATTCAAAGGGTTTGGAAAAAAAAAAAAAAAACAAAAGAAAAAGGATCTGCGAGAAAACAGTCACTGCTCAACTGCCCCCCCGGCTGCCCTTGAAAATAAGAGAACGGTCCCCCAAAGAAAAGGCCCAAAATCTGCAAAGAAACCCGGCCCAAATCAAACCATGAGTCAAATCTTGGAGAATTTACAAAAAAAGTATGGGCTTTTCTGTTTAAAATAGCTAGGTTTGGAATATGGGTCACCGTATTTGCGTAGGAAAGCGCTTTGCCAGTACTCTTCAAAAAAAAGGACAAGGCCCTTCGACCCTGGGGCTGCCGAAGGGGGGGGAAAAAAACCCCAGAAAGACCCTGCATGTCCCGATAATACTAAGGTTGATTTACCAGGGTGGCCTTTTTGACGTACATTCCTACCCCCGCACGACCTCTTAACAAGGGGGGGAAATCAGGTTTGAAGGACCCTAGAAAAGGTCTTTCGAAACTAAGGGTTGTTGTTTATTTAAAAGAGGGGGTGATTCCCCCTCCTTGTGGAAAGTCAAAAAAAGACCCACACTTTGCTTTTTTCCCGTGTGGCGGGGGGCACCAGGGAAAAAAGTCCGAACAAACCCGACCCCTCAATTGGAGGGCTACTTTTTGGAAAAGACAGTGGGTGTTCCTCAAAGGTCCCCTGAAAAAAATCGCCGGACCCCGCCAGGCAAAAAACCTCACGAAAGGGCAGTCCGGTTCCCGGGGGGGATTGTGAAACCCGGAGGAGGAATTTGCTTTCAAGTGAAAGGGAGAAAAAGGGGACCGTCCCCCGTCCCCTGCGGCAAAGGGGGACATCTTTTTCCGCCGGTAAGTAACACCCCCCAACAGGGAAGAAAGAGAAAAGACGCGGCTGCGACCACAACCCAGGCTCTAAGCGGTACGGGAAAAAACCCCAATGCCAGCTTGTCAAGGGCCCCCGGGCTCGTTTGCCCCCCTTCCCGGAAAAAGCCGTACGTGCCCACACACCTTGAAAGTACGCAGATTTCATTGTGAGACCGTTAAATGGGAACCCCCAAAAGTTTTCATGCGAGGGGGAGAACCGCCCAGCGCCCGAGCAACTTTTTAACGCTCAACCGCCGGGGGCCTCTAACAAGGGGGCGCCAATATCAAAACGGGCGGGGGAAATGCGTAAAAAAAGGCCCCCCATCTCTGAAATTAGGGAGAAAGAGGGGGGCGGGGGGACAAGGGCCAAATTTCCGGAGCCAAGGCCGAAGAAAAGTCCAATTTTTTTGTCGGACTTGCAGGGGGTAACTGGGGATGGAGATCGCCTAAAGCCCCTTTTGGAAAAAGAGAAAACAAAAATTGCCAGAAGGGAAAAACAAAGCGCCAAAAATGGATTGTGGGGTGGTAGAGGGAGGGTTCGAGGGGCCCGGAAAAAACGCCCCTTAGAAAAAAGCTGGAAATGTTGGGGCGCCAACCTCGCCCCCAGACCCGGCGAAAAAAAAAGCCTTGTTGGGAAACAGGCGATTTCGGGCGGGTTGGAAACTCCGGAAAACTGAAGTTGCTTCATCTCCGGTGGGGGGGGTGGAAGCCTAACTAAAAATCTTGCAAAGCCCAATACCAGAGTCGCGGCGGGGAGAGGGACCAACCCGCCCATGCCTAAACAATGTGAAAAAAGTGCTCTCAGGGGTCCCCTGGATTCGAGGGGACAGCGAAAGGGCCGCGTTCCAGCGGGTAAGGAACATCAGAAAGGTCGGGATGCCCAAAAACGGGGAACTCCTGGCCAGGTTTTTCACTTGGGGTGGACCGTGCTCCCGGGGGGGGAAAAAGTTTGGGAAGGGTCTTCAAAAGCCCTCCCCACAACAAGCAAAAACACGAACAACGAAAAATCGAAGGGACCGGGAGGTTGCGGAACAGAGTGCAGGGCATTAACAGGGCAAAGGAGACTAGTAAGGGTCGGGGCAATATATTGAAAAATGGAGCGGAAAGAAGGGGGGCTGCAAAGACTTGAGGGAGCAACCCAAGGGAAATTCAAACGGGGAAGAACCGACCAAAGGGCAACACAGATCCAGTCGCCCAAGATGAACGTTACCTGGGGCTGGGGAGGTCCCTCCGTGCTGGGAAACTGCGGGGGAAAGAGACGATATTCTGTTTAAAAAAAACCTCAATAGAGAAGGTTTTCTAACGAACCCGGATGTTCCCAGGATCAATCCGCCCGAGAAAAAATCAATCAAAAGTCCCTAGAACTTTTGGAAGGGTGTACCCCGCGGAGATCCACGTCCCGGCGAAATTCCATCCTATTTGTGGGAAGTTTGCGCCATGTAAGGTGACCCCACAAAGACTTGCAGGGGTTTTGGGAGAACAAAAATCTCGGGGTACTTCAGGCTCTAGAAAGGAAAAAGAATTACCCCCCATTTCGGGAAAATATGGTGTTCAACGAACAGGACAAATATTGGAAAAGGACATTTGGGACTTCATGGCATCCCTAGAGGGAAGACTGTGTGGGGGCCATCGAAGGGTGTTAAAATCCTCTAAAAAAAAAAGGGTTAAATGGGGAAATTAGATATATAAGAGAAAGGCGGGGTCCATAGGTCCTAAAAAAAAGACAAAAGTGTGACATTTCTATGACCACTAGCACAAAATGTGCCTTCCAACCTAGGGATCCAGGGGGGTATGGGAAGGGAATTCTTTTTCACAAAAAGCCTATATTAGAAATTGTGTCCTTCTGGAAAGACAAGTGGCATGAGAAAAAGTCTCCCCTTGGGAGAAGGTTCCCAAGCCGATGTATTACCCGTGCTAGGAAAACTCGGTAAGAAACTCTTGGCATGACTCAAAGATGATGGGGGGGGGTGAAAAAAAAGGGAGAGCTCTGGGCAGGGGAACACCTCAAAGTAAATAAGTTAACTGAAAAGGTTTTTCCCCCGGGATTAATCAAAGGAAAGAGGTCCTTTAAAAGGTTCCCCCCTCCCGTAACCCTCGATTCGGAAAAATTTCCTACTATTTGGGGAAGGAGTCCAGAGGGACAGCCCAAGGGGCTTCAAATAAAATTTCCGAACAAGGGTCGGGGGGGGAAACGGAAAAAAAAAAAAGGTTTACGAGTGTCTTTCCCCTCCATTTGGTACTGAAAAGGGGGGAAATTTTACAAATTTTGAAACACCGGAAATGCCTCCGAAGCTTTCACATCCCGGTTTAAATCTATAAAGAAAAGGGGGAAGAGACCCCCCCAAAAAAATCGTGCCTAAATAAAGGGAAAAACTGGAACTTTTTTTTCCAGGTTTTTTGAAAAGAAAAAACCCCGACGGGCGTAATGGTCGGGATTTTTGGTTCCGGATTCCTAAAGGGGTCACCCAAAACGCCAGGGGGGGGGGTCACTTTATTTGGAGGGGGAACCCGTTTTTTGGTTTGAAAGTTCACCTAACGTGGTGTACAAATCTTTTAGGAGGTGGTGTGCCCACCCTTGAAAACATGTCCAGGTACCCCAAGGACCACTTCCCTCCCCCAAAGGGTTCCCCCCCGGGCCCCCCGCTTTGAAACTTTCCAGTACGGAGAAATTGTCATAAATATCCTCATTTTACCCTCGAAACTTTGCGAAAATCGGTTTTCCCAAAAAAAGATAATGATGGGAACAGAGAGCCAACTTCCCCTATCAGAGACACTAGGGGGAAGATTTCTTGGGGGGAGAGGGCGCCCCCCTCCCCCCCCGATTCTCGGGCGCCATCGGGTAAGTTTGTTTCTTTGACTCCGGGGAAGAATTTACCGAAAGGGAACACAAGTGTGCTAAAAGGAAAACGGGGACTTTTGTCACGGGGGGAAGAATCCGTCCAAACACAAAACGGACGAAAACCGTCTTTGGGGCCCCTTCGCGAGGTTGGAGGACCCGCCCCAGAAATCCACGAAGTGTGATCAGACGGAAGTGAATAAAGCACCCAAAGACAGAGCACGTCGAAACTGGGGAAAAAACAAGTTAAAATTTGGAAGGAGCCAATACCAAGAATGTGTTTCAAAAACCCCACTAAGGGGGCAACAAGAGGGAAAAAATAGGAAAAGGAAAGTTTCCCCATGGGCCAGAAAAGGCCCGTCAAACCCATGATTACACCAATCCTTTTGAGCCAAGCAAAGAGGTGGTTCCCGGGGGTGGCCCAAAATGCCTTAGGGGAGGTCCCCCCTCCACTAGAGTTGAAAAAAGAGCATTAACTGGGTTTCCCAAAAGAAATCGGGAAAAGGCCAGTGGCAATTGGGTAAGACGAAACCGAAGGCAGGGTGCTGAGTTACTCCCCGAGAAATCGGCGGAAAGAAAAGCTTTTTTGGCCCCGCCAAGAAAAGGATGGAAGGTCCGTTCAAAGCAATTGTCCATATTTTTTTCGCTCGGGGTGGTTTAACAGTACTAGGCAAAGAGGCAAATACTTTGGGGGGGGGGGCCGGGTGGTCAAAAAGGCTCAAAGAGGCTTTGAACAGCTAGGGAAACTTGGTCCCACCCCCTGAGAGATTCCACGAATCTCCCCCCAAAAACTAACCAAGGGGTCCTTGTGGGCGAGTCCATACTCTACAACCAATCTCACAACTTTGGGAGGCCCCTGTGAGGGAAATCAAAAATCCATTTATCCCCACTTCAAGTAAACCACCAGAAAGATGGAATTTGCCAAGGGGTGTTCCAAAAAAAACAGGGAGGCCTTCTTTCCATGATTTTATTAAAAAGGGGTCCTTTCCGGTGGTCCAGGGGGGGAATTTTCCTGGGAGGCAGCACAAAATGCGGGTTCCCAACCAGAAGTTTGAAAATTTGATGGGAATGCCGTGAGTTCCAGCCGGAAGGTTCGTTTGGTTCCCAGCCCCCTACCAGCGTTCATCTTTGTTTTGGACGGGTCCCAAAAAAGTTCACAGCTTTTCCGAACACCGGGGACACCAAAACACCCCGAAAACAAAGGGGACCGGGGATGTCCTCAACAGCCAGGAGAGGAAAATCGTTGAGGGGGTCCTTTTTCGCCGTGTTTGTCCTGTCTGTTAAGTTTTGTTTGGTTCCTTCAAGGTCCTAACCGTGGCCCCCTTTATCCCAATTCCCCTTTTCCGCCGTCCCCCCATAGGTCGGACGAAGAACCCCCCCCTTTAGCGGCCACCAAGTTTTGGTGGTTTTCTTGTTTGGACGGTAACCCATTCCGTTCAAATCCCTGGAGGGGAGGGGGGGGTGTATCAAAAAATTCTGCCAACGAGGAACGCCCTTTTCCTTGGGGAACGATCAGGATCGGCACACCCAGAAAAGAATTAAGTTCCGCCCTTGTCCAGGTTGGAAAGAAGCCTGTTTTTGGAAAGGTGGAGGAGCTCATTCCAGGGAATTCTTTGAACTGGCCCCGGCCCCTTAGAGGAAAAGCCAAGGAACCACAAGGGGGAAAAAGCGTGTAAGGGAGCAGGCGGAATCCCGAAAAAGAGTTGGGTTAAAGGCTTTCCCAATTAGGCACCTTTTTTCAATGGAAAAGCCTCGGGGGAAAACCCCAGCAACAAAAGACCTACTATTTTGAAAAACAGGGATTTTTGGCTACCTCGGGGGTTTAAGGAAGGGTTTTGAGCTCCTCAACAAAGAAAACTAGGGAAAAGGAGTGGCAGCAATCTCGATCAAAAAAAAAGGGGTCGAAGTGCTTGGGGGAGAGTCACGTGGGAAAAAAAACGTGGTTTGAGACTTGGCCAATCAAAGAAAAAAAAAGAAAGTGAATTGGCCGGATCGCCAAGAACGTACCACTGATGAAAGGAATCCAAGGGTGTAACTTGGCAAAAAAGAAGCCCGTGAAAAGGCCCCTTAAGGGAGGACAAAACTCCAACAAAAAAAGAACGGGAGTCCAAGCTTTCACGTGCAACAAAAGAATGTAGTCGGTTCGGGAAAGTAGCGGAAACGGGGGGCTGATTCTGAAAAGGGGGAGCTGGTATTCCAAAGAAGCAACGGATTTTGCGAAAGAGACCACGAACAAGGGCTTACGAAATGTGCCGGCACTCCGCAATGGGGAAAACAGGAAACAGGACCACTGGGCCCCTCCAAAAGGGGGCGTAGATACGCGAAGGTCAACAAAAAAGGGTTAAAGGAAAAATCCAGGCCGGTAAAGAAAAACCGTCCGAAAAAAAAACTCGAACCCCACAAAGAATTAGGCCTAGGAGGGGTCTTAATGAGAATAACTTGGTGAAATGGAAGCAAAAAGAGGTTTCAAGGAGGTCCTAACACCGGCCCCCGAGGAAACGAACCCCTTGATTTGTTCCGTTGAGGAACCCAACCCCCTTGCCCCTCCTCCTCACCCAACTCCGTTGACGTTTGGATTTGGGTTCAAGCAAAAGTTTTTCCCTAAAAAAAAGTCCTGGGTGGGGGAAAAGGCTGACGAAAATTTTTGAACCCCGGGCAAGCAAGGGAAACTGGGATTGTTGAAACGGGGGAATTGGGGGGCCTCCCCGTGGACTTTGTAGTTCCTGCTCCCTCCGTCCTCCGAAAAGAACCAGAATATTGGGGGTCCCCCTATACGCGACAAACCCTGGGACCGTCCCCTTTCCCCAGGAGTCTGGAAGGAATACAATTTTCAGGATTTCAGAGAATTGAAATCCCCGCAAAGGAAAAAAAGGAATTTGCCCAAAAAAAGGAAGGGGGAGGACCAGTAGAAGACTCCCCAAGACAGTGCTTTGGCAAGGAATCCGGAAGTACGTTCTTGGCCCTTCTCAACACTCTTTTGGCAAGAAATCTAACTGATCGGAAAGAAGCCCATTGAGGTGGTTTCCTTCCGGACAAAGGGGGACAAATAGGGGCTGACCAACCAAGGGAAGGTAACAAAACAAGAGACTTCCCCCCATTTCGGAAATACCTTTTAGGGCCACAATTTCAGTTCCAGTGAACCGAATGGAAGGAAAGGGGAAAGCCTGGGTGGGTGGGGGGGGAAAACGAGCAAAGGTTTTAAACTTAGGGACATAAAAAAGGCTGTCCCTTTCTCATGAGGTTATGGGTGGGGGGATTAATCCTAGAAGAGTCTTGGGAAAAGGTTCAGGGGGCTTCCATCAAAGGCACTAACCCCAAAAAAAACCGACTCTTAGTGGGGTTGGGACTTACAAAGAATTCTCCCAAAATAGACGAAATAAAATGTAGGCTAATTTAGTGGCGAGGCAAGACAGTGGGCCGCCTGTCAAACGGTTGGGTGGAAAGGGGGGGGGGCTTGAGCGGGATGCGTTCCAAAAAACTAGGTTAGGAGGCCGATGCTGAAAAGGCATCGGAAAAAAGGCCTTTTCTTGGTTAAAAAATCGCCTTTTGTCGATCTCCGAAGGCCGGGGACGACAACGGGAAAAGCGTTCCCTTTACTGGAAACCCATCAAGATGTCGTAGGCGGGAAGAAACGCCTCCTTTGAAGGGTTCAAAAAATTTATTTTCCCATGTGTTTTATTACCCTGAACCTTTTAGGGTTCTAAAACTGCACCACTCCAAAGAAATCCCATCAATAAAGAAGAACCGAAAAAACAGGTACAACTGGGAAAGTGGTGTCGGAAAAAAAAATTCAAATGGGGGCACACTTGAGTCCTCCGCGGGTTTTTGGGGGGCCCCCGAGGAAAGTAGAGACATATAATAAACTGGGCTATGTCGACAAAAGGCCAATTAAGGAACCCGGGGAAATCTTAAAACGTGGAGAAAAAAACAACAACGGTTCCCCCAAAAGGGGAACCCAAAGGTGTGCAAACCTTAATGCAGGGCTGTAAAGGGGGTGGGTATGGACTACGAAAAAAATGTGGCCCCCTGAAGTACTGTGGGTTCCTACTGGGGGATTTGTTCCAGGAGGGTCTCGAACCAAAACCAACCAATCAGGACTACGTGGGAAAGTTTGGGAATGAACTTTAAAGTGCTTATCACCGAGGGGAACCTTCCCAAGAGGGGTTTCCCGGTTGAGGGGAGCGGGGTTCCCAACAGCCGGTTGGAAACCTAGAAAAAAAAAGGCGGGCGGTTTGTTTAGAACGTGGGTGCAGAGCCCAACCGCCCGGGCACAAGTCTAAGGAAGAGGCCCCTTGGAAAACGAAGGCCCGGAAACCTTTAAAGAAAGAATTTTTGACTGAGAAAGAAGAGGAAGTGGGGAAAGAACCAAGGGGGGATTTGTGAGGCTAGAAAACGCCTGGCGGGAGACACCATGAAAAACTCTGAGGGGAGGAAACGAGAACACAAGAGGAAATTCCCCCCCGAAGATCAAAAGAGTAAAAAGTCACACCAACAAAAGGGGCAGAATGTCCCCCCAAAAAGGGGGGATGCCCAAAAAGAAAAAGTCCCAAGGGGGGCCCTCTCCCCATGAACTGAGGAACCCGTTGCCGTTCAACGACGATTTAAAATTAATAGGGGGGTGGAACTTACTGGGGAATGGCTAAGAGAACAACTCCCAGAAACCGAAGCCTTTTTTCCTAAGGTCCAACCTTTATTGGTTCCTGAAACCACGAACGTTCCACTCGAAAGAACAGGGAGAAGTCCCAGTGACTCTTGGCCTTTGATCCTTTATCGCGGAGCCAAAGGGTTTAAACAACAGAAAAGTATCGCTGGAAGGGAACGGGTTTTTTCGACCTAAACCGGCAAAATGTACGTTCCAACTTTAAAAGAAAGATTCGGCTCCTTGGACACAAAGGAAGGGAATCCCTAATGAAAAAAGAAAACAGAAAGCGGGGACATGGGGATTCGTCCCCAATTGAAGTGCCCGGGGGAAGAAAATTTTGGTCCCCCGGGGTCAAAATTTACACAAACTGGATCGTAGTACCCTTTAAGTGGGCAAGATCACCTTTACTTTAACGTTCAAGAGTAAACATTCGAAAAATTTTTTATTGCTAGGGAATTCCCGAAAAAAAATAGGCCCAAAAACTAGCCCATCATAGGGTCCCTTGGGGCCAAAGTTTTTAGCAATCAAAAGGGGTCCAAGAGGGTTCCGTCCCCCGGACGAAGGTTCTGGGGGAGGGGTTAGGTAGGGGGGGGGCCCCGGTGAGAAGGAAAAGGGGACAGGTACATCGGACCAAGTATCCAAAAGGTTTGTGGCCCAAACCTTCAAATGGGGCCCCCCTTCAACCCCCGGCAAAGGGGCCCTTGTCCGAACAACTATCGGAAAAAAAAAAGAACCATGGACTTTGGGGGGACACCCCGCGACGTTTCGAACAAACGCGAAATCCCTGGCCCCCCAAAGGGAATATCGAACAAAGACTATCCTTGAACAATGAGAAAAAGTCCCAATGGGAGGGGAATAATTAGGTTTTGGGTTTGGCAAGAGCGTCCCCCTTGCGTCCCCAAACTAACATTAGGGGCATTTGGGCCCCAGTGGAAAAGGGGGTCACAAAGCAAAACCCGGAAGTGAAAACACAGAAAACTGGGGTCCCTGTTCCTCGAAACCACGCAGAAGAGAATACCCCAAAAAGGTTTGTTTCCCAAAGAGGATGTTCTTTTTGGGGAACAACCCGTAAAACATCAGTCGGTGTGAGGCAGTCGGGAATGGTTCCCAAGAGGAAAACCTTCCTCGAAGCGAAGAAGTCGTCCCATACCCGTTTGACCGTTCTTAAAAAAAAAAAAGGCCGGGCAACCCCTTTGTCCCCTTTCCTAAACCCAAAAAACAAGTTCAAACCAGTGAAGGTTAACAAGTTCCCCCCACATTTGAAACCAACCTTAAAGAGACACCCTCCCTACAAGTCTCAAACACCGGTTTTCATTCAGAACCTGGCCTGGGGAAAAAAAAACTTGGGGGGGGTCCCCCCCACAAAACCCCGGCAAAACTCGCGGTACAAAGAAGATTTTTAAGGGGGAAAGGGGGGGGTTGGGGAAAACAATATCGAAGGCCTGGTGAGCGGAAAAGGGACCCCACCGAGGGGTTTAAGGGGGAATCGATTAAAGAAGAGAGGGGCCGTCGAGAGTGCTGCGGTGATACCAGGAATCCCTTTTTTTTTTTTCAAAGGGGTACAGAACGGGGATTTTACATGTTCAAGAAACTTCCCCAGCGGAGGGATAAATTTTTTGTGGGGCAACAGGCTTTAATGTTGGTTTTTGGAAGTGTTCCAGAGGAAAATAAAAAAAAAATTGTTGAGGAGACAGCCTAAACAAGTTTCCAGAGGACCGGGGGGGGCCCTGATCGGGCTCTCGTTCCCCACCCTTTTGGGTAATTCCAACCTGAAGAATCAAAAGATGGTTCAAGGAACCCCAAGGGAAACCCTTGACATGAAGAAAAAGTTAAAAAAGCCACGTCATACTTTGGCAACATTAGACCCAAAGAGGGGATTCCCCCTAAAAAGGAAAACGGAAGGGCCCCTGGCAGTAAAAATGAAAAAATCCCTAAACGAGGACGGGAGGGCCAACCCCCTCGGGGGTTAAAAACAGTGCCCATTTGTGCCCAGGGTTGGCCCCCGAATGGTAGATTCCAGCAAAGGGTTGGGACTCAAGGAACATCCCAAAGGAATTGAAGCCCTCGTTGTTGCTCGTTTGGGAGGTCCCACTCTTTTTAGCTCCCCGGGGGGGGTCCCCCCGGCCCTCCAGGAAATTTTTATTTGCCGAGATCCGTTTTAAGGGGGAATCCTGGTTTTGAGGTCAGCTTTGGTTAAAGGGGGGGGCTATAAGAGGTCCAGGTCAACGTAACAAAAAGGGAAAGTGACTAAATTAGGGTCTCAGGATGATCAGGTTTTGGGTGCGCCCGGATGTTGGGGGGCGTTGTCCCAATCCTTGCGGACGGTTGGGGGATTAGAGCCTTTGGGTTTGGGGTGAAAATACCTAGCAAACGAAATTAGGGGGAAATCTCCCAAGTCTATTTTAACCCGAGAGAGGTCACTCTTTCGACCTCAAGAACACAATTGTTTTCCCCCTTAAACGACATTTGGGCGCCCAACCCCTCATCTTTTTTCCTTTGTGGGGGATCAGATCCAAAGGGTTCTTTTTCCCGGGTTTGTTTGGAACCTCTAGGGAAAGGGGGCCGTTCCCCCCCCCGCCCCCTTACAGGTCGGGGGAAGTCCCAAGAAAAACAATTTCAGAGAAGAATTTAGTTTTAAGTTCCAAGAGGAATGAGAAAGAAAAGGTTTAGTGGGTTTGGTTGTTCTAGGCTTGTCGGCAGAAAGACCTTTGGAATACCTCCAAAGAGGGGCCCGCAGACCTCAGTCTCTGTTGAGCATGTTCGCCTCCAAGTCACATCCCTTTCCTTTTTGGTCTGAAAAATGTTCGGGAAAGTTCTGAAAGGAGCCCCCCTCAATAAAAAAGATAACCGACCATCCCGTTCCCCCGCCCTGAAGCGGGGGTTCCCCGAGGGGAGGGGGGGACAAGGTTGTTTTGTTCCTGGAAAGAAGCAACAAAAGGACAGGGAATTTTGGGGGAAGAGACCCAAGGCCGGGGAAAAAGAGGCGTGGGGGAAAAAAAAGTAACCAGAAAAGAAGGAAATCACGCACGTTCCGGGTAATTCTTCAAAAGAAAACAGGTAAAAATGTATTTGTTCCAGGAAGTGAAAAAGACAGTACAAGAATTTTGAGGGGAGTGGGCCGGGGCTATTCGTTCCAAAGCCTGGAAAACTCGTGGCACACCTGGAGGAAAAGTCACTGCCCTTTGTTTGATTTCCGAAAATGCTCAAACCACGACCACCTTCCATAACAACTGGAAAAACAGCTCCCAAAAAGGTTCAACTCAAACACGTTAAAAACGTCAAACAGTTTCCTCTATAGAGAAAAAGAACAACTTGAATTTGGAAGGTTCCCTGGTAACGTAACCATACCTACCCCGCCCCCTCCGAAAAATGACACCGCAAGAAAGATTTTTTTGAAAGGCCCGGTCGTGGAAGGATTAGAGTGTATGGGGCCCCTCCAAAGAAAATTGAATACAAGTCAACCCGGGGACCACGCATTGTTGCGGTTCGGGGAGGGGTACCGGAAAGCCATTAAGGCAGAGTCACTCAAAAGTTGGGCTTGGGTGGGCACCATCTGGGGAGACTCACAGTCCCGACTGTATTCCCGGGGAGACCCTGGTTTGGAAGACACTCAGGAGCCCCGCTTCCCGGTAAATTGGGGGGAAAAGTTTTCGGAAGGAAAACAATCAGCGTGGGGGGCCTGGCATGGGCCCTTGGGGATAAAATGAAAAGTGCATTGGAAATTAAAAATTAAAGATGAAGAAAAAATTTTTCAGAGACGGGGGGGGGACAAATTCCCTTCAGCGGAAGGCCTTCTCTGCTGGCTTTGTGGAGGGGAATTTAGCGACCCCCCAAACCCAGCAGTTTTTTCCCTCTGGGGGAAGCTTGCTCAGACCCACTCCCGAGGAGAAAGGCAGCATTCCACCCGCTTGGCAGAAAAAAGAACCCCTTGACAATTGCGCTCCTTGGGGGCCAGGGAACAACGAGTTTCATTGAAACGGAAAAAAGTCCGCCTGTATAGTCGACTTTGTTTAACAGAAAAACCACTGAAGAAGAACAATTCGGGCCGGAGAAGGGCCAAGGTCGGACAAAGGGTCCCATAAGACATCATAAAAGGGAGGGAGGGGGAGGCCCACAACCAAGTTTGGGGAAAGCCGGTCCCTCTGACAGAGAAAATTGGGAATACAAGGGTGGTTTCCCCGGGGGCCATGGGTGTAAGCTGGGGAATATCTAGGGGGGAAAGCTTTCCGGGGGGGTGGTCAAATAAAAGAAACAAACCAAGCCCGCTCATCCCCTGCAAGTAAATGGGGCCTACCTTCGGAGATCTGGTTATGTTGGGGCTTTTTTCCAAAGAACTTTCCCCGAACGTGTTCCGGTTGGGT
>Ga0179591_1318076_pt1 | contig 15209 bp, 17 predicted proteins | sample CZOMad2_1_08_16f_FD_182891 | JGI IMG/M metagenome (GOLD analysis project Ga0179591, IMG submission 182891) | Vadose zone soil fungal communities from Angelo Coast Range Reserve, California, USA - CZOMad2_1_08_16fungal (PacBio error correction) | ecosystem: Environmental > Terrestrial > Soil >...
GGGGGTGCACTGGAGGCCTCTGGAAACGGCTTCCAGGGGTATTTGATAAGAAGTTCAGGAATGCCTTTGTGGAGTCAGATGGAGCGGGGGTTCTTAAAAAAAAGACACGAAGTGGTGCAAATGTGGTTAAGACCAACGGGGGAGGTGGAGCACAAAAGCACGGGTGAGAAGGAGAAACACCAGCAGTGCCGAACACGTCAAGTGAGTTGGTTCTGTGGAAGTTCAGCCCGTAGGGTGATGTTTATCACATCACCCTCCATAGGGGCCGTCCGTGCGATCATGGGCGGGAGGTTAGACTTTCATCGGAAACATAACCGGTGAAAAGGTGGGCTAGTCAGGGCCTGCAAGTGTTAATCTGTAAATCTTGCGGCCCTGCACGAAAGCGAATCCAGGCGTGGCAAAGGGAAAACATAGATCAAGGAAGATCTGGGGGCTCCAGGAAAATCCTTCTTCAGAAAGAGTAGATTCGCGCGCCTTGTCGAGAACAGATAGAGACGGCAGACACTCGATTAAACTTGGAGGGGAGGGTTCCCTGCAGGGAGGAGGCCTCGATACTTAAAACCGAAACCTGTTCGAGAAGAGTTAGAAAGGAGCCGCGACAATGAGAGGGAAAACCGATAGACTGGCTTCGCCACCGGACCTCGGCCGGACAAGTGAAGACCTCTACCTTTTCCCATCAGACCGAGGGAAAAGTCATGCTTTTACTCTGAGGAAGGAGAGTGTAATCGCCTCCCATGGAGCGGCTGGATTTTTATCAGGGGGCATCTGCAATCTCTCTAAAAGGAAAAGGGGAAAGTTATGGAAATGCTCTAGCGTCACTGCCAACGTCCACCAAGCGATAATAACTAATGAGGCGGAGAAAGAAAAGAGGAAAAAGGATCATAGGAACATTGAGGTGAAGGGGAAAGTCTCGGCCAGTACCGGTGAAAACTCTTGTCACAGGGGAAGGAAGAAAGCGAGCTCAAGGTCTGCCGAGCAAGGGGGTCAATAAAGCATCAAGGGGCGAAACTGATTCTGGATCTGGAGAGGTGCCGGGTCTTGGTCGCCGTGAAGGACATGGGGGCAGGACAGGGAAAGTATTTTATGCGCGGGGGACTGCGGAGAGTCGCAACCCATTCCAGGGACGTTCGGGGTGAAGTTTTAATGGCAGGCGACGGTAATGACTTGTGGGACAATCAGCTGACAAAAATTACTACACTTTTGCGACGAAAAAACCTGTGATGCAGCATAAAGGAATTCCGAAATCGGGAAGATTTCATTAAGGGAACTGTCAAGAGCCGGTGGCAACCATGAGAGTGGCAGCACTCGGTAAGAAGTCTTCCCGCTCGGGGTCAAGCTGTATCAGAAACTACAGCCTCCACTGGGGGGGGAGTAATATTCCAGAAAAGAAGCGTGACGTGGGGTAGGTGCCAATCTCTGGGCTATTGCCTGAGGCAGTACACTTTCGGGACGGAGGGAAGTCTCTCAACATTTGGGGGGGTGGAAGCCCCGGACAAGGGACACGCCTATTCCAGTGAAGAAAAAATACGGTCGAGTACTAGTCAAAAAGGACAGTCTCCAAAAGACCGACCCCACGCTGCTATCCCGTGGGGGAACTACGACAGAGCACAAAATCGGTGCGGTGGAACCTAGCCTCTCGAGAGAGAGAAAGAAACGGCGTGGCCCCAAAAATTAATAGGTCGTTCTTCAGTGAAGGAGGGACGAAAGGACTGAGCCACGACTCCGCGCGAAGAGAGACAAGAAGGGGGGGGGTTTGAGACGTTGCGCGAGCTCAAATGAGAAGCAGATGAGAGGCCCCCACGGCTGGGGAGAAGGGGGGACGTAATGCCAGGTGACTCTGAGAGGGAGGGGGGTGCGGCTCCTACACTCGAAGAAATTTCAAGAGGCTGGGGGGGGCCCTTTGAGGGACTTGTCAAGGGCCATCTAGAGCCGGCCGTGTGGGAAAGAAAGTGTTAGGTTAAGAAGTTTTCTCACTAAAAAGAATTTAACGGACCCCTACCGGTAGGAGAAATCTCAGCCATCTCAGCCGGGGGAGGTAATTGAAGTAGAGGCCAGAAACAGCGCAAAAGGGGGAGTCTTTAAGGGCGGAACAAGGAGACACAAAGTCGTCGCAGACCAGTTCGGAAACGACAGCTGTGGGGCAGTGGAGTTCCAGAGCTCCGGAGGGGGCCCAATCCTTAAATAAAATCGATAGCTCCAAAATTAACACGTAGCCGGAAACTGGAAGGGGTGACGGTTGGGTGCAACGAAAGAGGGAGAGACTTTCGCTTGCCGGCGTCAGAAGCATGAGGGATTGCGGAGGAACGTCAAGTTGAAAAGAAATGTTTGAACGTAAAGAAGCCCTATTTATTCGGAACTCAAACTGAGGGGGTTAGAAAGAATGAACATTATGCAGGAAGGAGCCGCCACAAACTACCCATTAACAAATAGGGGGGAATCGGAAGTTTGATAGTGGGAGAGGTGAAAGAGGGGGGAGTTGTAATAGGCAGGATTCGTAAGAGAAGCGTCAGTTACAACGGTGACGGTTAGGGGGGGGGTAAAGGGGATAAGGGTGGGCGGGGAGCAAAGGGGCGATGCGCAATGGGGAGAGAAGTCTGGAAAAATATACGGAAGAAAGTCGTCGAGGGGTCTATAGAAAGAAAGGAAGTGTGCCACGTAAATCAATGACCGGAGTAGCCGCAGCACGAGGGGTCGTGATCTACTCATACTGATGATTCGAAGAGTGGTAAGCCCCAGTGCGGGGGGGCAAGATCCATCGCGAGCGCGTTCGAGTGCAAGAGAAATCTTTTTTCGGTAGAACTTCATGAAAGAATATGGGGGGTTTCGATGGAAGAGAAAGGATTAGTACGACAGACAGACCATCAAAAGATCTAGAGTAGAACTAGTGCTGGGGTCAATCCGTTAAGTAAAAGAATTTCTCAATCAGGGTTGAGGTACTTTCGACTATGGAAGATATTCACACTGTCCAGGGACGTTGCTAAAAAAAGGGTCCTCGCTGCTGGAATCTGGGGTTTGTGGTTCTCTGGACCACCGACCCACGCGCTCTCGGAACTCACTTTCCACGCAGTGTGACACGGCACGCTTGATAATCGAGCAGGGGCCGGGAATTCAAACCGACCACACAGAATAGACGGCCAGATACAAAAGGCCGGTGACAGGGGAGCCTGCGGGGGAGGAAAAGCCAACAATCATTTGACGAAGAGCAACCGTTTGGGCACGAGACTGAGAAAGAAAAAGCGGAGAAAGGAAAGACAAAGAAGCGCTGGCCCGAAACGCTACTTCATTCATATAGATTAATGCAAAGTGAACATAAGGCAAAGAGGGGGTAACCGTGCGGGGGGCAAAGTCAAGGACGAAAGCCAGGGGCGGGGTGCATGAATGCCCCTATGAAACGACTGCGGAGTTGGTAAATAAATAATCTAATTTCTTGGTCGGGGCCATGAAAAATCCTTCCCGAAACTCCTACGCGGAGAGAGAAAAAAGGCGGAGGGCACACGACATACCGAAATATCCTCTATCTCGATCGAAAAACAGGGGTGATTAAAAGAGGATATAAAGGAGAAGCTTGCGGAAAAAATCTATGGGGGAGATCAAGCCATCAATAGGGTTTGCAAATACCGGAGAAAGTGGTCAAGCGAAAAAAAACGATCAGGCTGGAAGGCTGGGGTCACTGAAACCGCAAAACGTAGAGCGAGTCACGTCCTTTTGGGAATTACCAGGAGTGGAGGAGCCAGGCATATGAGAAATTCAGTCCAACTGAAAAACGTCGTGGGGAGTTACAGGTGGGGGAAAGAAAAGCAAGGCGCTACGCTGCTGATGCGTACAAATCGCCACAAATGCAAGGAAGGAACGGAGTGGTAGGAAGACGAATTTGTGGGGTCTTCCGACATAACTTTCCGAAGGAAAATTCAGAAAGCGCCCAGCAGGGAAAAACAGAGGGTAAACATATAATGGCTTGGTCAGGGATGTTTTACAGAAAGAGGTGGGTACCATGAAGAACCGGTCGAAAAGAGACGGGAGATGTCCGCTGAATTATGGTAAGTTGGGGGGGGGGGCGTACATAAGGGTCCCGTACTGTGAGAGGTCCTATTGAAGCCAGAAAACAAGTCTCCGCGGCTAAATTGACGGAAATGACCCGGTGGAAAAAGGGATTAAATAGAACGCGCACAGGGATCAAAGCGGGGGAACGCTCAGAATAGTGGAAAGAGCGAACCCTCTCTAAGGGACATCTGTGAATCCAAGGGAGAAAAATGAATTGACGCAAAATAGGGATAAAGTGCTCAGTTATAAACGCACGGTCTCAAATCAGGGGCGCGCGGGATGGGGGTGGCCCTCTTCTGGATAAGAAAATCACGAACTAGAGGAAGGGATGGTCATTAGAAAGGGGTGGAGAGTAACAGAAAAAAGGGTAATCATCGCAACCGGAAAGAAGTCTTGGTTTAAGTACAGGCAACGTGCGGAACCAGACTGAATAATCAAAGCAGAAAAGAGATTTATCGACGTCTTTGAGGGGGGTACGAAAAAACAGGTAAATACGTGATGGCGTTGGACGCAATTACTTGCTCCAACAGACTCGGGGACTAAAACTCAAGTGAAGGAGGCGGAAGAATATATGAAAGGAACAGCGGTAAGAGTCAGAAGCAATAAGTTTCAGGGAAAAAAAGTTGAAAAAAAAACTAAAAGGAACAATCATAGACATTTCAAAGGACACGACTCTTTCAAAGAGAAGAAAAGGTGGGCCGGAAAGCTACAACGAAAGACATTGGCTTAAAAAAAAACTATTAAAGACGGTGGGGAGGTGGTAGAGTTGGGAATTAAATGGATTTAAAGGGACTTAAAAGGCATACAGGTGGCCGGTTACTCCACATCATTGGTGGGAAGGGGACCTTGACCTTTCGCCAGGATGATCAGTGAATCTAAGTTCTGCCGGGAGGAAAGACTGGCACTAAGATAACATCAAAGCTGATGACCAAACGTTGGGGAAAAAGCAAGGAGGCAGAGCCACAATATCCAGGAAAAACCAGGGTGTCAAAGCTCAGGAAAGAAAGTAATTGGGTTTGGAATAGAAACCAAGCGAAGTGAAATGGGGGGGCCAATCACCTGAAAGAAAAACCTTCAGACGGGCAAAGAAGATGGGTCCGACAGCAGCCAAGGAGGTTCTGACTAATTATGTGGCCAAGGAAAGTCGAAAGACACTAACTTCGGCGAACGAGCACTATGCCATAAAATCCACCGAAAAAGGGAAGAAGTGAACACGTCACCTAACCGTTTTTGCACTGCCTTCAAGCGATTGAGTGAGGTAGCAAGAAAACGAAAAGCGGCTGGAACAGGCTTCCAGTGGCAGGTACGCTGACTGCTCCTACGAAGAACTTGCCGCGAAAAGTAAGACAGAAGCGGAGTATGTGGGTAGAAGAATTCAAACTATCAAGGCGACCAAGGTCACTAAAAATTTGGAAAGACGCCTCCTCGCCATCATTCACTCAAACCGGGAGAAAACAATCTACAAACTCGGAGAGAGTCCTACTCTAGAGCGGAGGACTGGATCCCTTGCCCGTAAACTAAAGTAAAATTAAGCAGGACCGGAATGGGAAAAGGAATTTTAGGAAGCTAATCTCGGTATGGAGGAAAGAGACCGAGGGGTTGAGTACGAAGGCCACAAACGTATCAAAGCGGAGATTGAGTGCTTCTGAGAACAGCGTTTTGCAAGACAAGCATTGGGAAGAGAATTTGGGTAGGCCTTCTGGAGCGGTCGTCGAGGAGGGGAGTGGGGGTCACAGGTGGAAACATAATGGGGCCAAATCTCAAGACGAAAAGGGGGAAAGACTCAGCCAAAAGAAACGGGAGTGGTCCGAAGAGGTAGTTCTTAGTAAGAAATTGAAGCCCGGAATTGTGAACAGAGCGAACAGGACCAGCAAGAAGGAAGAAAGGTGAGGGAATGAAGAGGGATGAGTGACAGCCAATGTCAAATAAGGAGCATGTTCCGAGGGGGGGGTCGTCAAGAAAAAAAGGGAAATCGATCCATCGGGCGAGAAAGATGGGCAGCCTGTCACTTGAGAAAAAGATCCAGTGCCTTCTTGCCAGACCGCATAACAAAGTGCCGGGGTTAGACTAGAAAGCAGAGGCAAGACTCGACAAGGGAGTGGGACATTGTTAGGAAAGGTAGCTTCGGCTCCCGGAAGGGACCGAGAAGAACGCGGGTGTTCTGGGAGGGAAGGATGGATCAAACTCCAAGGTCTGCCGGTATCTGAGTGGATCGGAAAAACTGGGGGAAAAGGGAATTAACATGAAGAACGGGGAAGAATCGTGCAGTAAATTTAAGTTGAAAACGTGGATGACTTGATAAGAAAACTTGGAGAGAAGCCCAGTTAAGAGATTTCATAAGTGGTGTCCCTTCAGGCAGAGAGTCGCACACAACAAAGGAGTAGGAAAAGAGAGGGGGAGAAAAGGTCATACTGGCACCACTTAGAACGCAGTGGAGGAAGAGAAACGATTAATAGAGGGGAGAGAAGAACTTACTAAGTGAGGGGAAAGACGGCAATTAACTTCGGAAAAAACCACAAGTCGATAAGAGGGCCGAAGAGAAATCAATAGATAGGACCAAAAGAGGGCAAAGGTAGGATCGGTTCCGGTATAACCTATGCAATAAGACGTGCTGACACTGTAGATTCTGGGGGATGCAGGCATATAGGACTCCACAAATAAGAAGTAGGGAGGTAATGCCTTCGTAACGGGGTTGTGTTAACCAAAGGCCGTCTATGGACAGGGTTTGATACGGAAAGAAGGGGATCTCCGAAGAGGGGAAATGACGACAAGGTATGGACGAACCACGGCCGATAACACTGAAGATGAAAGAGAGGTGCCAAGCCATCTCAGGGCGGACAGAGTAGAGGGGAAGAAAAAGGAGATCCAAACAGCCGGATTAACTAGAGAATAAGAAGGGGAGTAAGTGTCGGGGGGGGAGCACACGGTAGGCCATTGAGTACGCCGTGAGATGGATGTACGAAACTCAAGGAGGTACTGCAAAACTGAGAACACCAAACCTCAGTGTACAAACTACCTGATCAAACTTACGGAAAAGGAAGGGGTACGGAATTCATGCCTGCTAGGCCTAAAACACGTGGAGCAGGTCGTCCAGAAAAAAGGCCCGCAAAAGTAAGATGCCATAGGCCTTCAGGGGCGGGATCCCGAAACGCTTGGTGCTCTGGCTATGACCTTCTTAGCACAGTCGACTCACTTAGGAACTTCCTTTACGGGGGGCTTCAATGCTGTAATTATGGAACGCGGCAGGGAGGGAAAGAGGCCGGGTTCCGGGGGACAGGCAGAGGAAGAGAGAGATGAGGTTTTAGTGGTATGTCCTTTTACCGAAGGAGTAGAGGCGGGCTATTAGCGTAGACCCTCTGGTTGAAAACGGGGCGAGAGCGCTCGGGTGAGAGAAGGGAGTAGGGCCTTAGAGAAAAAGGGGTGGGAGACGTGTCAAGAGAGCTGGTTTAAGAGCATTGGATGGGAGTAGAAAGGTGACTTGCAGAAACGGCGTGAGGGGGGCATAAAGGGAGGGAGGACGTGTTCTCACTAAGGACCTTTTCAAAGGCAAAAGAAGGGGAGGGAAAGTGGCCCACGGGGGCCTCGGCAAACGGGGGGGAGTGGGGCAAGTAGGCTTAGTTAGAACATGAACAAGAAAAGGGGTCAAGGTGGTGGATGGTCGAGGCCACGGGTCACCCCTTCTTCAGATGTCAGAAACCGGAATGCAAAGTGGAGCACGGGAGACGGCAGGACGGGGGAGGGGACCAAAAAAAAGTCTAGGGGGTAGAAGAGTCGATCACAAAGCCACGTGATGAAAGGGATCACGGAAAGGTGTGAAGAGTATTTTTTGTACGAGATACGGCCGAATTGATACGTGGAACTCGAGGGAGAAGATATACTGGTGAGAGGGGGAGTCAACAGCAGGCCCAAGAGGGGGAAACTTAAGGGGACCGCGGCAAGAAAAGGGGGGATGGTCGGAAAGTCAGAACTTAGTGTTCGGAACAGCGGGACAGGGGTTAGCCAAGAGCCGAAATATCATACATTATCTACCCAGAGCAAAAAGAAAGAAGGACATCTTGTCTGTGGAACTGGTCAAGATGGTGAGTGGGATGCAATTCAAATAGAAGCAGAGAAGTGGAAGAGCGAAGGGTAACAGTGAGATGCCAAACGGGCAAATGTGGGGGGGTATAAAATTACGCAAGGGATTTTTTGGGGTGGTGGGGGACCGGCACGACCATGGGGTGTGGGCGAGTGCCGCGTCTCCTGAGAGGATGGAGTTCAGATCCCTCTTCGGAATCGGTCGGTGTTCGATCTTTGGGGGGAATCATATGGTGTGAGCTGAATGCCTAGGCTCTAGAGCAGTTGATGGCCCTGATGCCTGAGTACTTCCAATGTCTGAGCTCTTATATGGAAAGAATGGTGTCGGATCAGGTTTCCGGGGGTCAGCAATCAACAAGGGGCTCAGCGAGGATGAACGAGATCAATATGTTAGAAACTTCATACATATGGGCTGGGAGTTGCGGTGCATTCTGATTTGGTGGCCTAGAGATTGAAAAACCGCCAGGCGAGAGGAGGGGCTTTTCGACTGGGGGTTGCGACGACCGCTGGATTACAAGCCGCCAGGGTAAGTGGAGCAGGTCAGGGTGTTCCAGGTACTGAAGCGCTGCGGAAAATTGGTCGGATTAGGATCCCTTTGAGATCTGGAACTTAGGCTATAGAGGGCTCTGTGGTGGGAACAGGCCCGAGTAGGAAGCTTATCAGCAACTGCGCGATTGGGTGGAGAAAAGGAAGCAGTCAAAAGAAAAGAGCAATCGAGCCCTTTCCGGGCTTAAGGAAACAACCAATACCAAGAAGCCGAGACGGATAGCTCAAGGAGGAGAGGGATAGTATGAAGGGGGACGAGGGTTAGGTAAAAGAGAAGCCACAATTCAGTAATAAGCACACTCAAGGGTTAAAAGTGAAACTGGGAGGGGTGTGAGAAAAAGAATAGAAAGGTACGTAAAGATGAAAAAGAGGGATATGGAAGAGACGAGACAAGTCAATGAAAAGGAATGATTGGTCTGGAAGAGGTGGAACGTTCACTATGCATCAGAGTAGGCCTGGAGGGGACCTGTAAAATGGACAGACCAGATGGAAAAAAAAGTGACAAGAGGACAATAACTATGAAACGACCTTCTCGTCTTCATCTTGGACGTAAAAGATGGGCAGAAGGGATTTTCCAACGGGCAGGGAATAAAAAGACACAAGAGAAGGAGGAAAAGGTTACTAGGATAGTTCGGCGGGGAAAAACGGCTGGGATTTGGGAGGGAGCAGGAAAAAAATGGGGTTCCTAGCCGGAAACAAAAAACTAAGTCGAGGGGACACTGGATAGAAGAGGTTCGAGACCCAAAGAGGATGCTCAGGTGATGTGAAATCCTCAGTTTTGGCGCCTGTAGCTGAGGCAGGACTCCATGGAGGGAGCCTCGGATGACGGGAAGAGAGTACGAACCCCAACTTACGCGTTGAAGTTGAGTTAAAGGACCAGCGAGAAGCAGGAGCCGGAAGGGAAGGATGGGGATTCACCACTACACAGGGGGTTCGGGAAACCAGTGACGTGCGAAGTACGAGGGAGGGAGAGGTGAGGGTTAACGCGGGGACATAAAGGCCAGCATCAGAGAGGGAAGGCGAGGTGTTGCACGGGGGGACAAATAGGTGTACTCACCCCTTCACTTGAGCGAGCAAAGACCGATATAAGAGAGGGGAAAAGGAAGGAGTGGGGATGGTCCTATGAAAGGGCGCCTCGAAATAACGGCTACTGACAATGAATACAGGGGTTCGATTGTCAAGGAAGTCGATTCCGTCTAGAAAATGGTGTGGGAGAAGAAGGGATCGGCCCAGGACTTGATTAGCTAATCTTTCAGGTTAAGAAGAATCAATCGACGAGGGAGGGGTGAGAGGAACAGGACGAGGAGAAGAGTTAACGACCAACAAGGAACGCACTCTTAGCAGAGGAACGGAATCAACGGTGGTTGATAGAGAGGGGGAGAAGGCGAGGAGGGGGGGCGCGGGACCGTAGGGGATCGAAGGTGGGAACAATTTCAAACACTCTGAAAAACGGGTTCAGAGGGTCCGAAACGAAGCGGCTGGACGTGGGGGGTCACAACTTTGGATTAAGAAGCCCACTACTAATGGGGAACCGCAAACCAGATTCTCTTTCATGAATTTGGGACCTCACCAAGATTCAGTGGTCTAGGTAAGCAGAGAAACGCGTAGCTCCTAGCTGTTAATGGAAAGTCAAAAACAATGAAAGAGGAGACTCATCCTAGAAGAGAGAAAGGAGTCTCGCGATTAAAAGCTGTTGCTGACTTGTCCGGAGCTTCTTGAGTGCGGCAAAGAACGGACACAAGTACCTGCAGCGGCGGGCGGGGGAAGCTGGAGAGAGCATAGAAAGAATGAGACAGAGGTCAACTGACTTCGGGCGCCACCGCACTCCAGGGGAGAACCCTAGAAACCCAGACATCAGAGGGGGACAAGAAGGAGAGAAGGCAGGGCGTGGATGTTTGGCCTTCCATAAGAAAGAAACGAGGAAGCGTCCAAACCGTCGAGTCCGATATGGTTTCAAGGCGGAAAGGGAATATGAGTGGTCAGGGATGCCCGCCAACGGGAAAACGTTCGCTACAACCATCAGGGGGGGAGCTAAACATGGAGGAAGAGGGGCTAGCGATGGCCATCGAGAGGTTATTGCACGAGGACATCACCATCAGATCAAAGAGACTTGGGCAACGCGCGGGGAGAGGGGGGCAAACAATGGACCATTCCGGGATGAAACCTGTCCGGCTCCTGGACGCCTTGGGGGGGGTGAGGAGACTCGTCACTCGATTGACGGGGTGGGCGAAAGACACTTCTTCTGTACCGACGGGTCTCCCAGAACTTGTCCACACCGTGTACCCGGAGGTTAAGACAGTAGGGGGGGAATATTGTTCGGGGAGCTCTATGCAAGACATTCTTTGAGTTAGAACTATAGGTCGGGGAACGGCCTTCCCGTGGGGGACGAGTAGGCCTGGAAACGGCAAAAATCACAACCGTAGGGTTAGGAACCTGTGGATTGAGCAAAGGGACTGGAACTTGTGACAAAAGAAGGTCCCGTAAAGGGAGAGTCTACAGGGAAACACCTTGCGACAGAAAAACCAGACGGGTCGGAAGAAGTCGATGTTGATTCTCGAGTTTGAATAAAGGAGAAGATCCGACGAACAACGAACAACTAACAAGGGGCAGAGAAGAGCCTCACACCTCCAGATGATGTCTAAGGGAGAACCAAAAAACAAAAGACTCAAGGAGTCTCTAGAGAGCCGTCGGCCTCAGTCGTGAAAGAAAAAGAGTAGACGCGAGGGAAGTACAAAGGGAGTTACTCGCCGGGAAGTGCGGAACATCACCGTTTGTTATTTCGGGGGGAAAAAGAGCCAACGGATTAGGCATAGGGTTGGGGGGGACTGTGATTCTTCGGACGGAATTGCTGAATGGTTTTAGTCAAAGAAATCAACAACGTTAAGAAGAGATCCACTTATTTGGCGGGTCTACAGTCTTTTACAATATTGTGGTGTTCACAGGGGGGAAGAAACCGGTTGCCTGAGTTCTTTTCAGGTCATCTAACATGGGACTGCGGGGCCGAAGTAGTGCCATGATTTGTAGCCTAAGCTTATGTTCTTGTAAGAACTTTTGGGGTCGGGTTGTGGGGGTACCCGGTTTTGAGGACCTATGTAACAAAGCGGAAGAACTGCGATCATTTTAGGGGAGTTCTAAATGTGCAACAGAGTGTCCACACCCGTTAACGTTGTTAGGTCTATAATGAATGATTATCCGGGGGGGTATACGGGGAACTCTTCCTGCATGAAAATAATGAATCCAAGCGTGGAAAGATGTCGGTACCTTCACGTTTCTGGGGACAAATCCATGTAAGACTGCAGGCACGGGAGGGAAAAGCCGTCGGGGTGGTGTCTACATCAGAAAGTCCATGCTAAAACCTGAAGGCTACGGTAGGCAACAGTCTTATGAAAATCCAAATCGAATAAGGAAGGACATACAATGTAAAAAGGGAAAAACGCTATTATGTACCCGCGAAGTTGCGGCAAACAGAATCCTGCTGGGGGAGGAGGACCTGACCATGAGTTCCGCACAAGTAAAAGTGGAAAGAAGACAAGGTCCGGTCAACAGACAAAGTGACTTTGGTTGAAGTACGTCTTCCTTGATCGTTGTTCTTCCAAGAAACAGGGAAGAGGGAGTTCTTGGTTAAAAACGTTAGGGAAATAGATCAAAACACCAAGTAAATTATGGGTAAAATATGGGATATTCAAAGGAACTTGGCAAAGGTTAGAAAGCGCCGAATGGTGAGAAAGGAAGGGGGGGGACACGGGACTTACGAGGGGGGTGTAAAGTTCGCTGTGTCTAGGATATTCTTTGGCGGTGAAATAGGGAACTAGGGAACAAAACGGAGCCCCATTGCCACCGAATATTCTGCAGAACTCCGGGCATCGGCTTTCTAAATAGAGAAACCGTCGCTTGCATCCTTAAGGATGGGGGAGGGACGAGAGATCCGGTGCAACAATGCAATGAATTTTAGGGCGTGGAACTTCTGGAGGTTAAAGGCACAGGAAGACTGCGGGAATTGAAAACGGGCTGAAGCAGGTCCTTTAGGGGGTAGAAGAGGAGAGGCCTGGTAGAAACATCGGTGGTGACTCACTCCGATCAGACTCCGAGGCAGGATCCTATGCGGAGGGAAAAAGATTTCAGGAAATGATCAATACAACAGCTAAGGCCGTGGGTGGGGAAGAATGCATTCCAGATAACTAAGATTATCTGCCCTAAGCTTCGGGGGAAGTTAGTTTGCACCACGCAGAACCGTCTGGAAGTGAAGAGTACCATGGCATGGACTGGAGCGGGAGGCACTCTTTTTCCGATGATAGTAAATGACGGAATTTGGCCGAGGAAAAAACTTCAAATCACCCCAGGAGGGGAAAAAAAGAGGGGGCACGAGGAAAATAATCGTGGGGATCACTTGGACAACTTATCCACAGAATTACACATAAGCGAGTCCTTCCCTTCTGTATAATCCAGAACTTCTCCTTAAAGAAAAAGGAAAGAACACGATCAGATAGAGGGGTGGGAAGAGGACTCGAAACGGGAGGGAGACTGTTCCTACAATCGGAAGGCGCGCGTCAAAAAGTTCAAACCGGGAGTGAGTTATGGAAAAATTTAATTAATTCACGAAAGGGGGGGGTCAAATAAGATCCCTGGCCGCCAGATGACATATAGATGGTGTTCTGTTGTACGTGTGGACGAAGAGCATCTTCTGGGTGGAGGGGGGCTATTAACGAGAAATTTTATAATAGTTTCAGTCATAGGGATAAAGGGGTTACCGGTGCGAAGGGAAACATAACGCGTGAAGCTCGGGTCACCAGAGCCTCATTGGACGGGCTGATTCTCCGTATCGGAAATGGCCACGGCCGTGAGGGGAACTTAAACCAGGGCGGGCATACCGGTGAGTCATCTCCCCGTACATTTGGAGGAGGAAAGTTGAAAAATATTCTGGGCCGTGACACGGATCGAAGTAGGAAAGGTGAAATGGTGATGGGGGGAGCAGTGACAAGAATCTAGGGCCGCACAAACGCACGATTAGACAGACCGAATTTGGAGGCCACCGATATCCCTGAGGCAACTGGGGATGCAGTGCGAGGACGAATGCTTTAGAAGGGTCATGGGTAATGGACGAGGACGCTACCAAAAAAGGGAATTAGGCCCGTAGCAAGTAAACTAATGGATATTGGTGACTCTAGGGGGGGCCTAACTGAAATCTTTAAACAAAGTCGTCATAAATACTCGGAGGGGGGGGGGATGAGGGGGCGGAGGAAGGAAATGAAGGGGTTTTAAGTTTTCAAGGGAGGGGGGGAGGCGACAGTAAACTGACACGCAATTATTGGGGGGGAAGGAAAACGTATGTAGTGCGAGGAATCGGGCCAATCAGCAAAGAACAGTTACCCTAGTAGAGCGAGTGTCTTGGTTAATATTCAATCGTGTGGAGGGTATATGTAAACCAAATCAGCTCGCTAGTAACTAAAATGTGAACAGGGCAGATGTTGTTCCCTGTGATTAGTAAAGTAACTACTAGGGGAAAAGGGGGGGGAATGGAAGATTCAAGACAGGCTGGTCTGGGTTCGCGTCGGGATTCAAAAGGTTACGGCGTTAAGAGTATACGAAAATTGTTGAGCAACTCAATAAGATTATCTGGGAACTAACGAGAAGGGGACGAAGCAAATCTGACAGGATTATGAGGATTCTTGTTTTCCTAATTTCAAGGGATACATAGAAACGGAGAAGAGACGATGCGCATGAATGGGCAACCGCGCGCCTTGTTAGTAAACAGTTGTGGAAGGATGGAGATGTGCGGGGCCATTGATGAGTGTGCTTACGGAAGAAACTGGGGAAAAATCACCGCGGCTAGGGCAATGGGGGAGGGAAGCCTTAACTAGTTGCTGCTCCGAGCCATCAGTTATTCAAAAAAGGGAAGGGGGAGGGAACTGTGACCTCTCGGGCGGCGGGGGAGGTTCAGGGAACAGGTGTATAAACCATTCACGGAAAATTTCCCTATCCTATACTAATTGGGTTGGTGGGATTTGAAAAGGGCCCTGCGTAGGGGGAAGAGGACTCCGACTTTCTGGAAAAACTCGAGAAATGGGGGTAATCTCACTGTAAAATAGAGAAGAGAAACCAACTGTCAAGGAACCTCCACCAAATACAATCATAACGACTCGACTGCCGTCATCTCGCGGGTAGGCAGAGCGTTCTCTTGCGCGGTACAACATCATACTAAAAGCCACTCGGGGGGCAACTTCTTTGAAGGACTGGAGGGGGGTAGAAGACCAGGACTGAGGAGGGATGAAGAAGCCAAAATAAATTCCCTCAAAGAGGACTTCGAGGAAGCATCGGATGCGCGGAAATTAACAATGTGATAACAGAAAGCTATTATCCAGGGAAAAGAAAAAAACGCAGTGCTTGTACCGAAGCACTATGACGGAGACTCGCGCGGGAATCAAAGAGAATGGAAATGAGGGATTATCTTTCGGAGGGGGTCAGGCACAGACGCAATGTGTTCCCAGGAACGGGGGGACTGCATGTCAGCAGAAACTTCTTGGCCACAAAGAGCAAGGTAAACTAGA
>Ga0179591_1278912_pt1 | contig 15208 bp, 15 predicted proteins | sample CZOMad2_1_08_16f_FD_182891 | JGI IMG/M metagenome (GOLD analysis project Ga0179591, IMG submission 182891) | Vadose zone soil fungal communities from Angelo Coast Range Reserve, California, USA - CZOMad2_1_08_16fungal (PacBio error correction) | ecosystem: Environmental > Terrestrial > Soil >...
CCACTTCGTTAGAACCTCCTCCATTTCTGTACTACCTCGGGAAGCAAATTCTTTCCTGAGTCAGGGGGAAGAGCCCGTGAGGGGGGGGTGTGCTCCTCTAAGAGAATTTGTGGAAGGCTACGAGGGAAAAAGGGGTAGTAAAGAAGGAAAAAAACAGGGTCGCCATAAAAGTGAATCCTTTCTACAACAAAGAGGAGGGAGTTAGCTGTACGAGAAAGAGGTAAAGGTTCAGGGAGGTGTGCCAGGAGGAGAGAGGGGTAAATGGGGGGGAAAAAAAAGACAATTGGGGGGAAACTCTCAGATCTCCACAACACAAAATGTATTCAAGAGGAGAAGACTCCGCAACACACAGAATGAGGGGCGGATCTAGACCCACACCTTTAACCGATAGGATAAAGGGAAGAAAACTACCTATCGGTCTTTACTTAGTGTAGGACATTAAAAACGGGCTGAGACTCGTGGGGGAGAACCTTATTCCCCCATGAGATGGACCTCACTGTGTGAAAATCCTCCTTAAACAGAGTTTCACCATCTTTCTGATAAACAAAAAGGGCTACTTCCTGCGGAGGACGCGAAGAAAAAACTTTTCCTTCTGTGCCGACAAGCAGGCGTCACTGTAGAAAGAATCTTTGAATCCCGCCCCCGAGTCTACGTGAGGACGCTTAACTCACACGCTTAATGTCTGCGCAGGGCCACTGGCCAACAGGGGGAAGAATGGCATCCGACGAAGAGGCATTCGGGGCCACGTTCCTCTTCTCAACCAGGGGGGTTAAACAAGGGGAGCCGTCATGGGTGGCCCAGAAAAAGCTAGCAGGTAAGATTCTCAAGGGGGTTGATTTTTGAGGGTTTTGTCGCAATCCCTTTGCGAATTGGACGGGTCTTACCGTCGCGGTACACCAGCACAAAGGCAGGTAAAAATATTCCTACTTGGGACTTAGTCTCTTTTGGAGAGATTCCCGTCGGGCTCCTTGGTTCTATTATGGACAAGGAAACGGAGAGCTTTGGTTTCGACGCATCGAATAAGAACATAAAATTCAAAACCAAAAGTCGAAGTAACGGCCAGCGGGAAGGGAGGTAAGGGAATAAAGACACCCCCAGTAGTGCGTAAGGGGGGGACGATACTAAGATAGGAATCCTATAGGGTCGTGGCAGAAGAAAAGTCGTTCATTATGTAACACAGGGCTGGAACAGGGCGGAAAATGATCACAGGGGGATGGGCGGATGGCATACTAGCGCCTGAATAATTTGTAAAAGCTAACGGTTTAGATGGATATTCATAGGGGTTAAACGTATCAATATGGTATATATTCCGTTACAAGCGGAAATGTTGGCTGTAAGGGAGGACTCGGGGGGGTTCGAGCTAAATTCTACGGGATTATTGGTGTAAATCTGACTGGCCCTTTTAAGTCTCCATCAGAAAAGAACATACAAGTGCAGAAAGAGGGAGAGGGACTAAGCTTGTATTGAAAATTTCAGTCACTACTGGGGGGGGCCAAAGACAAGAGCGTATAGTATTTTTACGTCATAGGCTTGACAGCGAGAAAAAAAAAGGGGAAAAAAGGGATTTATAGGTTAGATTCAAGATATTCGATCAAGTAAATCGGAGGAGATACTTTCTCCAAGAAAACAGTTCATTAGTCCGGACATATGAGGAATAAAGGGGGAAATTCGTAAACTGGAGGTTATTAATTGAGACAGGTCTAGATGTCACTATTGGCGCATATTACGTCTAAGATTGGAAGTAGGAAAGGGTGGGAAAAGTTGGTTCAAGGGGAAACAAGGTCTTGAAGCCGTATGGTGAGAGGGAAGGAGTAATTTTAATAATGCCACTATATAATATGCCGGGGGGGGGGGCGTAAGAACTTGTACAATTGTATACTTCATCCAGACGCAGAAGGGGATTTAATTCCAATTATCTACATCAATTAAATCAGAAGGGATGGGGGGGAACAAGGAGGGTAAAGGGAAACAATCAGTCTTGCCTGGGGGCTTGTTATAGGAAAGACAGGTGTGAAGTTTGATTTATAGAGAGACAAGATTCAGGGGGGATTGCCCAGTAGACACTGAGCCACCACAACAAAGTATGAAAGAGAGAGACAAGGGTTCATCTCAAAGAAGGTAAACGTAACTTAGAGAAATAAACACGGTAGTTATGCGGATATACTCGGCCCGGAAACTAATTTTTCTTTTGAGAGTTGACCAGTCCCTGAATTGGTGGTCAAGAAGTACTTCAGGTTCTCATTTGCGGTGTGAGCTAAAAGGGGAAAGGAAAAATTGTCGGCGGAGGGGGTTTGCAATTCTGAAGGGTATTCGGTTCAGAAAATGCCGAATAATGCCCTATGAAACCTTCAAAGTAGTAAATCTCAACAATACGGGGGGAAGCTTTTTAGCCCCAAAGGCTGCCAAACAAAAAGCGGGAAAATAAGACTTGCGTAATGCGCAATTTACATAGAGAACTACGTAGGTCTCTAACGGGAAAACCAGTTAAAGAAAGGGTGCAACTTCTTATTAAGCACTTGGGTGGCATAATATGATCTGTTTTGTGGGGGGGGAGAAGACAGTTTATAGGTGCTCCGGGGGGGGAATAATAACGAAAAAGAAAACGTTCTCTGTCGCGTGAAAAAAAAAGAACGGTCCGAAGTAAATTGCAGTGACCCAAAATAGTAGCCAAAGGACTCGGGGGTCGGGAACAAGCAACGAGGAAGGCTGACAGGTCTGGTCTGGTTGTGGAGGATGCCCTTCCCTAGGGGGCGGCAAAACCGAACGTCCTGGCGATGCTCCACGACGGAGCATCAAAAATACGGTTTGTATAAAAGGGACAGGGGTGCGTTTCTGGGTGAAGCAAACATGACGGCTGTAAAAAAGGAGGTATCGAAAGTGTTGGAATAATTTTAGACACAGAGTCAGGGACCGAAGAGCTGGAACAAAAAAAGGGGGGGATGAGGAGTGAAAGACAGAAAGACCGTGAAGACGTTGAAGCTGGAGTTCTCACACCCTTTTTTTACCCCACCGAATAATAGACGGTTTCTGGATGAAGACCGTATTAAAGAAGAAACTCTTCAGCTTGGGAACCCTGAGCGCCGCTTTTTTTGTCATTTTCCTCCCACCCCCCCCTTATCGACGACCGGCCTGGAAAATGACTCTCAACCATTGGGGCCTCCCATAGCTTTTGGATGACAGGTCCTGTTATCGCTGGCTGCCGACCCAAGAATTATTTTTCGTGGTAAAACTTTATACTGGGTGGGGTAAACAGCCTATTCGGGCTCTTTCCCTTAGCAGGGGTCTCCCCCCACTTCCTCGGTACCATGGCAAAAAGAGGCTACCTAATGGGAAAAAGTTGAAGCCTTAACCCTTAAACGGATCGAGCAACTTGGGATTCAAAAAAAACACTCAAAAATGAGGATAGGCCGTGAGCCTCGATTCGGGATAGGCTACGGTCCTAAAGTGGCAAGGACTCACGGGGGGTTTGAAAAAAAATTTCTCCGTTAAAACTGACTACGTGGTAATAGAGGAACCCATGCGGGTAGGGGGTGAGGTCTGGGCAGGGGACTATGGGGGGGCGTAAGCCCTCGCTTGGGTTAGACCTGAGATGGCCGGGGTTGGGGGGGGCTCTCTCGTTCGTCCTCAAAACGGGGCGCTTCTCGTAAAGGGGGGGTGGGAAGGGGGGGAAGGAGAGGTGTGGGGGGGTGAGGGGTATGGAGAAGGGGGGGGGGAGATTAGGGGTGGGGGGGGGGAATGAGGAAGGGGGGGGGGGGAAGAAAGGGGAGAGAGGGTATGGATGAGTGAAGTATTAAAAGAAGGGGCGACACGCTTGAAGACCTTGAGGAATGAAGTCATCGAAGGACAAGTTTCGGGCCTCCTCTCCGTCATTGTTTTCGGTGGAGTAAGCTACAGGGAAGTGTTTTCTGGAAGTTCTCACCCATGTGCGTCAAGTGTGGATCTTCAGACAAGCGAAGCATGGAACGCTAAATAAGTATCGAGTTCAAGTGGCCGCCCGAGGGCAATCGGTTGGGGGGAGAGAAAAGAAAAAGAAGTGATGTTTGACTCGAGGCTGCTCTCGCTACAAAAAGGAGTAGGTGGGAAAATATAGAGGAAAGAAGAGACAATCAGATGGTGCGGGGGATCCTCCCCCCCTGGAGAGGGTGGGGTAACGGACCTGAATACACTTTTGCCGGAGTATACTTAGTAAGGAGTATAACGCCGGCGCTAAGAGTGTGAGGGTCCAAAGGGCCCCATGATCGAATAAAAGTCCGCGAAGTCCCAGCGGAACGACAGGAATGCACCGTACCCACACGCCCTTAGGAGGAGTCAACAACGGGGTGTCATTCGCAGCTGGTTTAGCAGCCCGAAAGGCTTAAAACGAGGTTAAGCCCCAGTCTCCGGGAGGCCGGCCATCGACGAAAGGGGTCTAAAGGAATAGTCCCGAGAGAAGAAACGATTAATTTCCGTCTGGCCAGCACAGGGGGGGTAAATAGGCTATCGACGAAAGGGGAGGGGGCAATAGACTTTGGGAAATTTCTGTGAAAAACGGGGCCCCACACTGGAGAAGTAACAGACAGCTCGAAATAGAGTACGTCGAAAAGGATCCAACAGGGTTGAGCGGGGCTGGATCATACCCCGTTGCTTAGCCGGCAAGGCCGGCGAACGTTACCCCTGAGGAGGCGAGGCCCGGACGGGGGGTTAAAAAAGCGCCGTTCAAATTAAGGGACAGAAAACGTGCAAAAATCTCTGGGTGGCGGGAGTCCTAAAATACTAAAGAAGGGTCGTAACCGCACTGGAGAATAACGACAAATCGTGATCGGTCCGGTAGGCTAAAATGAAAAAACCCATTCGTTAGAGAAAAAGTAGAAATACATGAAAGCGTCCCTCCTAAAAAAAGGAACTTACTTACGTAGTAAGAAAAGGGAACATGGCGTAAAAACTGAGTCACCATGATTTGCGTATGGGTGGTAATAGTTCATAATCGCCGCGGGTTGAAGCGGGACAAGTAAAATGGACGTATCATAGTTGGGGTACCGTCCTGGGGGACCACGGGGGATAAAGCAAAACAGGAAAGGAGTTTGGGAAAAGCGCACACATAACAGGGGGCTACGGTGGCCCTTGTTTGAAAGACCCGGCCAAAGATGATGGGTCAAAATCAGAACACAACCGAAGAGTTTGAACAAGGTGCGCGGCCGTGGGATGTCGAACCGATAGGAGCTACTAGACTGGGTCCGTAGCTTGGTATATTAGGGGGGAAGGATATAGGGGACAGGAGGGAGAGAAAGGGGAAGGAAAGTTATCTTGTAGGATTTGGAACTTATATAATAATCACGTAGGAATCTCTTGTCGACATGAATATTCATTAGGATGAAAATATGAGAAATACAATTAGTATCGTCAACGTGGTTTGTAAAAGGGGAGATTTTATAACTTATTAATCTCATTAGTGGAGGAAGAGAAATACGTCAAGTTATATTTTAGTGGGGGGGGGGGAGGGCATTTCCGTGGCGTTCTTACCAAGGCGGGGGTTTAAAGAAGTTTCAGGGCCGCGAATCATGGATCATGAGGACAACGTGAGGACAACGGTCTCATTCTGCGATCCGTGGAAGGTCCAAGTCTAGATAACAAAAATCAAATTAAATAAGGTGAGTAAGGGAGGGAACAATGAAGGGAATGGGAAAAATAAGTGAAGTGTCAACCTCGAAATAGGGGAGCATAATGACAGGGTGCAGGGATTACTTTAGAAGGTGTCAAAGCTAGGTGATGGAAACTAAAGGTGCTCTAAAAAACAACGAGGAGGAGCAAGACCCGTGCATAAAAAAGGGATTGGGTGCTGAATTAGCTACTTCAAGTAACACCGATGCCAGTATGATTCTGATACACGCGGAAACGGAATCTTGAAGGGCCATTAGGTTCATATGGACACCTCCGGGGATTGGGGGGAAGGTGGGGGTACGAATGGAATGAAAAAGTAAGAAGATGCGAATACTTATATAAAATGGGTATGTCACTAAGTAGTAAGAAGGGCTCATGAAAATTCTATTGAACCGGTTAATATTAATTAAATCAACAATACTTATAAAGTAAGAAGATACCAAGGATGCAAAGAAAGATTCCCTCTAAGAAATAATATGATAACCGGTATATTCACTCCATGTTCCTAAGCTGTCAAGTCCAAAAAACTTCCGCACCTGGGTGGCCCCGTTTTACTTCGAGAGAAGAAATACCGGGTGGGTCATGCGAACTAGATCAGACGATTTAGAGAGAGGTGAGAAGAGGTCCAGGGGGAAATTAGAAACGTCTATGTCAGCTAGATGATGAAAAACTATCTCAAAAAAAGTCTCTTGCAGTTACCAAGAGTATGAGGGGGGGCACAGGACGGGTTCAGAAAAACTACCCTCAATCGAACTTAGTCCAGATTTGCTGAATTGTGGGGGAAACTGTTTTGGTGGGGTCAAGTGGAGAAAAAAAGTCAAAAAGTGGTCTTCATGCTATTCACGAGTACTCAACCTTCAATGGTTTAGGGGGGGGTAAAAAACTCTTCGGTGTCGGAAACATTGAACCTACTTGGGAAAGGGTATGGAATGGAGGAGATTCGTGAATGGGTTTGAACACAGTGACTAAAACTGGAGAACATAATTAAGGAGGAGGGAAAAAGAACACGATCTGCTCCAGGCAGTTTCCGCAGGGGGATTTTCTAAAAGCCTGTGGTACATAAAGGGAGTAAGTAGTAATGGGCCAGGTGCGGAAGGAAGATGGAGTTCTCGCACATGATTCAAAAGAAATTGGGGGGGGGGTTTCGGGTCGTCCGCACAAACCGGAAGTGACGACCAGTGAGGACGAAAATAGTATGTTCGTAACGTCACAAAAAGAAGGTTTTGCTTTGGAGACATCATTAGTATACGCGTAAAGCTATTGATAAACTAAAGGAACGAGCAAAGTCCGAGGGGTTAAACGGTTTCGCAGGAAGATCAGACAGGTCTTCCCCAACTGCGATCCAACCAAGTGAAACGACTTTCCGCTCGGGACGCTGCTCTCGAGCTGTTAGGTATGCCGGCTACTACTGGGGGGGGAACCCGACACGGTACAGAGACGAAGTGGCCGCCCCAGGTTCGTCGATCTCAGAGATTGACAGGTTTCTTTTGCCAAAGGCTACTGAACGCAATTGGTGCTCTCGACAACGTCCCCAAGAAGACGGTTGGTGGGGGGTAAGCATGGTGGGGGGGGGAGAGGGGGGGGGGGGGTAGGGGGAGAGAAGAGGGATTCCAGATTACGGGGGGGGGGCTGTAACTAAGATCGTTACTAAATGTGCTTTCCTATTAAGAGGACACCGTGACTTTGTTAAGAAGGGGCCAACGGTTTGGCCTTTGCAGAAAATAAAAGGGCAGGTTTTTCCGGGAGACGGAAGAGTCTAAACATTTGTCTAAGTGTTTGGACTTTTTATCAAAACTTTTCGCCCACCCGAGGGAGTGCATAAATGATATACGCCGGCCAAGGGAGTGGGGGCCTGACGAGGCAATCGCTGTGAAGGGGTTTGGGCAAACCGGAATTTGTTGTGCGAGCGCTTCGTCGCTCGAAAAACGGAGAAAGTCAAAAGTAGAGATAATCTCTAACAAATCAAGGCGGGTGCGGGGAGCAAAAAAAACAAAAACGGTGGAGTAACTCGGGAAGCACCTACCACCCTTTGCCGGCGGAAGAAACGGGCATGGAGGAACGCCGCGCGGGGCGTGGGGTTAGGATGAAACCTTCCCCATGGGCCTGGGCATGTGAGCGAAAAGGCTGTATATCGGCGCATAATAAGATACCCCCACCGTTGTTCCCTAGCAGAGGCAACCAAGGCACGAAACTGTTTTAATTCAGGGCCAAGGGGTTACTCATTCAAGAATAGTAGGGTAGTAGCTTCTTGAAGAGGCCTGGAAGGCCGTCTACGTTGTGTCCGGGGGGAATATGATCACGCTAAAGGAAGTAGAGCGCTGGCCAGCAGGGGGTAAAATGTACTAAATTCTGCGGGGCCAAGGCGGGGCAGTCCAGGGTACAAACACAGGGGGGCCTGCAATGTCACACTAGCAGATAGCACTTAAGCGAGGAAGTCGGTAGTCATCCTGGTTGCGGTGGCTGGATCGAGCAGGGGGAGGAAAAGCAGGGGCCAGGATAGCCGGCGAAAACGGTACCTTAGGAGCGGAGACGGAAAAACTAGATCCCTTCGGGTAAGGGAACCGCGCTTGGGGGGGGCCGGGAGACTAGAAGAAAATGTAGAGCCAAAGAGAGTTTTGTGCTTGCCCAGAGAAAACAGACAGGAGTCAATACCTGGGGCGAGTAAGGACTGTGGGTGCCTGGAAGGCTATAAACCTCTTGGCTATTAAGGGGGACTAGTAGAAGATTAAATACGAGGGGCTGGCCATACGAACACTGTCGTACTGCGGAAGGTATGGGGGGAAAAAAAAAAAAATTCTTTGAGCACTGGGCGGAAACTGGAGGTCACGATCATGATAGGCGTAGGGGGGGAACTAATCATAACTTACATCCGCGTTCGCGATTTTGAGTCGAAGTGGAAAAGGGAAATTGGAGGTAGTATCATCTTGATACAGGAACTTGAACAGCAAAATTCAATGCTAAATCTCGAAAGGGGGGACGTATACAAGCAGGCTACGTTATAAAGTGTGGGGTCGCATGTCCCTAGCCACTGGGTATGGGGCCATAAGTCCAAAAAAAAAGCAAAGATTTTCAGACCTCTGAATACGATCGGTGAGGTTAGGAACAGCTTAAAGATCTCGACGCTGGGTTACAAGGCCCGTAGGGAAACGGAAGTTTATTTTGGGGCTCGGACAAAAGAGAAAGTTTCTGTTTGCTGTCTCTAAGGAAGTGGTTCACTATAATCGATTAGAGACTTTGAGAAAAGAAAATATTTCATTATAGGGAAAGGGTAAAAACTTATTTTCAATTGACTGGGGTCGGAGTAAAGGTTTAGGAACTTTGTTGACATAATGGGGTCAATTGATCATTTACTTCAAGGACTGTAGGTTAGGATAGGGGGGCAAGGTAATGGTGTCTTAGTACAGGGAATTAAGTATGGGGTGACGGGAATGTTTAATAATGTAAGAATCTCAGGGGCCAATGTCTTACTTGTACATAAATAAGAAAAAAAGTAGAAGAAGACGTTTCATGAAAATAAAAAATCAAAGTAAATACCGTAGTCATATCTTGACCCCCGGGGCACATGTGCAAAATAAGATCAGGGGGACAAAAGGGTATATCAAGCATAATGCAACGAAGGGGGAGATTACTTTAGATAGTTTTAGCGCTAAGTTGAAGATGAAACGAAAGGGCAGAAATCTCAACACCAACTAGTAGGCTTAAATAAGGAGACACCTTTTCTAGGCAAATGGAACATCTAACTAGTACCTGCAAAAACAGGCATTAGGCTTCACAAGCGGACACATAATCAAGGGGTAGGTGGGGGGGACCACAATGTCCTTAAGGGGTTCAAGAAATTTAAACTGTAAGGTAGGAGGGGGGGGATATAGAATGGAACTTATAAAGAGGGAAATAGAAATGGAATAAGAGTAAGACAAAAGGGGGATATGATATAGCTAGGATTAAAGGTAAAGGCGCACCCATGTCAAACAGGTTTCCACCACAGGAAGTGAAAAAAAGGATCCTGAAAGTAAGACTTAGAATACTAGATCCAAGAGTTACCTATAGTCACTGCCTGAAGTAGATCACTTTCACACAAATACGAAATTGGGAACTTTTATTAACCTGAATAGGTTTTCCTCAAGAGGCCCTCCTGTGTCACGTTGCAAAGAGTCCTATATAGGGGGAGCGATCCGGGCCCAGAAAAAATGAAATCTTTTCGCTGTAGAGAGAGGAACCGGAAGACGCAAGTCTATTGGAAACAAAAGCTTATAGTAGCCTGGGAGAGGAGGGTGCAGAAACTACAAAACCGAACACGTAGTCAGATGGTCTAAACTTGGGGTGGGATTATGGAAAGACTTTCACTATTGTGCTGGAAGGAGCCGAAAAAACGGGGGCCGCAAAGAAAGTAACAGGTCGTTCGTGCACGATTGGAGAGTACGAAAAATTGCCGCTGGTCAACCAAGAAAACTGATACGGTCCAATACTATTTGACAAATAGTCGCGAACCGCGAGCAGGAAGACCCGATTATAAAAGAGGGCACTATCAGTCTCAAGTGGGTCCGCCATGGAGTTAAAGCAGAAAAAAAAAAACAGTGGGGGAAGAAACATTAAAAAGGGACCTTGGGTTCGGAGGCCGGGATTTCTATGAATTTGCGCCCCGTAGTGGGGGGGTTCTTGAAGAATACTCCAATATCCGCCGAAGGGGAGAGAAAAGTTTGCTGGACGGTAGGTTGGGGGGGGGGGGGGGGGGAGGAAGAAAACCCCAGAATGTTGGGAGTTCGGTAAATCATATAACAAGCGGGGGGAAATCTATTGAACACGTAGTGAAAAAAATAAGGGGCTAAGGCTCCTCATGGTACCGGTCGCCGGACTACAAATGTCACCAGGAGGAAGGCAACTTTGCTGCTAATCCAGCCCCCAAAAATGTCGCCTCGCGTAGCTTCAGGCTTTCGAAGGGTGGCAATGCCGGCTCACACTGTGAAACCTGGACGCCAGGGAAAGATCCTCCGGGCCAGCCAGGAATGGTGTCGAGGGCCTCGACTTTTAGGCCAGCGTACTGCGCAACCCCATCTTTTGCACGTTAAAAAAGGAAGCGGCCTTCACAAAAAAAAAAAAAAAACACACAAAAAAAAACACAAAAAAAAAAAAGAAAAAACAAACCCAACAAACAAAACCCCACCCCCCAACGGAAAGAGTGAGACGGGAGGGGGGGGGGGGAGAAGGTAAGTGTACTGGGGGAGAAGGGAGAGGAGTGGGCGGGCCCCGGATTCAAAGGAATATACTAAAATCGCGGTGACGCAAGACCTTTACCCTTAAAAAAGGGGGACACCCCGGGTTTCATTTTCCAGAAGAAAGGGTCGCCAACGTGGGGGGTCTTGGTGCAGCGGCAGAAGGATTGGACCGTCTTTGAGAGGGTATGGCTCACAAAGGAAAAAGTGGGCAATTTGTCCGTTCAAAAAAGGCGGAGGATCATTTACAGCTAAATAGTGACGCCATCTTCAAATGGATTGGGAAGGGTTCTATTTCCAATGGTCGTTGAAGTGGTGGGGGATCGAAAACCCTCACATAGTTTTTCGAGATATTTCGATCTTCAACAACAACTTAGTATGAAAAAGACTAAAAGCACAAAAAAAAAAACAAGAAATGAGGGAGTGATCAACTAACAGATGCCGATCACGTAAAGGGGGGAAGTAGTTATAATTAATTCTAGGGCCTGCCCTATCCGGAAGAAAAAGGACCTGGCAAACAGTCCCCCATGGACCCACTGTGTTATCAAAGAAACAAAGTGAACCAGCTTTCCCACTTCTCGGAACCAAACCCCCCGTGGTCTGGAGGCAAACACGAACTCCTGCACGGTTAAGCAGGGAGTCCCGAGGGGGGATCTAACTTGGTAATCCGGATTCTGACGTACTACGTTGGGGGGGTCAAGAGAAAACCTAGAAAGTTCCTAGCAGTAGCGCTGGCCACGGAAAGAGGGCGAATCGACGAAAATGCTTTTAAAATGACAAAGGTCCCTTGGAGACATTTCACAGCGTGATAAGCCATTGGGGACATCAGCTCTATAACATATTAATCGGAACAAGTCGAGTCAAGTGGAAGAGTGGCTGGATCGCACCGATCTCCGGGGGCTTTAGGGAAGGTAAGGTACCCAGGGAGTAAGAAAAGAAGGCCGTCCATGCGCTATTTATCACCAACGGTTCTACTATGAGACCGAAAAACTGCCCAAGGGATTACGATCAGAATGAGACGAACAAATAAAAGGGAAACTGGTCGAGGGGGACGGAACGAGCGATAAAAAGGGACGTTATCGGCAAAAGAAAACCCAAGGGTCGTGGGGGAGGGGGCGAAGACGATCATATGAAAAGAACGATTTCAAAAGGAAAAAGGTCCTTAAGTATGTGGGTGGACTGGGATCCTGGCAGGAATTAAAAGGGTATCATTAGAAGGGGTATGGTCAAGTAACCGTTTTATTGTCGCCATATAAAGGACGTTCGCTACTCGGAGGCAAACAGGTACGAATGGATATACTTTGTTGTAAAACACAGCAGGCAAGGGGGGCCGGATCTCGAAAAGAGTTTCTAAAAGACACTAAATGCTAAGGATTGCTTTGTGAGACATGGCCAACTTAGTGGTCGCAGAACTTCAACAAAACCCCGCCAACTGTCCTAAAACACGTGGAGGAGTTTATTTGCGAACAGAAGAGACAGAAGCTCTTGGGGGGGGACCAACAAAGGGTGGGGGGCTATAATTTATTAAGGTCATAATCTGGACAGCTAAAAGAGAAAGTTAGGACGAAAGTTTTTCTGGAAATAAGTTCAAAGGATATAAAAGAGTAGTAATCTCGGGTGAGCCACAGGGCCAAAGGAGTTCCTTATTATGCATTATAAATGGAAATTGCCGAAGTTTCGTAGGGGTTTTACAGGTATTTAGGAACTGATGGAGAGTAAGATGGGATCAGATACGATAGAGTAAGGTATAAATGGGTAATTTGTGTTAGCAGACTTGGGGCTTTAGTCTGGATAAGTCTTGGGGGAAGGTAAGTAGGAAGTTTTTTATCAGGGACTAGGAATCAAGGCCAATGGAGAACTCCGTCGGAAAGAAACCTTGAACGTCCTAGCCAGTCCTTATCTGGGGAATGGTCCAACTATTAACAGCAAGAATACCGTAAGGAAAATATAACAATTAAACTGTACCTGCCCAAAAATGAAGGAAAAAGGGGAGAGCAAAAAAGTCAAGGGGGGTGCTTTCTTGATAAGGTATGGTCACTAACGGTTTACACCGGATAGACAAGGGGTAAGAAAAGGAGGAGGGATGGTATCACAGGAAGAGGGACTCTCAACGTATCGTTGTAATATACGTAAAAGAAAGAATCCCTAAAAAACCTGATGCACTATCTTGGAAAAAAGGCATTCAGTGATGGGGGGTCCGGGGAAATGGAAATGGGGGGGAATACGAAATTGTCATGTGATTTTGTTGGTAGGGGGGAATTAAATATAAGGGGAGCTTAGACGTGGAGTGTATGTACAGGGTATTTAGGCCCTTGGGAAGTGATTATAGTTTACGGAAATTAATTAAGAATCAACACAATACGTAGGACATTTTGTAACAAAGGAATGCGAAAAAAAGAACGAGGCATAGACTTAGAATTTCTCTTTAATAGGGAGGGACTAAATTATAGATTGCAAACAGGAAGGGTGGAAATAATTTTATTTCGTGGGCAATAAGAAAATGCAAACGGTTATTTCAGTGCGAAAAAGGACGCGAATATAGGTAGAAGAGCACATTCAGAGAGATAAAATAGAAAGTAGAAATCAAAATAGATGACTTACACAGAAAAACCTCCAGGCCATGGAGATTGGGGAAGTTGAAACCACCCGCAGTAGCAAATGTCAGCGGGACGAAACGCACCAAAACTCCGACACGCAGATGGTTCCTGAACGGGAAAAGAGTGAGGATGGATACGCGCAGGGCGTGATAAGTGCGAACACACGCACATAAGTAGGTGGTGTTTCGTGAAAATCAAGGGGGAGATTTCAGTAACCAAGGGCCGGCTGTCCCGGAGTTATCTACCAGATGGGACAAGTCTACGTGACGTCACGAGAGGACAGGCTGGAAACAAAATTAAAAGATGAAAGGGTGAAAAAAATAATCACTATCACTCGGAATTTGAACCATGAGTGCAAAAAAGGGTGTACAAAGAACTTAGAAGGACCTTGTCTGGCACATGTGGAAACATATGATCTTATGGCAAACCACCGAAGAACGAGGGGGGGGGGGGTTCTTTTAGCTCCCGGCACCGATCCGCAAGGGAAAAGTTCCTCGACCAGAAAGAAGAGTAGGTTGTCGTATTATTCGGTGCACCCCAGAATTGTTTGGTCAAGGTAGAACCGGAGCGGAAAAGCTAGGGTGGGGAACGGAGACCGTCTGGCTAATCTCATACGTTTCGAAGTACTACAGAAGGGTCCCCGGAAAAAGAACCAGGGGGGAGGTATAACCCGCTCCAAAAGATACAGGGGGAGGGAGGACTCTATTCGGCGGTATATTTTTCATGGAAAGGGAGAAAGCTTTGTTTGGAAAACATGGCGCCCGACGGAGGTGACCCGCCCATTCTGGTGTCGATCGAAGCCCAAAATGCGGGTAAAGCTACTGCAAAACATTAAAGAGGGGCCCTGCGGACGCAAAAACGGAGAAGTCTTCAAAATCGAGGGGGTGTCGGGGGGGGCCAGAAGTGGATTGGAGGATAAGAGGGAGGTGTTGGAGGGGGGTGGTGTTGGAGGGGAGGAGAAGGGGCAAGGGCGGGATAGGGAGTGGAGAGCGTGGATGGGGACAGGACCAAGAACGCAAGAGGGTGGAGGAGAAGGGGTGGGGTATAGGACAAACGGAGATACAGTGAGTAGAAGGGGAGATGGAAGTGAGAGGCATAAGCCCGCGCCAGGGAGGGGGGGGAGAAAGGGGCGGAAGGAGGGGAGGTTAGGGGGGGTAGAAGGTGGTGAAGGGGTGGAATCTGGGGGCAAGTGGAGGAGCAAGGGAGGTATTAGGAGCATGGGGGAGGATTATAAGGGTGGGCGGGAGAAAGGGGAGCAGGGATGATGGAGAGATAGGAGGAACGGGATGAGAAGGACGAGGGTATAGTGGCGGGAGGGGGGTTGGGACGAAAGGAGACAATGCGAGGTTGTGCAGGTGGGGGGCGGGGGTTGGAGCGGTGGGAGAAAAAGCGAGCTAACGGAGAATTGTGATATGAGGGGGAGCGGTGCGTTGGGTCTGGTGGAGAGTGGGAATTCAAAGAAGGTATCTACAACCGGAGTTACTCCCTTAGGTTAGTAACGGTCACATAAAAGAGTTGCGGGGGTGCCTCCTCGACGGGAAACCCCTGTTGGGGTTGGGTTCCTGTTCATGCAATTAAAAGGGGAACGATTTTTTGGGGACGGCAGACCTGGGTCTAAAAAAAAATGAGTGCCATGGTTCCTTTGGGACAAAAGGTGCGCCGGCATTGGTCATTTTGAAAACAGGGCCCTTCAAAATTTTATGGGACGAGGGGTGAAAAATTTTTGGGGACCGCAAACAGAATTTATTGGTTTGGGGGGGTGCT
>Ga0179591_1390306_pt1 | contig 15208 bp, 17 predicted proteins | sample CZOMad2_1_08_16f_FD_182891 | JGI IMG/M metagenome (GOLD analysis project Ga0179591, IMG submission 182891) | Vadose zone soil fungal communities from Angelo Coast Range Reserve, California, USA - CZOMad2_1_08_16fungal (PacBio error correction) | ecosystem: Environmental > Terrestrial > Soil >...
GCGATCTAATTGGCTTTTTAAATTGCGGCGCGGCTTGGGACAACCGAGGGCCGTAAAAAATCCCGAATCCCGTCGGGGACTGCTCAAGTGGAAAAAGGATGATTTCCGATTAACAACATGATCAAGCGCACGGGGAAAAGATCGGGGGAGAAAAAACAACAAACAACGGAGGAGGAGGAAAGAGACTTTAGGCGCTCTCAAACCCTATCGTGTTAAAGGAGCATGTTGTTCCCTCTAAATCATAAGGTGTGAAGTCAATTTGAGCAATTCCCCCGCCGGAGTCTTGAACAGCTGTTTCCCAAGGGAGGATGGCTGAGATGCGCCAAAACAAGACATAATCGCCTCTCGTTGGAGAAGGGAAGTAAATTCGCACACGCTCTGTCCTCAGAGGAAGGGTATCCGCAGCGCTCTCGAGGTGGATTCAAAGTCTTCTTTCGGTTTGGGTGCGGGAAAAAAAAGAATCGGGGCACGGGGGAGACACGCAATCGTCGAGACCGATTCTGGTCATCAGGACAGTCCAAGGAGTTGTTCCGGTTCTTAGAAGAGACCATATTTGGAGGAAGAACTTCTGCAGCGCTTCTGCGAAGGAAGAAGAAGAATCTTCATTCATAGAAACGATAGGCCTTGTAAAGGCTCTGAAGAGGCGAAGGGGAAAAAGAAGAGCGTCATTTCCTGAGGAAAAAAAAAAGGGGGATGTTTCTCATCGCCATTCTCATTTCGTCCTCCAAAGGGAAGGAAAACGATCATTTTCTCCATTTATCAGGGAGAAAGCTATTTTGTGCGGGCGACCTTATACGACTCCGGGGAAAAAAGGGGAGGGAGAACGATTGCGGTTTTTTGGAGAGGGAAAAAGGGAGAAGGCGCCTTTTTTTTCAAGAATCTAGTGAAGGAAAGGCCGATTTCATCAAGACGAGAAGGAGAGGGGTCGAGATACTGTGTGTAGAGAGAGGGAAGAAAGGAGCGAGGAAGGGCCCGCAGATTTCAAAAAAGGGCCCCGTGCCTTGGCCAAAGAAAGCGCCGGTCCTGCGTGAAAATCGCTGGCGGGTAAAGGGAAAAAAGCAGAACGAAGTAGAAGAAGATTTGCGCGAAAATCTTCTGAAGCAATCCTCAAGAAAAAGGGAAAAAAAAAAAACCTGATCGCCGCATGAAGGGAGGGACTCCACTAACAGTATGAGCGGACGGATATTGCGATCGCCCCTCCCGCGAGGGAGGGGCGAGCTGCTCAATGAGCCATCGCGAAGGTAAATACCAGAAAAAAAGGGAAAAAAAGACGTGCTTTCGACTCACTCGCTTCTTTTTCCCCGAAAGAGGGGGGGGGGACGCTCCAGAAGGGGAGAGGGAAACAATAAGGAAAAGGCGCGTATTTTAGAGCGGTTTATTTTATAAGTGTCTCGTCACATTATATTTGACTGGAAAAGGGAAAAGTTGGGCAATCTATAGGGGGGCATCTCTATTAGAACTTCTGCGAAAAACTTTATCCTCCAATCCAGGGAAAAAAGGGGAAGGGATCATCTTCTTTCTTTTTTCTTGTGAAGGAAAAGGAAAAAAAAAAAGGACTTTCTCATAATAAGATCCGTTCCGCCTCTCAGACGGAGAAAGGGGGGGGTTTGCGAAGGAAAAAAGGGAGGAAACTGTAATAGTTCCCTATGGGTTTTGAGCCGAGCAAACGCTTCTCTGGGAGGAGGGAGGAGGAGAGATGATTCTTTCATGGAGGAGGGAAAAAAAAAAAAAAACCGTTCGCCATGTTCAGAAATTTGCAAAAGGGCTCGCCCGCGAAAACGTCGAAAGAGAAGAGCCGCACAACTTTCTTCGCGAGGAGAAAGAAAAAAAGAAAGAAGAAAAGAAAGAAAACTGCGACGAGAGAACGCAGATTGTCCGCAGTGAGTTGAGGAGAGGAATGGAATCTCGCTTCAGAGGGGGAGGAAGAAAAAAAACCTTGTCGGTTGGGAGAACGCTCGATCGTGAGAAAGGGGGCTTTCAACCGGAAAAAAAAAAAAAAAGCGGGACCTTGATCCAGGGCGAGAGGGGGAAAAAAAAAAGGGAGAAAGGCTGGCAATCTTCGCCGGGAAAAAAGGACCTTGTGGCGGATTAGATCCAGTAACTTGCCTGTCGAAGGAGGAAAGAAAAAAAAGTTCAGATAGGAAAAAAATCCTTAGGTCCCGGGGGAGTGGCAACCGATTAACCGTGTCGGGGAAGAGGGTCAAAGCTCCTTAAATCTTAGGAGGAGGGAAAAAAAAGGGGAAAGAAAAACTTTCTTTATCGAGAGGAGTTGGCATCTACTGATAAGGGGAAAAGGGGGGATTCTCTGCCAAATAAAGGAGAAGCTCAGCCAAAAAAGAGACGTCGGAAAGAAAAAAAGTGTACCTCACTTGGGGAAAGGAGGGGGAAGATTCCATCCGGGACCTTGTAAAAGAACTTCCCCATAACAAAGAAAGGGGAAAGGGGAGAAACCTATCCTCCAATTACGAAAAAATCCCTTCCTGAACCTTGGGAAAGCTGTACTCAAATCTCTTATATTGAAGAAGAGGAAGAGGGGAGATTCAAGAAAAAGAGAGGTAAATTTTTTCCATAGACATAAAAAAAACCTCCTCTCTTCATCTTGTCAGAGGGAAGAAAAGGGGGTGCTTCCTTCTCACTTCACGACATGGGGAAAAGAGGGGGGGACCTCTTTCTTTTTGAATTGGTGGAAATGATCTCTTGGGAGGATTCCCCTCTCGAGATCAGGAGAAAAAAAAAAAAAAGCGACTCACTCTCATTGGGAGTGACTTCCCTGAAAAAGGGGGGACCTGGATTAAAAACTCTTCAAGATAAGAGGAGGGGGAAAAGGGGGGAAACGATCTTGCAAATGTATTCGCCAAAGTCGCCTCTTTTTAGCGTTGGGACGAAAGTGGGGGGGGGGAAGGAGGCGAGTTCATTATCCGAGATTGGGGGGGGGAAAAGGGGGGAGCCACGGGCTGGCTCGGACTTACTGGGGGGTCGTCCTCTGTAGGGAGGAAGGGGAGGAGTTACGTTCCTCTTTCATCGGGGGAAAGGGAGAAATTTATTGGAAAACTTACTGTCGCCCATCTTATGAAGGAGGGAGGGGATTGAGCTTGGTTAAAATGAGTAAAAAAAACATGCGGAAACTAGGGAAAATGATCACTAGCTTCCACCTGAAAAAGGGAGGGAGAGGATCTAATACTTCAATCCCTCGAGATGCAGGGGAGGGGGGAGAGGACACTTCCAATCAGGTTTCAATACAAAGGAATCAAGATGTCGCGACTTGAAAGTGAGGAGGAGGGGAAAAGAAAAGGCAATACGTGTGTCTATTAATCGACAAAAAGGGGAGGAAAAAAAGTAGTCCTTTCTAATTAACGCCCGGGGAGAAACTTGCTTTTCCATCGTCGAATAAGAGAGGAAGAAGGGGGACGAATTTGTCGGTCGCGGGTGGGAAAGGAGTAGAAATTTCATCACTTGGAGAAAATCGCTCGTTCGCAAACCGAAAAGGGGGGAGGGGGGATTATGTCGAGCGCTCTATGACATGAGAGGGAAGAGGGGTTTGATGGCAATTCAGAGCACTGCGGACATCTAGGATCTCGTCGCAGTTTTATTTATGTTCTGGGCAGGCAGGAAGAGGAGAGTCGCTCATTATGCTAAGGAAAGGGCTTTCTCTCGCCAGGGGGAAAAAGAAAAGCCTTGGCGAAAGGGGTGATCACTCCATCCCTGCCCTAAGAACAGCAAAAAAAAACGCCCGTCCCTCTTTTTGCGGAAAAGTCCCTTTTCATCCTAATGGGGAAATCCGCCGTCTCCGACTGCGCATATGCGCTTGCAGGGGAAAGGGAAAGAGTCGGACGAACTCTCATCTCTTGCCTCAAAAAAAGGGAAAGGAAGTTTTCGAATGATTTGGCCTTTTTGCGCGACGTTCTACGCGGCAGGAGAGACCGATCGATTTCTCAAACTGGAAAGAGGAAAAGGAGAAAGGAACGAGAACACTTTTTCATCAGTCCAGAAGGTGTTTTTTGTTTGGGGGAACAGGTGGGATCAATCTGGAGAGTGGGGGAGGAAAAAAGGGCCGATCCTTGCGTAAACGCGCCGAAGGAAAGGGAAGCTCGCCTCACTTTTCTGACCGGAGAGGCAGGGGGGTATTTACTATTTCGCGGGGGGGGAGAAAAAGCCCCTCGCTTCAGGGGAGATCTGCAATATCCTCTCGGAGTGTGTCGTGGATTACCTCAAGAGGAACTCTGCATCAATAGCGGGAAGCCGCTATATTTCTTCAGAAGAGGGGATGGATCTCCATTCGCAGGTCAGATAAGAAAGAAGGGGTTATCCTCCTTCTTACTAAAAAAACGCAGCGGGGAAAGAAGGGACGCTCTGTCTCCTTTTTCACAGAGGAACGTTCATTTCGCGAAGGGAAAAAAGGGCTGGCCTCATCTAGGAGACTAGTCATCTCGCGGAGAAAGAAGAAAGCTCATAGCCACTTCGTCTTGAAAGGGAAGAGGAAAAGAAACGATTACTTGAAAAAAAGGCGGGCGGCCTGGGGTTTGCTTAGGGAAAAGAGGAAGGAACATCGTTCGAGATGGATTCTCAAAGGAAGTCTTATCTTCAGAACCCAAAATCGCTGCATCCGACGATTCGTCGGATCAGTGGGAAAATTATAGGTTTTCGTTTAAAGGTGGGGGGAGAAGATGAGCATGGCGTAAACATCCACAGAGAAGGGAGGAGGAGGCGCGTTTGGCGCGTCAAGAGAAGAAGCGCCCTTTAAGAAAGGGGAAGGTCCACTCTATTCCTGGGGCGGGGAAAAACAGAGTCGCACGACTCTCGAAGATTATTAAGAAAATTCGCGTTCCGGAACTTACGAACCCGGAAAAAAGTACATTTGGACTGTCCCCGGCTGAAAAAAGAGTCATCGATATGGAAGGGCGCGCTTTCCCGGAGGGGAAGTTTTTCCTCTACGGAGAAGAAAAAAAAAAAAAAAAAAAACGAGGCATCCACCGTCGAGAGCGGCTTTCCCGCTGAAAGAATGATTATTCAGCGCTTGTGCGATGATGGGGAGGGAAGAGAAGCTATTCTATCGAAAAGGGGGGGGGGGGGAGGGATACAGCCATCACGAATTGCTGCTAAGTCAGTTTTGCAAAAGAGGGGGTTAGCCGGGGAGGGACTCGCTCAAATGTATTCCACTACTGAACACAAGAAAGGGGGGAAAGGGGGAAGCGGCACTTTAACACTCTCAGGTGAGCTCCGGATAAAGACTCACAACAACCACTTATTATTATTAAAGAGAGGAAGAGAAAAGAAAGAGTCCCTCTTTTCCTGGTGGGAAGAGGGGGTTTCCCTCAATTTGAAAAAAGGGAGTACCAAGACGGATTGGGCTTTTACGGAGCGGTTGCCCAATCCTCGCCTGTCAATTGGAGGGGGGGGAAAGGGAAAACAATTCGATCTCCCTACTTTTTTCAGAAGGGGGGAAGGTTCAATACATATCGCACACGGCGCTGAAGAGAAGGGAGGAAACAGCGCTCTCTACGGTGGGAAGGGGGGTTTCTGTCGCATTAGAGAAAAAAAAAAAAAGAACTCTTGAACGAAGAAAGAGGCAATCTATCGGGAAAGAGGGAACTGAAGAACTCTTCGTTGTTCCGTGTCGTAAGTACCGAAAAGATTTGAAGGACTACTGAAGAAAAAAGGGGTCTCCTACTTGATCCCAAAGAATAGAGGGGGACCTGCTTAGAAGGGAAAGCCTTGAATCTCGGCGTCCAATAAGAGAGGAAACATCTGCTGCAGTGGAGTTTCCGCCATTTCAGTCAGGAGAAAAAAAACCGAAACCGGAAAGGGGGAAAAAAGACGTCTAGCATTTGATGAACAGGGTTGCGGGCGACCTATACGAACTCCTTGCAAGAAGAAAGAAGAACGATGCGTGTTTTTGGGAGAGGGAAAAAAATCCCCCAGGTCCGGCGACTTTTTTCACCGTAAATAGAGGAGGATTTCAATCAAGAAGGGGGAGGCTATTGTCGTGTCCATATAATGTGGAAGAGATGACTGGATCGAGATATCGAAACATATTTCCCTCGAGGGAAAGGGGGGGGCATTTACGCAGAAGAGGGGGAACTGATCCATAGAGGGGTTTTTAACCGAAAGCTTCTTTAGAAAAGAAGCGATCAAACACAAAACAGAAAACGAAAGCGCCTGGCGCTCCAGATTGGCGCGCAAAAAAAAAGAGGAGGAAAAAGGCTCTTGAACTGTACGCGCCATGCAGGAAGGAGTGAGTTTCCCCTCCACTAACATGAGGAAAGAATTGCGATCTCCCACAGCGCGTGGGCTAATTCTGGGAGATCTGCTCAATAGCCAGCGGAGAAGAAAAGTTTATCTCATCTCTACCGGGCATAAAAAAGGGGCCGATCTCATCCTTAAGATGCTTAGCCTCAATTATCTACAAGGGAGGGGTCCTATCATTATAAAAGATTCCATATTGTATCCCCACAAGGGTATTTTCGAGAAACTTCCTGGCTTTACGAAAGTGGAAGGTCGTTTGTTCAAAGGGGAAAAAGAAGAATCCAGGTTTATCATCGGAGAGAGGGTCAGCGCTGAGTCTAAAGTACGAAACTGATTAACGCAAAAAGGGCGCAGCCTCTTTCTTTGGAGGGGGGGAAGGAAAAGGAAACGACCTTGCTTCAAGAAATTTAAGGAAGAACCCTTCCTCCGCTCATACTGAGCCGTCTTCTACGTCCTGAGAAAGGAAAATAGTTACCTATTTGTGACCTAAGCCAAAAGCTTGCTCGGTCTTCGCGCGGGGAAGCGGGTCCATTTGCTTTCGTGATACCGGAAAATTCTTTCCTAATTTGGGGAAAAACTCGAATCTCAAGAAGGTGCGACACTTTCGCAAAAAAAAGTTCCTCCCTGCTGAAAAAAAGGGGGGCGCAGAAATAAAAAGAAAAAAAGCGCATATCGCAGATGTAACAAGGAGGAAGAGGGATGATCATAATAAAAGCGCGTTCTCGACAAGCCGCCAAAAGATCTACCATGGAAAAAGTTGGCTAACTCTCTATAGTGAGGAAATCCCTCTTAAAACAGCGCCCGAATTCGCCATGAAAAGGGAATCATGCTCGATGGGGAGGGAAGAGGATAACTTTCTTGAAATCGGAGACAGGACTACTTCATAACTCTACTTACACTTGGAGTTCTTTCTTTCGCAGTCGGAAAGAGAATAAGGAGAAGAAAAAGGGCAACCGATTGAAACTGGTACATCCGCCGTGGAAAGAGGGGGACTAATCTTCGCTTGCTTTTGCAAGGTCGGAGGGGAAAGAAGTTTCGGTTTAGCGGACTCAGGTGGCAGAGATGAGAAGGGAGCCTGTTTTTTTTCTTCACCGAGACAATGTAAGAATTTAAACACCGCTCAAGCCAAAACAAAGAGGGAAGTAAAGTAAGCTGGGCGGAAAGGAAGGGGAAGACCGGTTACAAATCGGAAAGGGGAAACGGACCGTAAACGCCCCCACCACGAAGAGGGGAGCAGACAATTACTTTGCCAAAAAGACCCATCCCTTCAATTGGCTCTGGCTCAAATCAAAAAAAAAAAAAAAGGACCTCAATCTAGAAGGAAAAAACAACGCTCCAAAGTAGGGTGTCTACTAGAATAATTGACATAATCTTCTAAAAAACGAAGAAGGGGAGCGTTCCCTCCAGGCATAAAGAAAAAGGAGCACAACATTTGGAGAAGTGAGTAGAGTTTACTCGGGGCTTGGTGAAAAGAGCTTCTCACAACAAAAACGGGGGAATCATTGTCAACAAGAACTCCCAGGGAAGCGACTCACGATCTACAATGAGGGAAATTTGCTTGGGGGACTGCAGATTCCTCGAGGGGTTTTGGGAGGAAGATCTGGCAAATTATTCTCCTAAGGAAGTGGGGCGGAATTTTTTAAATAGGGAGGCGAGTTCATGAAAACCCATTTTGATCCAGACCAAGGTTTGGTGCGGCCGGGCGGGGGGAAGGGGAGCGGTCGCTGCATTCTTGTTCTGGGGAGAGATGTCCTCTTAGCATTTAAAAGGAAAAGAAAAATTTAGTTACAACCTGACTGGCGGGAAAAGGGACGTCGCTTGTTTTTGGTCTTGAGCGGTGGGAAAGGGCCAGCAACTTCTTCTACGAGGTCAAAAAAAAGGAAGGAAACATTAATCCTCGCTAGAAAGTTTTCATATGATTTATCAAAGACCGGGCAAACCGCAAGGGGGGGGGGACATCTTCCACTGCTGCACTTGGGGGAACGAGGGAAAAGGATGTCGCGACTTAACGTGCGGTAGAGGTCCGACAGGAGAAAGGGCATACGTTGCTATTAATCCGCCAAAAAGGGGAAAAAAGAAAGCCCGTTCCAATACGACTTGCCTCGTCGCATCCAGCGCGCAACTTTCAGGGCGCATTGTCAGGGGAGGACGGGGGGGAGTTCGATTTCATGTGGAAGCTCGCGCGGTTCGGAAAAACAAAGGCGCTGGTCGATCGGGAGGGCCGCATTACAAGGAACGATCATCCTCGCTTTGTTTGAGGAAAAGGCGGACATCTTCGGAGATCGGGGGGTTTTATGTCTGGGAGCGTCACGTAGGGAAGGAATTCGGTCGATCGAAAGGGGGGGAGAAAAGAAAATTGCTTGAGAGTGGCGTGCTATCCATTGCTGAAATCATGGGGGTTGAGCAATAAGAAATGACATACTCATCGCCGCTCTCTACTCCAAGGAAAAGGGGGGGGGGGAAAGCACACATATGTAACTAAAAGTAACTTTGAAGAAGCGTCATTTTTCATCCGGCCTTCGCCGGACGGGAGAAGAGGAATTCTATGAGCCATTCTGTTTCGGAAAGGAAAGAGAAAGAAGATCACACGCCACCCCCGCCGTGAAAGAACTGATGGAAAAGTTCGAAGGATTGGCCGAGAAGACTTTCGATACTGCAACAAAACTCGAAAGCGATTGCTCAACCTGTATTATGGACGTGGAGAAGGAAAGAACTTTTCATTCAAATCAAAGAAAAGGGGGGTGGGGATCAAAGAAGAATTATATGGCTATCGAGCTCTCCAATTGGGGGAGAATCCTCTCTCTAATTAATTGAGATCTCACTCACGTTTGGAGAGAGAAGGGGGGTGGTTTTTACTATTCGCGATGGGGAAAAAAAGAAAAGCATATTCAACTCAATTTCGTGGGAGATGCAATCTCCGCTCGCTCAAAGAATCAATCATTCCTTTCCTTGAGGAGAGGGTCAAAATCTTAGACGCGAGATTGCTTCAGAAGAAAAAAGGCTGCAGTCGAGAAAAAAGAAAAAGAGGGGTCTCCTTCTGACGATACGTCAGAGAAGGGGGTCACGCATTGACCTTCGCTTGCTAAGGGGGAAGCGCCCATTCCCGGAGGATTAGCGAGGGATCTGCGTTGCCTCTATCTCGAGAAGAAGAAAAAAAAAACACATCTCTCTCCACGCAGAAAAAAGAAAAGAAATCCGGCGCTTCATTCACGCGATTACGGTGACAACAAGGAGGGGCGGGAAAACGTAACTATCCAAAACACGGGAAAAAGGGAAAAAAAAAGTCTCTAAAGGAGGAGGAGAAAAAAAGAGGCATCCCATGCTCTCACTTCTAAAAAATCACTGTATACAATTATCTGTGGAAAACTTTCTTATTACCTGAAGAAGGGAGCCACATCTCATGAAGAGGGGCTTTGATAAAGGAAAATCTGCTCTTTTTGCCCGAAGAGAGAGAAGCGCCCTTACGAAAAAGGAGGGGAAAAGATATTCTTTTGCGATTAAGTATTGATACCATGAGGCGCAGGACTCTCTTCGGAAGTATGAAGAGCCGGAACTACTACCCTTAACAAAGAAGGGAAATGTCCTGCTTACTCCTAACGAGTCATCGATCGATTGCGGGAGATTCCCTAGTCGTGGTTTCCTCTACTGGAAAAGGGAAGGAAAAAAACAAGGGAGAGCGCTGCGATCATCTAGAAAAGGAGGGCAGCGCGTGTTCTATATGGGGAAAAAACAACGCGAGTCGATCGAAGGGGGGAGGGGGGGGGGAAAAGATAGCGCATCCACTACATTTGCGGCGCAGGAGGGTACCGTAAAATCCCTACTCCGTCGGGGAAAGGGAGAAAAAGAAATTATGATTTCCGATGAAAGTCATCAAGCAGGAAGTCACGCTCGGGTTGTCTCGCGCGAATTGAGGAGGAGGGAAAAGAGAGATATCCGCGCCCGAGAAGAAAAAAGTACAGTGGCCTCTTATCCGTGTTCCTCGGGAAAAAAAGAGGTGTTAAGTCGTTGCCGCAAGGGGAAAGAAGGGAGGTACCGGAAAAAGAGCCGCAATTTCCGGGAGGGAGATGCTCAAAAAAAAAGGCGTCGCCTCGCGTTTGTGCGAAAAGGAAAAGGACGCGCTGCCTCATCTGACTTAAAAGGAGAGAAAAAGGAGCGGCGGCGGTGGGGAGGACTTCAGTAAAGAGGAAACCACGACTCGGGAACTACTACCGCGAGACAGAAGAAGCGGCTCGGTCTCAGGACATTCCAAAGGGGAGGAAGAAAGGGTCGTCTTTAAGCACGCGCTACCATATTTGTTAGGAGAAGACAGAAAGAGCCTCTTGCATTTTCTCGAAGAAGAGGAAAAAAAGAAATAGATTTTACCTCAGGAGGCCTTTGGAAAAGGGCGCTGACGGCTCCTTTAAGAGGGAGGATGGGTTCCTGATCCAGCCTCTCTGCAGGGAGGACCGCCATGCGCGTCCCGTCCGACAGTTTAACCGAAACCTATAATTGTAGAAGTAGAACAGAAAGGGGGATGCAGCAGCTATTTTGCTTGGCGAAGATAAACTCCTTTTCGCGACTCCAGTCTTCTCGAACGATGGCGTGTTGGGAAAAGACTGCGCGTCCCTCAGCAAAAGAAAGAAAGGCCTTTTTTTCACTTAATAGAAGGGAAGAAAAGCGCCGTATCATCAAAGAAAAGATTGAGTTTGGAGAAGGGATCCGACGCTATCGAAATCTTCTCTATATAGAGGAACGGTCCATCTCTAAATGAATAAGGGGGCCGCTCTAATGGTTTAAACGGGAATCTCTCCTTTCCATGAGGAAAGATGGCTCTTTCCCCGGAAAGAAAAAGAAATCATGAACTGTTGTTATCGAAAAATTCTTCCTTTTATCCTCCAGATGGTAAGAGGGGAGACTCTCTTATCCCTCTCTTGAAAGGAAAAGAATGATGATTTCCAATCCCCTAACCTGATGAAGGGAGCTAATTGCGATCTGACCCGAAGCTGTTCTAGCTGATACAAGAAAACTACCCCATAAATTATCATCGAGAGAAAAAAAAAACGTGGGCGTGCGAGCTCACTGAAAGGGGGATCGGAGGGAAAGGGAGCGACAATTGCTCTCAGCGGTTCCGAGAGGAGCAAATCTTCTTCCATATTTATCCCTCACAGGAGATCAAATACTTCTTGATTTTGACTGAAAAGGGGGGAAAGGCGCACGTCATCAATATTTGAAAAGCGGATCGGTAGATTTGGGGTTCAGCGGAGCGAAAACTGATCCTCCACATAGGGGTTTTTTGGTGGGGGTTTTTGGAGCAGGGGAGAGTGTTTGCGGGGGAGGTTTTTTGGTTTTTGGAGGGAGGGAGGGAGAGGCGGGGAAGGGAAGGGGTTTTTGGAGGGGTTTGGAGAGTGGGGGAGCGCGGAGGAGGAACGTTTTTTTGGGAAGCCCCCGTCCTCCCGTTCGCACGCGGGGCGGGCGGGAGAGCTGCTCGTTTTGTCGGTCCGCCCGCCTGCTCAGAGACGGAAAAAAGCGGGCCTTCCGGCGACGGAAAATTCCGCTGCTGCCCCGGGCCCTAGGGAAAATCTGTGTCCCGAGCAAAAAAGCGGGAAGGCGGGTCAGCTCGCTGAGGAGGGGGATTCCTGCTCACCCGTTCCCCCCTTGTCTTGCAGAAAGGGGACAAGAAACTCGAAAACCGTCTCAAGGAAGATAGTCCGCCCACTTGAGGGAGAACGATTCCTCCCTTCTGAAAAAAAAAAAGACATAAAATAAAATCGACGGAGAATCCGCATATTTCCCGAAAAGGGGGATGGAGAAGGATGATCGCAAGGGTAATCGCTGCGGCTCAAAAGAATCGACCAGCTAAACGGCTGTTAGGCGCACGAATGAAAGAGGGGGAAAAAGAAAACCGCGCCCTACCCCTTAATCCTGAAAAGAGGACTTTATCCTGCGCTATTGATGCGCAGGAGGGGGAAAGGGGCGGGCCATCTTCTACAGAAGAAAACTTCTACCTCTACTGAAAGGGAAAGTATTTTTGCAGGGAGGGAAAAGAAAGAAGCCTCACTTTCATTCGAAAATCCGGAGGGACCTGGTGCTTTCAACCGATGGAAAAGGGGGGGGGTGGACAGCTGTTTCAAAAAGAAAAAGGTTCCGTCTTCGCTTAAATCAACAAAGGGGCGTTACGCGCGCGAATCCTTTGAAATGTCGCCGGCCCGGGAGCCCTCATGTAGTTTATCCCAAAAAGCTCAAAGCCAACACAAGCGACGAAAGGGGCGACAGTCAGGGGAAAGAGTCCGGTTTAAACCAAAGAAAGATGCCATCGGACCGTAAACGGAAAATGGCAGCGCCCAGGAAGAAAGTGCCGAACCAGAAAGGAGACCAACCTTGGGGAGGGAGGGAATAAGTTGAACTCGGGCCGCGAGAGCGTGAGTTAACAATTCCAGGAAAAGGCGACTAGGAGACTTTTGCAAAAAAAGGGGAAGACTCCGCGCACCTCGTGCAGAGTTCAATTCCAGGGAAGGGTCAGGATCCACTTCACTACAGGGGAGGAGGTCGAGTTGTACTCGGGATTTTTGGAGGGTTTCGCAATTGATCTCAAGGAGGAGGGATGAACGAGATCTCTCAATGGGAAAAGCCCGAGTCACTAAATCCATATAGCAATGTCTTGAGTTCAAATTTTTGGAGGGAAACGCTGCAGATAAAACTCTTGAGGTTTTTGGGGGATGACGAATCTGGCAAAATCCTAGAGTCGTTTTAGGAAGGAACTCCGCGATTCGCGGGAGAGGGGACCATTCTGCACCCACAGGAGACGGGCTGGTTCGGACACGTAGTGTTCGTCTCTGTCGCGGGGGGGACAGAAAAAGGGGGCTTTTCACGGTAAGGGGGAGAAAAAATTGAGTTACACCGATGTCGCCCAGGAGGCTGACGTCGCTTGTTGTTGGAGGGAGTCTTCACATTTCATGACGAGAAAACGACGATTTCAAGGAGAAAGATCTTCCAAATTACCGCGCTACCGAAGGTTGATTATGATGATAAAAATTCAGGAGCTTTTTAAACAAGGGGAAAAGAAATCGGTTCAATGAAAACGCGAAATCAAGGAGGGGAGCGACTGAAATTGCGTATGCGGAAGGCCGAAAGGGGGGGTTTTTGGCGATTATCCGCCAAAAAGGAAGGAAGACCGGGCGAAGATTGCCAATTTTAGAAGCTGGCTTGCCATCGCGCATCCAGAAGGGAGGAGGAAGAATTTCGGGCTCTGTGTACAAGGCGGGGGCGGGTGAAGGAGCACGCTCGCGCGTTCGCAAACCAAATTTTGAGGGGAGGGGCGATCTTTTTGTATCTCGATGTCAGAGAGAAGAGAGGGGGGTTGATGCAATTCTAAATCACTTCTGACATGAGGAGGAAGAGAGGGGGGCTGGCTCGGTCATTGGCAGCAGGGAAAGGAAGGAGATCGAAGTTGTTCCGACTATTAGCATGAAGGGAGTTTCTGCTTTGCGAGAAGGGGGGAAATCATTTAACGGGGTACACTACAGGAATTAATACAACCATAGGGGGACCCGAGGAAGACTCCCTACATCTTTTTTGCATGGTGAGGGAAAGAAAAGAATTTCATCAGCGTACTTGTTTCAGAGAAGAGGGGGGAAAGGACCGGATCTTAACTTCTATGTTCTCTTTCGGAAGAAAACTATCATCTCGTGGGAATCCCTCCTCCTTCTACTTGATGAAGGGGAGGGAAGAAGTTTTCTGCTAGTCTACATAGAAGGAACCAACTCTCCTATCGATGAGCCAAACTGGAAAAAAGCCTTGTGAACTATACACTTTTAAGTCAAGAAAAAGGAAAAAAAAGGTGGGCTCAATCTTAAGAGGGCTAATCGGGGAAAACCCCTGCGCGCAATTGTCGATCCTTGAGCCGTGCGCGAATTAAGTGGAAAAGATACTGCGCGCGCGGTAGAAACTTATTGGGGGTACTATCCGATGGCTAATGGAGGATCCCCGCTCTTCTTGGCGATCGAGAGAAGCGCTCATCATTTTCGGGATGAACGCAAGGCCTTGCTGCGGCTTTCAGTGGAACCGAGATTTGCTGCAGGAGAAAAAAAGGAAAGGAGATCCGGCGCAGGTCAAAATACAGAGTTTTCTTTTGTTTAGAGGAAGGATGGGGAAAAAGGGTTTCACTCATTGAAAGGGAAAAAAAATTTCACGCTCTGGCTCTCTCCAATTACGGAGGGAAGGGGAACCTGCGTGGAAGGAGACGAGTCCAAATCGAGGAGAAAGCTACCCACTTAGCGAGGAAAGCGGCGTCTTTATGAATAACGGAAGAAAAAGGACGGTAAAAACCGGATGGAATTGTTCTTATTTACGAGCAGAAAAAAAAGCGTTCGCGCAGACTGGATTCGCAGGAGAGCGCCCCCAAAATCGCGACGAGGCTCGAAGGAGTCGATCCCTGGATACAATTATCGGTTGAGGGGAGTGGCGGCCTTACCTTAGCATGGGGAGGGAAAAAAGAAGAAGAAGAAAGATCTCTCTTATGTTTCCGACGCGATCAAGTCGCCTTCATCTCCCTTTAACGACAAATCTATTCTTTGTTTCTATGAAGGAGAAAAAAAGGCGCAGGACGCTCTGCAGAGGTCGCTCCAAGAAAGGGCGCGTGCCGGCACTTACGAAAAGGAAAAAAAGAATGTCCTGCTACCGCCAGACGAGACAGAAAAAAAAGGGGAGAGTCGTTTTCCCGAGGCTGGGGTTGCCGAGAAGAAGAAGCACCCACCGCCGCCGATCAAGCCAAAGGAGAAAGATGATAAATGATCATGCCGCGCGTGGGCAGAAGAAAAAAAAAAGTCTGAACAACGCGAGGAACGAATGGCGGGGGGGGGAGCATACCAGCCTCACGAAATTGGCTTCTCGGCTGTGGGTAAACAGGGAGGAGAGGGGACTGCTCAAATTGAGTCACCTCCTTAACAACTGAGGGGAAGAAAATGTACACGCTCGGGACTCGGCGCGG
>Ga0179591_1176598_pt1 | contig 15207 bp, 14 predicted proteins | sample CZOMad2_1_08_16f_FD_182891 | JGI IMG/M metagenome (GOLD analysis project Ga0179591, IMG submission 182891) | Vadose zone soil fungal communities from Angelo Coast Range Reserve, California, USA - CZOMad2_1_08_16fungal (PacBio error correction) | ecosystem: Environmental > Terrestrial > Soil >...
CTGTATATTGATTGGTCCGTCGGCGGGAAAAAGGGCCGTCTTACGCCGTTTAGGGAAAAAAGGAAAGAGGAGGTCGAGGTTTAGTTGGGATGACAGATAACTATGCAGGTTCTATGTGAGGTCTAGTATTCTGCTACTATACCCGGGTAACCGTCAGGAGAATGTGAGGAGAACAGTGTTGCCCGTCAGCAAAAAAGGGAAAAACGACACCGGGGGACCCTGAATCCCTACGACGAATTCCCACACGTGCGGGAAACCTAGAACGAAGGCAAAGGGTTGAAATGGGGATGAAGAGTGAGAAAAAGAGCGTGGTCATTTGGTCCTCTCGTGAGACGCGGGAAAGAAAAAAGTCAGCTGAGAGGAATTGTAGACGGAAAAGGGGGAAGAGATGACGCCCTTAGTTTCTCTCATTGTCGTGAAACGAATCAAATTGATGAGGTGGTTTAGTCAAAAAACGATTTGCCGTCAAGGGGTTTTTGGGGGAGGGGTGGAGGAATATCAGAATGACGGGAGGAAAGATAGGCTTTTTGAGGCGAACCAAGCCGAGGTCTTATGTAAACCATCCGGTCACGTAAGCGTCGGGTGGGGGGGGGGGGACGAAGGGGTTGGCGGTGATCCCTAAAACAAGTCGTCTCTCTTTGGCTAAAGGGACGCTTGGCAAAGAAAAGGAAGAAGGGGGGATGATATTCGAAAACGGTTGGGAGAGGCAATCTCCTTTGACGATGCTGTAACGAATTAAATTACCGATCCAACTCAGCCGCGCGGGTTGAGTTCAGAAGCTCAGAAGGACGAGCGAAAGGAGAGGTTTGCCTGGGCGGCTTTCGATTTAAATTGTGGGGGCAAAGTGAAACGGCGATGGGTCTGGTTTTAGGATGAGCAGGGAGCAACGCCCCAACAAAAAACCTCCAACTGGGGATGGGAAAAACGGCGCAGACCTGTCCAAAAGCAGAATTCGTCTGTGGAGATAGGAAAAGAAAAAAACATGCTTAGTGCAAACAGCTAATAAATGCAGGCGTGTCCGTTAGTGACAGGGAGCGAAGGCCGATGCAAGACAAATGTCCTTGCGCTAATCAACTTTTCAGGGGAGGGTTGGGTCTTGAGATTTGAAGCGGGTAGATGGGAATCAGAGGAGAGGGCAAGGGCAGGAAAAATTTTCGATCTGAGAGAACACCTACCACACGAGAGACCCCACACTATTGTGGGATCTGTGGGGATGATGGAGTAGAAGTGCAACGAGGCTTGGTGTTGGGAAGAAGGCGTCTGCAAAGGCCATCTGGGGACCCTGTGCAACGAAACTCCGGGCTAAAATGAGAACAATCTTGGGGGAAAGGAGGGAGCCTTGCATGGGTCAAGTTCCCGCGGAATTTTCGAAGACAGGCTGGGGGAAAAGACAACACCTGAAGAACCAAAGAAAGTGATGCATTTCTTGGAAAGGAAAGGTACACGTCAGCGGGGCGCTCCAATGTGAGAGATCACGAAAAGAGTAATGTTGCGAATCACTGATAAATCGGGGGAAGGCAATGCTTGGAAGGGAAAAAATCCGATTGGCGATTTAGTGTGGAAAAAGTACAGGACCCAGTGGTTTAAGAAGAAGGGGGGGGTTGGCCTGTGAAGACAACAGGCCAGACCAATAAGGGGGGGAAAGGGAGCATATCACACTAAAACAAAAGGAGAGGGATAGCAGCCTTCTATGCAAATCAAGAAGAAAATTGAAACTGGGAGACTGAAGATACAAACCAGTCATGCCAAAATAACCTCAATCTCCTACCCCCGGATATTGGAACCACCAAAAAAAAAAAAACCAAACAGCAAAAAAAAAACAAAACTCAAAACTTGGTTGATTGACCCAGAAGGGGAGAGAAACCTTACTTCTTTCTAAACGTCACTGAATATGTTTTGGAAGGGGTAAGAAACATGGAAAAAAGGAGGCGCCCGGGGGAGCTTGCATCCTCACCAAAAGATAAAAAGGAGACTTGCAATGGGAACCGCTCTAGGGAAAGAAGAACATCACAGCACTTGGATTGACCACTGAAGGGTTGGGGGGGCACTTACTAGCAGGGAAAGGAAGAGGAGAACAATTAAATTGAAACTCAACAATACAGGTTGTAGTCGCCAACCGAATGAAGGGGAAAGACCGGAAGTTAAATTGGTCAAAAACGGGGAAAGCGGTCAATAAAGGAAAAAAATGGCCTTTTCGGCATCTGAGAAAAGAGATGAGACCAACGATAAAAGTCTGTTATTACACCGTCAACTGTGAAGAAAAGGGGACCTTCAAACATTTTTTACAACCCCAAAGCGTCGACACAACAACAACGTATTAGGCGGAAGATGGGTGGGGGGGAAAGTGTTACTCCCTCGATTGGAGGAAAAAACCTCTGTCTCGTATGGGGGGCCGAACTTTGACGGAAAGACTCGAAAAGGGCCCTTTGGTCATCTGGGACCGATGCCAAAATGTTGGGGGGAAGTTAGGCGTTTTTCCCTCCAGGAAATTTTTTGGGGATCCTCAACGGTCATGGTAGAGGGGAGGGGGGATCTGACGGGACGCGTGGCCGAGATTCGAAGGACCAGGCGCCCGACCTCTCCAATGCGATGAAAAGAGGAAGAGCGTCCAATTGACAACATAGACCTGCCTTTGTGAGTCTGCAATCAGGAGTCAAAAATATCTGTGGGGACATGTGGAAAATGCTTGCCCTGGGGAAGGGCGTCGAAAGAATGGGGACATTTACTACTGTGGGAAACTGTTATTTAGGGGGACACGCTAATTTTAAAGGGGAATTGTCGGGGGAAGTGTTTCATGAGGGGCCTGCTTGGGGGGGGAATTAACCGAGAGAGGGAGACATCTGATAATGACTGGCATCATCGGGAGGACCTGAAGCGAGCTCACGGTGACGGGACGCTGGTGAAAGCATAAGATCAAGGTGTGGGGTTCATGCCTGTTGTAGGAGAGAACGTAACAAAGATTGAAACCCTGGGGCTCATGAAAGCCACCACGAGCAAAAAACAATAAACTGAACATCCTCCCAATTCAAAAGAGTCTCGATTCTTCAATATGGAAAACATTCGCCTCTTTGGGGGGAAAAAAGATTTCGGAGCCATCGGACGACTCCAATGGAAAAAGTTAACCAGCCGAATAACGTGCGTTAGTGTAAGCCTCGTTGTCAAGGGAAGTGGAGAAACAGCCTTAGGCTCAATACCAGGGGAAAATACAAGGATTGGCCGGATCAATACGGGGGAAAGGCCAGCTGCTGAACGGAAATTCTCCCGAGTGGCGGCAAACAAAGATTAAAAAATTTGAGAAGTGGAGTAAAAAGGGGGGGGAAGAACGGCTCAACCGACCTCTACGAGATCCCAGGCCCCATAGGAGTGTGTTGTAACAAAAGAGCGTAGTGGAGCATTCAGAGAAAGAACGAGAGCAAAGATGAGAGGTCTGAAGTATCTCACTATCTCAGCGAGAGAAAGAACGAAATAAACATGAGCCAGGACAATTTCTTAGCGAAGGAAACGTGGGGGACAGGAACTACCTTCAAAGCCTTCGAGGGAAAGGTCGCAACCTCTGCCATGCAATAAAAGGGTTGGGGGGGGCTTGATGCACGTCACGCCTCGTCTTGGGCGCTTTTGGAGAGAGAAAAATCTAATTCCTGCAAGGTTTACAGGATGGGAAACGCGTTCAGAAAGAGGGGGTAGAGGGGGCCTAGTTGTGGGCATTTTTAAAAGCAAGAAAAAGGATCATTCTCATCCAACCGACAACGCCCTTGTAAAAGGGAAATTTGTAAAACTCGAAAAGAAGACACACGAAGGGACTTTACGCGAGCCAAAGCGAATAGTCGACCGGAAAGCTGGTCTCTGGTATATGAGGATACAATGCGAGGCAGAAAGGAGAAATAATCGGAACCTTAAGATCAGGGGACGAAGGGGGCAATTGAAATCATTACCTTGGATGCTAATTCCCAAAAGAGGGGAGTGGGATGGGAAAAATACAAAAATTAGAAAACAAATCAGAAACTCATGGGGAATAAACGAAGGAGGAATAAAAGGAGCAAGTCTGATGATCATAGTTAACGCCAATCGATGTCAAGAGGGGGGGACCCTTGGGGGTCTGACTAATAATGGTCGCAACACCGGCGAAAGAAGGAAGATCTACATTAATAAAAAAACACTCAGAAACTTATGAGTAGTCAAAGACGGGGAGAGACACGTCGGAAAGGGCCCTCTTAATAGGTGCGTACATGTAAGGAGGGGTCCTCCAGAAAGTGTCGGCAGGGACCTTTCGCGTATCCAGCGCGGCATTAAAGACATAAAGTGGGATAAAATCTTCAAGAATAGGCACTAATTTGGGGGGTAACGTTGTATCTGAGGGGGGACACGTTGGGAGATGCGGGTGTGAAGTGGGGGTTGTGCGCTGGAGTTTCAAGGGTGGGGGACATCGTCAATATGGAGTTAAAAATCAACAATATACGCGGATCTTTAATAAAAAAGGGCGGATGAGGGATAGAGGCTAAGGCTAGAGAAATACCGTCATTCGAGAAAGAAAAATGAAATCAAAAGATCAAGTAAGAATACTCTAGGTCAACCGGGATGTAGACAGATGATACAAGGGAACCGCGAATGACAAAATAAAAATCACTATAAAATAAGGTAATTTCTACAATCGACGAAGCTAAATAAACTTGATACACGACGGGGAGATCTACTGTGACTAAAATTAAATTCCTTACTAGGAGCTAGTAAGAGGTAATTCATTTTACGAAGAACGGTGTATGAATCGCTTAAACGAATCCATGGGTCTGGGGCAACGGAATCTTGAGAAGTCCATGGGTTGAACAGCCAAAATGTTTAAAAGGTGGTGTATTTGCACAAAAGTTAGTGGTTTGTAGGGAGCTTCAAAAAAAACCGTTGGAAGAGAGTGAAAAAGAAGTTTCAAGTATGTTGGGGGGGTGTGAGGTTGTCCTCATCGGGAGGGTTCCTAGATGCCTACAGGTTGAAAGGGACTAACCGCAGGCGCAGAAGAACAAGAGACTAGAGGGAGAGGAGACAAGTGTTCAGAGATAATGGTCATAATAGATCTCCCGAAAAAATACATGATCTTCAAAGGTAAAATCAAGATTGGATCTGGAACAACAACGCAGAAAAGGGAAGGAAAAAAAATGGACTAGTACTACACTTTGGGGACCTCTGCCACCTAGGGGGGGAAATAATAGAACACAAAAGAAGGGATGGGACAGATCAATAGTATATAAGGGGGGGGCAGGTTGGACTTGGGGCCATCCGGGAATGGGGAAGAAGGTTTGAGATGTACAGAAGAAGATGAAATAGGTTAAAATCTCACCAGTACTTGGTAAGATCTAAGCACACGGCGAAACCCATAATTGACGATAACTGAAAAGAGTGCATTAGAAAATGTGGCAAACTGAGGGGGAACAAATCTAAACAAATTCAATCTGGCGTACTCAGAGAGAAAAGGAGAGTAGTTGAGATATATGTACTCCATGGCAGAAAAAAGGGAAGAATTTGGGGGTGCGAAGAGGTGTGACAAATGGCTAAGTGGAAAGGGGAAGAATAAGTCAGGTTGGCGCAGGGGGCTTAGGCGTACAAGACCATGTTCTTAAGAGTTGACGATTCCCTGAAGATCCATCGAAAAGTTATTGTGACGGGGTTCAAGATGCAAACAAACTATTTTAAAAAATCGAGATGTCCCAGCCCGGGCAGTTGTGGGTTACTAAGATCCAGCCAACGGTGGTAGTGACAAAGGATGTAAAATATAAATGGGGGGGGGGAAAGGTACTGTTGGGTCATAAAGAACTGCTTGAGTGGGGGGTGGACAAGTGGAAAGATATGGGTGGGGAGGGGGATAAGAAATTCTACACGAAAGATGAAACTGGGAAGACCGCAGGTCGAGTCTTATCGTACGGCGTCGCGCACCAATTATGCGGTGAGAAAATTCGAGTAAGAAAAAAGGGAACCACCTGAACTGATGGATACAAGGAAACGTTTCAGGGGGGGCTAACAAATCCTGGGGGTACTAAAAGGCGCCTCGTGGAAAAGGAAAAAAAGCCAAGGAGGACCGTGGGGAAAAGAATCAACTTCCTGAGACGTTTGCGAACAGTCTCGTAAGGCTTCATACTCTGGCCTAGGCAAACTGAAGAGCACCAAGGAAACAGAGGAGAAAGTAGGGTGAGAAAGTTAGGGAGCTCGGAGACTGCTGGCCGAAGCCAATAATCTATAGTTGGGGAGTGTGAAAAGGAAGGCTTACGGAGAAAAAAGGGGAAAGACGTGATCTCAGGAGTATGATAGTGGGGAGGAGTCTGAGATCTATGAGGTCTAATGGCTTAAGGCGAGTGGGACTACCGAGTAAACTGACCCATAACAGGGGAATAAAGAGGATGTGATATAGAACGGAAAGAAGGCTCCTAATCACAAAACTGAAAAAGAAAAGAAAAAGGGGCTCAAAAGAAAAAAACTTCAAACCGCATAGTAAAACAAAAGGGCGAACCCGTAACTAAGGCAAGTTCTTGGAAAGAAAGGGTAGTCATGGGAGGGGGAAAAAAAAGTTGGGAGGTTCCTTTGCACGTCGCGTATACGACGAAAATGCCGGAAAAGCTATTACGATCCCGCTGCACACTGTCGTAAGGACGATGGCATGTGAATTCTCATGTTCGGAATAGAAGGGAAGAAGGATTTTAAGTGGGTACGTCGAGTGTCCGTAGTGCCAGACTGTGAAAAGGAAAAAGAGGAAGTCAGAAAGGATGGTCAGTTACAGCGATTATTTAAATGAATCGTCTCCACCAACAGAGAGAGGAGTTCTTTCACCTACTTCGTGAGGAAAGGGCGTGGAGAGGGTTTTTCAAAGGGGGGAGGCCTAACTAAAGTAGCTCTCGTGGGAATTTGAAGAAAAGGGAGATTGAGTGTCCGAAGTAGCGGCGAGTAGATAAGGGGAGGGAAACGGGTTGGAAATCAAGGTTGAACCTGATGCTTTAAAGAAAAAAACGGAAAAAAAGGGGGGGGTAATTGTAAGGCAGCTTCAGTGGGGAGACTAAACTCTTGTGAGGGGGGGGGGGGTAGGTGAGGGGGGTATTGACTTTAACATGTTCTCTTGTTGAGGGGGTAGCAACAAGGGAATAAAAACTGGACCCCCAACTCGGGCCACACTCAAGACTAAAACTAGGTGAGGGGGAAGGATCAAAAAGCACGTCTAACAATATTTAAAAGTCTTCGGTGAGTCACCAGTCGCCATGGAAGGACGGTAGAAAGAACACCAGCAGTCGTTCAAGTCAAGGAGGGGTTCCGTGCTTGAGAATGATAAGATCATAGAACCGTTTCCTTTCAGATAAGAACGGGAAATGGGACGCCAATTGTTTTCTTGATATGTTGGGGAGAGAAAGGGATCGAGATGCAGTCCCTTTCGGGGGAAAAGGTGAGGGGATGATGGAGAAATATCAATAAACAAGCGGTCAGTGGAAACCCAGAATGTTTGCTCTGGAGATGAAAAAGACAGGAATTGCAGCAGGGGAGGGCTTTTTTCCGGAAGGGAGTCTGAAGCTTTTCTCGGCGTTGGGAATGAAGGCAACCGGGAGAAAAAGGGTAAAAAGCAAGCGGAAACCAAGAGAGGTCCTCATGCCGACGCATGAGGGAACGGTTCGTGCAGCGTGGGGTCTCTCGGCGGGCAAATCCTGACACGCCGCAAATTCTTATCCAAAACGAACAGGGGGGGGAGGTTAGTAAAATGTTCACTAAGGGGAAAGCTGGAGAGGAAGGGGATGAAAACTAAGAAAACTGAAATTGGTGGACATAGAGATGTCGAGAATTCTTAAGTTGGGGGAAGTCCTATATGGGGGATAGTGATGGGGTACAGCAGGGAATCACCAGGTTCTATTTTGGGGGGCCCACAAGTTCCAGAAAAAAAACATGGAGAAATATAGAAAAAATCAAAAAAAAAGTACAGGCGTGGCATAGAGTCAGGTAGAAAAATTTTTTTCCCCCCAAAAAAAAAAAACTCAAGAGCTTCCAAGAAATTCCTTCCAAAGGCAAAACCGCCGGAAAAAATAAGGATAAGAGGGGCCAAACAGCACTCTAAGGGGTTTAAAATTTGGCCCACAGGGGAAAAGAGACGAAAACTGGAAGTGTCTGTGTTGGTGGGGGGTCGTGGGGGGGAGCTGTGGGTTGAAGGGGGTGGTGAAGTGGTATTGTGGGGGGTGTGGAGCGGGTTGGGGGGGGAGTGTGGGTGAACTTGGTTAAAAACTAATGGAGAAACCTGGAAAAAACGCATCTTGCAGCCACAAGGAAATCAAGCCGGGATGCTTTCAAGGGACAGCGCTCACAACTAGTGACGCGTGCGAACCGAAAAAAGATTCTTGACATGGTGTGAATTGAAGATCGTCAGGCCGAACAGAAATGACACAAATGTGTAAAGAAAACAAATAATTTCTGTACAATCCTGGGAACGGCCAAAAAACACCATTGTGGTCCGACGGGAACAAGAACACAATGGCCTTTGCATGGAAGGTTATAAATGGCTCCCCATACACATGAGCAGAGAGATGCGTCAAAGTTCACTTAGATGTGAGTCCATTGTAACCCACATCTCGAGGAAAAACACACGGGAGTGGAACGGGGAGGTTGACAAGGGAAAGGGGAAATGGGACAGTGAGGGGGGGGGAAAGGGGGAAATAAACTACTAAGGAAGAAGTTTATTGGTCAATATGGCCGAACTGAACGAACAAAAGGGCAAGGGGGGAAAAATCGGTGAAAAGCAGGGGGTGTGAACATTTACTCGCTTGTAGAGACTAAGAAGGGGCGCTAACAGGTATTGTTTAAGGGGGGGGGGTATTACTTCGCAGAAAAGGAGACATGTTCCAACAAGCAACCTCAGGAAAAGAAGGGGGGGGAAAATGGGGAAAGTAATAGCTTTCAAAGGGACAACCAAGAGCCAGCTGATCGTGCTGTGAGGGCTGAAGGGAGAAAGGGAGGCCTTCGGTGACAAACATCATTTTGCCAGGGGGCGAAAAAAGAAGCAGGCGGAAAAAATCATTCGTGGGGGGTAAACAACAAAGGGAGGCTGTTGGGAAGCTCATTGGGGAAGCGCGTGGAGTGCATTTTGAATTACCGCCTGAGGAAGGATGGACGCGGAGGTAAGAGGAATCATGAGTGTGAGGAGGGAAGCGTGAACGCAGCTCACCTTTGGGAGAGCTGTTCACGTCGTCCATGTGTTGTTTCTGGCCTTTTGGTAGAGCAACAAAAAAGAGGGAAAATGACGAGGAGGCTTGCAAACCGAAATCGCCAGAAGAGGAAAAAAGTACGAAAGGAATCTGACGCATCAAGCGATCGAAAAAACTCCCGCGAGTCGGGATATCGTCCTAAAAAAGTACGACGACTTTCCCGGGAAAAGTACCAGCCGCATACTCGTTTAGTTGGTAAGCCTAAAGGGGGCAGGAATTGGACCCCAGGGGGCAGAACAATTCAAGCGGGGCACAAGGGAAATGATGGCTCACGAGATTTCAAATTGAAAAGGGGGTCATTGTTCGCCCCGAGTGGCGGCCACGGACAACGGGAAGGGTCTACGGGGCCGTGTCGAAAGAAAAGGAAAGAGAAAACTCGAAATCAAAAATCTGCAAAACAAAAGGGAGTGGGTTGGTTAGAACATCCCGCGTGTTAGGGGGAGGCAGAGAACGGAAGCAGCAGCGCAAGAAGGACATGTCCTGTCTCACGATCTCACGTATGAAAACAAAAAAAGAAGCGAAAAAAACACCATATGGAGGATCCACAATGGAAACGGTTTGGGGGGTCTACGACTCTGCACGGAGATAAATTGAAACTGCAAGCACAGCGGCCATTCATACAAGGGTGTGGGGGGTATATTGTGAAAAGACGTCGGCGCATTGGTGGCAACCCACGAAGATTAAAGGGGAGCTGTGTGGTTGAGAGGGGAGGGGGCAAGGTTGCCAGAACATATTGGGGGGGGGGGGTGTCCGATGGGGAGGGTATCCATCAAGGCTCATGCATAACAACGAACCCCGCACGGGGGGGGTAAATGGAAAAACCAACAAACTCACTCCTCCCGAAAAAGGAGATTTCGCTAGGCTAATTTCTAACCAACAAACGCGCGGGAAGGTGGATCGTACCGAGGAAAAAATTGGTCATTCAAATGCTGAGGCCATGTAAGAATAACCTTATTACGGGGGGTACTAATTCTTGCAATGGACAATAAGAATGGGAAATTCACAATTAAGGGAAAGTCGGACGAACACCAAGGAGAAAACCACAGACGACGAAAGGGAAAGAAGGATGGAAATAAAGAACTTGAGGACTTGGTTCGAAGAAGGTGAATACTCTTTTAACTCAAGAAACGGGGGGTCTGACTTAGGGACCTTCAAATGAACGGGGGGAGAAAACTACGTCCAATAGCTTCAAAAGAAACAAATAGAACATCACGGAGGGAAATGCGACGGTCCACTTGTCGGAAAGACAATAGTTACCGTGACCATCGTGCGCCAAGGAGAAAGGGGTCCTCAGGTACGTTTTCTATCCCGTGAGGGAAACTTAAATAACTACGGAAATTACCAAAATACCCTGATTTTCAAAGCAAGGAAAAGAAAAGCCGGAGCAATAACTTTTCAAAAAGGAGGGGATAGGGCGGGGAGGCCGGGTGGTAAAGATGCGTAAGGGGTGTTTTTTCAGGTGTAGTTCAAGTTTGTGATTCGCAAAGTACGGTTAAAGAAAAAGAGAAAAAGTATCTGAATGTATCGGGGGGGTGGGAATTGGGAACGTATTAGAGGGAAACTATTAGACGCCATCAACACGGGGGGGGGGGGAAAAAAACATTCGAACAAACTATAAAAATCTGCGCGCAAAGAAGGAGAAACTTGTAGCCGAGTCTATCGAAAAAGGACCAACTCTCAACAATATACCGGGTGGTGTACTTCGGAGGGCAACGGAGCGCAATAAATTGAGAAGAAGTCGATAGATATCGTTGGATGGCTCTGCAAGCGCGCTGAAACAGGATGATGAGCGCTTTGGGGGGAGAGGACGGTCGGATCGATTAAAGGGTGTTCAAAAAAAGATCATGCTGGAGACTGTTTAATCTAAGTGTGCAGTTTTGGTGCAAAGATAGTATTTGGGAAAAAGATACGTACACCTTGGGAATGCTATGGAAAGAACGGGGCAGGGACCTGGGGGGGGGGGGGAGAATGGTCTAAGGAGTTTCTCATCAGAAGAAGGTTGACTAGAACCGGGGTCAAATACTCCGATGAGGAGAAGCCGACAGGAAGAATATATGTGCAAAACTAAGAGAGATCAAACACTAAAGCGAGGAAAGTACCACTAAGTCAGAAGGAAGGGTATTCACACCCAGAAGGCTTATACCCAACTTTCTAGTAAACATCCCTTTGGCAACAGCCAGCTTTGATAAGCTAGACAAACAAATGCGGGGGGTAGGGGAAAAGTCAGCGAAGATGAAAAAAAGGGGGGGGGGGTCCATCAGAAAAAGCTGTTCTAGACCCTCTTCTTATAATCAAGCCATTCTCAAAAAAAAAATTGAATTTGTAACTCTAAATAAAAAAGGAGAAAAAGGGAGGGGGCTCACGGTTGGGGGGGAAAACTTGAGAGACAAAAAGACTCCCAGCAAGGACCAAGGAAGGAGGAAAGGACAAACCAAAAACGAAGGAGTGTGATAAAAATTGCTTGATGTGGAAGGGTCTCAGCATGGTTCCAAATGTTGACTAAGTCAGTTCGCAATTAAGGGGGGGGCGCACTTGGGATAGACTGACAAGATTCTGAAAGCCCGATTCCCGGAAGAGGCTTCCATCGAAATGGGGGTTACTTAATCGACCCAAGCAACTCAGTTTACAATCGGATTATCTTTCACATACCTGCGAGGGGGGGAAGAGGAGGCCCGGGGAAGGTAAAGGAACAAAGGGAGGAGAGAATGTTTTCGAAAAGGAAGGTTTGGGTGGAAAGAAAAACAAACTTGAGGAGTGGGGGGCAAAAGAGCTAGTAGTCGGTGTCTGTATATCTCATCTGACACATGAGATAAAAGGGTCACTGGCAAGGAGCCGCAGGCAAAATCGTTCGGGGATCTGATCCGCAAAGAGTCTAGCAAGGGCTGATAGAACCTCTCCGAGGAACCGGAGACACCACCCCCCACCCTTACTGGAAAAGAAAAAGTTAAAATAAAAGACACGGGGACTGAGGGGATTCTCCACGAACAAATCAGTTTTTGGAATACCACTGCAGCAGTCGCGCTGGAAAACAGGCTACATATCCTTTTGAACGAGTGAAAGGGGAAGAAGGGAGACAGGAGGGAAAAAAATTCCCCAATGCATTGATCACTGATAACGCCGCGACGAAAGAAGAAAAGGAAATATCTGTACCGGTCTTAAAACCTTCGGACTCTTGCCGCATAGAATCTCCTGGTATTTGGGATTTTGGACGTCGCGTAAATGAAACGGCTCGAAGGAGTTAGCGAACTGATCGTTGTGGCTGGAAGGAAGGCACAACGGTAGGGTGAGCAGGGAGGGACCGACGAGTAACCTGAAAAAAGGAAAGGATAAGGAAAGAGTGTGAGGGAGGAAAACGTACTATTGGGGGCGAAAGTCAACACCGTGTAACAAAGACGCATAACACCTCACGAAACCTAGCTTCCCACAAGTGCGCAAAGGGCAAGAGAAACATCAAAATTCTTGGTGGGCGAAGAGGCCGATTTGAGAAGAAAGGGGTAGCGGCCAACATGGCCGTCGAGTGTAGAAGAAAATGCCGAACACGTCCATCGCTGGATATTCCTCTTTCAAGACTTGCACGATGTTCATGAGAATGAAAAAGATTGAGTCATTGGAGGAATAGAAAAACAAAAGTTATAGGGAATGGGTTTCAACCTAGAAAACTAATTTGCAGGAGTCGCCGGCACAGGGGGGCCATGAAAATTAGTCCTAAGGGCTGTCGGTTGAAAAAAAGTATTTGGACAGGAAGAAGGGGAGAAACAGAAAGTATCGGTTATTTCGCTCCAGGCGGGAGGAAACTGAGTGTCACGGAGTTGTTGGTAGAACGGTTTACTGAAACTATTCGTCTCGAGGGGTTGTTCAAGCCCATGGCGAGGTAAATGGGAAAGATTATCGATTAAAAGGGGGAGGGGGATCTGGTTGATCTCGCCAAACGGGAACTTAATGCTGGAACTAGAGGAACATCGGGAGTGTTAATGGTAGGAGAAAAATGTCTCCGCGAAAGGAATCTTAAGGGGGATTCTTCATAGTTTAAATTTACGGGTTGAGAAAAGTGTAGAGGGGGGTTGTTAGCATGAGCAGGGAAGGTAAAAACCCCAAATGGAAAGTCAATCTTGTCTGGCATTCAAAAAGCAGGTCCCAAAGAGTCACAGGAATGAGGAGTTTGAGATAGGATGCTCACAATACGAAAAGCTAAAAGTGCAAGCAAAGAACAAAAAAAAGAGCGGTCGAGAGGTTTGCAGGTCTTGAGAAATTCACGTAAGGACGTTCCGGCACAACAGGTTGAGGTCAGCTAAAGGACTTGGGTGCGTATGGTGGGGTTTTCTGGGGGGGGAATAGTAGGATCGTGAAAAGAGAATTCGTTCCCGGCTGGCTGAGACGCGGGAAGGAGCTCAGAGAAAAGCTACAACTACCTGGCGATGGGTTGCCCAACGACACCTAATATTTGTGGCTCGGGGAGAGGGTGATAGAGGTGGGCAATCCTTAGCTTTGCAAACGACTACGGAATGGGACTCTGGGAGGGTAAGGTAGTGGTGGGCCCCACTAAAACCACTAATGTGAGGAGGGTCAAGGGGAAAGAAAATTTCGGGCGAAGGGAAGGAGCATGGCTTTTTAAGGCAAAAAGAGATTTTCACGAATAAGAGGCAAATACTTAAAAACAACTAAGGCTTACCTGAAATAAAACTGCTGGTTAAGAACGGGCACTTCGTCCGTCCAGCGGGGAGAGGAAATATAGGAGAAAGGATAATGGTTTGGGATCTCTGGAAAAGAATACATCTGATAATTGGGAAGTTGAGGAAAAAAATAGGTTTCTGTCGTGGTAGAAAAAAAATGGTTTTACAACGTGATTTTAAAAAATACAGAAAAACATGGGGGAATATGGATGATAAAAAGCCCCTAAAAAAAAGGAGGTGTCATAGGCGCCGTCTATGAAAAGGAAAGGTACCACAGGCAAGAGAACAGGAGGACATTTCATTCCAAATAAACCACGAAGCCGTACAGACAAGAATCAGCATTGGTTTTGCCCAAGAATTAATAAAGGGGTTGGGGCATCTTTCGACGCACGCAAGCAAAGGGTTGGACATTTTAAACAAAGACATAAAAAAATGGCCTAATCGAACCTAAAAAGGGCACGCTATCAGACGGGGGTCTAGACAGGTCATGGACACGCCTATTATGAATGATTTCGACATCGGAATGAGATTCTTGAATTGGTGCACGTCCGAAATCTGAGGAAAATTGAAAATGAACACTAAGTCACAATAAAATTGGGAAAGGCCAACAATTCCGATTTCTGCAAACTGAATAAGGAAAAACACCATTGGGCATCTGGAAATAGAAAAACTGGCCTTGGGGAGAGTCAGTTCGAAATCGGGAGAACTACCAAAAAAACATAAGACGTGAGCCTGCAAATTCACTAGTTTATTCCAGGGGGACACACAGAGGATCAAAAAACACAACCGAGTTATGAAAAGAGAGAGGGGGTTTTACCCAAAGTTGAAATATGGTGATCACGAATAGTCGGATGTGGGGGGTAAATCGTAAAACAGGCACATGCCATTGGGGTTCGAAGGAAAGGAGAAAAAACTTGGTGTTTTGACTTTGGTGTGAAAGGGGGTACCAGACACAGGTTGGAATAAAGTGGGGTAGTTCATTGGGAATTAGGAAACCCTGTCCATAGAAGGATGACGGAGGGGGCCAACAAGAAAAAACTTCAAGTGCGCTAGAAACACTAGAAATCGTTCAAAAAAGAAACCGGCTGAGAGCTTTCTGTGAGATTCAATAGCTATACAAGGATGCATGTCGGTTTTTACAATGGGTAAAAAAAGCCAACATAGGGAAAGGATGAGTCTTCTAAGAAGGTTCGAGTCCGAGAAAAAAAGTTGGTAGTTGGGTTAAAAAAAAAAAACTCTAAAAAGGGTTCCTGGGAGGCTTTATCGGGGAATGGAAACTGGCATGCTGTTCTCCTTGGAAGCGAATAGGTACATAATGCTGGGAA
>Ga0179591_1208705_pt1 | contig 15205 bp, 18 predicted proteins | sample CZOMad2_1_08_16f_FD_182891 | JGI IMG/M metagenome (GOLD analysis project Ga0179591, IMG submission 182891) | Vadose zone soil fungal communities from Angelo Coast Range Reserve, California, USA - CZOMad2_1_08_16fungal (PacBio error correction) | ecosystem: Environmental > Terrestrial > Soil >...
GGAGGAAGGGGGAGGGATTCCCACGAGGGGCGGGAGGAAGCTATGCTGGCCAGGAAATCAATGGGTAAATGTTAGACGTACCAAGACGGTGTAACAAAAATGGTATAGGCAATAAGCATTACAAAGAAAATTGAAGCGGAATCAAATGTAGAGGAAGCCCAAAATGGGAAATGTTTAGCATAGCGCTCAAGAGGGTGTCGGTGAACGCCGTTTGTTTCCGGAAGACACCGGAAGCCGGAAGGAGATGTCAATGGATTTAGAGAGGTCCAAAAGGTAAGAAGAGAAAGAGTTACAACGCTAGAGCTGGGACGGGAAAACTAAGGGGGTATTTTTCATAGGACAGTGAATCTAAGAGCACCACACCGGAGGGGGGAAGAAACAAGTAGGGCACATGGGACTGAGACATTCGGATGCGATGGAGCAACAAAGAGAAAATTACTCGTAAAAGGGCATAAGGAGGAGGGGGGTGTAACGACGGGAGGAAACGGAACACGGCTATTCGACAGGCTGTACTAGAGGATGTGGTAAAACCACTAAGTGTGCTTGGAAAGATTCCTGCGCCGTGTACTTTCTGTTGTGGGCAGTGGGCACATAGCTAATGACCTTTCCACGGGGGAGATGATTTCTTGACCAAAAGACTGAACTGAGAAAAGTAAGGAAATGGATTCCAGCTGGGCAGGGGGGGTCTAGAAGTCAAACACGTTCGCCGGCTTTGAGTACGAGAGATTAAAGTGGTCCGAGAAACGATTCTCTAAAGGGGGGGTGGAGGGGGACAATGGGGTAAGGAATGATACGCCCGCTTAGAACTACAAGCTCTGAAGAATGTTCACCGATTTCTACAAAGGAGGAAGAGGTGTTAAGGGAAAGGAGTAAAGGAAGGAAAATATTGTAGCGGAGGTCAGACAGCCCTAGAGAATCTCGGGAAGGTGAAGACTGGAGGCGTGTATCAGTGGATAGATTTATCCACGGGCGTATCACAACCGTGGGGGAAGAGAGAGAATTCAAACATCACGGAAAACAAGAAAGATCTGAATAAACAGTAAAGGAAAGAGAGGGAGTTCAGCGGGTGGATAAGGACGTGCCTTCAAGAGAAAAGTAAGGAAAGGATGGTGGGGGACTATAATGTTTAAAAAAGGGAAACTCCGGCCAAGAAGTGATACCGCCGGTGACTTCCGAAAACGCTAACCAGTGCACGCCATTTGAATCAATATACGAGATATACAAGCATGTGTTAAAAGACGAGCAGCGATTTCACAGACGGAGGAAGGGGGGTTCGAAGTGAAGGAGGCTGAAGTGCAGCGCCGATCACGAAATACCTCGACTGGAGACAAAATAACGGACAAATCACTCCTGAAAGGTCAGGCCTCACTCCGATAAGGGGGAAAAAAAGGGGAGGGGGGTCATGTTAGAGGAATTGGTGGTGGAAGAGCAAAATGGTCGTTGTGACTAAGAGGGATGGTTTTGTACAGAGGGGGCTGGTAGTATTACGACAGAAAAGTTAGGACGCGGAAAGGGGCCAAAAAGAGGGAGAGCCCCGCAGAGCAGGAAAGGTGGGGAAGGGGGGAAAAATAAGGGACTGGTAAGGACGCTTAGCGGACGATCTTTAAAAGGTTTCGGTGGCTTTGGCACACTTGCAAAAAGACCATAAAATGGCAAGGAAGACAATACTCAAGTAGCAATCCGATAGAACGGAACGGGGGGGGCAAACTCAGCACACTCCAGGGGGGAAACCTGTAGTTCAAAGGAAACGCAACAAGACGTTCGGGAGAAGCCACCACGGACTTGGACTCAGTTCGGAGGGAATCATAATCGCCGAAAGAAGGCCTCTTCTAGAGAGGTACCGGACAAAGACACAAAGGGAGATTGGAGAAACGGAAAGGGCCAGCTTTCGACTCTCGATCGGTGTGTTGGCGAGTCCTAGGAAAGAGGTTCATCTACAGTAAAACAAGTAGGAGACTAATACCCCGAGCCATCAAGAGATAACACCAGCCGAAAAAAAAGCGGGTCAAAACAAGGGGGATGGGAAAGTGATTGAGTTAATGGAATACACAAAAAGGACCGATTGGTTGATACCAATAAGCGGGGCATAGAAAAAGAGATGCATAACAAGCATTGAATAGTGTCGTCGGACAAAAAACAAATTTTATAAAGGGGTTCGAGCAGGTGGTAGCGGTTTCCAGGAATCGACTGGTTTACAAGGGGAAACGAGAGACCGACGTCCTTGATGCTCGAAAAGACCCTCTGCGTGACTTGAACGACTATAAAAACAAGAAGGCAGAAAAAGGGTAAAAGGGGTCACACAAAAACTAAGGCCCACTAGTGGAGGAGTAGGTCCAAGATGCATCAAGCACAAAACAAGGGCTGGGAAATAAACTATGACGGTCGAAAAGTTGTTACTAGTGGAGAATACAGTAGAAATACATGGGAGTACAACGGGGGGGGGGGTTTTACAGGGAAGGGCATATTTATTTTCAAAGGGAAAAAGTAAACGAAAAGGAAAGATAGTTACGAGTGCTACGAAACAACTCAACGGAAGCGGCCGGTGGATTGGTTAAGAGCAAGGAGGGCGGGGTGTCTATGGGGCAACTGTCACTGCATATGATAAGTCAACAATTCATTAGGGCCCATTTGGGTGGAGGCTGCTATGATAAATCAGATAGAAAAGGGGAAGAGATGTTTCGTTCAAGGACCGGGTTATACAGGGATCAAAGGCGGGATTGATAAACTGACATAGTGTGGGCCGAAAAAACCTAGAAGAGACGAGAAAAAATCGAGAGGTATAACAGGGGAGGCGGTCTTGGGACCGCAAAATAAAAGACAGATAAGAAGAGAAAATTAGGGAAGGTGCGCGGAACGAAATGGAAGGGGGTGGGTTAAGCAAGCTGGGGGTCGTAGGATCAAGAAAATAAGCAAAAAGTTATACGAGTTGAACGCAAGGAGTGGGTTAAAAAATAAATTCGATAATGGTAGAGAAAAAAAGGGGTGGAAACGTTAAATGAGCGTGAAGTTCACGTTTTCCCGGCCGGCTAACACAACTTGGGAAGGGAGTAGGACTACGAGGATGGACATCGAGAGATATCTGGAGAAGAAGGGTCTTGAGAGGGGGGGGCTTGGTAAATAATGGAACCATATGAACAAGAATAAGGAGAGAGGGATGATATCTGGGGAAATGGGGTTAGTGTATGAAACTCATAAGTGGGTAAGATGGAACAGAAGACGGTCTGAGTAAGCACTAGGGATGAGGGGGGAGTCAGGGGGTAGGGTATTGCGATGGGTGCCGGATATATTTGTCTGTAATACCTGAAAGGATCAGATTTTGTTAGGATTTTGATAAACCTGTAGGAATTGGCAATGCGGGTCGTGTTAAGATCCCTCACTGCATAGGTGTAAAGAACAGGGCGCGATTGATGCGTGAAAGGGAGGCGATTGAGCGGAGGAACCGGCACTGGCGGCCATGAGGACACGTTCAGAACGAAGGGGGTGCAGGCATAGGGAAATCGCATAGGAAGTACCGCATACCGGTACTGAGGGGGAATGTTACAGGATTTGTTCAAACTTCTGTGTACCTCTGTGAGCTTGGGGGGGTGGCGCTGGTATTGCGTACGACGGTTTGAAAATAAAGTAGGACAACTGTCAAATCGTGCAAGTAGTGCCCACGTTAAAACGAAAAGAAGGGTCATCCAGAGGGTGAGAGCACTGCCCAGGTCCGCTTTGAGTTTCACTCACGGGAAGGAAATGGGAAGAATTTCTATAGATTTTCATTGAGAGACACGAAGACTCCGGAAGGGAAAAAAAACAGATGAATGAGCCATTCGTGGGAGCATGGAAATTTGAAAGACCAAGTACATGACGGGGCAGAGCTCGACCCTTGTGGCGACTCCGCTACAGAGGGTAGTCTGTAACAAAGGTCTTTTAAGGGGGGAAAAAACTCTTACAGCGGTTGCAGAGGCGAACGTTGGTGCAGACCGGACGGGCAGCACTTACCAAAGAAACAGGATCTATAACACGCCTAACAGAAAGGAAATTAGGGGAGACTTTAAAAGAAGAAAGACGAAGCAGATATTTTAGAGAGAACAACTCGCAGTAAGCTTGAAGGTATACCAAAATGTGCGAGACCTAACAGGGCGTTGAAGGGATTTACCTTTTTAAATGAACGACTTGCTGAGTCAGAATTCCAGAGTGCGGTGTACTGAAAAGATGTAAAAGCAAAGCGTCTGCGAAGAGCTTCCTTCGTGTGGAAAAAAAACGAGTACGTCGGCTGTGAGAATAAATAGAAACAGGACTTGGAGCGACTCTCCGCAGGGCGCTAAAAGGTCCTCTTGGAGTGAAGTAGTAGAAGGAGAAAGAAGAAAAAATGAACATCTTGAAAGATAAAGATGGACCACTCCGAATCGGCCGACTCACCGGGCTAGAGCCGGGATTCAAGAGTAGAGGAAACTACGGCGACATATATTAGTCACACAACCGCAAACGCAGGGAAGTAATTCAACAAAAGAAAAAGTAACTACGTCAAGATTCCTGGGAGAGGGAATCGTTGGCGGCCACCGAGTTAGAAAGACGGCCATCGTGCTTAAAGGGAAGAATGAGATAGAAGGAGAGAAGACCTGAGAAGGAAATGGAGAGATTCTGGGGGGTGGATAGTAAAAATTCTCAAGAATTAAGAAGACTTCACAGCGAAAACCTGGGGCACCGGACGAGCCGCAGTAGCCCACCCTTGTCTCAAGGGCCTCCTGAAGCGGGGGAGAAGCGATTCAGGAAGGGTCTTTTCTCACGCCTCAAAGAGAAAAAAACGTGGATGTTTCGGTCTGTTGCGCGGGCACCACTCGGATTCGCAATCATGGAGGGAAAGATGTAGGGATCACTATCTCGAGCAAGAGAAAGAGTCAAGAGAGAGATTTAGAACACGAAGAACAACAATCTCTGGGTGTAGCCTGCCTTCAAACTCTCTGCGGTCTGGGGGAAAGCAACGAAAAAATCTACTTCGAAAATGGAACCTACAAAGAGATCTTCAATCGATTGATGAGGACAGGGGCTTCGGTGGAGTTGAATCCCAAGAGGTACACTCACTAAAGAGGGTTCTACAGTAGTTTTGTAGAGGTACAAGATTTTCAGGGCCATGGCGTGGGGCCCACAGATAGAGGTACTGAAGACGAAACGGAGCCAGCTTGAGCGGCGAAATAAAGAGCAGTATGGGTCCTCGTAGAAAAGCCTGCTTGACGAAGCCGCAACGGATGACAGGAAGGCTGGGGGTAGTTCCGTAGGGGCCTCCGCGAGGAAGTGCGAGGGGGAAAAGAGGTCCGGTTGAGAAGGGGGTCACCGGGAGCCGCCTCAGGTGGAAAGAGGGGTAATCCCCTAATTTGACAAGTCCCAAGAGAAGATCAAAGGGGACCGCGAAAGAAGTGACAGAAGTGGAAGCGTGTCCTAACTGCATGACTCACCCTTGGCAACCGCTCCAGAAGAGGTAAAGAATCACTAAGGGGAGTGGCGGGAGACAAGTGCTTCGAAGGCCACTTCTAGACAACAAAACTTCTCCTTTGAGGGCCAGGTCTAATTGGGCCCGTGTATTCATAAGTGAATACGAGATAAAGGTAACAAGGTGATCTTGGAAGGTAACATGTTGCAAATAAAAGGTGGACCTACCAGTCCGTAAGAATCCTGGTCATCGTCAGCGCTTTCTAGCCTGGTCGAAGAGCGACATAGATAAGCGTTGGATAGAAGAGAATCAGATCAGATGATATGTAAATTTATCCCTGAATATATGTATCTGCAGGAGGTTGACAATTGGCCAAAGGAGTCTGAATTTTTACCACTAAAGGGGCAAAGAGAGGCCTCTACAAAAGGGACTAGAGGGCTTTGGTCCTGTGGGATAGTCGTTCGGTGTGCGCGGAAAGAGAGTGAGACAGCAACTAAAGTTTAGGGGGGTGTGGAGAAGGGTTATCCGCTTGGGGAAAATAGAGAATGTAAGGGTCTTCAGAGTCTTACCATCTATGCGACTCCGGCACCGTCGGGGTGGGGGTCAAGAAAATCCAGAATAAAGTACGGACCAAGAACTACTACTATGTGGGCAGGACGGGAAAAGGTTAGGAGAGAAGAGAGGGTACCTCCGCAAAACCTCGATTCGACTTTGATGTCACCCATGGATAGCTGTGGACGACCGGGCCGATTTCCAGTAAACTTATTTTGATATACTGAGATGTCAGGGGAGGCCGAGGAGGGAAACACCGAAGAGAAAAAGAAAAAACCGATGACGGGGTGAGAAAAGAGAGAACCTCCAGACTGCAAAGGTAGGGTCATCGTGACTGCTCTTACTAGCATCATCGGGCCTCGACCGGTTGTAAACTGAACATTATGAGAGAAACCTTCTGGAGCGTAAAGGAAAAAGTGGCAAAACGCACCAAAGGTCTGGTAATAATTTGTCATTACATCATGTACAATCATCGGGATTTCCAACAGGTAAATTCACGGAGAGATAATTTATACCCTGGTTGCAGGCATATATCGGATATGAGGCTCTCCAACAAAAACAATGACCAAGACGGGGTAACAAGCACTTATGATTATGAGAAGAGAATATTACGTGGAGGGGGGAAAAAGGGGGGAGCCTTTAATGGATATGTATGAGAGTACGTGCCGAGCAAACTTGCGTATTAGGGTCTACGTTCTAACTCACCATGGTGTGACCTCGACTGCACGGCCAAGGTGCGGAGAGGACCGTATGTTCAATTATACTCTCGACCTGTCGTCACTCTTAGCTTACAAAAACTTGAGAGGCCCACGATGATTTATTGGAGAAGGTCGCAACTGAAGAGACCGCGATGAGTCAAGGCTGATCGCAAGGGGGCTTTGACCCTGGGAAAGGACTAAGGCTGGGAAGTGCTGGGACTGGGTATGAAGGGAGGTCGAAGATAAGGGGTGCCTTCAGAAAGAGGACGGAACTCGACGGAACAGTGGGGTCGATGCGGGTCCAAAAGACCTGAACGTCGAAAGGGGGAGTGAAGAACCCGCTACTGGCGTGCACCCTTTGGCCGCTAGGGATAGGGCGAAGTAAGTGATAAGGGACTAGCGACTGGTCCGGGGCTAGTACGGGCTGTACTTGAACGACAACCGGACCCTGAAAAAGAGGAGGGAAAACGGGGCCCTATTTGACTCTACTACCCTAGTGAAGGACAGGACCAAAGTACAAGTTGATCTCGAAAAGTAAGAAGTACATCCGTTCGGTAGACGTGTACTTCGGACAACTATGCTCTAATACTACTCTAGGGAAGGGCTGAATGGCAACGCTAGAACGAGCTTTAAAACACTGATGTGGGGTACTGAGTTTTAAAGGAAGGGCTGATCTCAGACTATCTCAATGTTGGTTGGGGAAAGAAGGAAAAAGCACGTAGATACTTGTACAAATCTATAACGCGAAACTAAAAGAGTGAGGCAAAGGTTGAAAGGAGGAAAACTATCTGAGACAGGTGAACCGAAGGAGCAGGAAAAAGAAGAGGACGAAAGGGTTAGCACGACAGGGCGGAATACGAGAAGTACGCAATCCCAATATAGGTCAGGTGGGCAAAAGTAGACACATAGGGATTTAGTAGCCACTATTCAGGCCATCGCTCGGGAATGTACGAGATAGGGCCAATCGGAGCGACACAAGGCACGGAAGTATCAAAGAAAAGAGAAAGAAAGCGATCGTTGGCTCGCAAGATAGGAGGGGAGCTAAGGGGGGAAAAATTGTGGTCGGAAGTGGAGAAGGGGCGGACAGTTTGCATAGTGGTCCCGATAAGGAGCGAAGAAAAGTAACTTTCCAAAGGAGAAGCTTTGAAAGGAAAGTCGGGGCACGCGGGGGAACCGTTAATCTCTACCAGGAGTAAGAGCAGTGAGTCGTGAAGAGGGCTCATTTTACGGGACCTTGGGGAAAGAAGGGGGAATAGTTAAAGAGTGAGCTAAAAGTGTCGGGGCGGTATCTAGCGCTGGGCTCTTGATAAAGAGAGAATCCTATTATGGTTGTCGGCAGTTACCTAGGACGGACAGGGAAAGAACTCAGAGTTGGTGCGTTATGATGGTAGAGTGATGTGGCATAAGCGAAAAGACAAAACAGAAGCTTGGCCGTTAGGACGGCTGAATCAAGAACAAAGGGGGTTTCCTTTTCGTAAAAGAGTTCCAAGACGTGTGAGGGGTCGAGCTAGCTCGTGTGTTTAAAGGAAAGTAAAAAGGAGAGAAGAAGAGGAAGTGTGAGAGAGGAAGAGGTATGGTAACGCGATCTCGTGAAGTGGATAGAAGGAAGACGCACCCCTTAGTGCTCATGTTTCTTTTGAGCTGGGTCCCGGTGAGCCGGACCAGAGTTGAACTTTTCGAAGTGTCTGAAAGTGCGGAGATGCGAGGATTTTTGTAGAAGAGATAGTCCTTAAAAAAGTGGTGGAGTGAAGAATAGTGCAAGTCCGTCGGGTTGAGTTGCGCGTGGCTGCGGGACCTTTTAGACTTCAAAGATTCTCGTCTCGGAATACTTTGCATCGAGATCTTCAAAAGGGCTCGACGTTTCGGGCGAGGGCGCCTTCTATTCAGCACGTCGGCAGACATCTTCTCGTTAGAAGGACTAAGCTTTGAGAAAGGAGTAAAGTCATCATGGGGGAGAGTCCGGCAGGCCTTCTGAAAAGAATACTTCATCTGCGAATCCTTCCCAACTGGGAATGGTCCGGCCCCTCGTGCGCGTTTATACAACCCTGCTTGAAGAAAAGCGAGACGTGGGTAAGTACAGATCCAATCTTCTTTCATATCGACTTCAGTATAAAGGTCAGGTCTGGACTTAGTATACTGATTCTTGGCTTAATATCCTAAGAGGGGGAGAAAGCGGACTGGAACAGATAGAGGAAGGGTGGGTCTTGCATATCTCTTGAGGAGTAATGTCTACGGGGAGTAGGGAATATAGTTCCGGGGGCTGAAGAGCCTTCGTGGCAGGTGAAGCCAGGGATCCCACATCAATACCGACGGCGGATGTCTTGGGAGGGGTTGGAGGGGAGGGTAGATGTGCAAGGGACTCTATTTCCCATAGATTAAGTTCTTCTTGCTTGAGTTAGTGGTTTTCTTGTATATTCGGTCATTATTGAAATTTGGGGAAGATAGAGAACAAGCTCTCTTATTTTACGTCCCTCCCGGAGTTTCGACTCTGGCTCTCTGGGACTCTTTCAGGGGGGTATAAAGATGGCCGGTCGGAAATTTTGACGTTTTTGTTCACGAAGAGGTCCTTCAAGGAAGGGAGAGACCCTGTAAGGTGAATGACTTCTAAGGGTGTGGAGAATTGGGTCCGCCGATTCGTCGGCGTTTTGGAGGCCGGGAGAAGCATTTTTCTGGGGGCCGGGAAGGGTCAGACAGCCGATGGGCACGTTCAGGATTATCGGGTCGCGCCCATAACGAGATAGGGCTCGCCCATGAGAGTGGCCTGGGGTAACCTGAAGTCAAACCGGTTTAGAGGAAACAGCGAACGACGACATTCTGGGTGGAGGAATAACGGAACTGGGCGGGAATCATTTTCAGGAAGAAAAAGTACTGAAGGCGCCCTCCTAGGGATTACACAAGGAAATCCCTACCATTACCGGGGTTTTCGACTGAAGGGATTTCCCCTTCGAGTTTAACTCAAGCTGCGTGTTCCTGTTGAACCGGTTAAGGGAAGGTAACTCCAGTGTTTTACGGACAGAGGCCGTTGGAGTCGATGGGTACGCATCGGGCGGGAGCTAAGCGTCAGCGCGCCCCTTGTCACCGGAGGTAAGATCTTAGAGGAAAATTTTACTGGGTATGACCAGACGGATTGGGCAAAAATGTTTTTCAGTGAAAGGCCCGGCCCCCAAATTTATATGACATAAAGCGGTATGTTGGGGGCTTAATAACTTAAACTCTTATCTACCTGTGCTAAGGAGAGACATCCAAATCTAGGGCAGCGTTGTGGGTTTGGCCTTAGGCTTTGCACCATTTGGTCATGTTCTTTGTAAGGAAGTGCAGACAGAACGCGACCAAACAGCATACGGTGTTAGAAAAAAAACGGGGCCGTCATGGGTTGCCCCCGGCCTAAAGCAAAGCCTAACAGGGGATGAGGACTCCCATGTTCGGTATGGAGGAAAGGGTTTTTCCGGGTCTAGCTGGTGCCAGTTGCCTTTCAAAGCGCAGACTCCTTACTGAAGAAGCACTTTAGCGGGCGCCCTTCACATCAGTGCGTGATTAAAGAAAAGCATTAAACAACGAGTAAAGCGAGGGGGAAGGCATACCGGAGGAACAGAACTGGGGCGAAATAACGGCGAAAAAAGGTCATAAAGCCAGACCAGACCATTCTAACTGGGGTTTAGGATCAACAAGCTGATTGAAACACGTGCCCTGCCGAAGCCTACTCAAGAGACAATCAAGAAGATAATCGGAAATGGAACGTAAATAGATGCGAGTAATCTGTATCGTAGAAGCTGCATCAAAGGGGAGAGAGCAGGAAGTTAACATGAATCCTACAAGTTTTTGAACTATACCGTTGGGGGGCAGATTTTATTAGGCTTCAATGTGGCGTAAAAAGCCACCAAAAAAGCTGGCGGGGAATCTATCTTACGCAAATGGCGTGAATCGTGCCGGGCGAAAGGCTCGCGGGAGCAGTATAGGAGATGTCTGGTCCCATAAAAAGAAAACTGCGTCATCTGTCGCATCGGGGAACAAGATGGCCGGGGGATGGGTCGTCATAATAAGAATGCGTACGTTGATATAAGACGGCAAAAGGGGACGCAAATCACCTGAGGGGTGATCTCTTAGAACGGAGGGTGGAGTGGTCAAGGGAAATAGAGATTCAGAGTAATAACAAAAACGGAACCTGGACTATTGGAAGTGTAATTTGTCAAAGGTAATTTGAAAAAGAAAGGTTCTTGTGTTTGGGGTTGCAATGGGTGTTGATTATGGACAGGCATCGAAAATGACCACTGAGAAGGGAAATTAGACGACCGTCTTGGGGTGTTGAAGGACAGGAGAAAAAAGTTGTGCGCAAAATTTATTCAAGTGTTGATGCGAAGGAGGTTGTGACTGAAGTGAAAAGAGTTGGGACAACCGGGGATAGTTTTTGGCTGCCGGCTGATAGAGTTGGAGATAGGGGTGGGGATTTAAAGGAAGAGGGAAGAATGCGAATGATAGAAACGCGATAGAAAAGGATCATTCTCGAATGGGCCGACACGTGGCGATATGCTTCCCGCGAGTCCAAAGGGGGGTGGAAAGTTGTGTTTTTACGTAATAGGTTTTTTGTGGGAAAATGGTCAAATGCAGTTGGATGGTAGGGGTTACATTTGGGTTCGGCGGTTTGTTTCTTCTGGAAAGGGAGGGGAATGTTCTTGGGGAGGAGGTTGGCGGAAAATCGGAGTCAAAAGACGTTCTGGGACTTATCTGCAACGTTTGTTCCATTGAATTGGGTTAGGGAGGAAGTTCGTGAACTATGTGTGGCAGAAACGGGCCGTCGATCGAACGTTCTTTTTTGTAAATCCGCATCAGTCGGACCCTGCTCAGCACGTCTACCAGCTCCCCGGTCTTGGTGTATCAGAAAAAGAAAATCATTACAGAAAAAAACCAAATGACATCTTTCGGGAGCGGTGAGGCACGGGACTTGAAGGGGGGGAGGGATTTGGGCAGGCGGTGGGTTGCAGTGGCGAGTTGGGTAAGACATGGGGGGCCGGGGCTGGACGCGCGGGGAGGAAAATCATGATAATCAGGGATGGACCCACTACGAGGGTTTTAAGCAGGGGGATGGGGGACGAGATATTTTCGAGGGAGGGGTGGCCCTTTGTTACCGGGCCCTTCAAGGAGTTGGACCTTTTTTTGGGCCTGAATTAAGAAGAAGAGAGAACAGAGTGTGATGTACGTTTCATGCGACTAATAGATAGACGCTGGAGATGGTGGTTTCCATCCGGAAAATATTGGGGTGAATGATTTAACAGGGGAGAACGGGTGGGGGGGGGAGAATCAGATCACTGTACGATGACGGAAGCAGTTCGGCAGGTCGACACGGATCCTGACTGGGGGCCTGCGACTGTAAGCTATGGCGGATGGGGGGGCGTGGGGCCCCGTCGGGGGGTTTTGTCGGGTAAGTCTTTGACGGGTGCCGCTTTGGGGATAAAGCAGTTGTTCATTATCCTTAGAGCAGGTGTAGGAGGGGACTCCATTTCGCGACGAAAAAGGGAGAGAGGGAATAGGTTCAAATCTCTAAGGGGAAAAGCCGGGGATGGGTGGGGCGGGTCTACAAGAAAGGGGAAAGGAGGTCGAGCTTTAGGGATTGGGGTGGGGGCCTAGCGCAAGATTTTGTGGGGCAAGTCAAAGCAAAGGTAGTGATTGGAAGGAGCGTCTCGTGTGAGGGGAAAAGAAACCGCTTACAGGGGGTGAGAACACGGACGGATAGAATAGGAAAGGGTTTACCAAGAGGAAAGCTATATCTCTCCGTGTTCTAGGGATGCTTTCCTTTGGGAGGGGAGGAGGGTTAAAATTTCAGTCCGGCAGAAGTCACGTGCAGATCGATGGGCGGAGAGGGGTTAGCTTTTCGGAAGGTTCAAACGAAAAGAACGTACCGTACGCATCTCGAGTGCAGCATGTTGGAACGAGTTGTAAAAAGTGTAGGTTGGACGATCGCCACAATCCCTCTTCGGTGGGCGGTGTCTGGAAAAAAAAATGAAAGTAACGCAGGGCTATGCTGGCGGCGCGATTGTAATGAACAATGGGGACTGTCGTTAGTGGAGGGGGGCGCCGCGGTTGGGCAGGACAAGTTGTAGGAAGATGGGTGGGCGTCAAGGACCTAAGAAGGGGGGCATTGTGGGGGGGGGGGGCGATACGCGGGTCTTGTAGGGGACCTGGGCAGAGAAGAAGCATTAGGAAGGAGTCACCACTAAAACGAGGATGGGGAACTCTAGATAGTGCGCATGTCCCAAATGGTAACGACGGCGTATTATCGCACAAATGACCATCATTGAGGGCATTGTAGTTACAGACAGACAGATAAATTTAAAGGAATTAACGAGATGCCACCCGAGACAATAAAAACTTGGTTAGGGCATAATCGATCGGCCTCATCTCCTGAGAAGATGCGGGTTTTACCTGGAAACTCAACGGGGATGGAGGGGATGGATGGGATGTACTCAAAGACGGGAATTAAGTCTCAAACCTGGAAATGTTAAGGGCCGATTGTGGTGGTGGTGGTGGGTAGTGTAAGAGGACGGCCACGTCTCCATCAGGATAGAAACTTACAATGTGTCGGCTTCTTATCGGAAGGTGGAGCAGCAAAGGAAGAGCTCGACAGTAGAAACAAAAAACAGCGAGTAAGGTTAACGCTCGATGGGACGAAGAAAGGGGGCTTTTGGGAATGGGTCGGCGGACAGGTGGGAGGCCGAGATGCGCATTGACGGGGCTTGCCAAGACTCTTAGGCTATTACAAATGACGAAGAGGTCACTGCATACCCGGGGGTTGCAAGGAAGTCGGGACGGGGAGAGGCTTGATTTCTAGTCAGCGATTCCCTCTGGGGGTTAAGCTAAAAGAGGGTGATTTTGACAAGAGTTGCTTAATTATGAGTAAAAAGAGTACAGGTTAGCTCACGAACGCTTGCTCCAACTTCCAGGTTAAGGAGGGTTAACGGAAAAAATATCCCGATATAAAAGTGAAGTTCTTAAAGGAATGAAAGATTGTTTCTCAATGAGGACGGAACAGATCTCAGTTATTCATACAACAGAGTTACACAAGGGTAAAGAATGCACCCCAAAAAAATATTAGGATAAAAAGGAATAGAAGTCGTCTAGCGCTTAAACGTCCTGGCAGAATCCAGATAGAAGCTGATGGGGTTGGCGAGGAAATTTCAGACAAGAAACCTTAAACAAGAAAGCCGTGCCTTGTAAAACCGCTCCCTGACGCAAGTGAAAAGAAGCTGCGGATATCGCCGAGGCAGGTAGAAATCGCTATTGGCGTGAGATGGCTTGAACTGCGGCGTTCCCGCCGGGTCGAAGAAGAGTGAATCAATAAGGAAGAGGGGAAAAAAAAAGCAAGAAGAAAGAAAACCGGGGTAAGGACTGAGGAGGGCGGGAGAAATGATTTTTGGTTTTTTGTTAGGCAATACTAAGGGAAGCGGGTGGGGGGGGGCGCAAGGTTTTTCCTCTAGGGAGTTAGGGGCCAAAAGGAAGGAGGACGCTCAGAGGGGGGGGGGTGTCAGGAGATGAGAGACTATATCCCAAACAAACAGGGGAAAGCTGTGGTCCGCTAGATAAAGTTTCGGGAGGGGGCTTCTTGGTGTATTGCACATCCGGAAAAGGAAAACTAAATCCAAGCAGAAGAAGAAAAGGTTACAAAGACAAATTGGTGGAAAAGAAAAACGAGAACAAGTCGGTTTCCAAGGAAGGGCCAAAAAAAAAAAAGTTAGGGCAACACCCAAATTTGGAAAATTCGGAAGAACCCAGACCGTCCAGTGAAAATCCGAGAGGGTCAAAATGAGCGTTCCTGAATCGAGAATTCTGGGGGTGGGGGGGATTCATATCATTCTTATTCTGCTTTTAAGGGAACACAAAAATGCGAGAGATCTCATCCTGAAAATAGGAAAGAAGGTAAGGGGTTGGGTTAAAAAACCATACGGTCACTTCAGATAGCAAACAGAACGATTCAGAATTCACACTTGGATAAATGTTAAGAACCTGTTAGAGGTGAGTACAAAAGTGTTGAAATTATGATACCGTGAGAAGAGCGACTGCTTTCTTACCGTAATCAAACAAACCTTGCAAAAAACCCAAAAACCCGACCCGTAAATGCAACGGTCAACAAAGAAGAACTTAACTAGACAGGTCAAGGTGTGTCGTGGGCTGGTGTTGCATCTTGTAAAATTTGACCAAAACCCGGGGCATCGATTAAGAATCTCAGTGAGTAGGCAGAGGTGAAGTATTCAAGAAGAAGTCAAGAGGGGGGAGGGACTACCCTGAGGGACGAAGTTGGTGAGAGGAAAGCGAAGGGGTCGCAGGTGAGTGGATGGGAGAATATGCTTGAGTTGACAGGGGATCATGGGGAGGAGGTTCGCTATGTTCCGGACATGGACAGTCGTCGGAGATGGGGATTGGCACGGTATTTCACAATGATACCTAAAATCAGATGGAAAAAGAGTAGAGAGGGGAGAGGTTCCTACAAGGCGGGGAGAAATGTCGACAGACAAAAGAGCCGGCCTTTATATTAGGCGAGGATCGTCAGGGA
>Ga0179591_1378360_pt1 | contig 15205 bp, 13 predicted proteins | sample CZOMad2_1_08_16f_FD_182891 | JGI IMG/M metagenome (GOLD analysis project Ga0179591, IMG submission 182891) | Vadose zone soil fungal communities from Angelo Coast Range Reserve, California, USA - CZOMad2_1_08_16fungal (PacBio error correction) | ecosystem: Environmental > Terrestrial > Soil >...
GAGGACCGTTCACGACAAACGTCACTAACGTCTGGCTTCACATAAAGTCTGGGGTAAAAAGGCATGCGACGGAGAAAAAAAAAACCAGCAGACGACTGTGAAAGAAATCCAGACCACGTCCTCAACAAGAAACGGGATCAAAACTGAAGAAAACAAGATTTTGACTGGGGAAGGAGAAAGGGCGTCATCATACATAAAAAAGATGTTAGGCAATCCGGCCTCGCGCCCTTCGGGCGATTAGAAGAACCAGATTGGCTCTCTGGGCGAACTCAAGCTTTCGCAAACTTGTGACACTCTTCCTCCCATGGGAACGTCTGTAAACAGTGGGGACGTCAAGGGGCGTAAGGCGCGCATGATCAAAGAGAGACCAGGCGTAGATGTGGGGGGGAAACAGGTGAGCCAATGATCGAAATGGGAAGGTGAGCAGATTGCAGATGGGAGTTAGCTGGGCGGCAAAGAGAATAAAAAAGAAGAGAGGAAAATAAGACACCAGAAAAAGGGAAAGCAGGACCAGGATGATGGGCCGATGCCAACGTTACCTTAAAAAACTGAACTGTTTTCAAAAAGTTAGGGGAAAAACCCAATCGGGGGGGGGGAATTTGAACCGGTGGACAAAACACGCGAAGAAAGACGAAAGCACGACGACTTTCTGGGATCGGCATCGGCGGACGGCATCTTAGGTCATCGTCAAAGAAGGAATCCCGAACTAAAAGAAAAGGCGGCACTTGAGGGTGGGGGAGTCCTACGCACAGGGAAAGAAGCCTGAAGGGAATCCCAAGCGGAATCAAAATCGGCAGAAGCGAGAGTGAAGGGACGTAGCTTTTTCCTAAATCGACAGATGAAGGGGGATAACGTTTTTTCAGGAGGACAGGGAAAAGAGGGAAACCATCGGAAAGAAACAAGACTAACCATTGGTGAACGCGCTTGCAACGAAATATGGACTCTATCTGGCAACGGGCCAATATCAAATTAAATTCCTAGGAGAATTATTACAAGCAGCACTAAGAGGTGAAAGCTTCATTGTGGGAAGAAAAGGAGGGATTATCATCGGGGGGAAAGCAGGAGGATAAGAAAAAACGCTGAGGACGGTCTGCAAGCTAAAAGGAGCGACTCCTCAACTAAAGACTCACTGTAACTCCAAGATCGAAAGATCAACTCGATATCTATTCAATGGTTCAGACAAGCGAAGGCAGGCTTGGGAAGTCAGGAGTATGGAAAAAAAAACCTTTGTTTGGCAAACAGAAAAATTAAAAGGATAGGGAAGAGGGCCGGAGGTTCCGGGAAGTCGGGGGATCTTCAACAGAAGCAAAACGCAGGGCTAGTCAACCCCTGTCACAACGAACGAGAAGTTGTACACAACAGTCGAAAGCAGCGTGACGCGTATGAGGCGTGGGCCAGCTAAGAGAAAAGGCGATACGCCGCCGTGAAGCGAAAAGGGGTTAAGACGGGCATTGCGGCCGGGAAGAAAAGAAGTTTTTCGGGGGGGAAGTGGCCAGGGCCGACTTGTCAAAACATTACGAGGCGCCGGAGATTTGTCACGCGATCTGAAAGAATAGCAAAGGGGGAGAAAGATCACAACGAAAAAAGTGAAGGGGGGAAAACGTTAATGGAGGGAGGGACCGGACACAAACCGGCGAGCACGGAACTCCTCTTTTTCAAAACCAAAGCAGGGAGGTAGGGAACAATATACATGGATCGCGAGGGGAAAAAAGAACAAACGAAACCACCAGAGTCTGCTTGATAGGAAATGTGTGACTTTGCATAAAGAGCACGCGGTCACTTCAGAAACAGCAAGGGACCTGGACAAGCATCCGGCGGGCAAGATGACGGATAAGACTCAGAATTGGATATGCAGATGAAGGTTGGAGGGGGGAAAACGAAAAAAAGCGGGGCAAAATCTCGAAGGTTCGCTGGGAAGAACCGGGGAGAGCTCTTACAGAAAGCAGTATTGGAAGAGAAATACAATCCCTGCTTAACTAAAAAATAGAACAACAGGTCGGTGTGAAACCGGGGTCACTGCGGAAATCGGTGTGTATAAAAAGATCGTCTGGGGGGGGGGGGTGCGACCGTGAGGGGGGGGGGGGTAAGCTGATAAAAGGAGAAAGACATTCCTAGGGACCAGGAAGAGCCAGCACTCAGGCCAAGTCGCCGTGGGAAATGTCGTTCTCGACGAAACGGCTTTGAAAAAAGAAGGAGCGCGACACTAAGCTGTGGGAGGGAAAAGGTAGCCGGACATCCGTCAGACCTAAAGGAGAGACAGATGAGACCGTCATTTGAAGTTTCAGACAAGATATCAACAGGGGTCCGCTAAACTGCGTCAAGCCAAAAGAAGTGATGCCAAGAACGGCAAAGTCGGCGAAAGGGCATTTAGAAAAATCGCCAAAATCAAAAACCATGGGGGAAGGCTACCATACATCGTATGGCGCGTCCCTGACAGGGAACGAATTGTGGACAGAACCGGAACTAGGACCGAGGCAGATACAGGAACAGGAGTGTCAAGGAAACTCCACCCACGCCGCGAGACGAAAAAAAAGTAACCCACCCGAACGAAAAGACAGGCTTTAGATACTCGAAACTGCTGGAGACATGAGAAGATTTAGGACTTCAGAACGTGGGGGGGAGGAAATAAGACACTTTTCCGTCCTCTTCCAAAAGTAAAGAAGGAGCGGGTGAGAGTTAGGAAAGCGGGCCACACAGGTCGGCTGAAATGGGAAGTCTAAAAGTCATCGGAAAGTGAAAGGGAAGATTTATTTGGTTGAGTTTGAGAGGAGGAGGATAGCCAACGGCACAGGGGACAATGAAAACAAAAATGAAGGGGGAGGATGCGAACGAAAAAACACTCTCCGTTGCAAAACCATGAAAAAACGACTTTGAATCTGCGCCTCAAAAAAAGGAGTATCTTATTCAGGAAGGACAGCGCCTAGCGGTTCAATAGGGTGAGGGTGAAGAGGGGGTAAGTTCTAAGAAAAGAGGGAAAATTAACCGACAAACTTTTAACCGCGCGCGAGTTGGGGCTTGCAAGGGAATTCAAAACGAAATATATGGGGAAAGGGGAGGACCGCCGAAGCGCGTTTTGGGTCACCGTTGGAGGTGATATTGGTGTAGGCACGGAAAAGATCTAAAGACACCTATGGCCTCTGCGGTCTATGTCTCCTAAGCATCTCCATATTAGGGAGGTCGGCAGGCTTAAAAAAAAAAGAAAAAAAAAAGAAGGGGTGGGGAGGACGATAAGGAGTGAGGGGGGGATTCTAAAGGGACTGCCGGAAAGGTTCTGGGTCAAGTGCGTACCTGTTTCTTAAATTCGCTGAAAAAGAGCCTGACAAGGAAAAAAAGAAGGTAGACTGATGAGGGAGAAGGGCGGCAATCTTCATCAAGAGTCTATGGTGGACCAGAGGTTAAACTTACCCGCGCAGTGGTTACTTTGTGATGGCAGGCAAATACTCTTTAGGTCAGCCAAAAGAAAGGGAAGAAATGACCGCAGAGTAACGGAGAGTATAGTACAAAGAACGGATGTGGCTTCAAGGTGTGGGAACGGATGAAAGCGCTCTGGCTGGGCAGTACTGAGATAACTCTGGAGGACTCTGCAAGCGAAAAGGCTCCAACAAAGGGGAAGGTAACGCAGATCGGCGGCTGCCTGGTCGCCTAGCTTGGACAATGGTCTGGGTGCGAGGCGAAAAAAAAAGAAGGAGTAGGACACCTGAGGGGGGGGAAGAGGGGAATTAAGTGCTGGGAACGTTTACAGACGGCGGTGGAGAGGGTTTAGCCAACAGACGTCAAAGCGTCGCGATAGGTCACTCAGTCACGCTGGCGGCATCATGCCCCCACCTTCCTAGAAAACAAGGTGTGAGCGATCAAGTCAGGAACAGAAATCTTTTTCTGGAGAGAACGAAAAAAAAAAAATTTGAAAACTGCACCTGGGGGGGCCTCTCTCGTGGCGACTGAGACGGGAAAACAGTTAGGGTCAGGCAAGGAGAGATAGCCAACTCTTCAAAAAGACCGTCAAAAAAGACGATCGATCGGACCACAAAGGGGGAGCTCCAAAACAGGTTTCACCAACGGTTTGGGCGGAACCAAGGCTAAAAAAAGGTCCTAGAAATAAGGTCAAACTAGAAAGGGAAAAGGAAAGCGCCCATTGGAGAAGGGAAAAGTCAAAAGAGGTGAAAGAAACAGGAGGTTCCATCCATAAAGGGCTGGGGGACATATCCAGTGAGGTACAGAAGCGGAGCTCCTTACAGGTCCTCTGGAGCAATTTTGGAGGAAAAGGAAAAAAAAAAAAAAGCACAACATGGCGAAAACAGATGCATGTGTTCGTTGGTCGGAGCATCAGGGGCGAAGAGAAGCCGAGGAGGGAAAGGTGGGTCCGCGTCTGGGCTATGTGTCGTAGAGACTTTAGAGGAAAGGGACGACAAGAGATTGAGGTGAAAGGAGCGGACCCTTGGGCGGGTCTGCAACCACAATTAGATCAAAATGCGAGCCCCAGCACGAAGGCAAGACGAAAGCACAAGAGACCGCTCCGTCATTCCTGGAAGCGACGGTCAAAAGGCCTGTACGAAGACGAAAGATCTCGTACAAAGGGGAATAAGGCCGTAAAACAAAATCGAGAACGGAGAAGAGAGCGCAATGGCTTCCGGCCCTGCCTAGATACAGGGAACACTAAAGAGGGAACCTTCGAGGCGTTTTGAATGTTTTCCGAGGGCGCAAAGAGAGGGGGGTTTTCCACCGCAAAAAGAGAAATCCCGAATAAGGAAAGGAGGAGAAGACTTGAAGGGAAAAATCAAAAAGGGAGTACAGGGACGACTTACCGCCTTCGGCGGATAGAAAAGGAATGGCATAGATCGAACTAGTTATCCTCCTCAGCGAGTGATAAGGACTCGGTAGGAGAGGAAAGAGATCAGCGCCGAACAAAAATGGGTGGGGCACTTCCTACACCTAAACCGACAGACCGCTGAGAAAAGCACAGTCTGCCAACTCACCCAAAGGGTCGGGATCGGACATAAGAATCGCCAGAATTGGCTGGGAGAGAAAATTGGGCCAGAATACGCAAGAGAGAAAAGTGCTGGACTCAAAAGTGCGGTTCAAGATAAAACGGGGCTGCTTTTTACCGGCAAAGAAAAAGAGGGTGTTGGAAGGAAAGTGCGCGCAAAAACCGTCAACATCGGGGGGAAGCAGGAGAACGATCAAAACAGGGGAACGCCTAGAGCTGACAGAGGCAGCGGGGGGACAGAAAATCCAGACAGTTTCCCTTCCTTGTGCCGGGATTACCACACAGCCAAAACTGGAGAACTGCAAGGGGGAGGGAAAAAAGGGGAGGGGACAAGCTGGAAAGGAAAAGAAAATCAAACAGAAAGAAAGATATAGAAAGGCGAGGAGTGTATTCAGTTCTTGTCCGCGGTGGAAACGGCAGAATGACATATCAATTAACTGGGAGGAGTAGAAAAGGGTCATTGGGGGTCCGGAAAGAAAAACGAATAGTCAAGTGCGGATTGAGGTAAAGAAGGGAGGATCAAAAGTGACGAAGTATCAAAAAGAAAGAGACCAATGACCGACACCTTGAAAAAGGAGATCGTCAGGCCTACAGTGACAGAAAAAAAATCTCCTGAACCGGGGGGCAAATTTTGAATAAAACCGACTACCTTGGAGGAAAGGTACGGGGAGCTCAACTCTTTCGAAAGCCTTACAAAGGAAAAAAAAATAATACGAGAATAGCAAAAAAGGGACGAAACAAGCCATCACATCCGAACGTTCATACCTAACCGGCTCTGACCGTGATGCAGAAAAGAACTTTTAGGGCTAGACCCTTTATATACGAGGAAAAAAATATTCGGAACTTACGGGACTCGGTAAGAGAACGTTTGTCCGAAAAAGGGAAATTGTAAAATCGAAGCCGATGCTGGCGCATGACGCGAAAAGGAGAAATTGATACCCCGCTCGGGGGTTTTTTCTCAAAAGATCAGTGAAGTTACGAAGCTCTCGAAAAAAAAAAAGGAGGAGAAAAAAGGGGGAAGGAAAAAAAAGGGGCAAGAAAGCTAAACCATCAGCGCGGTTTGAAAGGAGGACCCGCCGGCAGCCGACTACTGAAGGTTACGTACTAGACGTAAGGCCGTCTCGAGCTCAATTGCATTGGACAAGCGGGAAAATCGAGGGAGAACGATGAAACGGGAACGAAAACAACGAGAATAGTACAGATGCGGAAATCCGGCCAGAAACGCTCGCAAAGTCTGGGCTAGCAGACCCGGCGATGGTGACTATCTTCACCCTCAAGAGGCACTTCAACTCAGATTTAACTAGACTTAAAAACAGCTTTGGACAGGAGAAGGGAAGTCAGGTCGTCTGGAAGAGAAATCTGACGGGGCAGAAGATGTGGTGGACACAAAGCAGGAAGAGAAACGGAATTGGCCGCATGGAAGTGAAGTGATCGAACGTCAAAAACGCGGGAGTACTAAGGCGAGGAAAAGAGGTCACGGCTGCACAACCCGAGGATCCGGGGGGGGAAAAAAAGAAAAAAAGGGCAGTATATGTCGCGTAAAGGTTGTGGCGCTTAATGTTACAAACCAAAGAAAGGAGAAAGAAGCAAAGCAATCGAGGAGAGTATCAAGAAGGAGACTGGAGGCTCAGGCCTCATCTTCATCTTGAAAAAAAGCCCCGACTAACATCAGGAGGGGGAGGGCTGTCGACGCGCACAAGGTCCAAGTGATATGGTCCCGGGAATCCTAGGTAAAGAGGGGGAGGACTCGGATAAGGGGCAATTTCTGGATCTGGGAAGCAATCTCGACCGGGGGGAAAGGGTTTAGCAAAAGTAACTGGGAAACACGGCCTTGCAGGAACAAAAACAGTTTTCAAGAAGGGGGAAGAAAACAGCTGTGGAAAAAAGCGGGGACGGGGGATAGGGCCATATCGCCAAAAGTGAAGGGAAATTTGTATGATGAACTAAACCGCAAACCCATGCCGTTTTGATCGGCAAAACCTTAGGGTCTAAGGGCTGTTCTATGAGCAAATTAAGGCCGAAAAAAACTAATGCTGCAAAAGCTCAGGGGGAGCAAGAGAAGAAAGACGCCGACTAAAAATGATTCTTATGCAAAAAAGTCGGAGGATGCCCATTCCGTGATCACTCGCCTCGAGGCAGGGTCTTCAGAAGGGGTACGACAAACTTGGAGCAGACAAGTGAGGGGAAGTAAAAGACGGAGAACTTGCCGGTCGGGATGTAGGTATACGTTCCTACCCCGAATAGGGGGGTGAGGCATGGGGTGGAGTCCTATGGCAACCTTGAACAAAAAGCCTCAGGGAAAAAAAAAAGGGGGAGGAAATCGAGGGCGGATATGACGGATGGGTGAAGAAAGAAAAGGCGCTACGCAGGGGGGACTGGCCTCGAGAGAAGGAAGGGGGGGGGGGGGGCGCCGAGCAAGTTCTTTTTCGTCCTTTCGTGAAAAGGACGAATGTCAACGTCTCTACGGAACAGCTGGATAGAAGAGAGATCTGAACGCTGGTTCTCGCCATTGGGTACGATCGAAGGGGGGAAAGGAAAAAAACCCATCCACGTTCAAACGAAAAAGAGAGTAGTAAGGGAATCGCGTCGCTCAAATATTCCGCGGTTGTACCCAGCAACCGCCAAACTCTGGAGAGGAAGCAACGATTCTTCGAGAGGGACGGGGAAAGGACCCACCCCTATCATGCGAAGGGGTGCGGGTATCGCACACGACCGAAGACGGACCCCCCTGACTCGCGACCCGTATATAAGAATATGAAATTCAGGGGGGGAAGGGGAGGGAAACGCGCAAAGAGCGGGAAAGCCCTCTTCGAAAGGGGGGCAGGGAAAGTGCCTTTAATCGGACCGTAGTGCTGGAAATAAGGCATAAAAGAAAGGGGATGAAATCCGAGCCGGCGCAAAAATAGGGGGTGGGGGAAAACCGGGGTAGGGCGCGAACTCGGTGTCTATCGAAGAGGGACTTTTGGAAGGCGCATTGATGTTCCGCGGGGATCGAAAGGACCTCCAAGGGCTTCGGCCACGACGAAGAACAAAATTGTCCCGATCGTATTCGTTAGGAAAACTCAACGTTGGCTACTGATATCGAAAGACGGGGGGATCAGGGGGAAGACTGGGTCTGGGGGAAAATGATGGAAGCCATCGTCAAAAAAAAGCAGTTAGCACGATAGCGAACCCATGTGAACGTGGGGAAACAATCTCTCAATAACTCAGCCGGAATGAGAAAAGGGCGGCCTCAACCAGTTTCAGGGGTTCCTGCAATTCTTCTCGCGCGGTTAAGAGAGAGATAGAAAGTCAGAAATTAGGATTAGAAAAAAGGAGAAGCTGTAGCTAGTACATTACTGAACAGGTTTTACAAGAAGTAGCTGCAGGAACTAGGATCCGCTCGACTGCCCAGCCTGAGCTCTAGGGAAAAACCGAAACAAAGGAAAAGGAGGAGTATGGAAAGGAGAGAAGCAATGGAGAGATGCGGGGTCACTCAGGCTTTGGTCTACACAGCGCCTTGTACAACCCTTGGCAGGACCGTCAAGAAGGAGCGATTCCTACGTTAAGAAAAGCTGTCAAAGAGGAAGGGAGGACGGTGAAGTAAGAATAAAAGGGAAAAAAGTCGAGTTTGGAGGTTAAAAATCGGAGGGGGGCGGCGACTTCCTGACGGGGCTTATGACCGGGGACACGCCCACAAAGTGTAAGCGCTTTGGCGAAGAAGAATTCAGCACCGAAGGCTGGCTCGTCCTCGGAAAGGGGTACGTCCCTCCTAATCGGGCTTCGTGAGGAAGGAAGGAAAACGCCGCCAGCCGGGGCAAGATGGGGACGGTTAAAGCGTTAATTTAGAGGAAGAAAAACACTGAGAAACGACAACCCGGTTGTGACCAAAAGTCGAGAGAGGAAGGAGACCATTAAGAGAGGACTCAACGGCTTAGGAGAAAAAGAGAATTAATGGCTCAGAAGAATCAGGTTTGTCCACCTTGTCGGGATACGGGAGAGGGTCGATCACGGTCAAACCAAAAAAAGATATGCAACTACAAAACAGCTTGGAAAAGGGGAGGCAGGACTAGTCTGCTGAAGAAGCAGATCCTCTTCAGTCGTAGAGTCGTCAACTGAAACCCCAGCTTGAAAAAGGGGGATCGAGAAATATGATTACGTACGACATCATTAAAAGGGAAAACAGGTTTCGTGATCGTCAGGGCGACATTAGCTAAAAAGAAGAACCGAAAACGAAAAAGAACAAAGAAAGACTTGGGAGGGGAAGTCCAGGAAAGCCTCAGATATGTGCCTCTTTCCTAATAACCTCCTAACAAGGGGGGGGGACGGTATGAACAGGAATGACCAAAAGAGCGTCCGAATCGCGAACAAATAGTCAAAAGGAAATTATCAGGCACGCAATGACTGGATAAGTGGACGTTAGGAAGCCGGGCGGGAACAGGGAAAAAAAGGGGTTGTGGGGGGTAAATAGAGGTCAGCCGAAGATACTGCTGACAAACAAAAAAGGGGCCGTCTGTACCGCAAATCGGGCATTTCTCCTCTTTCATTTGAGTCGCTCAAACCGGAGGGAGGACACGAATGAAGGGAACCTCGGGCAGTGGCGGCGACGTGGGCACTGTTAAAGATCGTTGTCGGCCAACAGCCGTAACAAAACAGGGAGTCGCGTGGGACGATAGAGGTGCATGGAACGGAAATGTAGAAGAGAACGCAAAACTTGCCCTACGCACAGTGAGTGGGTGTGAAGAGGGAATAAGGGGAGGCCAACGAAGGTAAAAAAGGGAGTCACTCACAGGAAAAGAGGCGAAACCAAGGGGGGGGCACAACGGTGGCGAGGGAGGGAAGCTCTTAAAAGGGAGGGTCTCCATGACACAAAGCCACTAGGAGCAGGACCAAGACGTCGATCCAAAACAAAGAGGTTCGAACAAAGGTTAAAACTACAAAGTTTGGAGCGGACGCCGTAGAACCGGGAGGAAACAATCGCAATTCGGAAAAAAAATCAGCACTGGGGCAAAATCCTCCAAGGAGAGAGAGGGACTGTTCACACCGCTTTGCGTAGGGGGGACAAGCCAAACCTGAACATCTGCATAGAACATTGAATTCGAAGCGGCTAAAGAAGATGGGCTGGAGTGAGTCGAATCGATCTTCCGTGCGGAGAAAAAACAGCCACAACATGGGGGGGGGGGGAGATAGCGGGTGGGAGGGGGAGTCAGCGGAGAAGGGTATAAAGAGAATCAGAGGTGAAAGGCGTCGACACCGTAAGACTTAGAAATAATCTGGATCCTCGCAAACGGACACGATATTGGAGGGGAAGGACCCGTTGAATCCTCCTAAAAGAGGAATAATCGCCACAAGGCAGAAAAATTCAATCGGAGAAGGACCACTAAAAGCTGACATACGTACCGAGAGAGGTAAAAACCTTGGATAGGTAAAAATAACGGCTAATTAACTCTCAAAAGTCCTAGTACCCGGGGAGGCTAAAAGGTCGCAGCGGGGGAAACCAGTTTGGAAAGCCTGAACGGAAAAACTCAAATAAAGGAAAATATTCCGCGCCCGGTCAAAAATGTGGGAAGGATCAGGGTTTTTTGGAGGGGCAAAGCGCAAACGTCTGTAGGAGACAGGAGACAGAAAACCCGAAAGACTATAAAAAAAGTCGACGCTGGGAGGCAATCCCTGGTAGGCAAAGCGAGTATAAAATCACCAAGGGGAGGGCCTAGGCTTAATGGTGTTGATACCTCCTAAAGATGTAGAAGTCTAGCATAACGGGGGTATGAATACAGGCAAGAGGAGAGCGAAAGGAACGAAGAGGGGGTGGGTGAGGACCTGACTGAGCCTCCGACAGCGCGGCTCAGATCAGAATTCAAAACTAAGGAAAAAATGTCAGTGGGAAGTCAAGGGAAAAGTTAAGAATAAGCGCCGGGTGGCGATTTGGGGGACGATAGTGGCCCGCAGACCGCAAGGACGAGGTAACAAGCGTTACTTAAGCAGAAACCAAGGTAGGATTGGTTCACGAAGAGAGAGAAGTTGCAAAGAGTGGGGGGGCGTCCCGGGAGAAAAAACCACCCAAGACGTGAAACGGAAAGCGGGGGCAAATCCCTAAATTCCCAGAAAGAAAGCGGATACCTGATCGAAATAAAGACAGGTGTAAGGAAAAAAATTGGGACGTAGTAAAGGGCCACACCGAAGGTCCATAAATTTAGTACCACCCTAGGTGACGGCCATCGAGCTAAAGGCATCTGTCAGGAACCGCCGGGGGGGAAAAGAATACTAAATGGGGAGTGATCGGGATCACGGTCTGTAAAACACGGGAAAGCCGCAACGACTTCTACATATACTGGAAAGTTTAAAACTTCTCGTCGTAAAAATAAATCACGCTGGAAGAGGTTCAATCCATCTCGTTCAGCGTAAAGTTCGTACTTCGCAAAGAGGGGGAAGGTAAAAAGGAAAGAAAAAGGGACTCGGACAAGGCCAGGCCTTCCAGTAGAAGAAGTGACGGACAGTGGAAACAAAAATCAATCCGTGCAGTGAGGATGTCGGGAGAAGCCCGACCTTTCACCTTATTTCGAAGTCGAAAGGACGTCCAAAAGGCCAAAGGGCAAGAAGGAGAAAGAGAAAGCATGAGTGAAAAAGAAAGAAGGACGTGAGGAGAAAAAAAAAGGGGAGAGAGGACGGAGGTGTAAAGAATCTGAAAGAGAGTGGGGAAGTGACGACCTGGAGCGATAACCTAGACAAGTCTTAAAGAAAATGAAGAGCGCAAGGTTGCGCTTCGCGGAAGGGGCATGGGAAAAAAAAAGGGAAGAAAAAAGATGCTGAGCAGATGGGACGGGACTTTGAGAACCAGAAGGAGGGGAAAAACAAGACGGAGGGACCGTTGGAGGGAAATCCTTCAATCTAACAAAACAACACGGAGGGGAGGGGGGAAATATCATGTCCGCACGCCAACTGTCACTACTGTCTCCAAAAACTTCTTGGGTTAATGGAAGCCGGACGCCAGCCTGGGAAAGCAGAAAGAGACTTGTTAAAAGAAGAAGACGCAATGCGCAGGAGGACAGCGTAAGTTCCAATGGGGAGAAGAAAGGAGTCGAGGAAGCTAATCAAAGCTTCCGCTGTCTTCACATCCTAGACGCGCAAGTTCTGTCCGGGGGGGAGTGGGAGAGGGGAAAAGAAGGACACTTCTCGGGAAAGTAGGGGGCAAGACCAATGGAAGGCTCAGGAAAAAAAAACTGAAAGGGACAGTAGTCCAGCTGTCAATATCTCAGTAAAAGGGCAGTATAGTGGTAAGACACTGGAGCAAAGGGAAGAGACTGGGAAGTGAATGGTCAAGGGAAGGATGACGTACAGGGGGCATAAACGCAGAGGGGACTATTAAAAACACCAAAAAAAAGTAGGGAAGATGACCCACTGGGCGAATGAACCGTACCGTGAACCTTTCCAACGAAAATGGGAGTAGTTTGAGAAGGAGGTGCGCTTGACAGGGAAAAAAGAAAAAAAGCGAAGAACGAGACTTTTCGATAGAGGGTTATAAAAAAGCAGGACAGCGCACAAGGCGCAAAGAAGCTTGAACAGGAATGAGAAAGCTTCACTCTTGTGGCAAAACCCACGGCACAAGTGGGATCGGGGGGGGAAAAAAAGAAAGAGCCATCGGTAACATAAAGGAGATAATGGAAAGGGGAGCGTCCGGGAGCTCCGCTGTGACAAACCGGGGGGGTACGGGAACAGGAAAAAAAACAACGGGCCAGGAAGAAAAAAACAAGCCCGACCCAGGGGGCCGCGCGGGAAACTCTTGGGAAGAAACGCAAACGGCGAGAGGGGGGAAGATCAAATCCCTTGCCTTCGATGGGAGCAAACGAACTCAAAACTGGACGCAAATGACCGGGGTGAGCGGGAAGGGAAATGCGGAAGCAGCGGGCTGTCGGGGTCATCAGGACTCACCAACAGGGCTCGTGTTCTGAAGGATGATGCTCACTAGCGCAACGTGAAAACTAGAAAAGGGAAGGATGCGATCACGAGAATCATCCATCTTCTCAACAGAGAAAGAGTCGTGTACGGGGGGGGGAGGGAGAGGAAAAAAGTGCAGGAAGAATGGTGCCTCACCATCGAATTGCCGGTGGGGTCTTTGAGAGTGATAGCCTAACCTAAGGGGAGAAGTTCTCCTCCGTCCAAAAGGAAACACGGCCGAGAGGTGGTACACCAGAACCGGGGCGATCAAAAGAGGGGGACGGGAGGATCAGGGTCCGGACAATCCGGCAACTGCGCTAAAGCTGAGTTGCTCGATGGGATCCTTGGGGGAGGAAGAATGATACTCTGTCTTGTTCTTAAAGTCGGGGAGTAAAGGCAGACTGTAACGTCGCGTCAGTGAGAATCGTCCGCTTTATCGGCTCAAGCGCAAGCGGCTGGTGCACGAAAGTTCATAATCGCAGTGTATCAAAACCCGGCGCTGCACCACTTTCAGTCAAGGATCTTATAAGGGCCGAAGCCTTCGCAAACGGTCAAAAAGATGACGCGGGGGACTTACTCCTGAAACCAAAACCGCGGCGCGTACGAGATTCTTCGCTACGACAAGACAACCCAAATCTGCTTGGACACAGGGTGAGGGGGGGGAATAGAAACCAGGCCTTTAAAGAAGGGCCAGAAGGGCACTGTACGAAAATTAAGGGGAGCGCAGCTTCTGAGGAATCCGAGTAAGGGACAATATGCCGGGAATGTTCGGTCACCTCCCGAAAGAGGGGGAGAAAGATGCTCGGAATTGGAGGAGGGACGGGGGGGTGCCAGGGTTTAGCTCTTAAAAAGAAGGGCGATTGAGGGGATATCATCCCTTAGAAACCACGGTCTCCAACTACGGCTTGGAAACCGGGTTGGGAGGGACTCTAACTCGGGGGGGGCGTCTATCAGATTGGGGGATGAGCCGGATTGACACAAAGGAAGCTGCAGACCAGCAAAAGTGTTCTAGCGGCTTAACCACCAGGTCTAAAGTCTTAAAAGGTCAAGTATTTCAAATTGTACAGGACAAAATCCTAACCAAGGTCCGGACAGTATCCTTTGAGGGGAGTAAATCGTGGCTTTTATTATTACGAAAAATTCTTCCAAAACATAAAAAGATAGCGACCTCATTTGTAGTCGGCCTAAAAGTATCCAAGAAGAAAAAAAAAGCTCACGCCCACAGAAGTGATTCAATCGCGAAAAAATTAGTCGAGAAAAATTGGGAATCAAATCGCCACAAATCCATTGGGGAAAGGGCGACAAAAAGACCGCCGATTGGCCTTGCTGAAACATAATAAATGGGGGGCGCCGTCAGTAACGCTGCTGCAAAAGAGGTAGAAAAGGAGTGGCGACTCTTTCCCCGCAGAAAGTCTCTATCAAAGTTACAAGACCGAAAGAAATTGTAGGTGTCTAGTCAATCGCCGACTGATTTGGACGTATTGCGGCCCGCGGATTTGGAGTGCGTCTACAGGGGCAGCCGGAGTTCCATCCAATCGAAAGGGAGGTCAGGAGGGCTAAGGCAAATAAAGCACACCAAGCCCAGGAGTAAGGGGCTTCCACTATCCGGCCGCGAGCGGTTCCGTTTTCTCAGGAGATTCTTTGCTCAAGGTGCAATGGAGGGAAGGGCAACACGGTAAAAGACATCTAAACCGACAACATGTTGGCCGGTCCGGGGGGTTCTGAAAAGTGCGCAAACAAAGGGGCGAGTAGAGGAAAAACATTTCAGAGGTGCTGGAAGCGCGAATGACTAAAATACGCGTCGTCTCTTCAAACATACACTAGGACCTCCGGGAAAGATTTTTGCGGGTGATAGCTGGTAAGTAAATAGAAAGCGATATCACATAAACAAAAACGGTTGTACCCAAGCGCGCGGCCGTGCAAATTAAAATCTCAAGAAAACAAAAACCAACAACTTATGGGGGAGGAGAAATAGAGGGGAATGGGGCCGCCAATCAATCGGTTGTCAACCGTGAAAAAGAATGCTCTGTTCGAGTTATACTCGCAATACTGATTGACAGGGAAAAAAAAAAGAAGGCCACGGCGGCGGGAGGAGCCAAGAAGAATAGACGGGGAACAGAGGGGCTTCTAAATGAAAACTGAAAACGCGGACCATGTGCGGACGCTCCGGAGGTAGTCATCGGCTGAAATGAACGGAAACTGGGCGGGGGCGCTTCAAGAGTTGAGGAAAGAATTCGCGAAACGAACTAAGAAAAAGAATAGAAAAACGAAAAAAGGTAATGAGCAGAGTCATCCTGAAGCTTCTAT
>Ga0179591_1374963_pt1 | contig 15204 bp, 18 predicted proteins | sample CZOMad2_1_08_16f_FD_182891 | JGI IMG/M metagenome (GOLD analysis project Ga0179591, IMG submission 182891) | Vadose zone soil fungal communities from Angelo Coast Range Reserve, California, USA - CZOMad2_1_08_16fungal (PacBio error correction) | ecosystem: Environmental > Terrestrial > Soil >...
AAAATACTATATAGGGTGTAATACCTTAGGAGGAAAATCTTAGCGGGTATTATTGGGAAAAATACGGGCCTTCTGGGTACGAGCTGCTTAAAAAACAAAAACTCTCAGAATGAGTTAGGGGCAAAAGCATTAGAGAGCCTAACTGAAAAAAAGGGGTATAAGGAGAGCTCCTGAAAGGGACGTCTTGGGGGTTCTTAAGAGAAGGTTCTAGGGGACAGGGAGCAGGAAGAGAGTTGACAAAAAAGCGTCAAGGGGAGAATCCTGGAAAAAAGCAATATTAAGAGCGAACTAATTATGGGTCCCAAAAACTATACAAGAGGAAGATCTATGAAAAAGAGAAAGATAACGGGGGGGATTAAAGAGAGAAAGAAAAAAAAGGTATTTGTTGGGAAGTAAGTAAAAGAATCGAGAGAATAAAGATTGATGAGACATTGGGAGGGGGGACTATATAGGTGAAGTCTATCTGGATATCTTAAGAGAAGTTTTTACGTACCCTACTCCTGAGGTGATTAGAAAGGAAGTAGTATGGTTCTATGAAAAATAAAGAGAAACCCCATAGAAAAAGAGGGGGGCAAAGGGAGGTCAATTAGAGGGGGAAAGAGAAGATGGAGAAAGAGACCTATTAGGGGGGCGTCTAGAAAGAGTCTAGGTGGAAGGGGGAGAAGAGAACTCGACACTAGACTATAGAGACGGGAGTTATATAATCCTAAAGACCCTGAATCTCTAAAGGGGAGCGCGGGACTCAGAGGGGGAGGTAGAACAGAATTTTCCACAGGAAAAGAGGGGAGAAGAACTTAGCCAGGGATAAAGAGGCTTTAGGGAGAAGGAGAAACGTTGTTAGAAGGCGTAAGTAAGGAAGTATAAAAAGTAGAAAACTCTTTGAGCGCTGGAGAAGGAGAGACTCTGGAGATCGGGAAGGTATGGGGGGAGGACTACCTTAGAAGGCTAAGACCCTAAAAAAAAGGAATTAATGGGAAAGAGATCAGTAGGGGAGGGAGAGATGAGAGGAAGAAAGGTTATTTAGGAGACTCTCAAAGGAAAAAAGAGAGGGAGGAGAGTATCCTAGAAAAGGGGGACTAACGCTACTGTTTATCTTCGGAGGGAGCGAAAAAAAGGACGGAGGAGAATTTAAGAGAACTTCCTCTAGAACTAACAAAACTTTAAAGATTATAAAGGGGGGGCCTTCTTGAAAGAGTTTAAGAGAGAAAGTCACTAAAGGCGAGGAAGACCGAGCGGAAGAAGTTTTAAAAAACTCATAAGGACGAATTACTGGACTAAGAAAGGGCTATGGTCCGCATCTTGTGAAAAAAAGGCCAATCCGTATAGAGCAGAAGGAGGAGATGATCGCAGGATCAACTGTATGAGGTTAGCTCAGGAGGAAAAAACCTATTTGGAGAGAAGGATCCAGAGAGGGGGGAAAAAAAAAGTAGTTTAAGATGTAGAGGGAATACGAAACGGGTTATAGATAAATCAAAAAAATTTATCTTCTGAGGAAAAAAGTCTAAAGGAGTAGGAAAAAAAGGGTTATTATAATAGGGGTAGGTAGGTGGAGAAACAGGTACAAAACGTGGGAAAAGGGAAGAGAGTCCTCAAAAACGGGTTACTGAGAGGGAAAATCCTTGGGCGCTAGAAAAATTCAGAAAATCTTCCGGAAAATTTTTATATAGTTTTAATAATAGGGGAGGGGGTCGTCTCAGAGGGAGGGTACTTAGAAGAGGGGAGGGAGCTTATAGATTTCAGAAGGAGCCGGGGATTTTTTATAGAGAAAAGTCAGGGGGGGGGGAATAATAAGGGGGCTCTACTAGGGGGGGGACTTGGTTGAAAAATATGTAAATTGGGGGGGGCAGAACAGCGGAAAGGAAAAGTGAAAAAAAGGAGGGAAGGCTTAGGGGAAAAAGTCAGAAAAAAAATACGTACCAAAACTATTATCAACAGTTAGGATAAGCCTTATCCTGTAGGGAGGGGGTCAAAAAGAAGGAAAAGCTAAGCAAAAAAGAAAAAAATGAATCAGCAATAACGAGGAATAATAAAAAGGTGGGGAGAAAAGTTAGGAGCCGATCTACCCTAATTTGAGGGGAGGGGGGGTACGATGAAAAAAAACACCAGAAAAGAGAGGATCAAATAATTAGGGGAAGAGAAGATACAAACAGGAAGATTCTTATCAAAGGGGAATTGTGTGAAAAGGAAGGAGGGTAACTAAGAGTAGAGGGACACGAGGAGGTCAGTAACTAAGGGATCATGTGGTGGGAAAAAAAAAATCCTTAAAAAAGAAAAACTGCTAGGGATGGACCAAAAGGAAGGGGAGCTTCAAAAGAAAGAGCTGGGGAAGGGTCTTAATAAATCGAGGCTCTCATTATGAAAACTCGTGGGAAAAAAGGGGGGACAGAGGAAGGGGAAATAAAAGAACGCCAAAAAAAGGAGACAAATAAGGGAAACCATTTAAAATACACTAAGAAAGGGGAAGCTTACTATAAAGGGAAGAATCGAAAAAGAAGGAGAGCTAGGAGGAAGGTCTAGAAATCTGGAGAGAAGGATATAAATGGGAAATTACAAAGACGCTCAGAGAGAGTCTTAAGGGAGGGGGGAGCTAGGGGTAAAAAGTCAAGGGAACCTTTGAGGGAGGGTGGGCTGGAGATAAAAGAATACACTGACTAAGAATACAATAATTAGGAAAGGAGAGGGGGTCTCGGAAGAAGAAATGGAGGGGGGGAATAGAGAGAGTTCGGATTGAGGGATAAGATAATACCCGGAAGGGTTAGGGGCAAAAAAGACCTAAAACTACATAAAAAAGAGAGAAAAAACTTTGCCCCAAAGGGGACCGTCTCTCCAAGGACTCAGAAGGGAACGGATTACTCAAAGAAAAAAAACCCAAAAGAGAACATGGGAAAGAGGAGAAAAAGCTACTTGGGGAAGACTTCAGAGGGGTATTAGAATTAGCGGAGGTTGATAAACGGACTATAGGGGGTAAGTATCACTCTTTGAAAGAATTATCAAATCAGTCGGGGAAAGGAAGAGAGATCTTAGAGTAAAGCTGAGATTATTTAAACTTCCGGATAAGGGAAGAAAAGAAGAAATTAGGGAAACGAGAAAGAGAGAAGAGAGGGGGAGGATTAAATTATTTAAGGATCTCAAAAGGAAAAGAATAGGTAAATAAAGACTATAATATGAAGAAAGAAGGATTTGAATGAAAGGGGGAGGGGAGGGTCTAGAAAAAGAGGCTTAGGGGGAGGAGTAGGACACCCAGATTCGAGGGTAATTCTATATGATTACTGTTGAGAAAAATCAGAGGGGGGGGAGGAGGGAGGAAGGGGGAAGACAAAAAAGGGAGGAAAGGGATAGAAGCTTACGAAGGAAGGAGAAGAGTCTCATTGGGAGTAAAGGGTATTCACGGAAAGGGAAAAAAAATTGTAGCCTGCGGGAAATAGATATAAAGGGGTACTGAAAATCCAGTTATCTTTAGCTCAACCTAACCGGGGTGAAGGGGAGAAAGCCTCCTAGAGGAAAGTTTATGTAGGGTCTTGAGTAGGAGACCAACGGGGGGAAAAGGGGGGGGATGAAAAAGAGAGGAGGATACTATCGGATGAAAAGGGGAAGAGGACTTAAGGGAAGAGGCTACGGGGAGGGGGCTTCAGAGGAGCTCGAGGGAAGGTCTAGGGAAAGGGGGGGGAAGAACTAGTAGTGTTAACTTAAAAAGAGTCAGAAGAAGGGGAGGGGCCTAGTATAAGAAAGGAAGGGGGTACGGATAGGAATTGGGAGGCTAGCCTTAAGAATCGGTCCGCTGTCTGGTGGAACGGGGTTGTCTGGGAGGGGGAGGTTTAATGAAGGAGGGGGGCAGACTTAAGGATAGATTGGGGAGGGGGCTTGCGGAGATCTATATTCGCAGATTCCTGGGGGGGGAAATAGGAGGAAAGGTAACAGGATAAGAGGATGATTCCGGGGTAAGGGAATTAAACCGAAGCTTTGGGAGGAATCGACAACCGTATATAGGGGAGAAGTAATAAAAACTCTAAGAGTACGGAAAGAAGGTGATCAAGGGGGAGGTGGGGGGATAAGGGGAGGGGAAAGGGGGGAAGCAAACTGGGGAGGGAAAAAAGTCTTTAAGGAGAGCTATAGGGACCTCAGGAAACGAAACTTTGTAGTAATCAGAGTGGGGGGAGATACAGAAAAGAAGTGTGTATAGCTCAACAAAAAGAGAGAGAGGAGACAAAGACTATTGGGATAAGAATTAGGAGGGGGAGAGTTCTTAAGGGGTCCTTATGGGGAGAGGGAACTACTAAGGGAGACTAAGAGGCTTAGGAATTAAACATAGAATTATCTGAGTATCATAAAGGATCAAGTGGTTACTGACGGGGGGGGAAAGACTGGGAAGGTGGGTTTTGGGTACAGAGAATTAAATGAAAGTAGTATAAAAAAATTATAACTATCAGACCTTACCAGGGGAGAAAAATAAGGGGGGAGGGACCGTGGAGGAGAAGTAATAGGAGGAAGAAATTATAGAATGACTATAAGGATAAATAGGAGGAATACTAGAAGAAGGGGGGGGGACCTTATGAAGAGGGTCCATAAGGAGGATCTAGATTTTTATAAAGGGAACCTCTACCCTTACGTGGCCCAGGGGAAAAGTTTCTCACGAAGGAATTTCCAAAGAGACGTTTTGAAGACTCGCTAATAAGACCCCGAGCGATTCTCATACGAGATTCAGCAAGAAAAAAGGGCTAGGAAGGAGAAGCCTCGAGTCCGTGGAGGTATAAGGAGGGAGTAGTATAATGGGGTAAGGGAGCAAGAAGACTCCGGGAAGGGAAGCCCTCAGGGGAGTAGTAAAAAAGTTCGTAAAATTATCTAATAATAAGGGGGGTCTATCGTAAGAAAAAAGGGGGGGAGGGAAGATAAAGAAAGAATCTTAAAAGTCACGAAGGAATTATAAGATGAAGGATGTCTAATTATATCTCACCAAGGAATCTAGGTAAGCGTAAGGGGAGTTACTGAAGAGATTCTAAAGAAGGAAAAGTATATAGAGACTATTTAAAGCGGAGGGGGGTTGCCTCCCTTCCACCAAAAAAGGAAGAAGATACAGAGAAAGGGTCGGTAGAAGGAAGGGATGGGAGCTTCAGAGTAGGGTCAAGGGGAGGACCCCACCAAGTAAGCAGTGATATAGGAATTCTCCGGAAATCCCGAGATACTTATTAAGGGGCTTGAGGAGAGCTTAGGTCGAGGGAAGAGTTAAAAAAATAACCGGACTAGGAGGTTATCGCGTCGAGAAGAAAGTGTTCAGTTGCCCAAAAGGGAATTTGGGGGGGTAACTCTCTGGATTAAAAGGGAGCCTGGAAAGCTTACTAAAGATATAAATTCTAATTCTTAGAGGGGGATAAGAGGGAAAAGGGGTAGGAATGTCAGGGTAATCCGCCTTTAAATCTTTAAGGGAGAGGCACGGTCTAATGTAAAGGGGGGAGGGTTTATAAGGAGGAGGGAAGTATGTAGAGGGAAAGATACTTAGAGATAGAGCTCCTGAACATAAGGATTACTTCTTATCCTCGAGAGGAAAAGACGAAAGGAGCTACGGGGTTATATAGGCCTAGGTCTGACATATACCGGGATATATATTACATGGTCCGAAAGATAACTTGGAGGGGGGGGAATACTCTTGGAAGAGCTAGGGTCCTTAAGTCTCATGGGGTTATTCTTTAGGAAGGAGGAGTGGATAAGGAGGGAAGACGAGAAAGAGGGGAAAGCTAGAATCCTGAGGGGGGAGTTATTATAGTAGGGGGAATTCTCTTATAGGTAAAGAGGTATTCCTCCTTGTTGAGAGGGATAAACGGGGGTATTTAAAGGGCTATAGGTGGGGAAATTTGTACACAGGTTGGGAAAAGGTTTTGGTAAACGCGAAAGACGAGGGGGCGAATAAAGAGCCAGTTCCGGAGAAAGTGAGCCAGATCACAAAGGATAACCGAATCATTTAAAATCAAGAAAAATCATACTAGGGGAAAAGTCAGGGGAATCTTGAAAAGGATAATAAGGGGGATAAAAAATAGAAGAGGCATAGAAAGGATGTAGATTCTAATCGCAGAGAGATTCTTAGGAAGAGGGGAGGCCCTAGAGAAAAGAGAATTACTTAATTAAACCCGTAGGGGAAAAATTTGTGAGAGAAAGGTAACTAGAACGAAGTCTTAAGAAAGAGAGGCTCGTAAAAGGGGGGGGGATAAGCTCTTTGGAACCTGAAAGGAGTATCCGAGATAGTAGTGCCTTTATAGAGCTTGACGAGGATTCTGGGGGGGAACTCATAGAAGAATTCCTGGGGAGAGACGGAAAAAGTCGTCCCACACTAGGAGGAACCCAACTGAAAGGCTTCTATGACCGGTTCCCCATTTTCGAGAGAGAAAAGATGAAGAGGGGTAAGGCAAGACGATAAGGAGGAGGGAGTTCTAAGAGATAGAGAATAATCGTGTGAAAGTAACTATAATAACGAAAATTTACGATAACTCGCTCATTAGGGAGGGCTTAAGAGGGGAAAGAAAGGGATAGACTGGAGAGGAGTATTTAAAATTAAATACTAGCTAAAATTAAGATAATAGGGGGGTTATGGGGATAAGAAGATCAGAAGAGTGGGGTTCGAGTCTAGGAGGGAGAGTCTCACGAAAACCTCAAAAAACGAAGACCCTGGACGAAATTACAAGACCTCGGTGAGTCTAGACTGGCGTAGGAGGTCCTCCACCCTCCGGTAAAGGCCCCTCTTCGTGGCTGTTGTGTGGGTGGTGTTGTTTTTTGGTGTGGACTCCTTAAAGACGGTACGATAACTTATTAAAAGGAGTCTGAAGAAAGCTTAAGATAGGGAGAGGGAAGTCTCTAGGGAAAAGTACAACTCGGAAGAGTATTGGTTAACCGAAGATCGCGAGACGAAAGTGTTAGGTGAGGGGTTCGGTTGTTGAGATTAGAGAAAAGGGGAGTCGAGAGAAAGAAGACGTCGGAGGAAGGGGAGCTTCTATTGAAAAGAAATATTTACATTTTGAAAGAGACCACCCAAAAAAGAAACGCTCAAAATGGAAAGTGAAAGAGATCATGAGATCTCTCCCGGGGGGGAGAGCGTTATGAGAAAGGACCGATCTAAGGGGGGGGAGGGGGGGATTAGAGAAGTTCGACAAAGAGCAATCAGACTGGAAGGGAAGGCTCAGGAAGGGTCATGGGAAGAGGGAATTCTAGTACGCTGAACAGAGTGACCAAAGCAGATAAGACTAAAGATTACGAAAGAAGCTTAAGGGGAGAAAGGATGGGTGGCATAGTTGGAGGAAACGGTAAGAGGATCCGTTGAGAGATAGCCGGTAACACGGTTAGGGGGAGCTCCTTCAGTAAGAGTAAAGGGGGGGACTGACTAAAATAGAAAGGGGGAAAGTAAGGGTAGCTTAAGTAGAAAAAGGGGGGAACACTGTGAAAGCTATATCCGGAGAAAATGTAATGATTTATCTTCTATGATCCGAAATGTTATAAACGAAGGGAAAGTCCGAGGGGGAGTGTTGAAGAGAAGGGTATTGGTTAGGAGTAAAGGAAAAGGACGGAAGGCATAGTCTAATAGAAAGGGTACAGGGAAGGGAAGACCTTAAAGGGAGGAGGTTATCCAAAAAAAGCCTTAGAGTAAGGTAACGTTATTATAGGGGGGAGGGGAAAGATCCCGATTATGGAGGAGGGGGGATCTATAAGAGGGGGGGAGGGGATAGTAAAGGGAGCTTAGAGAGGGAGGACGTTCCCCTGTAAAAAAATGACTCGTGGCAAGTCCTGTGGAAAGGGAAGGATGGTCGCTGAAGGGAAGTCAGGATTGACTCTCAGTAGCAAAAGGAAGAACCCAGGCTCGCCTTCATTAGAAAAGGTCCTAAGAAAGAAAAGGAGGGATAAAGCGGATCACAGCAAAGATCTGATCAAAGGAGACAAGCGAAACGGTTTCACCTCCGAGGCAGAATAAGAAGGGGGGAAAAACGAGGAAGAGGAAGCCGAAAAATTAAGAGGTGTGAAGGTCTCAGCCTGATGGAAAATCTGGTGGGCTCAAGAGGGAGGACAGAGAAGGAAAAAACTAAAGAATAGACTTCGGAGGCTTGCGGGCTTACGGGGGACTACAGGTTACAGTCCAGTCAAGTAAACGAGGAAGAGGGGAAGCCGGTGTCAAAGAAGACCTGATCCGCCAAAGATGTAGGGTCGGATCTCCGTATGGAAGTAGGGGGAAAAAAATTAGAGGGGGGGAAAAAACGCGTCGCAAGTCGTGTTCGAAACGTAGCGTCCAGAACCAAGGAACCAACAGAAGGATTACGCAAAAAAGGGGAATAGAGGAGGTAGGAGGATAGATATAAAAATAAGCCTAAGAGAAGTACGAAGGAAAGCTGGAGAAAGTTATTAAAGAAAGGGGTCCACAGGGGACGAAAAGATCTAAGGAAGGAAGGGGTGGAAGGGAAGGAAGGGGGTTAAGATTAAGGAAAAGTTAGAAAGACTAGGGACCTTTTAAAGAACCGAGGGAAGGGGGGACATACTAAGGGAGAAAAAAAATCTAGGGGGATCTAGTCAAAGAGGGGAAGAGTTGAAGAAGTGAGGATCAGAAGACGAGAGTTATTTATTAGAGGTCTAGGAAGAAAAGACTAATGGCGGAGAAAGTACCAGGAAGGGGGAGAAAAGTTACATAAAGGGACCTTTCGAAAGAACCTAGGATAGTAAAAGTCCCTAAGGATTTAACTTCGATCGGAGGAAGGGGATTATCGCCGGGGAGATAACGGGATTCTGAAGAGGGGAAACTCCAGTAACTTACTGGGGATATAGCAAAATGCAAGGTAAAATAGTCTTTCAGAGCGAGTAGTATGAGAAAAGGGGGGGAAGACGCAGGAGTAGAAGGAGGGAAAGAGGAAAGAGCTATGAAAAGGGAGTATAGAGGAGGCGGAATCGTAATGAGAGCGAACTGGGTAGATAGATAGACGCCTCCCCGAAAAGAGAAAGGAACCTAGGAGGGGTGGAGCAAGACAACAAAACCACGAGGAGGAAAAGCTCTAAGAGGGAATTAAAGATATCATTAAACGAACGCTAAGGAGGGAGGGGGGGACTTTATATCGGGAAAAGGTCGGGAATCTAAAGAAATGATCGAAATCTCTACTAAAGAAGATCAGTCAGGAAGGGTTCCAGCGAAAGTTGGGAAAAGGAAGCTCCGGAAGAAGGCTAACCAAAGTATAACAAGTGAACCGAACCATCGTAAGAAGGCCGCATAGAGAACCCCGGATAGAGTGGGGAACTAGGGTGTCCGATCAAAGAAACCCGTACAGAAGCACTTTGATACCGGGGGGGACCGAAAAGTTCGGAGAAAAGGACCTACAGGAGGAAGTTTGCAGAGAGGGGAAGGTCTTATGATAGTATACTATAGGGGTAGCACTTAGAAAATAATCTGGAGAGGAAGGGGAAGGTCCTCTATACCAAAGGGGGGAAAATAACGAGGAGGAAGAGAAGAAAGAGTATGATGAGGTAGTGGGGGGTTCGGCTAGACTTAAAGATAATAAATAGTGGAAAGGTCCTAGTCGAGAAAGGAAGGAGGTCCTTACAAGAGGGGGGGGGGGGGACTATACGGGGGGAAAAAAAAGACCTTGGGGAGAAGGGAGAGTAGCGGGGATTTTAAGGATGCTTTATGTGGAAAGATAGTATCGGTTGATAATACGAGAGAAGAGTGGGGATAGTCAGAAGGGGGATATTCCTGTTGGGAGATAAAAAGGGGGTATAAGGGGAGTGATGTGGGAGGGGGAGGATTAGAAAAGGGAAGAAGTCTATTTGGGCGCGACGAAGACAGGTGTCAGAGTCCTCTTATAGAGGTGAGATAATTAAGAAGAAGAAAGAGCTAGGGGGAGTGTGTAGAAGATCAGGGTAGAGGGTACTGAAGGGGACGCTCTTTTACAAGAGGATGAAAAGGGGAGAGGAAATCAGCAGGGAAAGAAGTTACCTAAGAAGGGTAACCCGGGGATAATATATAATGGTGAGAAGGGCTTAGGTTTCTAATCTACAAAAGAAAAACCACACAAAGGGAGAAAAGGAGGTATAATCGAAAAAGGGAATAATTAGGGGAGGAAACTCTTAGGAGGGATTCTTAAAGGGGGGAAACTAGAGTAGAGCCCTGAAAATTCTTACACGATGGCGAGGAAAGAGAGGATAACTGGGGGAAAGGCTCAGGGGAGGAAGACCTTATCTGGAATTATACAGAAAGTACGCAGGGGGAGGACTTATTTGGGGGGGGCTAAGTCTAAGAGGGATTGAGGGGGAGGGAAAGAAACCAAAGGGGGGAGGAAAACCTAGTAGACCCAAAAGAGAGGAAATTATTCAGTGAAATAAAGGATAGAATAAAGGATAAAGAGGAAGGGAGATCTAATAAGGGGGGGGTGAAAGAGGAAGCTAGAAAAGGGGAGAAAATCATAAGCACCTGGGAATATAATACGGTACTAGACGGAAGGAGAGAAATCTGGTAGGGATAAATTATAGCTAGAGGGTGGGTATTGAAAAGAGAAAGAAGGAACATTTTAATTGAAAGAAAAGGGGAAAGTGGGGGGATATACTAGCTAAAAGAAAAAATATAAAAGTTAAACTCTCTCTCTTATAGAAAAATTACTAAAGGGGCAGGAGAAGAAGGTTTTAGGGGGGGGGAGATATCTAAGGAAGAAGTAGTGGGGGACTAACGAAAGACTTAACGCTACGAAAGGGGGGGGCCTAGGTAAGAGCGAAAAAGAGAAAAAAAGGATTTAGGGGGGGGGACGGCGGGACCGCAAAGCTTTGACCAAAGGAAAACCAGAGCTTGGGGAAAGAAGACTTAGCAAGTAAGAAGAAGGAAGAGCGAAAGAAAAAATAGGGGGAAGGGAAGTAGGAAGAAGACCGCGGAAGATATTACTTATCAAGAGGGAGGGTATTAAAGGGGTAGTTTGCTAAAGGAAAACCCTAAAGGAGAGAACGCCGAGAAAGAAAAAGGGAATACTAGGGGGGTATATTATAATGTAAAAAAGAAGGGGGGGAGAGCGATAAACACTTAGGCGAGGCTCTCTGTCTATAAAATGGAAGTACTCCTCGGAAGAGACCGAGGGGGAGTATTCTTCAGGGAAATAATTTAGAGTTAGGGGTAGAAAGAGACTAGTAGAATGGTAGGAAAAAAATCTAAAGAGATTCTCTGAGAAAGGGGGGGGGGGGAAGGGGGAAATAATGGACTTAATACGGAAAAGATTACGCTGGTTTATAAAAAGGGGAAGAATGCAGGAAAGAGGACTAGTAGGAAGGATTGATAGAGGGGGAGAAAAAGAGGGGGGAGGGAAGGGTCCTATAAAGGGGGAGTCTATCGAAGGGAAGGAATCTTAGAAGTCGAAAAGGAAGAAATCTTTTGAGTAAAAGGAAGGGCTATAGTCGGGGGGTCTTTAGAAGGCCACTTTGAGGTTTTAGGATAGCATTACAACTTAAGAGGGCGGTCGTAGGGATCCATCCTTTCTAAACGAGGAAGGAAGAGAAATCCCGGAAAGGGGGAGAGGAAAAAAAATTAGGGGGAAGGGGGAAAGGGAGCTCGTAGGAAAGGGGGGGGTATAAGGGAGAGTCTAAATGGAGCCTTTGTGAAGGGGAGGTACCTCTGGGGGGGGGAAGAAAGAGAGACTTGAAAAAAAAAGGGAGAGGACCTTGAGAAAGAAAGGACCGGTATAGTACCGGGGGAGGTCATAGAAGCTTAGGAGTATCTCTATTCAGGAGGAAAGAAGCTAGGAAGGGAGAAGGAGGAGGATATCTAAATAGAAAAAGGCCTATTAGAGGTATAGAAAAGAATAAGAGGGGTCGCTATAATTTCTTTGGGGGGGTTCAGAAAAGAAGGGAGAAAGAAGGGGAGGGAGAACACAAAAAAGACGGAAAAAGGACGAGGAAGAGGTAATAGAAAACGTAACATAGATATATGAAAAGAGAAAATCTGGAGGAAACTGAGGGATAAGTTGAAAAAGCTGGGGGGCTGAAGAGATAATCAAAAAAAAAAAAAAGAGAGCAGCATGCTAGAAAAAAGAAGATGGGGGAAAAGGGAAAAAGGACTCCTGGGGATGGTTTCGAAAGGAGGACGTGTATATTGGTCGACAACAACTTCTTCTTCGTAAAAAGAAACAAAACCATAAGAGAAAAGAACATGTCAGGAAGGAGGGAGGAATCTTAGAGGGTCTTAAAGGGGAAGGTAACTATAGCATGTTCTTAAACGAGAGGCGTAGTAGCTTATTGGAAAAAAAAAAGAGACTTTTTGAAAGGGAAAGGAATTCTACCGAAGCTTTTTAGAGATAGAGGGGTCCTGAGGGGGGGGTACTTAAAGGGGGATTATCGAATTGAAATAACGTCGCCTTAAGGAAGAAAAAATCTCTGGGGAAATGAAATACCAGGAGAGATTACAAGAAAAAGAACTCCTGCCAAACACAAGAGGAGAATGCTAAAATAAAAAGGGAAATATTACCAGTTACCCGATATCACAAGAAGCAGGCTCTTCCTCTGAAAAGGAGGAGGAAATCTCTATAATAGGATTATTACGATATAGCTCGAGAAGCTAAAATCTGTGTAGAAGGGTCCTAGGAATAACTATCCGCTAAAAAAATGAGGGCGGATAGCTACTATAGAGGGGAAGGGAAGAAGTCCCAAGGGAGAAGGATGACCGGTTCACAGGGGGTTTGCCAGAGAATAGCTCAAAAGTCACTCAGATGCTCTTTTGGAAGACTCTTGCTGGAAAGGGGGAGAGAGGATCCGAAAGAAGAGTTTTGGTCGGGACTCCTCCAGAGAACGGGGACCTCCGACACGAGATTCCTCCCGAGAAGACCGGGAGCCTAAAAAGGGGCAGCCGGAGAGGGAAAGGAGTTGAGAGAAGTTCTCTCGAGGAATCTCCCAACGGCTCCCAGAAGATACTATGGAAATTACGTAGGATCGCACCGGGGGGAAAAATAGGTTAGGAGGAAATTATCAGAAGGGGAGTCTACAACTAGGGGGTAAGAACTAAAAAGGAGAAAAGTCGCGAACAGATTAAGATTATCTTTGTAGGAAGGGAACTTCTTAATGGAGGAGGAGAAGGAAAAGAAAAAGAGATATAAGGAAAAGGAAGGAAAGAATCATGGACGGGGGAAGATAGATTCGAGAAGGTAAGGAAAAAAAGAAACACCACCAAACGAAGCTGGGTCTCAAAAACCTCCTCTCGGCAGCCAGAGGTAGAAGAGAGGGAGGATTCTTGGTAAATTATGGAGAGAAGGGGGGATCGAGCAAGAAAACTACGGCAGACATTCAGCTTCTTCGACTCTAAGGGGGGAGTCTTCTTAAAAAGGGAGAAATACTTAGAGAGAAGAGGAAACTTCAAAGAAGGGGGGGGGAGGTTGCTAGAGAGGAAAGAGCTGAAGATCCCAACAAACCCAAACTGAAGTCAGGCTACAAGTATTAAGACATAGGGGGGAAAGGGGGAGGTTAGGGGGGACCGGAGAACTTTTAGAAAAAGGGAGAGACCTAACCAGGTCTTCTCCTCAGGAAAAAGAACGTTTATTAAAAAGGAGGGGAAAAAAAGGTAGTAGGGAAAAAAGGGGCTTTCAAGGCGGATAACTAAGAGAGGAATTAGGAAGTCCCGCTATCCCTGGAGGGAAGAAAAAGAGTGGAGGAAAAAGAGCGCTATTATTAGTTCTAGTGGAGAAGGGTAGGTTAAAGGGGGTAAAAGAAAGGAGACAAGGGGAGGAGACTTTGTACTTGAGAGGAGAATGAATAGAGGATCTCCTTTAAAAAAAAGGAAAAGTCCCGGGAGAGGGGAGGAGGGATAGTACAGAGGAGGGGGGGGAATGGGGAGGGGGAGAGTACAAGGTATTTATTGGGGCTATACTACTTGGGGGGGTACGAATATAAAGAGGCCTATAGTACTCTTCGGGGAGAAGGGTTCCGAGGGGGGGAACTGGAAGGGGGTATTTTCGAGGGTTTTTTTAAGGAGGAAGAAGGGAACGCAGGAGTCCTCGTTTTGTTAGGGAATAAAAAGAAGACAGTGCGGCGACGCTGAGAAAATTAAAAAAAAGATACTACCAAGGAGGAGCTAGCGAAAGAAACCGAAAAAGCGATAGGGGAGACGGGGGACGGTTGCATTTATCAGAAAAGAAAAAAGACGTGAAAGGGGACGAGGAGTAATCATAAAAAGGGGGAGGGGGGAAGAAAAACATAATTCGGGGGTCATCAACAAAACCCCCGTGAGAGGAAATCTACATAAAGAGAAACAAATCTAGAGAAAGGGAGTCGGGGAGGGGTCCTCCAGAGTCATGGAGAGGTTACTAGGGCAGAAGGAATGCTCGGAACACTTCTTCGGAAATTATTTAAAAAGAGGGGGTCAAATCATAAGGGAGAGAAAGAACTGGCAGGGGGGGTTCCGATAAAAAAAACCGTAGGTAGTTGGGGGGGTATTGTCGAGAAGCACAGGAAGGGGTTTTAGAAAAAAGGGGGAAAACGAGCGGGAAGGGGGATACCCAAGGAAACGGAAATTGAAGAAGCATCCCAACACTATAAAAAGGGGGGGAAGGTCAGTCTAGAGAGAGTCTTAGAAAAGAAGGAAAAGGTGAGGAGGGAGGAATACTAGAAAACAGTATTAACCAAGAAAGGAAAATAAACAGAAGGTAAGGGACTAGATCTTGAAAGGAGGTCAGCTACGAGTACCCTTTTTCCAAGGGAGATCTAAAGGGAACAACTGTAGGGGTCCCGGGGATTATGACGCGACCCTAAGAAAGGGCTTAGTAAGGAAAGAGAGGTTATAAAGAGTGGGAAAAAGGAATAGTAGGGGGGGTCTCGAAAAGAAGAAAGTGGGGGAGCTACAGAAAAAACTTAAGAAACAAGGTATAGAGTCTTAGAGGGGGGAGTTAAGAAAGGAAAGGGGCTACGCTGGATTAACGGAGGGGGAGAGAGCTCAGGATTTCCACAGGCCCCGGTTGGGCCTCCTTTCCTTACAGGAGAAGGAGGGGGGGCTTTAGCGAAGGGAAAAAAGGGGTCTAAAAGGGAAAAGGGATTTCCGCAGGGGGGGCTAACAAATTAACCGAGAGACGCAAGTCTTAAGTATTATTGGGGTTTCTAACTTCTTACTGTAAAGGGAAAAAAAAAGAATATCGGGGGAGAAAAAAATAATAACTAAGTAGATTACAGAGGAGGTTAGAGAAGGAGAGGAGGAAGAAGAGTGGAGGTATATGTTCGAAAGCCTGAGATTTA
>Ga0179591_1227876_pt1 | contig 15201 bp, 5 predicted proteins | sample CZOMad2_1_08_16f_FD_182891 | JGI IMG/M metagenome (GOLD analysis project Ga0179591, IMG submission 182891) | Vadose zone soil fungal communities from Angelo Coast Range Reserve, California, USA - CZOMad2_1_08_16fungal (PacBio error correction) | ecosystem: Environmental > Terrestrial > Soil >...
TAGACCTACAGTGAACGTAAAGTTGGGTAAAGAACCCCACGCCCTAAACGTGGGCGGGAACCGGCAGCCTTTCAAGAGGAAAGAAGGCACGCGTCAAGGCCGCATCGATGGGAAAGGGCGAGACGTCTGGAGTAAGTCCGAATTGGTGACACGGGCTGTCGTGGCCGTCCACGCGAGCAAGTGGGCGTGGGAGCACGCGAGAAACTCAAGGAAAGACTACCCCCCCAATAACCAAGGCAGTAGACACAAAACTGACGTCGAAGACGGAATCGGAGAAGGGAGTCCGGGAAAACACCACCTCATTTGATACCCAGAGACACAACTTTGGGGTCGAATGCATCGAGCTGGGGGGGGCTTTGCTCCCCACAACCCGAACCAGTTCCATTGGGGGCGGGGCGGTCTCGGCGGAAAGCTGCCAGTGGAGTCTGGGTGGTCAGTTCGCGAGGCAAGGCGACTCAAAACTAACAGGACACGGGAGGGTTGGCCGCAGTACCAAGCGCGACTCACATGTGTCTCCGCGATCCGAGAAGAGTGCGGGGAAAAATGAGTAGGGGTTGTATACTTGAGAATTAGGGGCAGGTCTACCAGGATACAACAAAAGCGCTATTGGAGACAAGTATGTCATCAGAAAAAGTACCGGAAAAAAAGCTCACAAGTATGTGCGCAAACACCGGCACTTAGGGGAGGCGCAAACACAGCAGCCATACAAACGAACCGGTACGAGCCCTACCAGTGCGCCTTGGTCAACTATGGTTATGTACAATTAATGGGTCGGGGGGAACCGGCCTTACGAAGAGGCGCTGACTCATTAGAAGAAAACTGGGGGGGATGTCGAAACTAACGCCTGGGGTCCGAAGGGGTGGGGGTGGTTTACGTCCGTGACACCCATGCACTGTGAAGATTGTCGGGAAGGTAGCTCTATCGAAAATGACATAGCACGACAGACACCTAAAAAAGGGAGCAAGTCCAGACAACGGAAGGGTCCAAAAAGTTGGTGAGTCGACATGACCCCCGAAAAGAAAGAAAGAGAGAGGAAACGAAAAACGTGCCCCCGGTGAAAAAAAAGCAGTCGCGCGGTGGGGAATTGAGTCAGGTGATTATGGAGAGGGGTTTGGAGGTAGCAGATAAACCAGGAACGGGAAAATCAGGAGGACGGGGTCCCTAAAAAGGGTACGGTGTTGCCATCTCGAAAGAATCGCTGGGCAGGAGGAAAATCCGGGATAAGGGGACGGAGAAAGGGACGGATAAGCCGAGAAGAGGGGGAGGTTTTGGTTCAAAAAACTCTGGCGGCCGCATGAATATACGGCTACCCTGTTAAGATAGAAAAGACGGGATCAAAAGAGGAGCGCGGTAGCGGTTAAAATGAAATCAATCCACAACCAGCCAACACCGGCGAAACCCTCGTGCAAAACTAGGAAGTTGGAAAGACCTCTGATGGGAAAAGGCCGGGCACACTACACGTCGGCTCCTCAAGACCACCCCAAACCCAGAACTCGGAATGCCTGATTGGTGTAATGTACCCGGAAACAGGGGTTGTTTCCGGTGGAAGTGAGACAATTAAGTAGTAAATGTCGTGGTGCTCATTGGTTTTAAAACTGCCAGAGGCGTGGTATCATTAGGTTGTAAAAAGTACGGAGGGTAGGTTTAAACCAATGTGAAAGGCGGTCGGATTGTGGTTGCTGTCTTAATCATCAACCTGAAGGTGTAAAATAGAAAACTGGGTGTTAATAAGATTATGTAGATCCAAGATGTGCATACGGCGTTTGAAACACTAGCTCTGCAATTGCTCAACTAAACTAATTGGGACATGGTTGCGCGCGGAGGGTTGTTGGACAATCACGGGCCAAAATTCGAAACGTTCAGCCCGCGGAAAAAACGTCCGCTAGGTTGCTACCCCCTTGCAAGGGAGATGGCGACGGTGGAGTGTGGGTTCAGGGACAAGTCGGGTTAGTGGAGAGGGAATTGGCGGGCCCGCCCCATCGTGGCCACAAACAAAACGTGGCGTGGGTTGAGAAGAATCTCCTCCACACTTAGAAAGGACGTCTGACGTCATGGCGGTGGACAAGCTGATAGATTCGGGGTCAAAGCGGAAGTGTGACTCTCCCAAGGGAAGGGTAGCTCAAGGAAACAGAAAGGTAGGTCAGGGCCATTCTACGCCGAGGATAAATAATTCGAAGAAAAAAAACTGGTACGTGGGCCGAAGGCGCAAAAGTTCCACCGAAGGGCAAGCCCAAATACCGGGGAGCCGAAAAAGCATTAAGGTGAAGGAACGAGATTCGTAGCAGGCAGGGGGTACCGGGAGAACCGAGGGTGGGATTCAATGTCAGTGAACGGGAAAAGGAACAAGAGGAAAAACGTTAAGGCATTCGCATGAAAAGTACAAGTAATAGAAGGGGGGTAAACCAACGTCCTGAGGCGCGCTTGCCGGCGCGCCCGGCTACGCGAGGATTGGTGCCGACGGGGGAGGGTGAAACGGCTGAAGGCAGTGGCAGTACCAAACAATGGTGAGCCCACCCAACGCGTCCCGCCGAGAATCGCGTCCAAGACAAATGGACCTGCACGCACCTGGGTGAAACCGTGGGTATATAAAAGCCGAAAGTCATGACAGCCCCGGGGGGGTGAAAAAACGTAAGCTTTTGTGGTGATCAAAGGTTTATCGCAACCAGACACCCACCCAAAATAAATTAATGGTCCGAAAAGACAGGTGGTCATGAAGCGACGGATAAGAAGGTTTTGTCTCGAAACGATAACAAAAAAAAAAACTCCTACCCTTTTGCAATTTCCAAAAAAACGTCCTTGGACGAAGGAAAAAGAGAGGAAGGGACATAACGGCCCACCGGGGCATGTCAAGATTCCCCCCTTATCGGGGGGGCCCACAGGCACACGTCCCTTTTTTTTTTTTGAGAACAGATATCACAAGTTGACAAGAGCCTACTGAAATCAGGAGAAAAAGAAAAGACAATGGGGAGTAGGGTACGCGCAAGTGAGTTCACAAAGCCAAGTGTTTCTGTCGGGTAACGTGCCCCGCGTTGGCGTTAACTGGGAAAAACGAGAAGTATAAAAGACAAGCAGAAGGTGGGTGGAAGAGTAAACCGGATCGTGAATCCACCAGGTACAGTAGAGGTCAATTGAGGGTTCTAATCGGAGAAAGAAAATGTCCGGCGCGTTGGACATCATCAAAACGGCGTCGAATAATGACCGATGGGTATTCAACTTGCCGACGGTAACTGGACAGCGAGCTGCCCTAAAGAAGCAGAATTGGCCGCCGGGCACACAATGACGGAGAAACGACAGAACCGACGTCATTTTAAGGGGATACTCGCAGGTGGGGACGTATTGTGCATATCCAGGCCATCCAATTCACGGCAAAGAAAAAAAAACCGGATGGGTAAGTCAAACAAACGAAGATACGTGACCGGCAGGTAAAGAAGAAAGTATAAGGATTCCAGGCACGTGGGGCCATAACAAGAGTCATCGATCTGCCAAATGAAGTTTTTGTTGGGAGAGTGAGGCCCTGTTAAAAAATGTTCGCCTCAGGTCAGGCTTGCAATTTGAGGGAGGACAAAACACTGCTCTGTGGTCTAAAAAACTACAAAAAAAAAGGTAGAGAAAATCCAACAAACTCTATTCCCTATGGCAGAGATGAGAAATCAACGTCGCAGGAGCGGGTCAATCAAGGATTCCTGTCGTTCTCCAGGGGGGTTTTTTAAACGCATCATCTGGCAAGGGGAAAGACAGGAGGGACACACCGTTCATTACTAAAATAGAAGTTAAGGAGGGGGACATAACTGGCGGGGGGACCGAAGGACTGGAGTACGGTGGGTGGTCGTACGCCACCCCCTGCGATATCTCGTTGGTCGTAAGAAAGGGGGAGCAAAGTGGCTAAAACGAAAAACTGACAATGGAAATCCGGACCCTGAGTCCGACGTTCAAACCGAAAAAAAAGAACAAGGGGGGAGGAACGGCCGGGTGGGAGAGGTCACCCACGGACACAACTAAGCTGGGAAACGGGAGTAAATGGACGCCCTTACTAAGGAGATGGTGTGCTGCAAAAACCTAAGAAAAAAAAACGGAGGAGAAAAACGAAGCTGAAACTGACTGGATCGGCGAGACACTCTTGTAAGGCTGGGCAAGTACGGGTGTTGGCACTAGGGAGGAAAAAAGAGAAAATTCTCTGTCTTGAAGGCGGGATACCAAGTTTGTGAGAAACGCGCAACTGACCTCCCGATACGTAAATGTCTCATATGGTCGGCACTCGATGATCAGGGCCAACTCAAAAACTCGACGATTACAAACTATTCTTTGGGTAATCAAAGGGGAGACTACGGCCTGGCAGACTTAAATCGAAGCACGACCGGAGACAAACCCCCTCCAAACCACAAACACACCGGGGGGTTACGCGGTACATTTCGTTACCCCCCCAAGCGCCAAAGGGAAAGCAGCATCACGCACAAAATCAGTGTAAGGAAAAGCGGGTTGGGAATGGGGGTGACAGACAACTACGTTAAGAAAGTGAGACCGCTATAAGAGTCTCGCCGAAAAAAAAAAGACTTCAGGGCAGGACTAAGGAGAGTGGGCCCGAACGCAAAACGAATATCATATTCCTACGATCAACAGGGCTCCTTAAGAAGAGCATCCCCGTCAAAGAAACGTCCCTGTGTAGGGAAAAAGGGTCTCAAAAGGACAAACGCGTAACAAATAAAACGAGCTGCAAAACACCGAGATCACAGCAGCGACAGCAGTTAGCTTGAGAGGATCGCGCCAAGTCTGGGCTTTTGGGCAGACAGGGAAGTAGTGCAAGCAAAAGGATGGGAAGGGGGCGATTTGTCAAAAAACTGAGGGGTGGGAACAGGAGCGAACACAAAGCAGGTGTCGTACCACTAAAAAGTACACTGCCTCAAACAGAAGGGAGTCAATCTCAAGGGGCGTGCAAATCATCGGAAAGGGAAGACAACGTTCACGTAAAAAGGAGAATAGAAGACACAGACAAGCCTCAAGAACGGCCATAGGATACTGAAGGTAGGTCCGCGTCGTGGACCCGTGCTCCGGGATCAGAGGCGAGACCGGCACCGGTGCTGAAAAGACGCCTGGGTAGGGAAGGGCACAGGGCGCCTGCTCCGACGTCCGATATGACAAATCCGTCTGAGCGATACCGGCCTAGAATACAACAATGCAGTTAACTAAATATAGCGAAGAGAATGTAAAAATAAATAGGAAATCTCCTTAGAAAAAAAAGGAAAAGGACAGGGGCCGAAAGGGGACAATTCTGAGGACACAACGTCTGCAAGACACAGCCCCGACTAGATGTCGAAATTCTCTCTGGGCGGCCGTCAATCGCTCATCTAAAGCAAAGGGAAAAAAAACTGTAGAAAAGGGGCATAACAAAGGACGGAACCAGGACAAAGGCAAAAGCGGGAATGTGAATGCTCCTAACTGAGGAGACTGGCAGCTGGACCGCTTAGATTTAATTATCAAACCAATGACAAAACGAGGGGCCGATAAAATAAAGTCGGACCCCTAGAGCGGCACCAAGACAAGCAAAAAGGCGGCAGTGGTCTCGGAAAGTAAAATGGCCGTCAGCGGTGTCCAAGATCCCCGGTTTGTGCGGCACAACCAGTAGTACAGCTGGGGACTTGCCTTCAAGTAGAACGAAATACTGCGCCGTGCAAAGAGTGCAAACGAAGGAATAAACACAGGAGAAGGCTGGTTCTTAAGGGGTGAATTGCTACCATGAAAGGGAATAGCGCTGGGGACTACCTGTCCAACGAATCACTCTTCCAAAAAATCCAAGTCGACCAGATCAATAAAAAACGCACCGAAAGATTGTAGAAGTGGTCGGGTAAGCAAAAAAAGGACACGCCGTACCAAAACCTGTTTGGCCGGACCGAAAAAATGTAACAACCAAAAAGGGAGGGGGTCCCTCGAACGAAAGAAAAAAGGGGAAAAGCTCGTCAGGTGAAAAACAGTCGAAAGAAAGCAACCCGGTCTCGAATCAAAAGGAGAAAGGCGGACACTACAAAATTCTCTGAACTGGCCTGGACTGGGAAACACAGATTGTGTTCCATTGTACGAAAGGGCCCCAGAAAGAGAAAAAAGGGAAGAGGGAAGGGGACGCACTTCAAAAAAAATCGAGGGAGCGGCTCGCGATCGTCATAAGGCCCCGGAAGGTACCTGTCCTCTATGAAGCGAAGCTCCACGGGGCACAGCGAACCAAACACCACGTCGCAAAGGGGAAAACACTGGGAGAAGGGGAAAATTCGGGGATTCTCCCCAATCTACTCCTTACAAACAACGATTTATGAGGATAGAAGAGAAACACGAATTAACGTAAAGGAATTTCAACCATAACCCATGGAGAAAGTGGGGGACCTGAGGCACGTCAGAAATCCGAAAAGAGGGGGAAACAGACCAAAAATCAGGCTACTTATCGGCATGAGAAAAATTCAATCAGAACAGAGAAGTGAGAAGAAATTTACACATGACTGACGTCGTGCTCCTCGAAGGATGTTTCGGGAGGGGTACAAACCTGGCAGCAAACCGCCATGAAGGGAAGGAGAGAGGATAAGTGTGTATCGTACGGCGTCGGAACGGGGAGACACAACAAGGGTCTCGGCATACCCCCCCCCCACCAAGGGAGGAGGATCTATATTGCTGCTTCTACCTCGGGCATGGCTTTGATGAAAGGAGAAAAAAAGGAAGGGGTATTGTACATGGGTTGGAGATGACCCCTGGTGAAGGGTGAACGGTGTTATCCTTGTCCGACCTCCAGTTCAGGCTGACCAAAAACCAGATGAATGACTATGTGGTCGGAGCGGGAAGTAGGAAGCACGAACGTACAACGCCCGGAGTAAGCAGAGGCGTCGGACCGAGGTGTCTTCGTCCAAATGGCACGGAGGTGAGGGGGGCAGGACCGTCCGGACACAGGCAGCGTAAAAAAAAGGGGGGCCCACAAACCCCCCAGGTCAGTCAACCATTGGAGGGGCAACCAGTAGGAAAGAAATCCTTATCTTTGTCCGTCCCGTAGAAGGGTGCAGGCAACAACTTGTCCGTTTAAAAACCCCAGATGAACTTTTTGCGCTTGGTTCTTCAGGGAAAAGCAAACACGGTGTGAGTAGAGGGGGGTGGCCTCAAAACTGGGATCAGAACGTGTCGTCTTGTTGTATGCTGCACTGTGGGTACATGATTTGTCGTGTCGGGAACATGTAATCAAAGCGAGCCAAAGGGTGGGAGGCTGTCCCAAAGAAAGGACCGCACTCAGGCGGCCGGCGTCGGCGACCGTAAAATAATGGATGGGCAAGCAAAAAAGATTGGTTGTGTTCTTAATGAGCGTCATGACAGAGGCAGGCCATGAAGGATTCCGAGGGGGGATAATTTTGTCCCCAACTGGGGAAAAAGCAACCATGCGATGGAGCGAGGATCAGCTGGATGCGAAAAAAAAAATAGAAAAGTTGGGGGTGAGTTTTACGAAATACATTTAGCCGCGACAGGCGGTCCCCTCGGCCTATCAATGGGGTTGGTCTTGAGGGGTCTAGGAAAATTCTTTATAATGTTCAATTGAATCGCGACAGACACCTTTTGTAGAGGGGTAAAAGTCTTGCAAAACTTTAATGTGGTGAGCGCTGGAAATGGGAACATGTTTCTCATTGTCGCCGAGATTCAATAAAGTAAAAACCTGTACCGAGCAACAACTCACAGCAAAGGAACCCAAAAACAGACGAAACCGCGCACGCACTCAGGAGCAAAAAATGCGAAGGGTTCTCAGGGGCCTCGATATTCATCTCCATAGGCGCATTCCCAGTCCGAAGGGAGTTCAATAGGAAGAAGGATTAAGAGAGAATAACATGTGATGGACCGGGGTGCCGATTAGAAACAATGGTGGTTGTCGGGTAGAACCTGGGGCTCTGGCGCAATAAAAAGGGGCAGGGAGGGAATGTCACCTTTAGGACGTGGGGGACCCCCACAGGTGGTGAAACGGTCAGTGGCCACGTGACTCGGCTTGTGGTAAAACAAAAGATAGAGGCAAAATGCGGAAGGAAAAAAAATACAGAAACATCCTTTCCCTTGTCAAAGGGATGGCCAGTCTGTCTAAAAATTTTTCACATGTGACCCTCGAACTGAATTTTGACATTGACTGACAGCTTGCGAAAAAAGAACACCTCAATCTTGTTGAGTCATACATCAGGGGTAGTGGGCGATAGTTGGATAAAGGAGCTGGTGGGGGGTGCAGGGGGGTAAGGCGTCCAATGGACCTGAGGAAATATCGCCACCTGCGAAATGCCGTCGAAAAAACAACCGACGAGAGAGACTGAGAAAAATTCAGGGGAGCGTTGGGGACAAAAAAAAGGAAGCATCGGTTTCGAAGGCTTGGTCTTCCCACCTTCTTAGCTCCTAAGCTTATAAGCGGTCAAGGACTGGGGGGGGTACTTGTGGACGGAAAAGTATTCCGGCCGGAACAAAACAACCGTCCAAACATACGTCAACCAGCTTTCAAAGTAACAAGAGTCCCATTCTCACCCGAAACACGGGAAGAAGCTATTCAGCGGAGAACCGGGAAAGAGAGGGAGCCTAGTTCGCTAAAAATTTAAATACTATTCAGGCACTTGACTTCCGGACCACGTCCCAGACGGGAGAAAAAAACAGTTACGCTTGGGCCGGGAAAGGAATCGGACTTTGCCGTAATAGACGGGACTGAGTTTTTTCAAACAACCAGCCCTCACCACACCCAACCCACCCCCCAAAAAAGATCCACACAAACGGCTCACCTCTAAGCGAGCGTGCCCACCGCCTTCAAAGGGGTAACATCAAGGGACACTGCGGATGGGAAACAGGGTAAAAAGCAGGGCAAGGGGGGGGATTGGGACGAGAAACCAACCGTGTGTTTGTTGCAGTCCCCATGGGCAAACACGAGCCCCAGGCAAGCACCAGAGCCAAAGCTTCGGAACTCAATATCGCCGACATTGGTAGGAACAGGAAAAAAAAAAGACGCTGGCGCAAAGAAAAAAAAGACATCCTTCGTAGGCCGGCGTAATTACTGATCAGAAGACTTTCAAAAACGGACCACGTGGAAAATAAACACTTTGGGGGTCCGCCAAGGTCTCGGTGAACCCGTCCCCCAGGCCGGAGAATGTACAGGGGGAAAAAAAGGGGGGTGTGGGCGCGACACTGCGCTCGGACGACGACCCAGGGGGACTAATAGCCTCTAAAAGGTCCCCTGACTAACAGATGGACACTGTCCCAAAGGGCTGTTTGGGAAGACCAAGGGGTTGGCCAAAAAAAAAGACGGTGGTTAAATGAAAAGGAAAGAAATGTAGATAAAACCGGAACATAGTTCGGGGACTAGAGGGCTAGTGCTCCCATGGGCGCGCGCACGAAAGTTTCCGGGTTTGGTTTCCCCCCCGCCAGACAGGACAGAGACAACGGGAAATCCCCCGTGGAAGAACCCCCACACAAAAGGGGGGGGGGGACCCCAACATAGTCGCTTGCCCGAGGAAATCAGATGTTCCCAACACCAACGTATGCGGTACACACCGGCACCAGCCAGACCCAGGCAACAAAGAACCGAAAAAATAACCAGGGGAAGAAAAAGCACACTGGGTTGGGCACTATACGAGGGCCTACCTGGCCCCAAACCCCAAAACTAACCAGCCAACACACACCCACCACAAAATTAGGCCTTGTGGAACAATACTTTTAGTGGGACGACAACGGTTTTTAAGAAGCCCAATTATTTTTACCAAATTGGCTCAAGGGTTAACCACGGATAAGAAAACTCTTGGGAGGGGGAGAAAACCTAAAAAGAAAAAATCTCTTCATCCCACATGTCAAGGGATGTAAGGGAATTTCCCGATCTGTTAACCGTGGAACCAACGGCGCGCCACTTCATCAAGGTATAGCTGGGAGTACCCGCGAGGGGGAAAGGGGCCGTCCGTACCGACCATCCTTCACTCATAAGTTTGTTTAAACAACTTTTACGTGGGCCGGCGCTGGAAAACATTCGACCTCAAAAGTTAGGAAAAAGGGAAAGTCTTCCCCAATGGGGGAAAGTTGGAGAATTTGACGCATCAAACGTACTCCCATCAACAGAGGCCCATCGGACCGGCGAAAGAAATCCCCCTTAGAGTTGGGAAATAAAAAACAAGAAAAAATCCGAGCAGTCAAGGTCAGCGGGATTCTTCGAACGAACCAAGAAGCCCAAATGCCGGGGTGACGATATATTAAAGTGAGGGGGTTGAATAAAGGGGGCGGTCCCCCTACTACAAGGGATGTTCGTGGCATGTTGCTGGGGGGGCTTTGGGGGGTCGAAGAGAAAAAAAAAAACAAGTGGACCGAGCAATAAAAAAGAAAAACAGGGCTCAAAAATGGGAAGAAGGAAAAGAAGGGAGTCCGAGCGAGAGGGGTCCAGGGTGAAAGTCGATAATTAGTCAAAACGAAAACCGGAGAATGTCCGGCCGTAAAAACTTTGGTGGACGGCTACCAAATAGCGAAAAACGAAGTTTCCGGATCGCAGGGCGCGGCGGGCGAAACGGGGGATGCGGCACAGGACTCAAGGGGGTTGCTCAAAAAGCATAAGGATAAAGCGGGGGCAACAGGCCGTCTCGCAAAGGACAGATGGACGTCCGCATCTGCACGGGGGCCGGGGCGGAGCGACTATACGAAAACCCGAGGTGAAGGGCAAGCGAGAAAAACCGAAGGGGAGGGGGAAAGTGCCGCACCATCAAATAGAATATGCTGCCCCGGAAAGCTTAAGTCGCAAAAGGGGCGATCAAAAGGCGGAGATTTCTGCACCGCAAACTTTAGTGGGGGATTTTTCTATCATCATCACTGGGTTTTTGCAACGGAGATAAGATCGGAAGAAAGGGCAAAAAAAGACGGTCCGGCGAGACTCAGGAAAAAGTCGGGGGGGGGAAAACCGACGGCAGAGGAACAGGCCGGAACGAAAAAAAGCAAAACCGAAGGCATTCTCCGGTTGCGGGGTCTGGGCCAGATCGGCATAAGTCCTGGAAATGCACGCAACGGGAACAGGGAAAAGGAAAACCTGAACAAAGAACTTCAGGATATTAAAGACACCCCTAAAAAAACCCCATCGCGCCTCACCCCCGCCCCCCCCGCAAGGACAGCCCTGCCTTTACCCCCGCACATAAAGCGCACCCAACTATGTGTACAAAGGTGACTGTCCCAATAACGGACGGTACCTCGTCTCACAAACCCACGACGGAGCCCTTCCTCAAAATCGGTGGCGGCAAGCGGCGTTAAAGACTCACGTTCATCACACCTAAAACGACAAATGCCAAAAAAAGAAAGGACGAATAACAAGACGCACAAACGGGTCCACCGACCCGAAAGACAAAAGGAAGAGGATCAATCGCGCAGAAACTGTTCGCAAACGGCGTCATCTGTGTCAAACCGCCACGCAGTGAAAAAAGGAAGGATTAAAATAAGGTATGATTAGCAATAGGCTGCAAACGGATAAGAAGTGCACTACATGGATCAAATGAATGGAAGGCCGGTAAGTGACGGGTTGTTCCGAAGGTCGGGGGGGGTTCCCGGGACTATCCCGTCGACGCGAGTAAACATCAGCCCAGACAGGGGAGACAGGAATAAGTCCAGGGCCGCGACGGAAGTGACAGCATCACCTATGAACTTAACGATGTAGATCGGAAAAAAGGACGACAAAGGGGACTGGGGAAAATAAAAAGTTTCGACGCACTACTATACGCCCAAAAAAACACCATCACAATCACTCACAAGATACCACGGGGAGAAAGCAGTACTTACCTGATGTGGGGGAATGATAGAAGGGCAAGGTCTAAGCCTCGTCATTCAAATCTAATCTTGTCATCACCCCGAACCACAACAAGGGAACGAACCATGGCCCAAATAGGATTCTAAACTAAAAAAAAAAAAAAAGACGCAGGAGCGAGAAGAGGGCATAACTCACAAGCGACTGCAGGAAGAGTAAGCGAAAAAATCAGAAAACATCTTTTTTGCCAATACATACCCACATGGGTTAAAATAGGGGATAAACCTCTGGAGGGGTCGTCGAACCATAAATTTGACTTTGATTGGGGATAGTTATTGCAAGCGTTAAATCCTTTTTGCCACCTCGACATCGCTGAGCGGGGCAATCAACTTAGGGGATCTTCCGAATGGTACATGAAAGAAGGGTGCAAAACAAGTATATTTTAATGGTACGGATCACTAGACCACACTAAGACACCCCCCGGGATGAGAGTGGCTAGTGTCCGACCCAGACATAAGAAAAGGTTGAGGACAGTTTCACTGCCTGAGAACTCAGATCAAAAGATAGGCGAATTTGCGTCTTCTCCAACGTTAAACTGAGGCCTGGGTTCCACCCACTAAGAACAAGGGGAGGGACTCGACGAATAGGGGTGAAGCGAGGAGAGCGGGATAGGGGGCCCACCCCCGCCTCGAATCTTGAACATGGTCCCCCCACCCCACCCCACCAAAAAACAACTCGAGCAAACTCGACCATGTGCAAACAGCCTTAACACACACAGGCGGGCTCAGAACAGCAAGAATACCCCAGGCTGCAATGGACTGGGGGTTAGCCACGTTGGTTCACAAAGAGTTTAAAAGGAGGGAAAATCAGAGAGAGAAGGACAAATCGCGTGCAAGGATATCCTGGTCTTCTCATCAACTAGCAGAAGGCCGATCTAAAGGCCCCGAGTTTCTTTGAATCAGTCGTCGTCGAAAATGCAGTCCCGCGTCCGGGACCGCAACAAAAAAGGGTGGCCGCACTGGATGGCCAAACCATTCAAGACTGGCGGTGGCAAAGTCTTAATCCACCACCCTAACCAACACTTGGAAAAATATAGCCACCAGCTATCGAAACTGGTATAGAGTTGCGGGGGCGGAAAAGACGAAAAGGGCCGAAAAATGGGGCAAGGGGAAGAGGGAAGGAGGTTACGTGGAGTCAGTAACGTGCAATAAATTCTTATGAAACTATCCCCAAGACAGAGGAACACCGGCGATGCTTCGCGAAAAAATTCACTGTCATTCTCAAAAAGGTAAAAAAGAAGAGAAACACAGAAGTGAAAAACGTGTTGTGAAAACAGGAAAAGGGGGCCCAAAGTCACTCCGAGAATGTTGCTGATCCATAACCGTCATCGACGCAAACGCACACAAGGTGATGACGAAAAAAAGATAATAAAACGGGGGGACGGATCATCCGAAGATTTGGAACGGACACTGGCCGCCACTAAACACTCGGTGGAACTCAGGACCGAAGACCGGCGCCCTGGAGTTCGTGGTCGGGTGAAAAGTCAAAGGCAAAGGCGCCTTGTCAGGCCCGCAATTAGACCTATGGGAGCATCGCGGGGTTTGGGGTGTGGTGCATTCAAAAAAAAAAAAAATTCGCCGGTCAGGACCAGAATGTCCTGCTATCAAAAAAGAGGTACGCCCACAGCGGTGGCCCAAACCAGACTAGCCGACGAGGCGGGAGGGGTGGGGGACGGAAGTAAAAGGGGAGGAAACACGGTGTGGAGAACCTTTCGGGGGAATAACAAACGTGTAAGTTCCAGTAAGACCGGTCCATAACGATTGTTCGAGGAAACCGCAAACAACTGCTGGAGGTGGAAAGCAAAAAAGGGTGGAAAGGAAAAGGAAAAACCCCCTGGGCAATGTCTCACAGCCCCCTGCTGAAGCGACGGTTTATGAAAGGCCACCGAGAAAAGGGGGTTCAGAATGGGGGAGGTAAAAAAAATAAAAGAGAATAAGAGGGGGGAGGAAAGAAAAGAAAACACGAAAGCGTGAATGACAGGCTCCTCAACAGCCGATTGCCAGCGTTCTTACAGGAATCCCCGAAGAAAAGCGGGGCCGAATCGCTAGGGGCCTAAGGCAAAAAGAAAGGGTGTTAGCGATAACATGTCATACGTTAAAAGGGGCCTTCGAAACGTGGGTTTCCAGGAGACCAAAAGAACCCGTCGGGGGTGACAATCGCTAAGCCGGCCCTCCACAGAAAGGGCAGCATGGGATTACGATCATATCTGAAAATCAGGTAATAAACGCGCTGCGGACTATACCCGTGACCAGAGCGGAAAACGAGCACGAAAAAGATCATTTCTGACAAGGGTCACAGCCCGACGATAAAAACAAAAGTTACAAAAAAAAAGACAAAAAAGTGCATAAGACACGGAGCGACATCAGGAACAGACGGAAAGTCCTATAAAAACAAGGAAAAAAAAACAAAGCAAGAAGGGCCCATATCGGTCAACCAAAATGCCCACTTACGGGCACTGGCACGGGGGTGATAGGGACGGGGAGACCCGGCCGAATAGAAAGGGGAAATGGCCAAAGGTTGTTTTCCGATTCCCCTCAACGACCTTGGACCATCGCAACGCATTGCGCCAGCCAACGGCGGCGGACAAAAAAGGTAAACCAAGCGGCTGGGGTAGGTGAAAGGGACTGGACGGCCGCTTTGCGCGCATTTCACTCCAACCCCGTCGGCACAAAACAAACAAACCAACGACCCGAGGGCAGGGACAAACACAAAGTTCAAAGGAGAGAAATGGGTAGTCTTTGCACTATATCAACGGTTTTCAAGAAAGAAACACCTGGGAACGAGATGACAAAAATGATTAATCAGGAAGCAAGACAGGGGGTCCGGGCCAAAGCATCAAAAAAAAAAATGCGAATAACCGAAGGGTCATTGTAAGGGTGGATGAAAAGCGTGGCCCAAAAAAACGTTGGAGGCAAGACAAAACAAGGAAGCCGTTGAAACGAGAGAGAAACGGACATGGAAAGGTGGTGAGAAGCTCTTATCAATCCGTCATGAACCGGGAGTGTCCGTGAAAACCTTCCAAGGGGAAGCCTTCCGTAAAAAAAAAAGAGAGTGGTATCAAACTATACGATATCGCCAGACCTTCGTCCGGGACCTGGTCGGGTGTAAATGACGTGGAGTTGGAATCGTCAGTTGCGGGGTACGTTGAAGATTAAGTCAAAACTATTCGCACAACAAAAGGGGTCTCCGATGGGCGGCGCGAGTCCTCAGCAGGGGGACAGAGTCGCCAGGAAAACACTGTGAACGCTCGGCAAACTGGAACAATGTTTCTTCAAACCAGGAAACGATCAGAGCAGGGGGAGAGAAAAGCGGGGGAAAACACCGCAGAGATGAGACGACACGGGTAGTACCGGAAAAAGCGTCAGGAAGGAGGGGGGGGCCTATCAACGTCTGGGACTAAC
>Ga0179591_1262719_pt1 | contig 15200 bp, 14 predicted proteins | sample CZOMad2_1_08_16f_FD_182891 | JGI IMG/M metagenome (GOLD analysis project Ga0179591, IMG submission 182891) | Vadose zone soil fungal communities from Angelo Coast Range Reserve, California, USA - CZOMad2_1_08_16fungal (PacBio error correction) | ecosystem: Environmental > Terrestrial > Soil >...
CGCAGCTTGGGGAGGGCTAGTCATCAGCAATCGAGAGAGGTACTTTGAAAAAAGGCACAGTGTGCGACGGATTAGGGCGCTGTAGGGAGGGTGTTGAATTACTTAAACGCGCCTGGCAGAACATTACCTAAGAGCAGCTCTGACTATCACCCTCTCCTAGAAGGCTCGGAATATAGGGACTCGCTGGGGTGAGCTCTCTGACGATGGTCATGCATGCGGTGCAGCTCGCTCTCGCTTCAGCGGACGACTAAAGGGGGAAAGAACTCGCAGAGGGAGAATGCTCTCCTATCGACTAGGTGAAAGAAAAAGCACGGAGAGTCAAAATCTATACCTGAGATCTGAACCGTCAGGGCGGGACTCGGAAGAAGCGTGACAACTGATCGGGTGTCACCGCGAAAGGCAGGGAGAAGACCTGGACGACAACTGTCTCAGGAAGACCAAAAAGGGAAGGCCTGCGATTGACGCGAAGAAAAGCCCCTAGACTCCGCCCCGCACAAAAGCCGGAAGCCCCTTCTTTACAAAGGTACGCAACCGGAGGAAAAAGTGAAACGCAATGGAAGGAAAGAAAAGGAGGTGTGTGTGCACGCGAAAGAGAGGGAGAAAAAAACAATGCTGTTCAAAGCAGGAAAAATCCTGCCAAAAAGACGCGAGGGCCTGGGACGTGGCCGTTCCACTGAGTGGGAATTAGAGGGGCTCTGTCCGGGAGGCCTTTCGGGGGGCGCCTGCTTCAAACAAACCATCAGCCAAGGGTTTTCCTCCCTTTACGTCTTAAAGGAGGGCCTGATAGAAAGGTTGCAGGAGAGAAGGTGACAGGGTTTTCACGACCTCTCCTAAATTTGGGGAAACACCCGATAGGGGCGGGGAAGAAACTGTGCTGGCCAGAGATGCAGGGAGGAAGCGGGTCATAATAGTCGTCTTAAGGCTGAAGATCGTTAAGACTGAACGGAAAGTCCTCTGCACAAATCATGAGAGAGCTCCTTCTTCAAATCAGTCCTTAGAAGAGGGAGGGCGATCGAAAATCTGAGGGGTTACGAGTCAGATCGGTACACGCGGGCTCGGACCCTCCACTATCGAATCAAGCGCTTCTGTCCTCCGTGGTTATTAAAAAGAAATAAACAGAAAGAAGATCGAGATAGATTTACGCAGGGAAGGGGCTTTTCTGCCTGGGGGGACTATTCAGGCCCTCTGAGGAGATGAGGACGAAAAAAGGATCGCCTAGAAAAGGGAACACTATGAGCGGCTAAAAGGCAAGGTTTAATTCAACTCACACTCGCCACAGGGCTGCAACTTAGCGATCAGGAAATCGAGGTTGAAACGACACTGGGTACTCGATATCATGCAGGGGACACGCCTTACTTCCTCTTTTCGAACCATATGACGGACTGAGACTACGGATCCGGAGGACTCACGAGCGCGGGAGAAGCCATGGAACGGTTTTGAGAAAGATTAGACGGAAATATACAGAACTCTATCGACTCTCTAAGTTCCGCGCGCAATGAGAACTCAGTCGCAAGGAAGAGACTCCGGGAGGAGGAAGGCGGAAAGGCAGAGCGATCCAGGAGCGCTCGGGGCTTTTCGGCTCGACGTCAGGAGCCGCGACTTTTACACTAAAAAAAAGTTCGCGAGGCGCGAGGTTTGGGGCGCAATGACAGGGGAGGGGACAGGGGAATATCTATCATGGAGAAAAGAGACAAGCAGAGAGAGGGGAAGATGACTCCGCAAAGAATCAGGACGTACAGCTAGCGCATAAGCTATCTAGTACATCCTAAACCCGTAAACGGAACAAAAATCCTTTTGAAAAGGAGACAGGATGAGAAGAGGCGAAAAGGGCCCCATGTATACAAAGGGGGGAAAGAAAGTAGCAAATATCACTAAACTCTTCTTTCGCAATTTGGCAAGGGGCTGGAACTAACGCAGGAACCGGTAAGCAAATGCCTAAGATGGCGGGAAATTCCCCCGGGCATAGCCTCCGTATTTCCTGAGCAAGGACACAGCAAAAGAGAGAGAAGAGGTAATTGAGAGCTAAGGAGAGGCTGCTAAATGAAAAAAAGTACAAAATGTCGCTGGCTAATGTTTCTCACGACGATCTCAAAAAAAAAAAATCAACAAAGGAGAGTAGGAAAAATCGAGAGAGGAGGGCTGCAGAGGACGAAATACGGAAGAGAGTAGGATCGAACACTAAGTCATGAAGGTGGACACACAAGAACGCAGAATCGCAAGTGTTGAGGGCTGCAAGGAGCGGAGGTCAGTCAGTCAGGTAAGAGTCACGCCAATTCGCCCGCCGCTCAAATTCCTTTTCACGCAGTCAGGCCCCCAATCTAATACCGGAAAAAACCGAAAAAACAAAGAAATCAGCGAGAGGTTAAGTGAGAATGGGGTTAGGATACAGCGCTGTCAGGGGGTCCGTTACGTCACAAGAGCAATCAAGAAGAATGCGCACTTTACTTCTCGCCTCACAGGCGGCGCTCTTGACATCGTCCGAACAGAACGGCCATGCGGGGAAGAATGGAAAAAAATCGAAGGTCGAAGAGGTCAGAAGATCAAGTAAATGCAAGAGATCTGACTACATTACCAACTTCGAAAAAACTGAAAAGAAGGAGATAATGGGAGACTCGTCAAAATGTCATCCGGCGCGTCGAGCCCTCGTAAGTAGCAGATCGATCTGAAAATAAGGCCAAAAAAAACAAACCCAGGGGAAGAGACTTTTTCGGAAGGAGGGGGAACGAACCGCCTCCAATTATCGAAGGTTGAGGAGATCAAATCTCAGGAGCCGGTTGGGGAATATTCGTCTGCTCCCTCTGAAACTGCAGGGAAAAACTCCAGCGAGGGGGAGAAAAAATCGGCAGTATCGGCTTATGGCAGCAGGAGAAAGCCAGGAGAAGACGTGAGGAAGCCCGTTCTTTCAATGATTAGAATAGAGTGCAACCATAGCTATTAGGACATATAGGAAATGGCGACAGAATATTCAGAGGGATGTAGTGTAAACACTTCCGAGAAGAGATTTTTTTAAGACAAGGAGGTCTATACATTTGGTTCGTCCGACAAAAACATACAGGGAGCAGACTGCACAGGTGTTAAGGGATACCCTATGAGTGCCCTACAGTAAAGGCCTACGGCAAGAGAAGTCGAGGGATCGGTACTTTTGACTGAGTAAGAGTCGGCCGCGTCGCCAATTAACACAGCTCTTGCTAATTCTAAATAGGGGTAGATGATCGTGACTCGAGATTGCGGTATAGGACCGGATAGCTACGGGCTGCTCTTTACAGAGCTCTGCGTGTCGGGAGAAAGAATTTCTCGTTCAGTCTAAATATGGTCTCACCCACCTGCCAGCGAAGAAGATAGAAGGGAGTGTATGGGGGTGATCATGCTATCTGTTTGCGGGGCTCAACTATTGTTAAACAGAGGTCGGAGAGGTGTCTTGGAGGGAAACATGGGGAACTCCAGCTCGGGGAAAACAATTCCGGGCCATTGCGGACAAACCCTTTGCCGTAGTTTTGAAGAAGGAAAGAAACATTGAACCGGAAAACCGCATAAAACTATATTATCCGATTTTACGGTTCCACGGCAAAATAAAGACGGGGAGGGCAAGTGGAAGGGGTGTTGGGATGTGGTGGTGCTTCACCTCTGGGAGAGGAGTGGAAGAGTTCAACAACCCGGGAGTCTGCATTTGGCCGGGCAGCGGACACGTCTCGTAAAGGGGGGGTAAAGACGGTTCTTACGGCGGGGTTTTTTGGGTGTTCTGTGGCTTTCTGTATGCTTCGCTTTGGGGTGGTCGACGCTTCTTCAGTTGTTTGTCGAGCCTTGATTTGAGAACAGTCCTTGCTCCGGAACTCGCGTGCCCGTCCGAGGCAGGGGGAAGGGAGCCGGCCTACGAAGCCCTGGTGGGCTTTCAAAAGATCTAGGGGGGGATTGCGAGGGGGTCAACGAATTCAGAGGGGAAAAAGGATCGGATCGTTTAAGGGGGAAAGAGAGATTCGCGTCTTGAAAGAAAGGGGGCCTTGGTTCTAAAAAATGCTATATGAAATGCCGAGCCTGCCTGACATCGCCGATCTGAGGGGTTCATATCCGGGCCTGTAAGTTCCGCGCCGTAGATTGAGCTGGTCTCTTCCCTGGCTGCTCACCTGTCCCGCTTTTCAAAGGGTCTGTGATGACCGTAAGTTCACAGACAGCCGCCTCGCCGAACCTCGGCAGGGAAAAGAGTCCGCTCAAAGACAATTCTTTTTATGCTCCAAGGACAAGCTAGGGGGTTGATATTATCATCAAGGCGATCTGGAAGGGGGGGGGGAAAGGAAAAGGATTGATAGAAAGAGTAAGTGTCTTAGCAAGAGATCGGACAGGCCATACCTACACACTGTAGCTGGATTATTGGCGTGTTGAAGGGGTGAATGTAAGAAAGGAAGCAATCGCCTGTCTCAATCAACAAGGGAGTGCGTACCTTGGAAAGGGGATAGGAATGAGGGCAGACGCTCTGCACCCGAACAAAAACCGGAGACCGGCCTCAGTCCGTTCTACGGGTGAGAGATGCGTTCTAAAGGTGACAAATCGACGGGGGAGTTCAATGACGGCGTCCTGCTAGAAGCTGGAAGAGTAGAAGAAAGTAAAGTGATAAAAGCATCAGAGAGCGCTGCCTATCAAAGAATTGTAAAAAAAAAGACATCATGCCTAAGACGAAGCGAGCAGTTGAGGAAGGAGCCCACACCAAGGGGCGGGGAGGTCAAAGCCCCCTGGGGGGGCGGTTCAAGGTTCAGAAAAACCACAAGTTTCCCCGAAGCTCCTTCGTTCAGAGAAGGTCCTGAAAAGCGTCCAGTATCCGAACCTACGCGATACACCTCCCCCGAAGGCAGCTCGACGCCCCGCCCCCACCGCCGATCCCTGTACAACTTCGCGCCGTGTTCCCTCATGTCTCCTCAACCTGGGTTGTAACAAAGGCCCCTAATAAAGGGAAGAAAACCATGGAGGTGGGAAACCCACTCCCAAACAAGAAATCAAAGAGTCACTCGTCTCGTCCTTTTAAACGGCAGCCGCTTGTCCGTACGTGGCCTGGCAGGGAAAATGTGGGGTCGGATTTTCTCCTTCGAAAGGGTTTGGCAAAGCGAAGAGGGGTGGGAGGGTGGTCGAGGAGCGAGCCCGGTGGTGGCAGAAAGACGCGCAGAAACTCAGGGGACAGCCACTCTTCATCTCGACGGACAAAAAAAGAACAGGAAAAAAACAGGCGTGACTTAAGGAGAGGAAGAGGAATCAAAAGTGCAAGGGGACAGGCACTGGCGTAAAAGAAGAGAGGAGCGAGAGGAGAAACCGTAGACTGTCTCGTGAATCTCGAAGCTAGCTCCCCATAACGTCTATCTCAACTATTGGGGGGAAATAAAAAAGGAAAAGAGCTGATGCGCAGTCATGATTCAGACACGGTAAGAGCCCCCTAAAAACTCTACTCGAAAGCTCGTCCTGGTTTCTACTGGTGTCCATGGCATCTTGGAGAGCAAGAGGGAGGGTACTGCCCTCAGGAGAGACGAAGGAAAACCTTCTCTCATATGTGAAATAACTGGCCTTGTCAACTTCCACTCCGCAAGACCGATTAGGAAAAGCGGATACTCCATACCAGGCGTTTAACGTGAAGGAAAAGGTGCTCTAGCCCGACAAAGGGGAATCGATGTTCTCGGGATGTCCGCGGAAAAGCGAGAACTCCTATCCTGCTATAATGCCTGGCACGAAATGGGGAAGGGGGGGGGAGGCCCTCGAAGATGTTCTCGGGGACGAGGAACGTCCTAACCCTTCAGAAAATAAAAACTAACGCTGAATCACGGAATCATTCGTTGGCGCGGACGCCAAAGCGGCCGGGGCTGAGCTTCGGCAGGGCTTCATAGCAAGCCCGACGAGATCGATTGGCGAAGGGAGAGGAAATTTGACTAGCACTAAAGTGAGAGCTGTATTCGGCGAACTTTTTAAAGCGCCCATTCAGGGCGGGGGGGGGAAGGGTTGAGAAGAGAGATTCATGAATACAATGCATAAGGTGGAAGCCTGAAGGGGGACAAGAGGAGATCGACGGCAACCGCAAATCCGGCCCGGGAGGATCCGGAAAAAAAAACTCACTTTGAGACGGGCTCAGGCTCGTGTTCGCCAGAAGGTTTTAATCGGAACGGGCATTTCCACCTGAAGACGATAAATATCAAAAAAGGGAGGGATCAGTAATCATAGTCGAACGCTGCTTCGGGGACTGTCTGGGCTCAGTCCTGGACTGTGGGGGTCCATACAGCAGTCAAGCGCCTTCTAGAGGCGTGCGAATTGGCGGCCGACGAATGAAAGACGAAATGCCGGAAGGACTCAAAGAAAAACTTGTAAGGAATCTCGAGCAAAGGTACGACTTTCCAGTTCGAAGGAGGGGGGGGGAAGCGTCCGAAAGGACAGAAATACACACAGGAGATTGAACAGAATATAGGAAAAAGTTCCGGATTCCGCATCTTAGAATGCGAGGAAATCCATCGAAATATCGATCCGGAGAGGGGGAGGCCCGCCGAAGCAAGGGGTCGCCGGTGAGGAAACTTAAACTTCGCGGAACTTCTTCGGCGGAGAAACACCAAACAAACAATATGCCTGGGAGACCGGCAGGCGGTCGCCCCAAAAAAAAAGAAAAAGACACCGCACCAGCACGACCAGAAGACAGCTCTCGAATATATTGATTTGGGGGCACAGGTTCAGGACGTCCGAAAGTAAGGAAGAAGAGACTGGAACGAGGGGCGACACTTAAAACATCTAATGAGGATCCGCTTCATTGTTCGGATCGTCCTCGAGAGGCGAAAAGATTCGAAGATTTGGTCACGGGCAAGAAGACGGTAGATGTACGACCCTCCGTGCAAGGCCATGGTACGGGCGCGACAGACCCAAAAAAGAAAGGGAAAAAAAAAACAAACGAGCAGAAGCCTACGGGTAGACCAAACCAAAGCTTCTGGCCGTTTGTAAAGAAAGGAGAAAGCACAGGACGAAGCGCGAAAAGGAAGCTCTGACCGCCAAGCCAGACGCCGTCCTGGGGGTTGGCGGTTAGCCATTATCGAATTGGCGCAGCAAGACGAAAGAAAGATCGAACGGGGGTGTCTAAAGGTAGTCATCGGCAAAGAGACGATAAGGCCGACGACAGACCTTTCCAGGGGCGCCTGCTAGAAGGGATATTCGCGGTCTTCCTTTGAAGTCGAGGATCCGCCGTAGAAATCCAGGGGAAAAGAACAGGGAAGGAAGCCATTACTCGATAAGAAAAATTGTGCGCAAAAGAGCGTCTTTCTCGACGAAGAAAGGAAAATTCAGATGTTACTTTTTGAACAGCCGCGACGGAGATATGTTGGAACAAGAAAAAAAAGTGGGAAGTCAATTCGATCACAGGATACCTTCACAACCGAAGGAGCACCGATGCATTGCCGCTAGCACCCGTCCTTCGCAAGAGTCGTCGAGAAGTTCTGTGAGGGGAAAACGGGGGAGCAGGAAGTCCGGCTTATCTAAATCGCTCCTGGCTCTAACTCGTGTAATTCTGGCCAGCTGGGGCGAATGCTAGGTCTCAGCTGTTAGAGAGCGAAGGGGGGAGATAAGAAACGGCGCGGTGAGGAGCACGCAAAAACCTGCTGCGGGAAAAAAAAGGATTAGAGTGTTCACGACTAGTTCTCCGGGCCGCCCCTTGAGTCCTTCCTGTGGCATGCTGGTCCGCTGAGTCAGAGCCGAGAGGGAGGTGGCAATTTGCTCTCGGCAGGGCTTACAAGCCAAATTCAAGATCATCGGCACCGCCCATCAGCAGCAGTGCAAGAGGGAAAAAAAAAATTGGCTAATTACGATTAGGGATAACAATGGAACCGACAGATCATTATACGTTGGCGGCAAGGAAACGGGGGGAAAAGGAAGCGAAGGCAACGGAGGGGCCAGGAATGGTTGCTTGGTTTGCTAGAAGGGGGTCAGGGTCCGGTAAGCAAGAGTTCCCAACCCCCCATCTGTCGGCGCGAGGTGGGGGAGAAACTGAATCCTCGCAGGGAAAAAAGGGGTGGTAGACAGAAATGTCGTAGTGGTGGTTGATGGAAAAAAAGCACAGGAAGCGCTTGTGTCGGGCTTTGTGGGACTAAGGGGAAAAGGGGGTCAGACGCACATGAACTCAGTAGGGCAATTTTACCGATTCAGGTGAAGCGGTCTGAAAATCAGAAGGGGTTCACTCTTCGCCGCGCTCGGAGAGTGCTCGGAAAAAAAAAGGGATCAGTCAAATCAGGGGGTCGATATCCGAATCCTATGCAAAATTCGAGGGGGAAAGAAGGTTCCTTTCGGGCGACGAGAAACCAGCTAAAGAATGAAGTAGCAGGACTGCCGTCATTAACCATAACGATAGATGAAGGGTCGGCACGGAACGCGTATTTTCCGGAGCCGTCTTTTGAAGAAACTGACTCGAGCATGGGTTCCTCAGTGCTGGAGGACCGGGGGCGGGAGGAAAGCAATGAAACCCAGCAAAAACCCGGAATCATCCTCTCCAGTCCGGGGGGAGACATGGTAAGGCAAACGGCCGCTTTTCGGATGAAGACAGAATCGAGATCGCACACAACAAACAAAAGTATTATAGAAAAAGAGAGAGGCGAAGAATGGGAGGGTCATCCACAGTCGATCGGTCATGGGCCAGGAAAACTTGGTCTCGGATGAGTTGTGCGCTGGGTGTCGGGGGAATGAAGGAGAGCCGAAAACGTCGCAAGAAATGGACTGACTTCAAATCAGCGACTTCCACACCAGCGCATCGAACGCGAGGTAATCGCTCGCATGCCGAAGGGAAGGCAGAATGAATCTGTCCGAACTTAAGGGAAGGCGTCTAAAATGAACGAAAAGAAAGGAAGGGGAGAAAAAGAAGGAAGGGTCGACGATTTTACCTCCCATCCTTCAACCAAGCACTACGAAGAGACTTTCCAGATCGCCTTTGAACCAGTCGGCGTATGCAAAAAAGACCAAGAATCGTTTTCCCGCGACTGCGTGAAGGAGAAGGGAATGAAAATCGGACCAGTGAAGGAAAAAAAGACTGACCACAACCCCCCAAAGCACACCGGACGGGGCAAAAAAAAAAAAAACCAAGTATTGACAACTTTACGCGCCGGGGAGTCCCGAGGAAAGAGTCCGAAGAAGATGGTGGGTGTTGGCCGACTGCCACTCAATCAATTAAAAAAGTTGCAAAAACAACAAAAAAACCCAAAAGTAAAAAAAAGAGAAAACTTCGCAAGTTGCCTTTTTCATTGCCGCCAAAAGTGACAGAGAGGGGAGGAGGCAGGCGGCCCTGGTCCGCCTTCAAAAACAAAGGACTCAACAATTTTTGTTAAAACCCGTGCAAGTCGGATGATGGGCGGGGAACGATGAGAAGAGAGAGGGAAAACTTGTTTTGAAGAGACCTCTCCTAAAATATGGGGAAAAACCTCAGAAGTCTATCGAGACGCCCAGAGCGGACCAAAAAAGAAAACTTAGAGAGTCGGGGCGGCAGGTGAGACTCTTGGAAAGAAAACTAAAAAGGCGGACCCGAGAGAGGCGTTAGACCCGGAAGAAGGAGATCAAGATCCGAGAAATAAAAAAAAGAGGGGAGTCAGTGAAGATCGCCAAGTGGACGAAACGTTCGCGAGGGGGGAAAAGCGACGCAACAGTCAAAACGGATCCAAAAGCAACGCAAGAAGCTCGACGAGCTCGTGCACAAAAACAAAATATAAAAAAAAACACTAAGGGCTACTGCGCAAATAAAGGCAGGCCTGCTAAAAAGCATGATAGAAGACAAGAGAAGATATTTGGGAAACACTATCTTCGTCGGCGATCCGGTTTGGACGGGAAGAGAAAAGCCGAACTGCGGGCCGGCAAATCTCCACCAGTTTAAACACACTTAGCTAGAGAAGCAGGAAGAAGCACATGGACGGCCTAATGTCTAGCTAGAAAAGAGAGAAGAAAAAACAGCCCCGTCCTTTCTGTCACCAGCAGGGCGACGCAATGGACAAAGGGGGGGGGAAGCAGCGATCGCAAGGAAGACCTACGAAACCGTTGTGGGAAAAAATAAAACGCTCGAGGAGATCGAGGCCTCAATTCATCATTTCAAGCGGCGAGAAGGAAAATAAAGAGCGGCGTGCTGGGCTCTGAGAAAGTCGTCAAGATCTAGGAAAAAATCGCCAGTACGCGACGGCGACCACTTTGCTCTAGAGAACAGTTGGAGAGATGAGGGCACTAAGGAAAACCCAGGGCGGAGGGGGAAATGGTCCTCGCTAATCAGGCAACTCCTCCTTCTGGGTCATAGGAACTACACTAACGTTAACATATTCCGATACAACGTCAGAGAGGGGAGGCGTCCGAAAATTCAAATTCGGACGTCATCATGGGGGCGAATTGAGAAGGGGGGGGAAACACGAAGGAAAGGGAATTGAGGAGATAAGGTCTGCAAGGGGAAAAAAATTAAGAAACTGTTATAGAAAAATAATCTACGAGGCTCTATCTCTGGCTTTTAAGTATTGGCGTCATGTGCTGAAAAAAATTTTCCGACCGACGGCAGGGAGAACCATCCCTTCGAAATAATAGAAAAGTGCTCCTCTCTTGCAGGAACAAGAAGGGGCCGGAAGAATCCCCCAATGCTAATAGGCTGGGGATCAAATTCGCAGGAATCGATACTGGAGAAGGTAGATGGAAAACGAGGTCAGAAAGAGGCTTTGGCTGGTGCGTCCACTGCGTGAGCTATCCTCTCGTCAAACAAAAAGGTACATATATAGATCGGCGGCCGGAGGACAAAATATGAGGGAGGGATGCATCTAACAGGCCCCTGCCTTAAAAAAATTGCGCCAACGAACGATAGAACTGTGGAGCTGCCTTCGCGTCATCTGAGAGGGAACTGCTAACGGAACACAGGTCTGAAAATCCTGAAGTCTTCTAAACTGCAAGGCCGGGAGAAAAATGGAGGAAAAGATACTATCCATCACGACAAAGAAGACATTCTCGAGGAAGAGATATAATTGGAGTAACCTAGAGTTAATTCAGAACGTCCAGGCAGGAAAGCCTTCGCCTTTCACGAAAAGTAGCCGGAGGGCAGGTCAGCACCGTGATGAACGCGGAGAGGGAGGGTTTTCGGGAATCGTGGGGGAATCGTATCTGCGGGAAAGGAGGGCCTCAAGGTTTGCAGTAAGAGGGACTCGGACATCAGAAACATTTTGAGCGTAAAAGGGGGGGTGTGTAAAAGCTGAGAATAATACCAAACTCTCACCAACACGAATACGAAAGGGGGCTCTTCAATTTCGAGGATAGAAGGTAGGAGCCAGGGGAGGAGGAAGGGGGGAACGGGATCGTATCTAACCTTAAATGCAAAATCACTCCGGTCCATTCTAAGTGCTAAGAATCATGAAGGCTCGCAACACCGCGCGGCCAGAATTGGGTCAAACAGTAGTAGGAACGCGCAAGGAGAGGGGACCGACAGAAATTAAAAGTCTTCTGTCCTGGTGTTTTTGTTTTTTGGGTGGGGTGGGGGTGGGGGGGGGGGGGGGGGGTGGGGGGGGGGGGGTGAGCGGTGGAGAAAGGATCTGCGTCTAAGAGTGGTAGGCATCGAGAAGCATTCTAAAAATTTGACTTTAATCACGTCGTTGAATTGATCCGAAAAGAACCCGCAGGGAAGGGCGAGATCTGAGGCTCCGCAGTCGGCTCGGACGTAGGGGAATAACTCTCGTATAGTTGTTACAGAGATTCTATCCTGGTGTTAAATATGAAAACGAAAAGCACCGTGAGGCAGCGTAGACAACGATGCATGGGAAGAAAAGGAGAAATATTCAGGAGCAAAATCGAGGGGACGGGCTTGGGGAGCTTGGTCTGAGTGTCTATTCTTAAATCGCCCCTCGAAACTCTTGCTGAACTTACATCGTGGAGAGCATGCTCGGGACAAGGAAAAGGGTAGAAGAGCCCGGAGGATCGGCCGAAAGACGCGCGCTCCAGATTCGCCAACTTGGCTCTTTCTCAGTACGATGATCCGTTCGCAGAAAAAATGAAAACTATCGCATCAGCTTTGGCAGCCGGTCCCGGGAGAGGAGTAAAGGCGCGCGAAGGTGGCCGCAACCTCGGTCTTCAAAGGTACCCAGGGGTCCCATCTGCTCTCCAAATATAGAACAACCACTCATACAAGAGGGGAAGGGCAGGGCCAAAACCTTGTCTGGGAAGAAAGAGGTTCCGAGGGAAATTAGGGAAGGGACACACGAAACTAAGAAAGGGAGGAACTTCCGATCAGTCCGAATATTTCAATAATGGTTTGGGGTGGGCGTTAGTGGGGGTTGTAAGAAATAAGGGGGTTCTCACGTCGAGTCTGCGGGGCAAGGGGGGGGGGAAACCAAAAACCACAATCTTGCGCGCGTAAATTGGCTTCATTTCATTTCAAAACTGGAGCGAGAAATTTTTTTAAAGACTTTTCTTAGGCGGGGGGGGGTGGGGCGGGGTATCGGGATGAGGGGGGGAGAAGGGGTATCAGGGGCCGGCGGCTTGAAAACTAAATTTCCAGGGGCTCGAAGACTCGGGGGGGCCACACCGGAATTACAGTGGGAAGGAGAACGTTCCGAAAAATCCGGTTTTGAAACTTCTGAAAGACAGGGGATCAGATAGTGAATCGAGAATGAATTTGATCTTGTTGGCTGTCACTTAAATCCGCCGACAGTGACTAGATGAGATCTTGGAGGGGACGTTCGTTAAGAGAAAACTCGATGGCTCTCGAGTCCGACGGCAGGAAAAATCGCAGAGATAGTTACGAGCTGGCACAGGGGAGAAGGGTGTCAACTCTACTTCTGCGGGAAAATCAGGGCCCTTCGCAAGGGGAGCAGGGTAAATGTGAGGGCGACAGGGCTGCTTCTCCTTACAGGACAAATACAGCAAGCTAAATCATCCTAGCCATAGGAGTTTGTCGGAGATGAAGACGAGAAAGAGCTGATTAGAGCATCAAGGAATCGAGCTCAAAAAAAAGTTATATGTATGAAAAAACCTCATGATGCGGGAAGGGAATCACAAGGGACATCTTCCTTAGCGAGACCGAAAACAGACGTGGAGAAGGTGGGGAAGCTGGAGGGTAAAATGGTTCTCTCCCCGGGCTCAAAGAAAAAAATGAGACCTTCTATAGATCAAAAAAGAGACTAAAAGGTCCAGGGAAAGAATAATGCTCGCCGTGAAAACTCATAGAAGAAGAGAAAGAGGCTAGTTGTCACCTCGTAAGACTTAGCGATGTAGGGCGGAAATTGAACCTCAATACTCTCAGCGAGAACTTCTCCTAGTACTAGTTGAGTCATCATTCGACGACTGCAATAGAAATCTTTGCGAGAGCCAAGCAAAGAGGAAAGGGGGGAGGTCTTCCTGGAGCGAACTCCACTACTTAAATCTTGTGTGGAAAAGAGAAATGCCTTTCCGGGTATCCTTTGGCCCTTAAACTGAAATTCCAGTTCCCACAAATTAATTGTAAAAGGGAAGACCTGCAAACCCTATACCGAAGCCACACAAAAAGGAAAGGAAGCACGTCTTTACAAACTTTACGGGAAGAGGCCCTCAATAAACCCTAAGAGTGTTTTGGTTGAAGATTCAAAGATATAACCCGTATTGGAAAAAAAAACAACCGTCCGACTCCCCTTAAAAAAGAAAAGTTTCTGTTACGTCTGTGCGGCAATTGTCCCTGCCTGGGGCGGGGGGTTGGCCTTTGAGGTGCAAAATCTTGGGCACGATCCAAGCTTAAGACTGGGGGTTCTGGTAGGGGGGGGTTGGGGAGTATGGAGGGGTTGTGTTTATGTGGGGGGGGTCTTCATGTGAGAAGACTGCGACAGTGCGGTGTCGGGGTTCCTTTTCGAAATCAACACAAGTGAAACAAGTTTGGGCCCAAGGCACGGCGGAAGGAGTGGGGGGGGAAGAATGAATGGAGCGGGGGGGGCAGGGTTCAGCCGGACCCAGAATCAGCGAAAAAAGCTGCTAGTAAACTCCATGTCTCCGGGGACCCTCATGCAAGCTGCAATCAATAGTCAAGCGGAGGGAAGAGAAAGCGTTCACGATTCAAATTCCATTAACAGCAAGGCATCGAAAGAAGGTGCGGCCTCCTTAGTCGAGGAGAGATAGAGAAATCGGGGAAAGAGATCTTCCACGGGGTTAAACTTCATAGAAATTCTCTGCTCTCACGCAGGGATCCATGAGACAAAGAACAAGAAAGGGCTAGAAAGACCTATTGAAGAAAGGACGTGGATATGGGGAGAAAGGAATGCTAATCTGACTCGGTGAGAGAAAGGAAGTCGAGGAAAGCAACTGACTCGAGAAAATAAGATAGAAAGTTGTGTATAAACGTCACTCACGAGCCGACCGTTCGGAGAAGTAGGGCCGAGATAGGGCCATCCGCGTCGTTCTAACTGGGTCTAGGGGTCCATGACAAGAGGGTGGGACTCCTTTAGAGGTCCCAGTGGAAGTCTGTCAGAGCAGAGAAGATGAACGAAGAAGCAGGGGAGAAAACGTCTCGAGGGGGAAAGACGGCATGACCTTTTGGTCGGGAAATAAATTTAGACAGGTCTGACGTGAGGGGGAAGGGGCGCTATCTGCTTGAGGACGCTCAATGAGAGATATGCGGAGGGGAGTCCATAAGAGCCTTCTTGCTGACGAGTCTTATGGGACTAGCTCTCCAAAAGATTCTCTCCGCTGGTTGGCGAAAGACTGCGGTAAAGAAAAGCAACTTGTACGAGATAAACAGTTGAGGAGGGGGGAGAGAGATTTTGCGCGCAAATGCTGGTCCGTGGTTCATTGGACTCCGATCATGAAATGAGAAGAGAGGAGGGGAAAACTTCGAAAATCGATCGCTGGACAATAGTCTGAATAAGAGAAGAGGAACTATCCACAAGCGCTACAAAGGGGCTCATCACGGGCGTAAAGAGGGCAAACACGATTTGAGGGAAGAGGTAAAGTAATGTCAGAAAATGAAAGAGAGGTAGCAGAAAAGCTAATCTCACTAGAAACAGGAGAAGAGAAAGTTTGTAAAATAATTGTCGAAATGGGGGGAAAAAAGGCGGAACACATGCCTGGGATATTGAGGGAGAATTGGTCGGCGAAGGGAAGAGGATAACTCAAGGAAAAGGGGCCTGCTCCTTAAATCACAACAAACATAAATTCTCTTAAAGGTGCTCAGTCTCACATTATCTATCTTTGGAATGTCGATTCATAGAGTGAGACAGATTGAGGAAAGTCCGGAAGAA